>FTFY01001047.1_pt1 | contig 18805 bp, 18 predicted proteins | sample 1640561 | NCBI WGS metagenome assembly FTFY01 (sample SAMEA3914789, study PRJEB12502) | metagenome | biome: forest; material: soil | place: Canada | collected 2011-07-03 | depth 0.3 m | reverse complement strand
GGTCACTTTCCTCGGCACCTATGCGATCTTCTTTCCCATGCATTATCTCGGCATCCTTGGCATGCCGCGCCGTTACTACGTCTTCGATGGCTATAAATTTATTCCCGATTCGGCGCAATCGCTGAACACCTTCATCACCGTAGTTGCCTTGGTGGTGGCGACGGCCCAACTCTTGTTTATCGTCAACCTGGCCTGGAGCGTCTTCCGCGGCAAGCCAGCCTCACCGAATCCTTGGCGCGCGGCGTCGCTGGAATGGCAGACACCGGACACTCCGCCTATCCATGGCAACTGGGGGGCTCAGCTGCCGGTGGTTTATCGCGGCGCATACGCCTACAGTGTGCCAGGCGCGCCACAAGATTTCATTGCGCAAAATGTGCCACCGGTAGCGGGAGATGCCGAATCGCGTATAGCTAAGGAGGCATTGGCATGATTGACATGACTCACGCCGCTATTTTGAAACCGCCGGCGGGCGGTTACCTGCAGCCAGGATACGGGCTGACAGGTAATCAGCGTAGCGACGCCGTAAGTGTCGCCTTGTGGTTGTTCATGGGCGTCGCGACCGCACTGTTCCTGCTATTCCTGGCAGCGTACGTGATGCGGATGGATGCCAATGACTGGTCGCCGCTGGCGATGCCGTGGCAGCTTTGGCTCAGTACTTCCATGCTGGTGCTGTCCAGCGTTTTGTTGCATTTTGCTGCGGTTGCTGCGCGCGCATTGCAAGTGAAACGCACGCGTGCTTTGCTGATCGCCGCAGGTGTCTGCGGTTTTGCGTTCCTGTGCGTGCAATGGTGGGGGTGGCAAGTTCTGATGAGTATGCATGTGACGGCCAGCGGTAATCCTGCCGCCAGTTTTTTCTATCTGCTGACAGCCATGCATGGACTCCATGTGGCTGGCGGAATGGTGGCCTGGGGGCTTACCGCGAATACTGCGTGGCGGCCAGACCGGCGCCGCCTTGCCTGGCGCGTTCGGCTTTGCGCGCGTTACTGGCATTTCCTGCTGGCGGTCTGGGTAGTGCTGTTTGCTGCGCTGGGCTGGCTGACGCCGGAACTGGTACGGCTGGTTTGCGGCACGCGTTGACGGCGCTGCCATGAAGGAGGATGTATGAGCATGTCAACTGCGCCATCACCTGCAACAGCGCCTGTCTCTGTTCCTGGCCGCTGGCGGCAACTGGTGGCAGACTGGTCTTCGGACCGGCAGGCGTTCCAGGTGTCGTGGGGCAAGGCCATGATGTGGATCTTCCTGCTGTCCGATACGTTCATCTTCAGCTGCTTCCTGATCGGCTACATGACGGTGCGCATCTCCAGCACCATTCCCTGGCCCAATCCAAGCCTGGTGTTCAGCCTGAAGATCGGCTCCACCGAGGTGCCGCTTTTGCTGATAGCCATCATGACCTTCGTGTTGATCAGCAGTAGCGGCACGATGGCGATGGCGGTCAATTTCGCTTATCGCCGCGAGCGCGTAAAGGCGGCCATCCTGATGCTTGCCACCGCCGGTTTCGGCGTGTGTTTTGTCAGCATGCAGATGTTCGAATGGAGCAAGTTGATTTTGCAGGAAGGCGTGCGTCCTTGGGGCAATCCGATGGGCGCGCCGCAATTCGGCTCGACCTTTTTCATGATCACCGGTTTTCACGGCCTGCACGTGACCGCCGGTGTGATCTACCTGATTACGGTGGCTGTGCGGCTGCTGAAGGGCCGCTATGAAAAGAGCGGGAATTACCAGATTGTAGAAATCGCCGGTTTGTACTGGCACTTTGTCGATCTGGTCTGGGTTTTCATTTTTGCCTTGTTCTATCTCTGGTAGGTGCGCTCATGACTTCCGCCACAGGACAACAACATCCGATCAGCCTGTATCTCAAGATATGGGGCTTGCTGTTCGTGCTCAGCACGCTTTCCTATCTGGTCGACTACTTCAATTTTCACAGTTACCTGCGCTGGACCCTGATCCTGGTCTTGATGCTGATGAAGGCGGGACTGATCGTCGCCTTCTTCATGCATATGGCCTGGGAGCGCCTGGCGCTGGTTATAGCGATCTTGCTGCCGCCCGGATGTTTGCTGGTGCTGGTGGGCTTGATGGCGACTGAAGCCGATTACACGTTTCTCACCAGGCTTTTGTTCTTCCGTTGACGACGACGGGAGCTCAGGCCGGAATTTAAGCCAGCAGCAGCCAGGCAATCAACGCCGACAAAGCCAGGAAGGGAAACGAGTACAGGTGGAAACGCAGCCACAGATTGCGCTCTGGCGCCATGCGCAGCGCGATGATATTGGCCAGCGAGCCGATTGCCAGGCCGAAACCGCCGGCGTTGACGCCGTAAGCGATCACCTTGTACGCATCGGAATAGTTGACCAGCAGGATAGTAGCCGGGACATTGCTGATGACCTGAGAGCCGAGCAGGGCCGTCATGAATAGTTCAAGCCGCGAAAAATGCGGAATCGCCGCCACCCAGTCCTGGATGAAATGCAAGTGCGTCAGCAAGCGGATATCGATGAACATCAGGATAAACACCAGGAGCAGGCTCCAGTCGACTTTAGCGATGATTTCCCGGCAGAATAATAGCGCCGCGGTCGCCACGCCAAGCAAGCCCCAGCCAGGATGCCCCAGTTCCACCGACGCCACGAAGGCCACGTAGAGCAGCCCGCAAGTCCGCAGCAAGCCGACCCGATAAGAGGCAGGATTGTCTTCCAGTTCAACGTGTATGGTTTGTTTGGGGAAGCAGAACCAGGTCGCCAGCAGTAATAGCAAAAAAATCGCAACGGCCAGCGGCGCCATCTGCCAGGTGAAGCTGGCAAAGGACAGATGCGAGCGTTGCCACAACAGGATGTTTTGCGGATTGCCGATCGGCGTCAGCAATGAGCCGGCATTCACCGCCAGTGCTTCAAAGATGACCAGGCGGCCGATCGGCAAGCCGCTGATGCTGCCGAGGCCGACGGTCAGGGGCACCATGATGAACAACGCGATGTCGTTGGTCAGCACGGTTGACAGCAGGGCCGACGCCGACACCAGGAAGATGGCCAGCACGCGTTCCTGCTGCAGCCGGTTGATGATGGTCCGCCCCAGGTGTTCCAGGTAGCCGCTGACTTCGATGCCAGTGGTCAGCAACAGCATGCCGGCCAGTGTCGCGATGGTGTTCCAGTCGACCCAGGTCCGGTATTCCGTGAATGGTTGCGGTGAAAGGATAGACAGAATGATGGCGGCGATCAGCAACAGGTGCATCAGGCGATCGCGTAGAAACGGCCGGCTGATTTGACGGATGAAAGAGGGCGGGGTGGCTGGTTCAGTGATTTCAAGCATGCAAGTTTCTTGGTGGATGTGTGAAGCGATTGTTTTGTTGTGAAAATATTATTTAAATGTGCTGTTTTGACAGGCCGCCAGTCTGGCATAATTGCCCTCTCAACCCTCGCAGCTCTTGAAATTTGCGTCGGAGACCTTATTTTAAAGACACTTCTTTCCCATTCCGGAGTTTTCTACATGAAACGTATTTTCTTGTTCCTCGCTACCAATATCGCCGTGATGCTGGTGATGAGCGTCGTCTTGTCGTTGCTGGGCGTGGATCGTTTCCTGACGCGCGCCGGTCTTAACCTGCCGATGCTGGCGGTGTTTTCACTGGTGGTCGGTTTCACCGGTTCGATTTTCTCACTGCTGATCAGCAAGCAGATGGCGAAATGGTCGACCGGCGCCCGCATCATTACCACACCGTCCAATTCGACCGAGCTGTGGCTGGTGGATACCGTGACCAAACTGGCGCAACGTGCCGGCATCGGCATGCCAGAGGTAGCAGTGTATCAGGGTGATCCGAACGCGTTTGCCACCGGTGCTTTCAAGAATTCGGCGCTGGTCGCGGTTTCCACCGGTTTGCTGGAAAGTATGACCAAAGAGGAAGTCGAAGCGGTATTGGGCCACGAGATCGCCCACATCGCCAATGGCGACATGGTGACCATGACCTTGATCCAGGGCGTGGTGAATACTTTTGTGGTGTTCCTGTCGCGCGTCATCGGTTATGCTGTCGATCGCGCTTTGTCGCGTGGCAACAATGATGGCCCTGGCATCGGTTACATGGCGACTGTACTGGTATCGCAGATCGTGCTGGGGATAGGCGCATCGATGATCGTCGCGTGGTTTTCGCGTCATCGGGAGTTCCGTGCCGATGCAGGTTCCGCCAAGTTGCTGGGTAGTGCTTTGCCGATGCAACGGGCGCTGGCAAGGCTGGGCGGAGTTGCGCCGGCGACATTGCCAGAGTCGATGGCTGCGCTGGGCATCAACGACAAGCCGGGTTTCATGGCGCTGTTTTCCAGCCATCCACCGATAGAGCAACGTATTGCAGCGTTGCGCGATCCACAAGCTACGGCTTTGTAATACAGCCTTGTACTTTCTTATAGTACGCAAGGCGGCGCTAGTCTCAAGGCTAGCGCCGCTTTTCATTTTTAGATTTAAAATAGCGAGCCATGAGCCAGTTTTTCCAAATTCATCCAGACAATCCGCAGCTGCGGCTGATCAAGCAGGCGGTGCAAATCATCCAGGCCGGCGGTATCGTCGCGTTGCCGACGGATTGCTGCTATGCGCTGGTCTGCCAGCTGGACAACAAGGATGCAGTCGAACGCGTCCGGCGTATTAGAGGCGTCGACGACAAGCATCATCTGACCATGCTATGCCGCGACCTGAGCGAGATTTCGTTGTACGCCAAGGTCGATAACCGCCAGTTCCGCCAGCTGAAAAGCGCAACGCCGGGTGCTTATACCTTCATCCTGGAAGCGACCAAAGAGGTGCCGCGGCGCCTCAGCCATCCGGCGCGCAAGACCATCGGCCTGCGTGTGCCGCAGCACAGTATTGTGAGCGCGGTGCTGGAAGAGCTCGGACAGCCGTTGATCGGCACCACCTTGATTTTGCCGGGTGAAGAGCACGCCTTGACCGATCCGGAAGAAGTGCGCGATCAACTGCAAAAACAAATCGAACTGGTGATCGATGGCGGCGCCTGCAGCCTGGAACCGACCACGGTGATCGACTTGACCGGCGACGAGCCGGAACTGATACGCCAGGGCCGTGGCGATGCCGGTTTGTTTGGTTTGTGATGGCTGGATTATTCGATTGCCAGCCTGCTACAAGGACGTCGTTCCAAATATTGGAAACTTTGCCCTTGTTGTCTTTTTGAAATTTCCCCGCCCGATACAGCCAGCTTGCGGCTCTTTTGTCGCCCGCTTCATCGTGGCTTAGCGCCCCCTCTGATAGAATCCCGCCCATGAATGATCTTATCCAAACCGTCGCAGTGTATGCCTTGCCCGTGCTATTCGCGATTACGCTGCATGAAGCCGCGCATGCGTACGCCGCCAAGTATTTCGGCGATTCCACCGCCTATATGATGGGCCGCATGAGTCTTAATCCGGTCAAGCATATCGATCCCTTCGGCACCATCCTGATCCCGATATTGCTGTATTTTTCGACCGGTGGCGCCTTCCTGTTCGGTTATGCCAAGCCGGTGCCAATCAATTTCGGCCAGTTGCGCAAGCCCAAGCGCGACATGGCCTGGGTCGCGCTGGCGGGACCGGCGGCGAACTTCGTGATGGCGCTGATCTGGCTGCTGGTGCTGATCGGGTTGAAAGTGTTTGGTCAGCAGGGCGAGCAAGATTTCTTTGTCTTGATGGCACGCGCCGGCATCCTGACCAACCTGGTGATGTTCGCCTTCAACCTGTTTCCGATCCCGCCGTTGGACGGCGGCCGCATCCTGACCAGTTTGCTGCCGAATAAATACGCCTACAAATTCGCGCAGATCGAACCGTATGGTTTCTTCATCGTGATGGCGCTGGTGCTGCTGAAAGTATTGTATTTCTGGATGACGCCGGTCATGACGATTGCCAGTAGCGCGCTGCAATTGATCGTGTCGCCGCTGCTATTCTTGTTAAACTGAATTTGATCCCATTTTATTCTGACCGCTCACACTAACTATGTACCCTGACCGTGTTGTCTCTGGTATGCGCCCGACCGGCGCTTTGCATCTTGGCCATTATCACGGCGCTTTGAAAAACTGGGTGAGGCTGCAATCCGAGCTGCCTTGCCTGTTTTTTGTCGCCGACTGGCATGCACTGACCACCCATTACGACGATCCCAGCCAGATCGAAACCAGTACCTGGGAAATGTTGGTCGACTGGCTGGCGGCAGGGGTCGATCCCTCGCAAGCCACGCTGTTCATCCAGTCCAGGGTGCCGGAACACGCCGAGCTGCATTTGCTGCTGTCCATGGCGACTCCGCTAGGCTGGCTGGAGCGGGTGCCGACCTACAAGGATCAACAGGAAAAGCTTGCCGATCGCGACCTGGCAACCTACGGTTTCCTTGGCTATCCGCTGCTGCAGGCCGCCGACGTGCTGATTTATCGCGCCAGCCAGGTGCCGGTAGGTGACGACCAGGTGCCGCACATTGAAATGATGCGCGAAATTGCGCGTCGTTTTAACCATCTGTACGGCAAGGAAAAGGGGTTTGAAGAAAAGGCCCAGGAAGCCGTCAAGAAGCTGGGTAGCAAGCGCGCCAAGCTCTACAACGAGCTGCGCACTGAATTCCAGCAAGAGGGTAGCGAAGACGCGCTAGGTCAGGCCAAGGCCATGCTGGACGACGCCCAGAACCTGTCGATGATAGATCGTGAGCGCTTGTTCGGTTTCCTGGAGGGTAGCCGCAAGCTGATTCTGACGGAGCCGCAAGCGCTACTGACGGAATCTTCGCGTTTGCCGGGGCTGGACGGCCAGAAGATGTCGAAAAGTTATGGCAATGCCATCGCCCTGCGCGAAGACAAGGACGTAGTTACCAAAAAAGTCCGCACCATGCCGACCGACCCGGCGCGGGTGCGCCGCACCGATCCCGGCGATCCGGACAAATGCCCGGTATGGCAATTCCATGTGGTGTATACCGACGATGCAACCCGGGAATGGGTCGCCAAGGGCTGCCGTAGCGCAGGCATTGGTTGCCTCGAGTGCAAGCAGCCGGTGATCGATGCCATCATCAGGGAGCAAGAGCCGATGCACGAACGCGCCCAGCAGTATCTTGACGATCCGTCACTGGTGCGGGCGATTGTGGCCGATGGTTGCGATCATGCACGCAAGCTGGCGCAGGATACGATGCGCGATGTGCGCGAGGCGATGGGCTTGAGTTATAGCTAAGGCCCTGACGGCTGAAGTCGGAATATCCACTCTTAAGCCAACTCTTAATTAACTCTTAATTATTAATTCATCAAATATAAGCGTGGTGATAAATTCAATCTCGCCCTGGGTCGGCCGCTTCGGCGGCTTGATACCTGCCGGCACAGTGCTCGACCTCGCTTGCGGCAATGGCCGCCATGCGCTGTGGCTGGCGCAGCGAGGCGTGGAAGTGCTGGCGGTTGACCGCAATCCAGAGTTGCTGGCTGAGATCGACGCTGCGGGCATGGCCGATGTCGCTACGCAGCAGATCGAACTGGAAGCCGGCCCCTCGGATGCGCTTGCAGCATTGTTCCAGATCCATCGGTTCAGCGCCGTGGTAGTGACCAACTACCTGCACCGGCCTTTGTTTCCCGCGATTTTGGAAAGCGTGGCAATGCAGGGCGTTCTGCTCTATGAAACATTTGCCGCCGGTAATGAGCAATTTGGCAAGCCATCCAATCCTGATTTTTTGCTGCGGCCTGGCGAATTGTTAGCTTTGCTGGCGGCCGATACTGCCGGCAACTGGCGCGTGCTGGCTTTTGAGGATGGCTTTGTAGATGGGCCGAAACAGGCTATGGTGCAGCGGATTTGCGCCATCAAGTGTGCCACTGAGCAAGGCAGCGCCGCCGCTTCCAGCTTGCGTATCGCGTAAAGAGGTTGACTCGGGCGCGAGCGGCCTATGTCATGTTTCCATGTGGAAACTGTATTTGTAAACTGATTTACAAGTTGAAATAACCCATAGCCACGGCGATCCGCTACAATCAGTCTTTTATTTTTTCGCATTCACGATCATGATCAAGGGCAGCATTGTTGCAATCGTTACTCCCATGCACACCGACGGCAGTCTCGACCTGCCAGGTTTGCGAAAGCTGATTGACTGGCACATCGCCGAAGGAACCGACGCCATCGTCATCGTCGGTACTTCAGGCGAGTCACCGACGGTCACGGTGGAAGAGCACTGTGCCCTGATCAAGCTGGCGGTCGACCATGCTGCCAAACGGATTCCGATCATTGCCGGCAGCGGAGGCAATTCCACCGCAGAAGCAATCCAGCTGACCCGTTTCGCCAAGGAAGCCGGCGCCGATGCGTCGCTGCAGGTTGTGCCTTACTACAACCGGCCGACGCAAGAAGGCATGTACCAGCATTTCAAGAAAATCGCCGAGTCGGTCGATTTGCCGGTCATTTTGTACAATGTCCCTGGCCGTACCGTGGCGGACATGAGCAACGAGACCATCCTGCGCCTGGCGCAAGTGCCTGGCATTATCGGGGTCAAGGATGCAACCGGCAATATCGGCCGCGGCTCGGATCTGATTCGCCTGGCGCCGGCCGATTTTGCCGTCTATTCCGGCGACGACGCGACTGCAATGGCGCTGATGTTCTGTGGCGGCAAGGGCAATATTTCGGTGACCGCCAACGTTGCGCCGCGCGATATGCACCTGTTGTGCGTCGCCGCGATGAACGGAAATGTTGCTGAAGCTGTCAAATTGAACAACAAGCTTTTGCCGTTGCATAATAAGTTGTTTGTTGAGCCGAATCCTTTGCCCGTGAAATGGGCGCTCACTGAGATGGGCATGATGTCTGACGGTATCCGTTTGCCGTTGGTGCCGCTGGCCGCCGAGTTTCATGCAACGGTGCGGGCGGCACTGCGTGAATCGGGTGTACTAAAATAAGCTGCGCTGACAGGCGTTTTCCCTAGAACTTCTCTCGTCTTTTTGATCCTGTATCCACATGACTATTCGCAAGAACATTTCATCGACTCAAATCAGTCTCACACAACGTAGCGCTGTCATCGCCTTGGCGCTAGCCGGTCTGGCAGGATGCTCGTCGATCAGTTCGGTGCTCGAGCCGGATCGCATTGATTATAAAAGCGCAGGCAAGGTGACGGCGCCAAAGCTGGATGTGCCTCCTGACCTGACCCAGTTGCAGCGCGAAAATCGTTATGCGATTCCTGAAGCGAATGCGGGCACCGCGACTGCTTCCGGCTATAACCTGGATCAGAGCGTTCGTCCGGCTGCTGCTGTCTCGACGGTTGCGCCTAACGCTACTCCTGACATGCACATCGAGCGCGATGGTTCGCAGCGCTGGCTGGTGGTCAATGCCAGTCCGGAAAGCCTGTGGCCTAAGGTCAAGGATTTTTGGCAGGATTCTGGCTTCCTGATCAATATCGAAAATTCGGAAACCGGCGTGATGGAAACCGACTGGGCTGAAAACCGTGCCAAAATTCCGCAGGATTTCGTCCGCAACACGCTCGGCAAGGTATTCGATTCGCTGTATTCGACAGGTGAGCGCGACAAGTTCCGCACCCGCCTGGAACGCGGCCCTAACGGCACTACCGAAATTTACATCAGCCAGCGCGGTGCGGAAGAAGTATTGTCCGGCGCGCAAAAGGAATCGAGTATCTGGACCGCACGTCCTTCCGATCCGCAATTGGAAGCTGAATTCCTGTCGCGCCTGATGGTGCGTCTGGGCAGCGACGAAGTGAAGGCTAAGGCTGCGGTCGCCAATGCGCCATCGTTGCAGGCGCGCTCCAAGCTGGTGAAGAACGCTGCAGGCGATTACGTACAGATTGATGAAGGTTTCGATCGCGCATGGCGTCGTGTCGGCCTGGCGCTGGACCGCGTCGGCTTCACGGTGGAAGATCGTGACCGTACCCAAGGTACTTACTTCGTGCGCTATGTCGATCAGGATGCCGATGCCAAGGACAAGAAATCGGACAAGGGTTTCTTCGCCAAGATTTTCAGCAGCTCGGATAGCGACAAGGCAAAAAATGCGGCGAGTTACCGTATTCTGGTCAAGGGCTCTGATGCCGGCAGCCAGGTTGCCGTGTTGAACAAGGATGGCAAGCCTGAACTGTCGAAAACTTCCGACAAGATCCTGGTTTTACTGAACGAGCAACTGAAGTAATCTGGCCGTCAGTCGTAAAGATGCAATGCGGCGCCATGGTTAACGCTACCAGCAACTAGGAACTACTCTTGAAATTCGCAAGTCTGGGTAGTGGTAGCGAAGGCAACGCATTGCTGATTTCAGCAACATCAGGCAGCACGACCACTAACGTGATGCTTGATTGTGGCTTTGGCATTCGGGAAACCGAACGCCGCCTGGCCCGCCTGGGTCTGGATGGCGTCGCACTCTCCGCAATTATCGTCACCCACGAGCACCAGGATCATATCGGCGGCGTTTTCAAATTCGCCCGTCGTCATCGCTTGCCGGTGTGGCTCACCTACGGTACCTATCAAGCAGTGCGCCAGGACAGCACCGCCGACGTCGCGGTCAGTTTTTGCCGCGACGGCGACAGCTTCGTTATCGGCGATCTTCAATTAATTCCTTATACGGTTCCGCACGATGCGCGCGAGCCGGTGCAATACGTGGCAACCGACGGCGATCGCCGGCTCGGCGTGCTGACCGACGCCGGCAAGCTCACCGAACATCTGGTGCAAGTCCTCGGCGGTAGCGATGCGCTGGTGCTGGAATGTAATCACGATCGGCAGATGCTCAGCGATTCGGCATATCCGCCATCGCTCAAGCGCCGTATCGGCGGCCAGTACGGTCATTTATCGAACGATGTCGCGCGTGAAATCCTGGCGGCGCTGGATCAGTCGCGTTTGCGCAAGGTGGTCGGTGCACATCTGAGTGCGCGTAACAATTTGCCGGAGTTGGCGTACGCGGCGCTGTGCGGCGCGCGCCATAGTGAGTTGGTGGAGGTGACGATCGCGTGCCAGGAAGAGGGCTTCGACTGGATCGAGATGTAATGTGACGCGGATTCGATCTTCATCCGAAATTTCAGATGATTCAGATAATAAAAAAGCCGACCCAGGGGTCGGCTTTTTTTAAGCAACCAATGATTACTTGGAAGCAGCAGGAGCGGCAGCAGCTTTAGCAGCGTCAGCAGCAGCGTCAACAGCTGTGTGAGCAGCATCAGCAGCAGCGGAGCCAGCAGCAGCAGCGGCGGAGCCGGCAGCAGTTGCAGCGTCAGCAGCAGCGGAACCAGCGGCAGTTGCAGCAGCAGCAGCGTCGGAAGCAGCGGATGCAGCAGCGTCAGCAGCGGCAGGAGCAGCAACAGATGCAGCAGGAGCAGCGTCAGCAGCAGGAGCTTCGTCTTTTTTGCCGCAAGCAGCCAGAGTCAGAGCCAACAGGGATGCGATCAACAGTGTTTTTTTCATGAATGTTCCTTCAGTAGTAATCAAAATTTTTGCGATGAATAATTACCGGTAATTATCGCTCTACAGGACGTTTTCGCAGTGCTTTGCCAGGACTGCGCATCGCGATGCAACAAAAACTTTCCAGCTCAGAATTATAGCTGGAATTTGTTAAATATGACATTAACGGTTTGCTATTTGGTAAGAATTTGTATCAACGCAACAGCGATTTCAGATGTGCTGGTAACCGCTTCTATTTCGTTGGCGGGTGCGATTCGCTACGTTCGTTCAAATTGCTGCCGAAAGTACAATCGCCGGCGTTGCATGGCTACTCCCGGTAGATATTTTGAGATACATACATTTCGCAGTTGATTTGTTAAATAATGCCACTTGCAGATAATGCTTATGCAAATCGGATTAAGTAATCCAGTTAATCCAGTATTTGTTTTATTGTTAATGACATTAAAATAACGTCTTATTCAAAATATTATGTATTCTATTTCGGGATTAAGGAGAGTATTTTTAATCCCATATACCTATTTAAACATCAGCCATAATAAGCATCAGCCATAAAATCCTGCCCCTTATTGTTTTATGGCTGATGGGTCGGGCGGAGTTCAGCCTAGTGTAATCCAGCCATCTTCATACCAGGTGTAGAGCGCCTCAAGCACGTCGGTGGAGACTTTGGCGGCGGCTTCGCTGTCGAGCTTGCGCTGGTCTGCCAGCAGCGTCAATGATGTTTTGTCGGCACGTCCGGCGGCGAATGACTCGCCATTGATAAATACATGTTTACCGCGATACAGCATCTGGGTTTTGCGCGAAAGCGCTACGCCACGTTTGTTTAATGCCGCAGTAAAGCGCGCTAGCGTCAGAGGCCGCGCCGGTGATTCAAAAAATACGTTGGCTTTCGGTTCGGATAAATATTCGCCGACGAAAATGGCAATATCGTCCTCGGTGAAACGGACTTTATTGAGTTCGTCCGAGATTTGCGACAACATGCCGGCGCCGATTTCTGCCGGATGCTTGCTGGGTTCCAGATCGGGATCCGCATAGCGCCCCGGCAGGTCGATGGAATCGGCCATGAACTGCAGGAATGCTTCGCCCAGCTCTTGAAATGGCGGGGCGCGGAAGCCGATCGAATAAGTCATGCATTCGCCGATTGCGGTGCCGTCGTGGGCGTACTGCGGCGGCAGGTAGAGCATGTCGCCAGGTTCCAGGATGAACTCCTGCTCGGGCTCGAAATTCTTGAGTATCTTTAGCGCACTGCCTTCCACCAGGGTAAGGTCTTGGGTCGCGCCTATTTTCCAGCGCCGCTGGCCGTGAGCCTGCAACAAAAACACATCGTAAGAATCGAAATGCGGACCGACGCCGCCGGTATCGGTGGCAAAGCTGATCATCAGGTCGTCCAGCCGGGCATCGGGAATGAAGCGGAACTGGCGCAACAGGGCATCCGCACCGTCGTCATGCAGGTTGACGCCCTGCACCAGCAGGGTCCAATCCTTTTGCTCGGTACTCGGCAACTCGTTGGCAGGACCGTTGGTTACTTGCCATTGTTTCTTGAAGTGCGTCACCAGGCGCGATTCGACGTCGTCCCGCTGTGCCAGTTCAAACAGGGCTTCAGGCGACAACAGGGGCTTGAAGCCGGGCAGGGCCTGGCGAATCAGCAAGGGTTTTTTATGCCAGTAATCGCGTAAAAATTGCGCAGGGGACAGGCCGCCCAGGAGTGTGGAATTTTTCATTTCGTCATTATATCGGGTTGTCCGTCGCAAAATTAGGCCATGCTCACGAATTGGCGTGTAATCAGCGGGTATAATCCCAACGCATGTTAAATGAAAGGAATGATCATGAAGATTGCCAAAAATACGGTAGTGACTGTGCGCTACAAATTGTCAGATGCCCAAGGCAATCTGATCGAAGAAAGCAGCGAACCGATGGTGTATTTGCACGGCGGTTACGAAAACATGTTGCCGAAAATCGAAGAAGCACTGGATGGCAAGGAAGTCGGCTATCAAACCGAGCTGCAAGTTGAGCCGGATGACGCGTTTGGCGAGTACGACTCGAATCTGGTCAAGATAGAGCCGCGCAATCGCTTGCCGACACCGCTGGAAGTCGGCATGCAATTTGAAGGCACGCCAGACAACGAGGATGAAGAAGAACAGGCATTGATTTTCACGGTGACTGACATTGCCGACGACAAGGTTGTGCTCGACGGTAATCACCCGCTGGCCGGGATTGCCCTGCGTTTCGATCTCAGCGTGACGGAAGTCCGCGCCGCATCGGAAGAAGAAATCGCCCATCAACACGTTCACGGCGCCCACGGTCATCATCACGACGATCAGGACGACGATGGCGCTGACGACCATTTCCGCAGCCATCCTATCCACTAATTCATTAGTGTTGCGCGCCGGAGTAATCAGGACGGCGCAATAAAAAAGCCGCAGATCATCATGTTCTGCGGCTTTTTGTTTTCGGGGGGCTTTCCCTTTCCCTTTCCCATTCCCGTTCTCTATCTCGTCGCACCACTGCGATAGAGCTATCGCCGCGAGAGCGTCTGAGAATCGGCGGGCTTGCCAATTTCGAACAGCTTAGGATTGGCCGGGTTCACGGCTATCTTCAGCCAGCCACCCGGGATTTCCAGGTCCCCGAGATTGCGCTGCCACTCAATGTTCGCCGGGTGTGGCGTACTGCTGCCATGTGGTCCGTGAATGACCAGCACCTTGCCTTCAAAATGCGCTGCGTGTGAACTGATCTTTTGACGGATCTCGGCAAACCCGTCACGCTTGACATTAAAGTCGAAGACGCGGTGGTGCTGGGTAGCCAACGGATCGCCATCGCAAAACAAGACAACCGCATCGGATTTCTTCTGCGCTGCATTCAGGAAAATGCGCTGCAGCCATTCGCGGTTGGCGATTTGCCGGTCCTCGAATTCGCTGTTGCGGCCGCCTTCCGGCAGATAGTGATTGTTGGTGGCCGGCAGGTTGATCGTGGCAAATACCACGTTGCCGATTTCCCAGCGCGCATTTTCTACGTAGCTGCGAAATTTGGGTGAGGTCGATTGCCTGATCAGCGGAATCTTGCTGTCGCCGAAAGAAAATTCATCGGAAAAGAACAGGTCGCGGATCCGGCTCAGGCGTTCTATCGCGGCGGAGCGGTCGGCAGAGGTTTTGCATGCAACCCAGTCGCTGGCCGATAAAGATACGATCAAGCCGTTTTTTGCGCTGTTCAACAATGCCTTGCGACGGCTGTACAACTTGTCGGTACACGGCTCGCTGCTGGCCTTGATGCCGTTTGCCACGACGAAGGCCAGATTATCGGCATCGGTTTCGCTGATGGCGTCGTGTAACGGGGTTTCATCCGCGCCGCTGCGAAAGACATGTGCGATTACGCCAAAACTGAAATTGGTGGTTTCCGCCTGCACCGCGCCGCAGCTTGCCGCCAGCGCTAGCAACAATGCTAGCCGAAGCGGAAGTCTGCGGGAGGCGAAGGCGTTCATCAGATTTTCTGCGTTGCAGTCAGATGCTTCAGGCGATATAGCTGTTCCAACGCTTCACGCGGGGTCAACGCGTCAGGGTCGATGCTATCGAGGGCAATCATCAACTCGCTATCCAAAGTCCGCTTATCGCTGTCGGCATCGTCATCCATGTTGGCGACTTGCGCAAACAGATCGAATTGCGGTGTCGGCTGCATCGATTGCGATTCCAGCAAAGCCAGGTGCTTGCGGGCAGCGCGGATCACCGGCGGTGGTACGCCGGCCAGTTGCGCTACCTGCAAGCCGTAACTCTGGGATGCCGGACCGGCTTGCACGGCATGCAGGAAGACGATGCTGTCCTTATGCTCGACGGCGGACAAATGCACATTGGCCGCCGACGGGTGCGCATCAGGTAATTGGGTCAGCTCGAAATAGTGCGTCGCAAACAGGGTGAAGCTGCGGGTGGCGTCGATCAGATGACGGGCGATTGCCCATGCCAGCGCCAGGCCGTCGAAAGTGGACGTGCCGCGGCCCACTTCATCCATCAGCACCAGCGAGTTTTCGCTGGCGCCGTTGAGGATGGCAGCCGATTCGGTCATTTCAACCATGAAGGTGGAGCGGCCGCCTGCCAGGTCGTCGGCGGCGCCGATACGGGTGAAGATACGGTCGATCGGGCCCAGGACGGCGCTATCGGCTGGCACATAACTGCCGACGTAAGCCAGCAGGGTGATCAGCGCCACCTGGCGCATGAATGTCGATTTACCACCCATGTTAGGGCCGGTGATCAGCAACAGCTTGCGTTCGGTGGATAGCTGGCAGTCGTTGGCGATGAAGCGTTCAATCTGTTTCTCGACTACCGGATGGCGTCCCTGCACGATCTGGATCGACGGTTCTGTCACCAGTTGCGGCACGCACCAGTCGTGGCGTGCGGCGTGATCGGCCAGGGCCACCAGCGTATCGAGTTGCGCCAGCGCGTGGGCGATGTTTTGCAAGGTGCCGATATGCGGCGCCAGATCTTGCAAAATCAGCTCGTAAAGCGCTTTCTCGCGTATCAGCGCGCGTTCTTGCGCCGACAAGGCCTTGTCCTCAAATGCTTTCAATTCCGGCGTGATGTAGCGCTCGGCATTCTTCAAGGTCTGGCGCCGGCGGTAGTCATCCGGCACCTTGGTGGTCTGGCCATGCGTGACTTCGATGTAGAAGCCATGCACCTTGTTATATTCGACGCGTAGGTTGGCAATCCCGGTGCGCGCTCGTTCGCGGGTTTCGAGGTCGACCAGGAACTGACCGGCGTTTTCTGAAAGCCCGCGCAATTCGTCCAGTTCGGCATCGAAGCCGGTGGCGATGACGCCGCCGTCGCGCACCATGGTGGATGGTTCGGTGGCGATCGCGCTTTGCAGCAACTGCAGGCAATCGACCGGGGTTTCCAGCGCAAATTGCAGTTCCTGCAGCAGCGGCGCCTGGTTGTCGTTGCCGCACATGGCGATGTCGGCGCGCAGGGAATCCAGTTGCAGCAAACCGTCGCGCAAGCCGGCCAGGTCGCGTGGCCGCGCCGACAGCAGGGCGATGCGGGTGGTGATGCGTTCGATATCCGGTACCGCGCTCAGCGTGCTCGAAATGGCGTTGCCGGTGTCGGCCGCAATCAAGGCGCCGATCGCCGCGTGGCGACCGCGCGCAACGGCTTGATCGCGCTTGGCGTGGTGCAGCCAATGGCGCAGCAAGCGCGATCCCATCGCGGTGCGGCAGTGGTCCAGTAATGAAAACAGGGTAGGTGCGCCCGATGACGCATCCTGGCCGCGAATGGTTTCGGTGAGTTCCAGGTTGCGGCGGGTGGCGGCGTCGAGGCCGATGAATTCGTTTTCGGTTTCGACTGTGAGCGAGCGCACATGCTGCAAGCCCTTGCCCTGGGTCGACTGGGCATAGCGCAGCAGGGCGCCGGCGGCGCCGATAGCAGCGCTCAAGCCTTCGGCGCCGAAACCGCCCAGGTTGCTGACCGCGAGTTGGTCCAACAGGGATTTCAGGCCGTGGGCAATGTCGAAATGCCATTCCGGCACGGTGGTGGTCTTGTCGACTACGTTGCTGGCTAACATGGCTTCAACCATGTCAGCCACCAGGATCTCGGCCGGCGCGATGCGTTCCAGTTCCTGCTTCAGCAGGGTATCCAGCGTCTCCGGATCGCAAGCGAATTCCATCATCTTCAACGCGCCGCTGGCCATCGATAGCCAAGCCAGGCCAACCTTCATCACCTTGCGTTGATGGGTAACGAATAACGCCAGTAAAGGCTGGTCCGATTTTTCCGGCAGCAGGTTGGAGTCGGTCAAGGTGCCGGGTGTAATCACGCGCAGCACTTTTCTGTCGACCGGCCCCTTGCTGGTGGCCGGGTCGCCGATTTGTTCGCATAACGCCACCGACTCGCCCAGCTTGATCAGTTTGGCAAGATATTGATCGGCAGAGTGGAACGGTACGCCGCACATCTTGATCGGCGCATTGTTATAGGTACCGCGTGCGGTCAGCGTGATGCCCAGCAGGCGCGCGGCTTTTTCCGCGTCCTCGAAAAACAGTTCGTAAAAATCTCCCATCCGGTAAAACACGAGCGTGTCCGGATAGTCGGCCTTGATGCCGAGATATTGCTGCATGCCAGGTGAAACTTTTTGTGCCGCTACCGTCATCGCGCGGCCCGTTGTTGTTGAAAATTTGATTGCATTAAATGGGTTCTTTCTCAGGCGTCGAATGGCGCCTGATCTCTAATATTCGGGAATAGGCGATATTGTAAGCGGAACAAGGCTTACCGGCTATTTCTTTGCGGTTTAGGATGTCCCGCTACGCAAGGATACCGGCTTGGTTAAACCAGATCCTTACCGAGGCGGTGCGGCATGTTTGCGCGAGGGAGTTGCTTTCTTTTTGGTCGCGTTCGGTGCGGATTTGGCAGTGACAACCGTTCTCTTTGCAGAAGCGGCCTTTGCAGTGGCTGCCATTGCAGCGACCTTCTGAACTGGGGCTCTTGTGGTCGCGGCGGCGAACGCTTCGGTATCGTCCCACGGTAGGAAGTTCGGCAGGTCGATTCGGGTGCCGTTTTTTGCGACGACTGACAGTTCCAGCGTCATTCCAAGAGACTTCAAGAATCGGCGCAGTGTAGAGACATAGGTGTCGGAGCGCTTTTCGAGTTGCGAAACGGCATTCTGCTTGATGCCCAATTCTTTGGCCACCTCAGCCTGGGTTTTTTTCACGGCCTTGCGGAAGTCGGTGAGCGTAGCGGCGTGTGCGATCATCTCTTCGACTTTTTTCTGAGAAAGTGCTGTAATTTTCTCCTGGCGACCGGCCGGCAGGCTTTTGATGACGTCGTCTAGATTTCTTCCCATGTCAATCTCCTATTTTTTTCCCTTGGCGCTTTCGGTTTTCGTCTTCGCAAGCTTGGCAGTTTTAGCAGCCTTCATGTCTTCCAAATGCTTATCGAAACGCTTCTTGGTGATATCAGGTCAAGATGGTTTTTTTTGATGTCATATTGATCATGTATGAGGGGCATTGTAAACCGAGCAAGGCGCAGCCGACATCTCTTTACAGCTCGAGATGTCGGTAATGCCGGCATGGGGGACTGGCTACGCCGGCCTGGGTTTACCGGTTAGGCGCGCTATCCTGGAAAAACATTTCCCGCATCAGGAACTGCTGCAGATCGGCGGTATCTTTCAGGCGGGCGCTGAGCGTGATGACCCGGCCCAGGCGCTGCGAGCGCCATGGAATGTCAGTACTGGTTTTCTTGCGGATCATCTCTATCATTTTATTGACGATGGCCATTTCGATGCTTTCGTCGCTGCCGCGTTCAACCGGAATATTCTGCTGCGCACTGCGGCTGGCGTTGGCGTTCCAGCCGCGGAAAATCAAACTGGCCCTGAACGGCGTTTTGTCGCGCACTTCGAATATGCCGCCGGATTTATCCTTGTCGATACCCATCCAGCCTCTTTGGGCCTGGATGTTGGCACGCGCGATGTCGTTCGGCGATTGCGGCGCTTCTTCCGCAGTCTCGCCGGCTTCGGCGCGTTCCTGGGCCTGGG
>FTFY01001082.1_pt1 | contig 19119 bp, 17 predicted proteins | sample 1640561 | NCBI WGS metagenome assembly FTFY01 (sample SAMEA3914789, study PRJEB12502) | metagenome | biome: forest; material: soil | place: Canada | collected 2011-07-03 | depth 0.3 m | reverse complement strand
CATGACGACGACTACCCCGGCTCTGGTGCCACAGGTTTTGCTCGAAGCTCCGCTGGACAAGCACCGCAATGCGGCGCCCATGCAACGTCAGCTGCACCATCGCATCAAGGAAGCTATCCTGGATGCCCGTCTTGCACCCGGCAGCCGTTTACCGGGCTCGCGCGCCTTGGCCGAGGCGCTGTCGATATCGCGCAACACTGTTACTGCAGCATACGACCTTCTTGCCGCGGAGGGGTATGTGCAACCTGATCGCCAAGGCACCAGGGTGGCGGCGCTATCGCGTCCGGCGCGGCCGCCCGCTGTCCGGACGACAGGCAATGCGTCATCTGCCCCCGTCATCGCACAACGCCTGGCCCATATCAAGCCGGCCACGCAGCCGACTGTGCCACGCGCCGATGGCGGCGTGACGTTGCGCCCTGGCGTCCCGGCCTTGTCTCATTTTCCGCTGGCTGCCTGGCGGCGAGGGGTAGACCGTGCTATCCGCCGGACCGGACCATCGGCCCTGGGCTACGGCGATCCGCTGGGCGAGCCGGCGCTGCGCGCCTCTATCGCACGTCATCTGGGCGTCGCACGCGGGGTGCGCTGCGACCCGTCCCAAGTCATCATTACCGAAGGTGCGCAGGAAGCGCTTGCACTATGCGTACGTTTGTTAAGCAACCCCGGCGATACGGCATGGGTTGAGGATCCAGGTTATCGCGGGGCAAAGGCCGCGATGCATGCCGGCGACCTGCGCATAGTGCCAATGCGCGTCGACGCCGAAGGCTTGATCGCAACCGAAAACGATTGGCAGTCTCAGCCTCCACGTCTGATCTACACCACGCCTTCGCATCAGTATCCGACCGGCGCCGTGTTGACCGCGGCGCGCCGTCTGCAACTGATCGGGCAAGCGCAGCGCCACGGCGCGTGGATCATCGAAGACGATTACGACAGCGAATTCCGCCACGCCGGCGAATCCATCGGCGCCATGCAAGGGCTGGTGACGCAGGCGCCCGTGCTGTACGTGGGCACGTTCAGCAAGACTATGTTTCCGTCGTTGCGCCTGGGATTTCTGGTCCTGCCGGAAGCGCTGGCCGCGGAGATGCAGGCATCGGTGGAGGAAATGCTGCGTGGCGGCCATCGCTACGAACAGCTGGCGCTGGCCGAGTTCATCGAAAGCGGCCAGTTCAGCCGCCACCTGGGCCGCATGCGCCGCCTGTATCGCGACCGCCAGCAAGCGCTGCGCGAGGCACTGACCGGGCACTTGCTGCTGCCGCATGTTATCGAAGGCGGGCATTGCGGATTGCATCTGACGGTGCGATTGCCTGCGCGTTATCCCGACCGCAAGATCGCCGAGGCCGCCCGGCGTTACGGCATCGCGCCGTCTCCGCTATCGGGTTTTGCGTTGCGCCCGATGGCTGAGGATAACGGCTTGGTGCTGGGATACGGCAATACGCCGGCGGAACTGTTCGCGCCTCTGGTGCGCCGGCTGTCGCAATTGATCCAGGCTGCGGAAATATCCTAGGTTCAGCGGAGGAAGGCCTGGTTGAAGGCCATATCAGGCGCGCCAACTCGCCGTGCCGGCATCTGGTAGCATGTCGTTCGGGCATTGACTTGTTTTGATGCAGAGGTTCGCCTTCGATACAGATACAACCGGATAATTTCAGCTGCCGCAAGCCTGGCCTCCCCAACACATCAACTTTATTTCTCGCACAGAGAGGACCCATCATGAGCGTTACCACCAAATGGATCGACATCGAGGCAGCCGACGGTACCTTCGGCGCTTACCTGGCCATCCCGCACACCGGTAAGGGCCCCGGCATCGTCCTGATCCAGGAAATTTTCGGCGTCAACGAACACATCCGCGCGGTTGCAGAGCAATACGCTGCCGACGGCTACGTGGTTCTGGTGCCGGATTTGTTCTGGCGCAGCGGCCACCGCATCGAATTGGGCTACGATGACGCCGGTTGGAAACGTGCCATGGAGCTGCGACAGGCCGTCGATGTCGCCAAGGCGGAATCGGATATCGCGCTGACCGTTGCGGCCTTGAAGGCGCAACCCGCCCTGGACGGCAAGCTGGCCGTCATCGGATATTGTTTCGGCGGCTTGCTCGCGTACCTCGCCGCAGCCAACGGCCTGGTCGATGCGGCGATCGCGTATTATGGCGGCGGCATCCAGAATCAATTGCAACGCGCCGACGACATCAAGGTACCGCTGCTGATGCATTTCGGCGGCGCCGACAGCCATATTTCAATGGAGGCTGTGCAGAGCATTGCTGAGCGCTTTGAGGACAATGAAGACGTCGAAGTCCACATTTATCCGGGCGCCGAACATGGCTTCAATTGCTCGCACCGGTCCAGCTATCACCAGCGCGCGGCGGCGGAAGCGCATGGTAATTCCTTGACTTTTCTGAGCGACAATCTGTAAGGCATGCTGACCGGTAGGGTGGGCATATCGTGCCGACCCTACCGGCGCGCCCCTCATTCGCATGTCCATGCGAATAGTCGGATCTTTCCCGTCCCATATTGGGAAAATTCCGATATCTATTCCGAATTCAATATTGCACCATGCCAACTGGCTGGCAATGCAAGTTCGTGGTGAAGCCATGTTGGTGAGTCGATATTTTGCTATGCTAGCGTCTTTCCACCGGTCGATACCATTATCCTGACCGGCGAACCCTATTTTCGGAGCAGTACGTATGGCCTCGTTACAAGAGCAATTTTTGAAAGCCGGCCTGGTCGACAAAACTAAAGTCAAACTGGTTAACCAGGACAAGAACAAACAGAAGAAGGCTGAGCGCCGGACCGGTACGACCAGCGTCGATGAAACGCGCCTGGCTGCACTCGAAACACAACGCAAGAATGCGGAACGGGCGCGCGAACTCAATGCCCAGCGCGATGCGGCGGCTACCCAAAAGGCGATCGTGGCGCAAATTGCCCAGATGGTGCAACAGAATCGCCAAAGCAAGGGTAGCGGCGACATTGCCTACAATTTCACCTACGACAAGAAGGTCGAACGGCTCTATGTATCGGCCGCAGTGCAGGCGCATTTAGTGGCTGGGCGCCTGGTGATCATCTGTCAGGGCGATGCCAGAGAATTGGTGCCGAGAATAATCGCCGACAAGATCGCGGAACGCGATGCGTCGATCGTCGTGCGGGTAAACAAGACCAGCACCGAGATCGATGCGGACGACCCGTACGCGGCCTTCCAGATCCCGGACGACCTGATGTGGTAGCTCCCATTGCCCGCGAACTGGGAGCGTTCGGCGAACGGACTCGCCATGTGTTATGAAAAGCTACAGATCAGCAGTATCGCCAAGCTGATCGACGCCCTGCGGCGCGCCGGATAAGCTTTGCTGCCATTTGCTGCAGCGACTTCTGCTACTTTCTCCAATACGGGCCTCACAGCGCCCGATGAGCCGCTAGTCAAATCAAATTGATTTTTGCGGCCTTTGCTTTACACCCCCCCTTCCTGCACGACCAGGCGGCATGAAAAGCGCGCAGCTGGTCCGTGGACATGGCACCTACCATGTATCGCTCCTGACGATTGATTCCATCGAAATATATAGGCTTCCGCGATATCAGTCTGATGCCTACCATGCAGTCATTGGTTCAGGACATTCCAGACTTCCATAACCAACGCGTCACAGGCTAACGGCGGCACGGTTTTTAGAATTGAAACTAATGCCGCTGAGGAAATATTTCACTCATTGAGGAGCGTAATCATGAATGCAATTGTTACCGACATTGCGGTTCTACCTGAGCAGGCAACGTCACATGCACGGCAAATCGTTTATCGCACAAAAGGGAAGCGCCAGGAATGGATTACCCGCCTGGCGAGCCCATCGGGCATCGGCGAAAAGATCAAACCTTTTGTTTTTTTAGATGACTTCGATATTCGTTCCAGCGGCGAGCCCTTCTCGGGCATGCACCCCCATTCCGGCATTGCAACTATCACTGTCGTCCAATCCGGCAATATGGAATACCGGGATACGACCGGAAAAAGCGGCACGCTTTCCGCCGGGAGCGTTGAATGGATGAAAGCCGGAGGCGGCGTCTGGCATGGTGGTGGTGCTGCCAAAGACGATCACGTTCGTGGCTATCAACTGTGGATTGCGTTGCCGCCACAAGATGAAAACGGTCCCGCACAAAGCCAGTACCTGGCGCCGGAACAAGTGCAAACCCATGGTCCCGCCCGGGTCATTCTTGGTCGCTACGGAAATGCGGTGAGCGCAATCGTCACCCGCGCATCCATTAACTACCTGCATATCAAATTGAAAGATGGCGAGCGTTGGCGCTATCAGACTCCGGAAGGGCATACCGTCGGCTGGGTTGCCACCAATGCGGGAACGCTGCATACGGCCGGGGTCGCGCTACAAAATGAACTTGCGGTATTCGAAGAGTCGACAGCCGTTCTGGATTTTTTAGCAGAAGGCGATACCGAATTCGTTCTCGGTTCGGCAGTCAAGCATCCCCATGATCTTGTATTGGGCTATTACTCGGTGCATACGGATGGTTATGCGTTGGAGCGTGGCGAAAACGAGATCGAGAGAATCAGAGTGCAATTGGCAACAGATATCAGTATGCAATTCAAGTGATTCATTTCCCAAATCCGGAACCTGAACACAGATTTCAGAGCTTTAGTTTTCCTTTATTTCTTACCTAATTTTTTACTTACCCAGGAGCTGACATGCAAAACGCAACTAACACATCATCATCTTTTCCACTCATCGGCCGCCTCATGATGGCGGCGATTTTCCTCATTAGCGGTCTCGGCAAAATTGCTGCGCCTGCCATGACCATCGGCTATATCGGCGCCATGGGATTGCCGTTCCCCACCTTGGGATTTTTACTCGCCGTGGCGGTTGAAGTCGGCGGCGGTGTGCTGTTGGTACTCGGCTTCCAGACTCGTATCGTCGCCTTGGTGCTGGCCGTGTTTTCTGTAGTCACCGGCGTGGTGTTCCATCACGCAATCGGCGACCAGAACCAATTGTTCAATCTGCTCAAGAACATTGCAATGGCTGGTGGCCTGCTTCAAATCATGACGTTCGGCCCTGGCGCATTCAGTCTTGATGCTCGCAAGGCGTTAAAAATCGTGCCGAGCGCAGCTTAAGCCGCGCTGCAGAAATCAGTAGTTAGCTACGACAAAACTACAACAACAACCGAAAGGAATCATCATGGCGAACAATTCGCAAATCAATAAAGAAAGCATTCAACATATTGGCATCATTGGCATCGGCGCCATCGGTCAGGCCTTGGCAAAGCAGGGCGTCCGGGCCGGACTGAAGGTTACGCTCAGCAATAGCCGCGGTCCTGAATCGCTTACCGACATAGTCGGGGCCCTTGGCCCGAATGCCCGCGCCGGCAGCGTGCGAGATGCCGCGGCGGCAGACATTGTGGTGCTGAGCGTAAACTGGGCGCAACTGCCGTCAGCATTGGCGGGTTTGCCATCATGGGACGGTCGCATTGTCATCGACGCTACCAATCCCGTGATCCAACCAGGCTTTCAACTTGCCGAACTTGGCGGGCGCAATTCCAGCGAGGTAGTGACGGATATGTTACCCGGAGCCAGGCTCGTGAAGTCGTTCAATACCCTGCTGTCTGCAGTGCTGGCAAGCGATCCGCAGCAAGCCGGCGGCAAGCGAGTCGTATTTTTATCTGGCGATGATGCGCCAGCCAAATCCACAGTGGAGCAGTTAATTGACCGACTGGGATTTGCCAGCATTGATTTAGGATCTCTAGCAGTAGGCGGAAAGCTGCAACAGTTTCCGGGTGGCCCGTTACCTGCCGTGAACCTGATCAAACTCGCAAACTAAGGCTGCGATTAAATCAGCTGTGCGGGGGCATGCTGAGGGAAATCCGGGAAATGCATTCATGTCACGGTAATAAATTGCAGGTATCTTCTGCTACCGTTACCGTGCTACAGAAAATGCCGTGAAAAATATTATTCTCCGCTTGCCCTTACGCGAATTCCTCTGCGCAGCGTTCGTTATCTTCATTACCGGATGCGTGCAGACTGCGCTTACGCCTGCCGCGCAAGACGCAAAAATGCCGGACCCTATTCCGGTCATCCTGGTATCGATTGATGGCTTCAAACCAGACTATCTCAATCGCGGGGTCACACCCAATCTCAATAGCCTGGCGGCATTAGGTGTCCGCGCCGAAGCGATGCTGCCATCGTTTCCATCCATTACCTTCCCTAACCACTACGCGTTAGTCACGGGCTTGAGACCAGACCGCAATGGTATTGTCGGCAATGCCATGGAGGACAAAGAGATTCCGAATGTTCGTTTCAGTCTTGGCAATCGAGATGCTTTGAATGACCGCCGTTGGTGGGATGAAGCTGAACCGGTGTGGGTCACTGCCGAGAAGAACGGCATACGCACAGCTACGATGTTCTGGCCCGGATCCGAGGCTGCAATCCAGGGTATTCGCCCTGCCCAATGGCGAAAATTCGATGGGAAGGTACCTCCGAATGAACGTGTTGACACCGTACTTGGTTGGCTGGATCAACCAATGCCGGACCGTCCAAGATTCATGACGCTCTATTTTGACGAAGTTGACCACTCCGGGCATGAGTACGGCCCCGACGCTGCGCAAACTACCCGGGCGGCCGCAACTGTCGACGCTGCAATCGGCCGTCTGATGACCGGGCTGAAGGTGCGCAATATTAAAGCTGACATCGTCATTGTGTCTGACCATGGAATGGCGGCAATGAGTAAGCAGCGTGTCGTTCGACTCGATCAAATCGCACCTGGGTCAAGCTACAGCGTGATTACGAGCGGAACTTACGCTGGACTGGAGCCCAAACCGGGGCAAGAAAATAGTTTGGCGGCGGCATTGTTGGCGCCACACGACCATATGCAGTGTTGGCGCAAAGAAGAGATACCGGCACGTTTTCATTACGGAAAAAATCCCCGCGTCCCGCGCTTCATCTGTCTGGCGGAAGTCGGCTGGCAAATTGCTGTTAACGAAAAAACTGCAGAGAAAACACCAGCCGGCGGACACGGCTACGATAACCTGACGTCAGACATGCAGGCGATTTTCATCGCTGCAGGGCCGTCATTTAAATCGGGCGTCGTGCTTGCGCCATTCGACAATGTCGACGTCTATCCCCTCGTAATGACGTTGATTGGTCTGAAACCGCTCCCGTCAGATGGTGGGATGACATTGATTCCGACCTTGAATTAAGAGCGATTTCGGAAGATTTACGCCGTCTGCGCGAATGGATCTGTCTCTCGCGACGGTCCGTCGCTCAGGCAACAGCCCGTATCTCTATCCCTTCCATTGCGTACCGCGCATAAAGGAAATCGCGAATGCCAACGACGTGACCGTCGGCAAATTCGAGCGCCACAAAATAGGCCGGTGTGTCGAGCGATACGTTGCGGTCAAAAACCAGCATCGCGGTGCGTCCCTCAACCATGGCCGGTGAGAACGCCCATTGCACAGCGATGGCGTAGGCGCCGAAATATTCGCCGACTTCGCTCTTGCCATTGCGTCGTAGTTTGGTCACAAGCTCAAGTCTGACATCTTCGGCCAGCATAGCGCGTACCGTGTCGAAATCGCCGGCCTTGAACCCGTCGACATAAGCAATTAGCCGGGCGCTGGCAGCATCGTCGATACCGGGCAATGCCAGTTCCGCGGGTTCTCCGGCAACCGCACGAAGCCGCTCACGTCCCCGCTGCAGCGCCGATTTGACGGCCGGCTCGCTGGATCCGGTGATCACCGCCGCTTCCCCCAGCGAATGGCCCAGCACATCCTTCAGAATCACCGCACTGCGCTGCAGCGGCGGTAGCCGCATGAAGCTGCGCAGGCAGGTCGCGGCAATCTCAGGGTCGGGGATTTCGGGGGATGCCAATGTGGCGAGTTCGTCTTCGTCCTCCATCAGCGGGACGCGCGCGCGATGCCGCAGAAAATCGAGCGAGGCGTTGTGAGCGATCCGGTACAGCCAGGCCCGGGGATTGTCCAGTCCGCCAAAGGATGCACGTGCGGAAAATGCCTTGGCGAGGGTATCTTGGACGATGTCTTCGCCATCGATCACGGACCCGGTCATGCGGGCGCAATAGCGATGAAGCTTTGGCCGCATCTCGCCGAGCAGTTTTTCAAAATCCTGCGCTATATCGTCCATCGCCGCCTGTCTCGGGTTCGCTTGCTGACTGCCTCCACGTCGCCCGGCAAAGGCCGGGTCGACGACTCATTCCAACGCGATTTTACCAAACTGGCAGCCGGGCCTCGTCGGCATGTTGGGTGTGCCCTGGCTGCGCGCCCGCGTTAGGCACAAGAATATCCGGTTGCTCAAGCCTTGGCCGCATGGACGACTTCACCCATGATGGCTTCGATCGTAGCGAGGGCGGCGAGTTTTGGGTAGTAGGAGACCATTCGAGGGTCGGTTTGCATCGCCTTGACCGCGGCTTCGTCACGCCATTGAGAATGAATGACGATTCGCGTTCCGTCCGCAGTCGCGATCAGGTTGGTGGCGATCCAGCCGTCAAGCGTGCGGATTACTGTATGGATGTTGTCGCGCAACATGTCCAGAACGTGGCTCTGGTTGGCAGGGACGACGGTCAGGGGAATCAGCAAGGTTTTCATGGTTCGTCTCAGGTTAGGCAGGCCCGCCGATCGGGCCTGTAATCTATAAGACGACGAACTGTGGAAAAACGGATCGGACTTGGAAAAAAATAATCGTCTTTTCAATATTGCCACGACAGGCGGTCCGCCGATCTGCGCGCGGGTCCGTACCCATGGCGCGATGGTATTTATCTGCATGAAATGGGAAACTGGGCGGCCCCATATACTAACCGTCCCGCCAAACTAGTCTGCTTTCGTGTTTACCAAATTCATGCGTTATTTGACCTTCGATACAAACTCATTGGTGTACGTTTTAGACAAGTCTATATACTTGCCTTTGATGTTAGGGCTGAAGGCGGCCATAATTCTCAGGACATTCTCCGGGCCGCCATCGGGCATCTTGCCATCTGCCGAATACATTGGAAGTGACGCGTTTAGTGCCTGGATATACAGTGGTTTGTTTCCGCCGTAGTAGTCGCGAGGCATTTTATCTGCGATCTCCTGTGCCGTATGTGTATGGATGAATTGCAGCGTTCGGACAAAGGCCCGTGCCAGTTTGGCCGCAACGTCTTTATGTGACCGCAGCCAATCACTTTGCACGTATAGGCTTGCGGCCGGGTAAAGACCGCCCAAGGCCGCTTTGGTACCTTCAATTGTGCTCATGTCAACGAGAACCTTTGCGTCGCCACTGGCTAGTAAAACTGAAGTGGTTGGTTCTGTCGTCCACGCCACGTCGATCCGCTTTTGTTTGAGCGCGGCGAAAAGGCTGTTTCCGGAACCTACCGGCAATATCGAATAATCAGTGCTTTTCAGGCCATGCACGGAGGCAAGGTACTGTCCCAGGAAGTTTGATGACGATCCTAATCCGGTGACGCCAATAGTTTTACCTTTGATATCGGCCATGCTTCTGATCTGGCCGGCCGCATCAGCCCTAACCATTTCCATGCCCCCTGGCACCAGGCCGAACTGGACAATGCTCTGGACCGCCTTACCTTTGCTTTGCAGGTCTATCGTGTGATCGTAATATCCGACTACCGCCTGCGCCGCTCCCGCGAGCAGCTCGTTCTCGGCATCTACACCGGCCGGTTGGGATTGTAGATCTACATCTAATCCTTCATCCTTGAAGTAACCCAGATTCTCTGCAAGCTTGGGCGGCAGGTAAATCAATTTGTTCATTCCACCAACGATGATGGTGATTTTTTCTGCGGCCTGTACATTCGCCGCAAATAACGCGCACGACAGAATGGAGGCAGTTGCAACGGATCTGATAATGAACTTCATTAATGTCTCCTTTGTTTTAGTTTTGAATGCTCGATAGTGCTGGAAAACATATTACTGCTTGCAGCGGCCATTGAAAAAGCCGGCGCTGACGTAAGCCATGGCCGGTTTGGCTTAATTCCAGGTCAAAAAAAACGGAAGTGGGTACGCATGCCCATCGCGAATTCAGTCTGGTTCTTGACGCCATTGGTAGATGCTACACGATAGCCTTCATCGTAATCGCATAGTGTAGATCAGTGGGGTAACTATAAAATTCGCAAGCTTACAAACTACTTTTTGCGTTCCAAGTTTATGAATGCCGCGTGGCTAATGCCCCGGAGAGCGCACTTGAAACGACCCTGTGCCGGACTATTTTTCGATCCGCCAGTGCCCACCGGGAAAAGTTCTAGACGAAAAAAAGGTCACGAATTCTCGTAACCTCTTCATTCTATTGCGTGTTCTGGCTCTCCCACTTGGACTCAAATTCGGGACCTGCGGATTAACAGTCTTCCAAAAGGCATTATTGTTTCGGTTGTTAAAGTCGAAAATTAACTGTGTCGATATGTGGAGATGTAGGCACACCTTCTCCGTAGTCCTTGCTACTGGAATTCATTTTCTGCACGAGCGCCGCTGCCGACTGGAGGGCGATCAATGAGTCGCGAGAGGCCCATCAGGGGCCAGCAATTGTCTCAGTCGATCAAGTCGTCGCCGTCGTAGAACGGATAGGGTCCGTCAAACTCGCCGACGTACGCGGTATGGCTGATCAGTCCGGACTCCGCATCCCATAGATGTAACTGGAACGCCGGCGGCTCCATCACGAATTGCGACGCCGCCTGCGGACTGAGATCCAGCACCACCTGATGCGCGACGCCGGGACAGGTCGATGCAATGGTGCCGCCGAAACGCACCTGGATGGACCGATGCAGGTGACCGCATAGAATCCGCTCCACTTGCGGGTAACGGCGTACCACGTCCGCCAAGGCCTGCGGGTTATCCAGGCCGATCTTGTCCATATGGCCGATGCCGGTATTGAACGGCGGATGGTGCATTACGATCACGGTCGGCCGGTCCGGCTGCATCTGCAATATCTGGTCCAGCCACAGCAGGCTGGCCGACGTCAGGGCGCCGCTGCTGGCTTGCGGAATGACGCTATCTAGTGCAACGATGCGCAGCGGATGATCGTCGATCACGTATTCGATCCGCTCGCCGCCCTGCTGCAGATATGCGTGATCGGGAAACGCCGCACGCAGTGCCCTGCGCTCATCGTGGTTGCCTGGCAAAAGATAAAAAGGCATTTTCAGCGGCTGCAGCAGCTGACGCAGGAATGCGTACTCTTCCGGCAAGCCGAAATCGACCAGGTCGCCGGTCAACACCACTGCGTCGGGCCTCTGCCTTAGTTGATTGATCTGATCAACGCAACGCCGCAGGCTTTCCGCTGTATCGACGATACGATACGACTTTTTGCCATGCGCCTTGATATGCAAATCGGAAATCTGACAAAGAATCATGTCGGCACTCCATCTCCAAGATGCAGCAGCGCATGTTGCGGGACATGCAATGCGATGCGCTCACCTGCCTGCCAGGATGTGCGCCTTCCCGTATCGACAATGACCGGCTGTTCAGTGCCGATGTCGATTACCAGGCGCGTCCGGTCGCCCAGGAAGAAGGTCGACAACACCGCGCCATGCATGTTCGCGCCATCGGTGACGACTTCGACGTCTTCCGGTCGAAACATCAGCGTCGCCTTATGCTCGGATGAGGATGCATTAAATGGCAGCATGCCTCCGGAAAATCGCAGCTGGCCATCTTGCGCGGTACCTGTAACCCGGTTCATCGTGCCAATGAATTCGGCTACGAAATGGCTGGCGGGGCGGTAATATATGTCCTGCGGGCTTCCGATTTGCGCGATCTTGCCGCGTTCCATTACCACTACCCGGTCCCCCAGCGCCATGGCTTCGCTCTGATCGTGCGTCACATAGATCGCGGTGATGCCAAGCTTGCGCAGCAGCTGGTTCAGATCTGCACGCAGGGTTTCACGCAACTTGGCGTCTAATGCAGTCAACGGTTCGTCCAGCAGCAATACGCGTGGTTCGACCGCCAGTGCCCGGGCCAGCGCCACTCGCTGCTTTTGACCACCGGATAACTGATCAACGCGGCGGTGTCCCAGTCCCTGCAGATGCACCATCTCTAGCAGCGCCTCGATTTTCTTGAGGCGTTCCACAGCGGGGATTTTGCGGATTTTCAAGCCGTAGGCGATGTTTTCACCGACCGTCATATTCGGGAACAAAGCGTAGTTCTGAAACACCATGCCGACGCCGCGCCGTTCTATCGGTAACGCCGTCACGTCTTCGCCGCCGAACAAAACACGGCCGCCGGCATCGGGGAATTCCAGTCCGGCGATTAGGCGCAATGTAGTGGTCTTGCCGCACCCCGAAGGCCCCAGCAGCACGACGGTTTCCCCTGGTTGGATGTCCAGATCCAGCGGTTGCAGCGCCTGTGCACCGTTGGCAAAGGTTTTGCTGCATTGGACCAGTTGAATCGAAACGGCATTCTTCATAAACGGACTCTTGATTGTGTGGTGTGCGTCACCCATTGCATGGCGATCAGCAGCGGAATGATCATCAGGAAAAAAATCAGTGTGTAGGCGGACCCGACTTCCAGCCGCATTGACGCATAACTGTCAGCGAGGCCGACCGGCAAGGTCATCGTCAGCGGCGTATGCAGCATCCAGGTGATGTTGAATTCGCCAATCGACAAGGTAACTACCATCAACGCGCCGGCCAGGATGCCGGAGAACACGTTTGGAACCACCACGCCGAAAAATCGCTGGCCCAGCCCGGCACCGAGGCTGGCGGCAGCTTCCTCCAACACAGACAGTTGCGACGACTGCATCACCGCCAGCACCGGCCGTACCATGAACGGCAACGTAAACAGCACATGACCGACCAGGATGAACAACGCGCTGCCGCGAAATTCACGATACTGGCCGTATGCCATGATCAAGGCCAGCGCGGTGGCCAGCCCCGGCACCGCCACCGGCATCATCAGCAGTTCTTCGATCGCGCGCGCCAGGCGGCTGTTGCCGCCTCGATAACGTGCCAGCATATACGCCAGCGGCACGCCGGCGATCATGGTGACCGCCAGGCAAGTCAGTGCAATCGCAATTGAGCGCCAGATGGTCAGCTGATACGTGTCCCAAACCTGTTCTACCCAACGCATCGTGAAGCCGCTGGATAAGCCGATGAAAAAATTATCGGTAACACCCGCCAGCATCGACAGCGCGATCGGTACGATCAGGAACGCACACACTAATAAAGTGAAGGCGAGCTGGATATAAAAACGGAAAGAATGCTTCATGCTGCCGCTCCCGCTGCATTGCCCGACCAGGAACGCGCCAGAGCCAGCACCAGCCAGGTCACCGCTCCCAGTACAATCGACAGCGCCGCCGCCATCGAGAAATTGGCGTAGCTGGTAAATTCGTTGTAGATCGTCATCGGCAACACATCAATATTGGTTGCCAGCGTGAAAGCGGTGCCAAACGCGCCGACGCTGGTCGCGAAGCAAATCGCACCTGATGAAATCAGTGCAGGGGATAAGGCCGGCAACACCACATCGACGAAAATTCGCACGGGATCGGCGCCCAACGAGCGAGCGGCTTCCTCCAGGGCGGGATCAAGCTTTTCTGCCGCCGCCATCACGGTCAGAATCACCCGCGGAATCGAGAAATATAGATAGCCAAGGAACAAACCTCCGAGCGAATAGGCGAACACCCAGGAGTCGCCAAACAGCCAGGTGCTGACTACACCGATCAAACCTTGCCTGCCCGCCAGCATGATCACCATGAAGCCGACAACCACGCCGGGAAACGCCAGAGGGAAAGTCAACATAGACAGGAGGATCGCTTTGCCGGGAAAGCGATTGCGCTGCAGGAAGAGCCCGACCAGCGAGGCAATCATCAAGGTTGCCAGGGTGACCGCCGCGGACAACAGCAGCGTCGACAACAGGCTCATGAAATAGTGATGATTGGTCAGTACTGCGAGATAGGCAGCGGCTCCACCAGGCCCGCTAGCCCCCACCTCGACCAGCCGCAGCATAGGCAGCAACCAGAACGCGAGGAACAGTGCCAAGCCGGGCGCTGCGAACAATAGATAAATCTGGCGCCCCGGCTGTGTTCGCTGTTTGGATAAACGCATGGTCACCGCACTTCAGCCTGATAGCGTTCGCTGAATTTGCGCTGCACTTCGGCCATCTTGCCGTAGTCGACTGACTTGGCACGGGCATATTCCGTCGCCGGCAAAAAATGCGCTTGCGCTTCCTTGGAAATGGCAGAAGCACGCACCGGCCGCAGATAGGCATTGGCCCAGATCGCCTGCCCTTCGTTGGACAACAGGAAATCCAGAACCTTCTTGGCATTGGCCGGATTCGGACCGTTTTTCACCAGGCTGACAACGTACGGTACCGTGACAGTTCCTTCGCTGGGAATTACGAAAGCGACGTTGGCCTTGTCCTTGTATTTAGCACGATAGGCATCGAAGTCATAGCCGAACAGGATAGGAATCTCGCCCGACAGCAGACGTGCATACGAAGTCTGCTTTGGCACCAGCGGCTGATTCTTTTGCAGTGCCTTGAAGTAGTTAATACCTGGCGTGAAATTATCCAGTGTTCCACCCAGCGCCTGGTTGATAGCCACCGCACCGACATATCCGACAAACGCGCTTGCCGGATCCAGATAGCCGATCAGCCCCTTGTACTCTGGCTTCAGCAGATCCTGCCATGAACGCGGCACTGGCTTGCCCTTGAGCGCATCGACATTCACCATCAGTCCCATGGTGCCGGAATGAATCGTGAACCAATAACCTTCGGGATCTTTCAGGTCGTTCGGGATATCATTCCAGCCGGCCGGTTTGTATGGCGTAATCACTTCGTTTTTTTTCGCTTCGATGCCAAAGGTCACCCCGACATAGGTGAAGTCGGCCACCGGGCTGGCTTTTTCAGCGATGATCTGCGATAGCGATTGCCCGCTGTTCTTGTTATCCGGCGGTACGGTGATACCGGTCTTGTCTTTGATGGTTTTGATTTGCGTTGCCCAGTCGGCCCATTCAGGCGGACAGTTGTAGCAAATCGCATTCTGCGCACCGGCATGGACCGAAGTGGCCAGGGCGACGGCGGCGACCATCGCATGGAATACACGTGCTAAGCGCATGCTTGTTCCTTTCTTGAATTTAACTGCGGGAATTAAGAGGTTTGACCGAGCCGCCTAAGCGGACGGTGTGAGGTAATATCTGCGCGGATGCCAGTGCCTGTCCGTCTTGCGTTTCTTCAATCTTGTGCACCAGCGTGCGCAGCGCCAACTCGCCAATTTGCTCGGATGGCTGCGCGACGCTGCTCAGCATCGGATCCATCAGCTCACCCAGTGGGATACCGTCGAAACCCATCACAGACACATCGTCAGGCACCCGCAAGCCAAGTGCGCGCAGATCGCGCATGGCGCTGAGTGCCAGCAAATCGTTGGAACAAAACAGCGCGCTTGGTCGTTGCAACGGATCACGGAAGGTTTGCAGGTATCCGAAGGAAAGTTCGGTGTAGGTATGGCGAGGAACCTCAATTGGCGTTAGCGCTTGTAGTCCGTGTTCGTGCATCGCCTGCTGATAACCTTGATAGCGTTGCAGCGCACGATCGGAAGCATGAAATTGTCCGGCTAGCATCTGAATGCGGGTATGGCCGAGCTTGATCAGGTGCGTTACGGCATCGCGTGCGGCGGCCCGGTTATCCACAGACACCGATGGCCGCGCGGTCAGTTGCGGCTGGTTGTAAACCAGTACGTAAGGAATCCGTTCGCGGTCAAGCACATCGAGGGTGCTGCTGGCATCGGCGTCATTGACGGTAAGAATGACGCCGTCGACACGATGTGCCAGCAACAGTTCCACAGCTGCCGACTCATCCTGCTGACGATATTCGGTGGCAGTAAACATGACCGAATAATCCAGCTGCCGCGCTGCCATTTCCGCCCCTTGCAGGCATTGCGCGAACACCGTGTTGGACAGCGTCGGCACCACCACGCCAACCGTGTGCGAACGTCCGGCGCGCAAATTGCGTCCGGTGAAATTCGGCCGAAAACCGAGCATCTCAATTGCCTGGTTCACCTTGCTGGCAGTATCGATGCTGACCGAATCCGGCTTGTTCAGCAGACGCGATACCGTGGCTATGGATACGCCGGCTTCTAATGCAACTTGTTTGATGGATGGGCGCATAATGCAACAACCCCTGATGTAAACGTTTACATCGTAACCATCCATTGTTACGTGCTGATGACCGTGCGGAGTAAATCCGGATTAATTGATTGGGGTTGTATTTCTGCTTGTGTCGCGTTAACGACGGCGAGACGGGATTTTGTAGGGATTCTCCATCGCCCTTTAAACTGTGCGGATTTTCCCTGCCAACGCATAAAATTGGTTGGCAAAAGACATCTCATCGGAGCCTTCCATCATGAGCCGCCATTTGCGAATCATGTGCATCAGTTCAATGCCCGCCAAGACGTTTTCAGCTGACCGAAAAGATTTGAAGTTGAGCATCGGCTTGGTCACACGCTTGATGGCACGATGGTCTTGTTCCACGATGTTGTTGAGGTATTTGACCTGACGAACCACCATCGGCGCATTCATGTCGACATTGATTTCATCGATCGCTGCTTTGTTGGCTCCGCTCTTATCCATCGTGACTTTTTCAGGGACGTCGTTAGCTTGCATTGCTTTGTCAAAGAAGCGTTTCGCAGCTGTCCCGTCGCGCTTTGCCGTCAACAGAAAGTCGACTGTCTTGCCTTCCTTGTCCACAGCGCGATAGAGATACTTCCAGACGCCTTTGACTTTTATATAGGTCTCATCCATCCGCCAGCTGCCACCGACAGGGCGCTTGTGATTACGGAACACCTTTTCAAGTAATGGCAGAAAACGGATCGTCCACCGATTGATCGATGAATGGTCAACAACCACTCCACGTTCTTTCATTATTTCTTCCATGTGCCGATAGCTCAATGGGTATGCTGCGTACCAGCGGATGCAGACCAAAATCACCTCGATCGGAAATCGCACTCCCTTGGTATTCAGCATGTCAGCTCATTTACTTTTCAAACGCAGCAGTCTACTGCGCTGGTTCTTGTGTCAAACATTTTTATTCGTCGACACCAGTTTTTGATTCTCGTCGGGAATAAATAGACGAAAAAAAAGCACTTCGATTTCTCGTAAGTGCTTGATTCTCTACTAGTAATGTTCTGGCTCACCAACCTAGATTCGAACCGGGGGCCTGCGGATTAACAGTCGCGCAACGGGCACTATTATTTCGGTTGGTTATCCCGATCGTTTGTTTTCGACTTTAATGACCTGTTTTCGACTTTAATTGTAAGGAATAAATGGGATTCCCTGTATCTCAAACCTATTCAACAGTCACAGACTTAGCCAAATTCCGAGGCTTATCCACATCCGTTCCCCGCGCCAGCGCTGTGTGATAAGCCAGCAACTGCAGCGGCACCACATGCAAAATCGGCGACAGCAAACCATAGTTCTCCGGCAGCCGGATCACGTGCACGCCATCGCTCGATTTGATATGCGAATCGGCATCGGCAAACACATAAAGCTGCCCCCCGCGAGCGCGCACTTCCTGCATGTTCGACTTCAGCTTTTCAATCAGCGCGTCGTTCGGCGCCACAGTTACCACCGGCATTTCTTCAGTAACCAGCGCCAGCGGACCGTGCTTGAGTTCACCGGCAGCGTAGGCTTCGGCATGGATATACGTGATTTCCTTCAGCTTCAACGCACCTTCCAGCGCAATCGGATAATGGATACCACGGCCCAGGAACAACGCGTTTTCCTTGCGCGCAAAAGCTTCGGCCCAGGCGACGATATGCGGTTCCAGCGCCAGCACGCTTTGCAGCGCGGCGGGCAGGTGGCGCATTGCTTTCAGGTGGGCGGCTTCTTCTTCGTCGCTGAGACGGCCTTTGCTTTGGGCGAGCGCCAGAGTCAGCAAGAACAGCGCGGCCAGCTGGGTGGTGAAGGCCTTGGTCGAGGCGACACCGACTTCAACCCCGGCGCGCGTGATGTAAGCCAGCGCGCATTCGCGCACCATGGCGCTGGTGGCAACGTTGCAGATGGTCAGCGTATGTTGCATGCCTAGTGACCGCGCATGTTTGAGCGCGGCCAGCGTGTCGGCGGTTTCGCCGCTTTGGGTGATGGTGACTACCAGCGAGTTTGGATTCGGTACGCTGTCGCGGTAGCGGTATTCGCTGGCGATCTCGACGTTGACCGGTATTTTGGCGACCGATTCGATCCAGTATTTTGCGGTCAGCCCGGCGTAGTAGCTGGTGCCACATGCCAGGATCAGGACTGAATCGATTTGTTTGAAGACGTTGAAGGCGCCGTCGCCGAACAGCTCCGGCATGATGCCGGTGACACCTTCGAGGGTGTCGGCAATTGCGCGCGGCTGCTCGAAGATTTCTTTCTGCATGTAATGCTGATACGGGCCCAGTTCGACTGCGCTGGTGTAGGCATGTACGGTCTTGACTTCACGTTCGACTGCTTTGCCGGCGGCGTCGACGATCCAGACGCGTTGCAATTGCAGATCGACCACATCGCCTTCTTCCAGGTAAATGATCTGGTCGGTGGTGCCGGCCAGCGCCATGGCGTCCGAGGCGACGAAATTCTGGCCTTGGCCGACGCCGACGATCAATGGCGAACCCTGGCGGGCGGCGACCACGCGGTGCGGTTCATCCACGCAGAACACGGCAATCGCATAGGCGCCGGTCAGGCGTCGCACGGCTTGCTGCACGGTGGCGAACAGGTCGCCGTTATACATGTGGTCGACCAGATGCGCGATCACCTCGGTGTCGGTCTGGCTTTCGAAGTGGTAACCGGCGGCTTGCAGCTCGGCGCGCAGTTCATCGTGGTTTTCGATAATGCCGTTGTGGACGAGGGCGATGCGGTCGCGAGAAAAATGCGGGTGGGCATTGTGAGTAGCGGGTGCGCCATGGGTGGCCCAGCGGGTATGTGCAATCCCGGTGAAGCCAGACAAATGGGCTCTTTCGACTTGCGTTTCCAGGTCTGCCACGCGCGAAGTGCTGCGCGAGCGCTGCAATTTGCCGTCTACGTGCAAGGCCACGCCGCAAGAGTCGTAACCGCGGTATTCGAGTCGTTTCAATCCTTCCAGCAGGATGGGGGTGACATTAATCTGGGCAACTGCTGCGACGATACCGCACATGGCTTTCCTCGTTGATTAGGTGAATGGGCGTATCTTAGGCCAGCGCTTATGAAATATGATTACTAAATTGATT
>FTFY01000721.1_pt1 | contig 19278 bp, 15 predicted proteins | sample 1640561 | NCBI WGS metagenome assembly FTFY01 (sample SAMEA3914789, study PRJEB12502) | metagenome | biome: forest; material: soil | place: Canada | collected 2011-07-03 | depth 0.3 m | reverse complement strand
GGAGGGAGTTGATGCAGCATGGCTGCGGGTTAAATCAGAAGCCGCCATTATACAGTGCTGACCCGCCCAGCGCTCCGGCGCTGATGACAAAATCACCTTGCCACCTTGCGCAAAAAGCGCGATAGCCCGAAAAAAGGAGGTGGGGCCTAAACAGGACAAAACCTGAGGCAAGCGTATAACTCGTTGTTTTAATTGAAACTCGCCGCATAGATACTTACAAAAAGGAATTATCAGGCAGCGAGATAGGCGGAAACGATAAAAAAACGGACAGGACGAAAGCAGAGCAGACCATCTATTCGTGTTAATCTTCTGCTAACCACAATACAATCCCATCTATACGGTACGATGCGCCAGCACTCTCCAGCTTACATTCCTGCAATCGACGGCCTGCGCGCCATCGCCGTGCTCTCCGTCATCATCTTTCACGCCAACTTTCTAGGTATTCTTCATGGCGGCTTCACCGGCGTCGACATGTTCTTCGTGATCTCCGGTTATGTGATCAGCCAGTCGCTTTCTGAACGTTTCGAGCGGGGCGATTTGGGCTTTGTCGATTATTTGAAAGATTTTTATCGCAGGCGTTTCCTGCGCATCCTGCCCGCGCTCCTGGTTGTTCTGTTCGTCAGCTTTCTGGTATCGGCGATGTTCCTGCCGCAATTCTGGCTTAGCGAACTGATGAATAGCACCGGGCTTGCGGCCTTCTTTGGCTTTAGCAATTTCGTCCTGGCCTGGAACACGGACACTTATTTTTCACCGAGCGCCGAGCTCAATCCCTATCTCCATACCTGGTCGCTGGGCGTGGAAGAACAGTTCTATGTCATCTTCCCCGCAATTTATTTCGTGTGGCTTCGGCATAGGAAACAGGCCACGATTGTTTGGGCCATTCTGCCTGTTCTGGCCTTGGCTTCGCTGGCGATCAGCGCCTTCCAGACACGCGCCGAGCCGCTCTCCGCCTTTTACCTGCTGCCTGGCCGCTTCTGGGAATTGGCGGCAGGCGCCATGCTCTTCCAAATCATAGGCACAAGACGCTTTTCGCCGCGACACGGCTGGCTCGGGCACGTCCTCCTGCCAGGTGGTCTTGCACTCGTCATGGCCGGGTTTCTTTTCGCTGAGCGCAATCAATTCCCCTTCCCCTGGGCGCTGGCAACGGTGTTGGGTTCGGCGCTGATGATCGCGGCGGTGGTGCTGCAGGCCGACGGTCCTCTCTCTCCGCTGCAGCGCCTGCTGCAATCGCCCTTGGCGACCTATATTGGCCGATTGTCCTATTCGCTCTATCTCTGGCACTGGCCGGTCTCCGTGTTCTTGCGCTGGACTACAGGCTTGGAGCACCTCGCTGCCCAGCTCCTCTATCCCGTGATTGTTGTTGCGCTCGCCGCGGCGTCCTATCACTGGATCGAGACGCCGATCCGCAGCGGCAAATCGCTTTTGCAGCGCCGCGCGTGGGCTGCTTTCGCGTCAAGCTTTATGGCGCTCGGCCTGATCTCATGGGCGGCGCTTTGGGTCTCGGACAACCCCGACCGCCTGTCACTCAGCCAGACACGCGACACCTATACCTGGTATGCGTACAGGCATTTTCCTCAGGAAGACATCGGCGAGATCAATGATCCACGGTTGGCCGGGCGCCAGCTCTTTGTCATCGGCGACTCGCATACCGCCGCTTATCGCACCATGCTGAAGATCGTGTCACTGAAACTCGGCATCAAGGTGGTGGAATACGAACAAGGTGGTTGCGGCGTCGTCACACTTATCGGCCCCGATCCGGCCAAGTGTGCCCAACGCCGGGAAGCTGACCTGAAAGCAATCGAGGCCCAGGCAAAGCCGGGCGACATCGTCTTTCTTGCCTCTCTTCGGATGCCCGAACTCGACGGGCGCGAGTGGGCGCGTGGCGAGGATGCAGCATTCAATGAAGCGCTGGCCGAGCTGACACCTTCGATGAACGAAGGCGCCCGAACCTCCGCCGCAACCATCCTCGCGCGGCTAGAGGCGGCCCAAGTACACATTCTGATTGACGCGCCCAAACCCTTGTTCAAGGCGCCGCCCACCCGCTGCTCGGACTGGTTCAACAAGATGAACCCTGTGTGTGCGCCCGGCCTGACGATGGAACGTGCCCAGCTCGAACGGCTGCGTGCCCCGCAGATGACACTTCTGGCCTTGCTGCAACGCGAACACCCCGGCCTTACCGTCTGGGACCCGTTGCCGCTCCTCTGCCCCGGTCCGACCTGTTCGGCCTACGACGATCGCGGCAAACCGCTCTATTTCGATTCAAATCATCTCAGCGGCCATGGTAATCGTGTCCTTACATCCTCGTTCACAGAAGTCGTGCTGTCGATCTGGCGGAGCATCGCACTCAAGAAAAATCCTTGAGCACGATCTTGCCGATCGCACGCCCGCCTTCCAGCGTGGCATGGGCCTGACGCAGGTTGGCGGCGTTAATCGGCGACAGAACCTGGTTCACCGTGGTGACAATCACCTGGTTGTCGATCAAGCGCGCCACCTGGTCCAGCAGATTGCCTTGCTGCTGCATATCGGCGGTCTGGAACATCGAACGGGTAAACATGAATTCCCAGATAAAACCGGCACTCTTGGCTTTCAACAGGCTGACGTCGAGCGGCGCATGGTTCTCGACGATAGTGCAGATCATCCCCTGCGGCGCTATCACCGCTGCCGCTGCCGGGAAATGGCGATCGGTATCGTTCAGGATCAGCACATAATCGACGCTGTCGAAACCTTGCTGCTTGAGCTGCGCCGCCAGATCGCCGAAATGGTTGATCACGTGCTGCGCACCCAGGCCGCGCACCCATTTTTCCGACTCGGGACGCGATGCAGTGGCGATCACATTCAGGCCGGCGACCTTGACCGCCAGCTGAATCGCAATCGAACCGACGCCGCCGGCGCCGCCTATGATCAGGATCGACTTAGCTGATCCTGTCGCTGCGGCCGGTGTCGGCGATATGTGCAAGCGGTCGAACAATGCTTCCCAGGCAGTGATCGTAGTCAGTGGCAAGGCGGCGGCCTGCTCAAAGGACTGCGATTGCGGCATATTGCCGACGATGCGTTCATCGACCAGCTGGAGCTCGCTATTGCTGCCGGGACGGGTGATGTCTCCCGCATAAAACACACGATCTCCCACCTTGAAACGACTGACGTCAGGTCCCACTGCCTGCACCACCCCGGCGGCATCCCAGCCCAGTACGCGTGGCGTTTTTTCGACGGTGTCTTTCGGCGCCCGCACCTTGACGTCGACCGGATTGACCCCGATGGCCTTGATCTCGACCAGCAGGTCGCGGCCCTGCGGCGACGGTTTATCAAGCTGGATATCGAACAGCGATTCCGGATTCTCTATTGGCAGATATCGGGTTAATGCGATGGCTTTCATATGCAGCTCCTGGGGATGAGGACCGATTAGATGTGAATCCGGTCGAATGACAGCCATTATGATAATGTTGAATTATTTTATAAATAGCGCGACATTTGATTCAATTTCAATCAATATTTGATAATGTATTCGACCACCGACCTCCAGCTTTTCATTCATACAGCCGATCTCGGCAGTCTGTCGAACGCAGCGCGCCAGCTTGATCTGCTGCCCGCTACCGCCAGCGCCAGCCTGAAACGGCTGGAGCAACAGCTCAACGCCAGGCTGTTTGTGCGCTCCACCCGCAGCATGCGCCTGACGCCGGAAGGAACCCTGTTTCTGGAATATAGCCGGCAAGCGCTGGCCTTGCTACAGGAAGGTCAGGCGTTGCTGAATGCCGGCGGGCCGGTGAGCGGCCATTTGCGCCTGTCGATGCCGTCCGATGTCGGTCGTAACGTGCTGCTGCCTTGGCTCGACACCTTTCAGGAGAATCATCCGCAAGTCACTTTATCGCTGCAATTTTCGGACCGCGTGGTCGACCTGTTTCGCGATCCGGTCGATGTCGCTTTCCGTTACGGGCCGCTGGACGACTCAACCCTGGTATCGCAAATACTGGCCCCCAGCCGCCGGGTGTTGGTGGCAGCTCCGTCCTATCTGGCAAAACATGGCAGGCCGAACGCGCCGAAAGATCTGGCGAGCCATAACTGCCTGTTGTATTACCTGCAGCACGGCTTGTTTAACAACTGGCGTTTTTATTCGGGCAAGACTGCGATTGACGTCAAGGTGCGCGGCGACCGCATGACTGACGATGCTGCAATCGCTCGGACCTGGGCGGTTGCAGGTATCGGCATCGCCTATAAATCATGGCTGGATGTGCGGCAAGACGTGGCCGAGGGGCGCCTGGAAATCATCCTGGAACAGTTTACCGGTGAAGAGACTCCGCTCAGCATGGTGTACCCGCATCGCAGCAGCATGTCGCCATCGCTACGTGCCTTGCTGGCTTTTTTGCGCGCGCAGTTTGCTTCACTCAATCCACCGTTGTGAACGCTGCACTGTCTGATTCCTTATCTCTGCCAAAATGCGCGACCACGAATTCGATAAACGATTTCAACTTGGGCGTCATCTTGCGATTCGAGGCCACCACGATATGCATCGGCCGGTGTTCCAGCTCATAGTCGAGTAGCAATCGCTGCAAACGCCCGGCACTGACCTCCTCGCACAGCAAGGCCTCCGGCTGCATGATGATGCCGATGCCGTTGAGTGCAGCGGTCCGCAACGCCAGGCCGTTATTGGCGCGGAAATTCCCGTGCACTTCAATCTCGTGCTGCACGCCTCCCTGCGAAAACTGCCATAGGTTATAGCGGTTGCCATGCGCGAAACTAAGACAATTATGCTTGACCAGCTGTTGCGGCGTCTGCGGCGTACCGCAACGCGCCAGATACTCCGGCGCCGCGCACACCATTGCCCGGTACGGCTGCAACGGCCACGCGATCAAACTGGAGTCCGGTAGCGCGCCGATCCGGATCGCGACTTCAAAACCCTCCTCCACCAGATCGACAACCCGGTCATTCAAAGACAGATCCAGTTCGACGTCGGGATAGCGCTCCAGATAAGCGCGCACCACAGCCGCCAGCATCTGACCGCCAAACGTGGCTGGCGCGGTTACCCGTAACACGCCGCGCGGCAGCAACTGCATTTGCTTGACCGAAGCGTCAGCCGCCTCGATCTCCAGCAAGGCTTGCTTGCAACGCTCGAAATACAGCTGGCCGATCTCGGTCAGGCTTTGGCGGCGAGTAGTACGATTCAATAAGCGCACGCCGAGCTGCTCCTCCAGCTGGCGCACGTGTTTACCCACCATGGTGGGAGAGATCCGCGCCTCTTCCGCGGCTGCCGAAAATCCGCCTTTTTCGACCACGCGAACGAAAATCTGCATGCTGGTTAATCTGTCCATAGATTACATTAAACACCATTGGTTTCAAGTGATATGAATATTAGGTTATTTATCTACCATAAGGAAGCAATCATAATCATCTCCAGATTTCACTCATACGGAGCACATCATGAAAATCGCAGTTATCGGCGCCACAGGCACCATCGGCAAGGCAGTTGTATCGCTACTGGCAAACCGCCATGAAATCATCGAGGTCGGCAACAGCAGTGGCCAGCATCAGGTCGACATGACCGACATCCGCAGCGTCGAAGCCTTGTTCGGGAAGATCGGCAAAGTCGACGCCGTCATCTCGACCGCCGGCAAATTGCATTTCGGCCCGCTGCAAGAGCTGACGCCAGACAAATTCGAGATCGGCCTGCGTGACAAGCTGATGGGGCAAATCAACTTGGCGCTGGTGGCCCAGCATCATTTGAACGATGGCGGATCGATCACACTGACCAGCGGCATCCTCAGCGACGAGCCGATCCTGCAAGGCGTCAATGCCAGCACGGTCAATGCGGCGCTGGACGGCTTTGTACGCGCCGCCGCGATCGAATTGAAGCGCGGTATCCGCATCAATGTCGTCAGTCCTACCGTGCTGGAAGAATCGCTGGCCAGCTACGGCCCGTTCTTCTACGGCTTTGAGGCCGCCCCGGCCAGCCGTGTCGCCCAAGCCTACAGCCGCAGCGTTGAGGGAGCGCAGACCGGCCGGGTGTATAAGGTCTGGTAATTACGCTCAGGTAATTTTGTCAGCATTTTGTCAAGTCCATGCATTAAGATTGGTCGTAGTTGCTTAGCGACCAATCCCTTTCCTCAGGAGGCATGCCATGGTGAATGTAGTCAAGCGCATTCAGGAATACAACGCGGGCCGCGATCCGCAACGTTTGCAGATGAAATACAAGAACATCCGCAACGATCCCTTCACCTTCCTGCGCGGGACTTGCCATCTGTTCTATGAACGCCTGCCGCGAAGCGGCGTAATGCGATCGGCGCCCCCGGGCTGGATTTGCGGCGACCTGCATCTGGAAAACTTTGGCAGCTACAAGGGCGACAATCGCCTGGCTTATTTCGACCTCAACGATTTCGACGAATCCGTGCTGGCGCCGGTTAGCTGGGAAATGGTGCGCTTGCTAACCAGCGTACTGGTTGCGGCCCACGGCGCGCCGGAAAGCGCTGCCGACGGCAGGCTAATGTGCCGCAGTCTCATCGACGCTTACGGCGCCGCCCTGGTCAACGGCAAACCCCGTTGGATCGAGCGTGATCTCGCCCATGGCATGGTCGGCGACCTGCTGAGTGGCTTGCGCGGCCGCCAACGCGCCGCCTATCTGGATACTCGCACCGTACGCAAAGGCAAACTGCGCACGCTGCGTGTGGATGGCAAGAAGGCGCTGCCGGTGTCCGTCAAGCAGCGCGCCAAAGTGACCGCATTCATGAAGCGTTTTGCCAGCGAACAGGCCAACCCCGATTTCTACAAAGTGCTGGACGTCGCGCGCCGCATCGCCGGCACCGGCAGCCTTGGCGTCGAGCGTTATGTCATCCTGGTGCAAGGCAAAGGTTCGCCGGACGGCAACTACCTGCTTGACCTGAAGCAGGCGCTGCCATCGTCATTAACGCCCTACTTGAAGGTGACGCAACCCAAATGGAAGAGCCAGGCGCAGCGCGTAGTGACGCTACAGCGGCGTTGCCAGGCTGTGTCCATGGCATTTTTGCAACCAGTCATGCTCGGCAAGGTATCTTATGTGCTGCGCGGCCTCCAGCCCAGCGAAGACCGGGTAACCGTCTTGCATACACGTCACACACTCGAAGAAATCCGCCAGGTCATGACGGTCATGGGCAATCTGGCTGCCTGGGCCCAATTGCGTAGCGCCGGCCGCCAGGGATCGGCGAATGCCGATGAGCTGATCGCTTTCGGCGCAAGCAAGAAATGGAAAAAACAGCTGCTAGATGCCGCCGTGAGCTGCGCGGCACAAGTGCAAAAGGACTGGCAAACCTATAGCAAAGCATACGATGCCGGCGCGTTTGAATTGTAGCAACTGGCAGCGACAAGGCAATTGTGCTCTTTGCTGTCCTCTTATCAAGTAATTCAAGGTATGATTCTGATCGCCTGCAACGCGTGGTGCTACGCAGAACCCTTGAGAACAATAGTGATACAGCAGCAGACACAGAAACAGATCGTGGTTATCGGCGGCGGCGTGATGGGAGTCTGCAGCGCTTATTTTCTAGCTGAAGCCGGACATCAGGTTGCCGTAGTAGAACAACGCAGCAACGTCGCGGAACAGTCGACGCTGGGTAATTCCGGCATCTTGTCGGCTGGCGCGGCGCTGCCGTGGTCCGTCCCTGGCATGCGCCGGAAAATCCTGGCCGGCATGTTCAACCAGGAAGCGCCGAATGTACTCAACGCCCGCTTCAACCCTTCCCTGTGGCGCTGGATGCGGCGCTGGATGGCTGAATCCGAGATTCAGCGGTTTCGCTCGCACACCCATCAAATGCAACGGCTGGCCTCTTACAGCCAGGAACTGCTAGAGCAGATACAACAGCACTTCCAGCTCGACTTTGAACAAAACCTCGGCTTGCTCCGCCTGTTGCGCAGCGAAGTCGAGCTGGCGGCGCTGGCCCCTGTGCAGGAGCTGCTGACCGAATGCGGCGTGGTGCATAAACTGCTCGACGACGCTGCCGTGCGGCTGCAGGAACCGGCACTGGCCGGCGCCGGCAAGCTGGCGGGCGGTTTGTACTTTCCGGATCTGGGCTCCGGCAATTGCACCCTGTTTACCAAACAATTGAAAGCCATCCTGCAAGGGCTGGGCGTACAGTTCCATTTCGACAGCCAGGTTACCGCCATCGTCCCGCAAGGCGACCAGGTAGGCCTGCACATCGATGGCAATGTCTTGATGGCCGATGCCGTGGTGTGCGCCGCCGGCAGCGCCAGCGCGCAGTTGCTGCGGCCGCTGGGCCTGCGCCTGCCGCTGCACGCGATCAAGACATACACCGCCACCGCAGCCGTAAAAAATTATGAAGTGGCGCCGCAGATGGCGGTCCTGGACGACACTTACCAGGTCACCATGGCGCGTATCGGCGCTCGCATGCGCCTGGCCGGCATCGCCGAATTCGGCGCGCAAGACATGTCATTCGACGACAAGGCCCTGCGCACCCTGCTGAAAGTAGCACACGACTGGTTCCCCGACGCCGCCAATTTCAACAGTGCCAGTTTCTGGTGCGGCCACACCCCGATGCTGGCCGATGAAGTACCGCTCATCGGCCACACCGGCGCCAGCAATGTTTTCGTCAACATCGGCCACGGCGGCTCAGGCTGGAGCATGGCGCTAGGCGCAGCCAAGGTCCTGGCCGACCAGATCTGCGGCCGGATCCCCGAGGTCGATCTGGACGGCCTGACAGTAGCGCGCTATCGTTAGCCGAATATCGGAAAACACGGAGTAGAAAATCCAAATGAACGCCATCTATCCGTCCGCCGAAATCCGGAAAATCGAACAAGCCGCCCTGCGCGGCCTGCCGCCCTACACCCTGATGCACCGCGCCGGCCAGGCCGCAGCCAAAGCCGCCTTGCGCATGCTCCCTTGCCCCGCCCGTTCAGCCACCATCCTGATCCTGGCCGGCCCGGGCAACAACGGCGGCGACGCCCTCGAAGCCGCCGCCGGCCTGGCCAAAGCAGGCGCCGAAGTAGTAGCACTCCTCAAGGCCGCCCCCTCGCAGCTGCCTGCCGACGCCGCCAAAGCACTGGTACGCGCCCAACAGCACGGCGTGCACCTGATGCCGCCCGAGCAATTCGCCGACATCGACAGTAATCAGTGGACCCTGGTGATAGACGGCCTGTTCGGCATCGGCCTGAGCCGGGCGTTGGATGGCGACTGGCGCACCCTGGTGCAAACCGTCAATGCGATGACGTGCCCGGTATTGGCGCTGGACGTACCAAGCGGCTTGAACGCTGATACCGGCGTGGTCGTAGGCGGCGCCGCAGGCATCGCGATCAAAGCCAGCCAAACCGTCACCTTCATCGCCGATAAAGCCGGCTTGCACACCTGCGACGGCCCCGACTACGCGGGCAAGGTCGCAGTGGCGACACTGGCCATTACAGAAAACCACTTCCCCGCGCCACGCATGTGGCTCAACCAGCCCGGGCTGTTCGCCGAATACCTGCGGCCACGCCGGCTCAATTCACACAAAGGCAGTTTTGGGGATGTCGCCGTCATCGGCGGCGCCGCAGGAATGGCCGGTGCGCCGATCCTGGCAGCCCGCGCTGCCACCAAATGCGGTGCGGGCCGGGTGTTTGTCGGTTATGCGGATCAGCCGCCGGCTTACGACAGCGCACAGCCGGAACTGATGTGCCGCCACGCTGCCGACCTCGATTTTTCGTCGGCCGTGCTGGTAGTCGGCCCCGGCATGGGCATGGCCGATACCGCGCTGGCATTGCTGACGCGTGCGCTTGACGCCCTCAGCTGGCTGGTGCTGGACGCCGATGCCTTGAATCTGCTGGCGCGCCAGCCGCAACTGCAAACCCAGGCCGCGCAACGCCAGCACGCCGTTTTGATGACTCCGCATCCGCTGGAAGCCGCTCGCCTGCTGGGTGTCAGCACCAGCGACATCCAGGCCGATCGCGTCGCTGCCGCCCGCACCCTGGCAAGCCGCTTCAATGCTGTAGTCGTGTTAAAGGGAGCCGGCAGCATCATCGCCCGCGCTGATGGCGCCGTGGTTGTCAATGCAACCGGCAATCCAGCCCTGGCCACGGCTGGCAGCGGCGATGTATTGTCGGGTATTTGCGGCGCTTTGCTGGCGCAGGGATGGCCGCAATGGGAAGCCGCACTGGCGGCGGTATGGCTGCACGGCAGCGCGGCCGATCAACTGGTGGCGCAAGGCATCGGGCCGATCGGACTGACTGCGAGCGAGTTGATCCCCGAAGTCCGTCTGTTGTTGAATCAGCTGGTGCCAGAGCGCTGAAATGACGCGACAGTCATACTCCCCAAGGCACCACCGCCACACCCATCAATTGACGGTGAAATGTCATCACCAGCAAAGCTAGCAGCAAGCCCGAGACACACGCAATCACGTCGAATTTGAGCACCGGGGTGAACGGCTTGTAACTCTTGCGGCGAATCACGGACAACAAATCGATCGCGGCATAAGCCAGGAATGCGGAAAACAGCAGCGTGGCTTTGGCATGCCCGTTCGCCAGCAAATGGACCAGCGCCCAGAGCGCCAGCCCTAGCAACATCGGGTGTTTTACCCAAGCCCGGATATGGCCTTTCATATTGGCGGCGGCGAACAAGATGAAGCTGATGACCATAACCAATGGCGCAGCATGGCGGGCGCCGATGGATGACGCGAACAGCCTCGGTTCGGCGGGTGCCCTGCCGTACCCGACTATGATCAGGATCAATCCCAGCACCGCCAGCAAGGCGAACAGACCCTTGTAGCGATTTTCACCAAAGGCGTGGACCAGCTGCGTTTTCAAAGCCGGCACAGTGGGAATCAGATGAAGTCCGATAAAGAGCACCAGCCCCAGGATCAATATACCCAAAATCACTCTCCTTCCATGACAATTACGCGAAGATCGAATCGCCCGGTATGTCCGGTATGTGAAATGAAAAAATCCCTGCCGGCGTCGCCACCGGCAGGGATTCATTATAGAGACTAATTCAAGAACCTTGCCAAGGTTCTGTCAGGATGCTTCAATGCACCCGGATTTCCTTGACCAGGTCGCCGCCGCCATAGACTTTGTCCAGGGTTTCCAGAATCGCGCCGCTATGTACCGCAACCGAACGGTTGAAGCGTGGATCGAACCAGAACGCGCCGCCCAGCGAATGAATATTACCGTCGAAAATCAAGCCGACGATCTCGCCGTTACGATTGATCATCGGGCTGCCCGAGTTACCGCCGATGATGTCGTTGGTCGTTGCCAGGTTATAGCGCTGCGACAGATTCAACTTGCTCTTGGCGACATGCCAGGAAGCTGGCAAGGCAAACGGATCGGCGCCGGTATCGCGCTCGAAAGCACCGCCGAGTGTCGTGAACGGAGGGATTTTCTTATCGCCCTCTTGCCATCCCTTTACTTCACCATACGACAGACGCAAGGTGAAAGTAGCATCCGGATAAGCGCTGGTGCCTTGCTGGGCAAAGCGTGCCTGGGCGATCAGTTCGGAATTCTTTTGCTGTACCGATTCCACTTCTTTTTCATAGCGCGTGCGGATTGCTCGCGCGGCCGGATCGAGCGCCAGCTCCAGCTTGATGAATGGATCAATGGATTTCAAGATGGCCTCTTTGCCGCCCTGCCACAACGCCTTGCGCACCGCCGGATCGCCCAGCTTGGTGTTGTCGATCAAAGCCGCGCTGAGTTGGTCAGGCGATTGCTTGCCAAGCACCTGCTTGACGAACGGATCGTCGGTACCGAGGATTTCGCGCAGCTTGGTGAGCGAAAATCCCAGCATGACTTTTTCGTATTCCGGATATACCGGTGCGGTCGAAAACAATTCTTGCTCCAGTTCCGGCAACTTGGCGTCGGCATATTCCGGCAGCCGTTCGCCATTCGGCTTGGCGCGCTCTTCCGCACCGCGCACCAGGGCACGCGCGTAACCGGCGTACTTGCTGGAGAAACCACGGCCGCCTTCAATCATGCCGTAAGGCGCTTCAATCCGGCGATAGGCTTGCTGTGCCGCGGCAATTGCATCCCAGGCGCCACCGATTTTTGCTTGCAGCGCAGGCTGTTTGGAGACGAATTCACGCAAGGAGGTTTCATCGTCCTGCTTTTGTTTCATCAGCACCGGGTCCTGCAAAGCGCTGAGGCGCCCCCTCAGTGCCTTGTAGCCGTTTTCCACGCCGAACAAGGCATGCTCGGCGTTACGTGCCGCTTCGGGGCTGCTTTTGCTGTACTGCTCCAGCACGCCACGCATTTCGGCCAGTCGAATCACGCTGTTGACGAGCGTCAGGTCGCGCAAGGTAGTCAGTTGCGAGACGGTCAGCTGACGCTGGGTCGAGCCAGGCTGGCCGGTAACGAATACCATTTCCCCTTCCTCTGCACCGCTTTTACTGAACGGGAAATAGTTTTCGATCTTGGCCGGCTTGCCGCCTTCATAGGCACGCAACAAGGTGATATCCAGGTCGTAGCGCGGAAAGTTGAAGTTATCCGGATCGCCGCCAAAGAATGCCGCCGCTTTTTCCGGTGCCCAGACCAGGCGCGTATCCTGGAAGCGATGGTATTTGTAGACCTGGTATTGGCCGCCGTGATACAGGTCGACGACATCGCAACGCACGGTTTCCTTATCCTTGCCGACACAGGCTGAAGTCAGCTTGGCCTTGACCGCAGTTTGCGCGCTCTTGAATGCCGCACCATCCAGGCCGGCGGTCGCGCTCTTGACCTCGGTAGTCACATCGGTGATTTGTTCCAGCCGGTTCAATTCGATTTCCGGGCAGCTCAACTCCTGCTCGCGGCCCTTGGCCAGGAAACCATCCTTGATCAGATTCTTTTTTGCCGTCGACAATTGATCCAGGCACTCGGAAGCGCAGTGATGATTGGTCATCACCAAACCGTCTTTCGAGACAAAGGACGCCGAGCAACCGCCGGCAATCCGCACCGAACCCAGCATGGTGCGCTTGATCCAGCCGTCGGTCGGAGTAAAGCCGTATTCGGCCTGCATCTTCGCCTTCGGCAAATTATCCAACGTCCACATCCCCTCCGCTGCCATCGTCATGCCTGGTACCAGCAGTGCTGCAAAAAGCCAATGAAATCGCATCGTCTTCCTAACGTAAATAAAATTTTAGGAGTGAGACATTACCACATAGAAACACGATGCGTAATTACCATCATCCGCGCTATCGTTATTGCAGATGTTGCAGCAAGGACGGGCCGAACACTTCCTGCTGAATCTGATGCGCGGCCACACCGCGCGCCAGCAAAGCATTGCGCTGGGCCTGCATGAATGGCGTCGGCCCGCACAAGAAGTAAGAACCGTCATGCGGTAGCAAGGCATCGGGCAATTGCGCCAGTTGCAAATAGCCCTGTTGCTGATAATCCATCCGCAGGCGATCATCGTCAGCCGGCTTTTCATAGGCGATGTGCGAGCGCATCTGGCCATGCCGGCGACGCAGCTTGCTCAACTCTCCTTTGAGCGGATGGTGACGTCCATTCAGCGTGGCATATAGAAAATTCACCGGCCGTTGCGGGTTCCGTTGCAGGCTGCCCTGCAACATGCTCATCATCGGCGTGACGCCGACACCGGCGCTGATCAGGACCAACGGCGTGTCGTCGTCTTGCGGCAAAACGAAATCGCCGCACGGCGGGCTGACCCACAGCACGTCGCCTTCCTGATATTGGTCGTGCAGCAGGTTGGATACCAGGCCGGCCGGATAAGGAATATCGGCCGTGGCACTGCCCTGCTCGCGCTTGACGCTGATGCGCCAGTGTCCACTATCCGGCGCATCCGACAAGCTGTACTGGCGCAGCTGGCGCAAAGCCGGCTGTTCGATATTCACCGCGATGCTGATGTACTGGCCCGGCTGGAAAGCCGGCAGCGCCTTGCCGTCTGTCGCCTCCAGATAGAACGAAGTAACGGTATCGCTTTCCTTCTGTTTGCGAACCACCGTGACCGACCGGTATTCACCAGGCTCGACGCCATGCGCCTGATATTGTTTGCGTTCTTCTGCGATTAAAGCCGCGGCCAGCAAACCATACGCTTCGGCCCAGGCAGCCAGTAATTCTGGCGTTGCAGCTGCTCCTAGAATTTCTGCAATCGCATCCAGCAGGTGCTTGCCGACGATCGGATAGTGTTCCTCCCGCACTCCCAGGCTGACGTGTTTTTGCACGATACGGCTGATCACTGGCGCCAATGCGTCCGGATTATCGATATTCGCAGCGTAAGCAAAGATGGCGGAAGCCAGTGCCTGTTGCTGCGTACCGGATTGCTGATTCGGCATGTTGAAAATGTTCTTGAGCTCTGGATGGGCGGCAAACAAGCGCTGGTAGAAACAACGGGTAATGGTAAGACCATGTTCACGCAAGACAGGAACGGAAGCGACGATATAGGGACGGGAAGCGGCGGAAATCATATAAACACTCCTATTGTGACATTTAAAATACTACAATTAAGTTAAAAAAATGCGCGCTATTGCGGCACTGGCGGCACGTTCGTTTTCGGGGGAATCAAGCCATCGCCGTCGGCTGAAAATGCATGCGCGTGATAACCGCAGAGGTCGGCGGCAAGATCAGTTGCGCCAGGTTGTGCCGGTTCATGCCTGCGTAAAATTCCTGCTGACCGATATCCAGCACGCGCTTCAGATGACAACTCCCTCGCAACACGCAAGGTGGTTTGTCGCAATCGACCAGGCCGCCATGCCCTTCCAGCGCGCTGAGAATATCGCCCAGATGCAAAGTCGCCGGTGCTTGCGCCATCCGCAAGCCGCCGTTGCGGCCTGGAGTGGCACTGATCCAGCCCAGCTTGACCATCCGGTTGACGACCTTGTTCAGATGATTCTTCGGGATGTCGAACTGACTCGCCAGCTCGCCGACGGTAATCACGCCTTGCTCCGGCGTCGCGGCCAGATACATCAAGACGCGCAAGCCGAAATCGGTGAATTTGGTGAATTGCATGGATTTGTTTCCTGCTGAAGGCGAATCATGATACCCGATGTGGCCAGTATATTATTGTTGCATTTTAAAAGCAACAATAAATTTATTACACCGAAAAGTACATTTATTGACAATAAAATCAGGCCAAAAGATTTGGCAAAAAAATTTAAGTGATTTCTTATTTTTTAGCGGTTTTTATAAAAGACAAAATGTCTTGACCTGATTCCCCTATGGCGTTAATAATGAATTAAAGTAACATTTCCAAAAAGAAAAATAACAATAGGAGGAATGCCGCGTTAAATGAATGCGCAAACGAATGTCCAAGTAGCACTCAAGTTTCCACAACACAATAAAATGTCAATCGGGAGATTTGTCATGAAAAAGTTTGTACGGAACGGCATTTTGATTGTCGCGTCAGCAACTGTATGCGGCACTATTCCTAACACCGCCTCTGCTGGAGTCGCCACGGCGACCATGACCAATACGGTCACCATCGCCAACAACTGCATCATTTCCGCGACCGGCTTCACCACCACCTACGATCCGGTCGTCACCAACCTCACCACAGCCCAGACCACGACAGCCACCGTCTCCACCACTTGCACCATCGGGGCCAGTCCGGTGATTACCCTGGACCAGGGCGCGCACGCCAATACCGGCTCGACCGCCGCCGTGCCGTTGCGCCGCCTTTCCAACGGCACCGCCTTTCTCAACTACGGCTTGTTTCAAGACAGCGGCCATATCACCACCTGGGGCGGCACGCCGGCGACCGCGCCTACCGCTGTCATCGCCACCGGCCTGGCGACTCCGATCACCGTCTACGCCAGCATTCCGGCGGCTCAATCCGGGCCCGCAGCAACCTATACCGACTCTGTCATTGCCACCGTCACGTTTTAGGCGGGGCGATCAATGGCGCTCATGCTGAACAGATGGCGGCAACTGCTGCTCGCCGGCCTGTGCGCCGGCTTGGTCAACCATGCGCTGGCCGCATCGTTCAACGTTAATCCGATCGGCTTCGAGCTCAGCAGCGAGCGCAGCTCCGGCGTGCTGAAAATCAGGAACACTGGCGATGAGCCGGTGCGCATCCAGGTCAATGCGGTCGACTGGAGCACCGATGGCCGCCAGGAAGTACTGGCGGATACCGATGCCTTGCTGTTGAATCCGCCGATCTTCGCGATAGCGCCGGGACAAACCCAGTTTCTGCGCTTCGGCCTGCGCCATCCGATGGATTCGACCACCGAGAGAAGCTACCGCCTGCTGATCGATGAAGTGCCGCCCAGCGGTCCGCAGGCGCCGGGCTTGACGACCTTGCTGAGAGTCAGCATCCCGGTATTTATCGTCCCGCGGAAAAAACAGGAAAAAATTTCCTGGCAAATAAAACGGGAAGCAAAGGGATTAGTGCTGGTGGCGGCCAATGACGGCAATGTCCATACCAAGATTGTTCGCATTCTGCTGAGTAACGGAAGTAGTAGCGGAGGTAGTAGCAACGATAACAAAGACAGCCAGCAAATCAGTACACCTGCTTACGTACTGCCGGGCCAGCACAAGGAATGGCCTTTGGCAAACGGGAAAATCCGTGCCGGCGCGGTCCGGCTGCAAATTTTGACAGACAAAGGCGAGATTGAAGAACACCTCATGCTGGAGACTGACCAGGTATCTAGTCGCTAGCCTGATCGCATGTCAAATCCCGGCTCTGGCAGCAGCTGACAAGTCAGTGACAGAACAGGAAATCATATTGGCAGTTGTCGTCAATGACAAAAAATTGACTGACGCAACGCTGATTGTACGCACTGCGGCCGATGGCATTATCGTGCCGTCGCAGTTATTGATTGACGCCCGCTTGCGCTTGCCGAATGTCGCTGCTATCAGCAGCCATCAGCAGAACTATTATCCGTTGGCCGCGCTGCCCGGTGTCAACGCCGAGATAGAGGCAAGCACCCAGACGTTGAATATCCATGCACCGCCAAACGCCTTCATCGATTCCGAGTTCAATCTTGGCGATCACCGGCCCCTGCTACTGCAAGCAGCGGAAACCGGCGCTTTCCTGAATTACGACGTCAACTACGCCAAAATCCGGAATCAGAACCAAGGCCAGAGCCAAACCAATCTCTCCGGCGTGGTGGAAGTCGGCGTTTTCAGCGGCGGCGGAATTTACACCAGCCGTTTCGTCGGCCAGGACCTGACTGGCCAGCGCACGCTGTTTCGGCTCGACAGCCAGTACACGCGGGATTTTCCGCAACAACAGGCGACGCTGGTGGTGGGCGACAGCATTACCGGTGCCAGTTCTTTATCGCGCCAGGTTTATTTCGGAGGACTCCAATGGCGGACAAAATTCTCGACCATTCCTGGATTCCAGACAATCCCGCTACCTGCATTCAGCGGCACCGCAGCCGCACCTTCCGTGGTCGACATCTACGTGGATAATATCCTGCGCCTCAAACAGACGGTCGACACCGGCCCGTTCACCATCAACAACCTGCCGGTATATGCCGGCCAGGGCAATGTGCAAATGGTGGTACACGACGTGCTCGGGCGCCAGCAGGTGTACACGCAAAGCTATATCACCAGTGCACAATTACTACGGCAAGGCAGCAAGGATGTCTCTTACGAAGTCGGCGCGCTGCGCAATAATTTCGGCAGCAAGAATAGCGATTACGGCCAGGTGTTCAGCTCCGCCACGGTGCGTTACGGCGTCAGCAACAGCAGCACGGTAGAAGGCCATGGCGAGGTCATGCGCGGCCGTGAGTCGCTGGCTATTGCCGCCGCCGTTGCTGTCAACGACGTCGGCGTGCTGAGTGGCGGCGTGGCGGCCAGCAGCTCGGAACGTGGCAGCGATACCCAACAATATGTGCAGTTCGATCGCCAGGGTAATCGATATGGGCTAACCGTGCGCGCGCAAACAGCCGGCCCGCGCTTTTGGCAATTGGGCCTGGGCGACGATATCCTGGCGCCGGCACAGCAAATCCAGGCGCAAACCAATGTCGCTCTGGGCGCGAGCACCAATCTGGCGTTCGGCTATCTGAGCCAGGTCAACCGCGGCCAGGATAATGTGCGCGCCATCAATGCCGGCCTTAACTTCAACTTGCACCAGAACGGCAGCATCAGCATCGGCTTGCTGAAATCATTGACACAGGATCGTTCGCTCTCGGCCAATGTGGTCTGGGTCCTCCCGCTGGAACATCAAAGCTCCCTGCAAATGGTGGCCACCGGCCAGCAAGGCAGCAAATATTTCAGTACTGAATACCAGCAGGCCGCCCCGCAGGAAGGCGGCTGGGGTTATCGTGCACGCAAGGCTGTGTTCGACAACGGTGGCGAAGACATCGGTGCCAATTACATCGGCACCAACGGCGAATACATGTTCAGCGCCAATCACGTGGATAGCCAGAACAACCTGCAACTTGAGGCACGCGGCGGCATTGCCCTGCTCGGCGGCCATGTCCGGACTACACGCTGGCTGGATCAAAGTTTCGCGATGGTGGAAGTTCCGGTCAGCCAGCCGATCGACATTTTCGCCAACGGCATCAGGGTTGGCCAGACTGACAAAAATGGCGTCGGCTTCATACCGCGCCTGGTTCCGTACGAGCCCAACATTGTCTCCCTTGACGATGCCAAGCTGCCGCTGTCGATGACGCTGGATCTGGCGCAAAAAACGGTCACACCTGGCTACAGGACCGGTAGTCTTTTGAAATTCGACGCCCAACAAAACCGGAGCGCGACCTTGATCCTGGTCGATGAGAATAACCAACCGCTGGCCACCGGCACCCGGGTGTACGTCAATCGCAACACTTCAGCGCAAGAAGTCGCCTTGCGCGGGCGCGTCTTCATAGAAACGATCGACTATCCGGCCGATGTCGTGGTGCGTGACAACGGCTCAGGGATACGATGCCGCTTCACTGTCGAACCGCAACCACAGGCAAACATTTTCCCGGTGCTGGGCCCTTACGTCTGCTCTCAGGAGATGAAATGAAATATGGCTTGAAATGGCTGGCGGCGGTATGCTCCCTTACGCTCCCGCTATGCGCGCATGCGCTACTTGTTACCTGCTCGGTGACGGCAACCGGCGTCAGCTTTCCGGCCTATGCCTCGCCTGGCAGCACCAATTCCGACGGCACTGGCGACATCGCGGTTACCTGTAACGCGGACCTGGTGGCAGGGGTCAGCAGCTACACTATCGCCATCAGCACGGGGAGCGGCGCCTTCACCAATCGCAAACTGATATCAGGCGCCAATTTCCTTAATTACAATTTATACACCGATAGCGCCCGCTCTATTGTCTGGGGCGACGGCACAGGAAGCACTCAAATGGTGTCCGACAGTTACCTGATCCTGTTGACCCCGACCACTCGCCATTACACACCTTATGGCCGGGTGCCGGGAAGCCAGAACAAACCGGCCGGAACCTACACCGATACCGTGACAGTCACG
>FTFY01000894.1_pt1 | contig 19453 bp, 14 predicted proteins | sample 1640561 | NCBI WGS metagenome assembly FTFY01 (sample SAMEA3914789, study PRJEB12502) | metagenome | biome: forest; material: soil | place: Canada | collected 2011-07-03 | depth 0.3 m | reverse complement strand
CGATCGCGATGGAAGAAGGTCTGCGTTTCGCAATCCGCGAAGGTGGCCGTACTGTTGGTGCAGGTGTTGTTGCCAAGATCCTGCCTGACGCGTAATAGCAAAAAGTTGTAATCGCCGCGACCCGGGAAATTCCCGCCTCGCGGCGTTGATGTCTGAATGGTATGCAAACGGTATGTATTAAGTTGGCTGGCCAAGCCGTTCAGATAAAGTGTTTTAAGCGTAGGGGTGTAGCTCAATTGGCAGAGCGCCGGTCTCCAAAACCGGAGGTTGGGGGTTCGATGCCCTCCGCCCCTGCCACCGATTCAGGTGTAGGGTACTGAAGTTACTGAAAGTAAGCCGCGTATGTCTAACCACCCTGTGCAAACTGTCGGCGAAGCCGGTAGCAAGCTCAAAGTAATACTGGCAGTTTTGGCTGTCGTCGCCGGCGTTGTCGGCTTTTATTTTTTGTCGGGCCAGTCTGGTCTGGTGCGCGCTGGCGCACTGGTTGCCGGTTTGGTGGTGGCAGTTGCACTGGCATGGACTTCGACTCAAGGTCGTGAGTTCCTTGGTTTTGCCAAAGAAGCTGTGCGCGAGACCAAAAAAGTTGTTTGGCCGACCCGCAAGGAAGCGATGCAGATCACTGCCATCGTTTTCGCATTTGTGCTGGTAATGGCGATTTTCCTCTGGGGCATCGATAAACTCCTCGAGGTCTTGTTGTACGACGTGATATTGGGTTGGAAACAATAATGAGCGATAGCACACAAAACGATGCGCAAGCAACTCCGCCTGCTGTGACGCCTTCGGCGCCAGTGGGCAAAAAGCGCTGGTATGTGGTGCATGCTTATTCCGGTATGGAAAAGAGCGTGCAACGCGCGCTGACCGAGCGGATCGACCGCGCTGGAATGCAAGAACAGTTTGGCCAGATCCTGGTGCCGACTGAAGAAGTGATTGAAGTTAAGAATGGCCAGAAGGCCGTCACCGAACGTCGTTTCTTCCCAGGCTATGTGCTGGTTGAGATGGAAATGACTGACGAAACCTGGCATCTGGTCAAGAACACCAACAAGGTAACCGGTTTCATCGGCGGCAAGTCGAACAAGCCTACCCCGATTCCGCAGCATGAAGTCGACAAGATCATGCAGCAGATGCAAGACGGCATCGAGAAGCCGCGGCCTAAGGTCTTGTATGAAGTTGGCGAGCTGGTACGTATCAAGGAAGGTGCTTTCACCGATTTCAACGGTAACGTGGAAGAAGTGAATTACGAAAAATCGCGCGTGCGCGTGACCGTCACCATCTTCGGCCGTGCTACACCGGTTGAGCTGGAATTCGACAAGGTTGAAAAGGTCTGACCTGGTTTTACCGGGCTGGATAGTAATAGCAAGAATACCAGTAACAAGAAGAACAACAAATTAAACGCCTTTCGGAGCGTCATGAATTAAACCTCATGGAATTCGATGCAGTAAGAGGAGCCCCACTAGGTTGAAGTCTGATCGACCGGGCGCTAATACTCACAACAATTAGGAGCCATCATGGCAAAGAAAATCATTGGTTTTATCAAGCTGCAAGTTCCAGCTGGTAAAGCAAACCCATCCCCACCAATTGGTCCAGCACTGGGTCAGCGCGGTCTGAACATCATGGAATTCTGTAAGGCATTTAATGCCCAGACCCAAGGTGTTGAGCCAGGTCTGCCAATCCCGGTCGTGATCACAGCGTTCGCCGACAAGTCCTTCACATTCGTGATGAAGACGCCTCCGGCAACGATCCTGATCAAGAAGGCTGCTGGTATCACTAAGGGTTCGGCTAAGCCGCATACCGACAAAGTCGGTTCGATCACCCGTAAGCAAGCAGAAGAAATCGCTACCTTGAAGAAGCCCGATTTGACTGGTGCTGATCTGGAAGCTGGCGTACGTACTATCGCCGGTTCTGCTCGTTCGATGGGCATCACGGTGGAGGGTCTGTAATGGCTAAGTTAACTAAACGCGCAAAAGCGATCAAATCTAAGATTGATAGCACCAAGGTATATCCATTTGACAGCGCTGTTGCGTTGATCAAGGAATGCGCTACTGCAAAATTCAATGAATCGATCGACGTATCCGTCCAATTGGGCGTTGATGCAAAGAAATCGGACCAAGTGGTTCGCGGTTCCGTCGTGCTGCCAGCTGGCACCGGCAAGACCGTTCGCGTTGCAGTATTTGCTTCCGGCGAAAAAGCCGAGCAAGCTAAAGCTGCCGGCGCCGACATCGTTGGTATGGACGACCTGGCTGAGCAAATCAAAGCCGGCAACATGCCTTTCGACATCGTGATCGCATCGCCAGATACTATGCGTATCGTTGGTACCCTGGGCCAGATCCTGGGACCACGCGGCCTGATGCCAAATCCGAAGGTTGGTACCGTGACTGCTGACGTTGCAACTGCCGTCAAGAATGCAAAAGCCGGTCAAGTGCAATATCGTACCGACAAAGCCGGTATCGTTCACGCAACTATCGGTCGTAAATCGTTTAGCGATGCAGAACTGAAGTCCAACTTGTTGGCACTGATCGATGCATTGAGCAAAGCTAAGCCAGCTACCAGCAAGGGTGTATACCTGCGCAAGGTTTCCTTGTCTTCGACAATGGGTGCCGGCGTTCGTGTCGATCAGTCGACACTGGCAGCCTAATCAGCTTAGCTGTATTGAATCAAGTCCTGAAGGCGGTGCGCAAGTCGCATTGTCATCAGGCGAATCTTTGGGCTGGATCTGTATTGGCGGTATCGATGCAGGTCCAGGCAATCAAAGACCGTTGGGCGGCGTGTAGCAGGTAGTACACAAAGTTAAACACCAGACGGGCAATCGTTTGGCACCCAACGCAGATGGTGTACCCGAACAAGTTTTGTAGTCTCATCGCTGCGTGTTTAATTTCATGCGCTAGTTCTGAACTCCTAACTTCGGACGCCGTGTTCGAACCGATGTGAGGTAAGTAGCCATTTGAGGTTATGTAATTTCCGAGCATCATTTTTGGAGGTTGATCTTGAGTCTCAATCTGAATGACAAAAAGGCCGTAGTCGCCGAAGTCTCTGCAAAAGTAGCTGCTGCTCAGACTATCGTCGTGGCCGAATATCGTGGCATCCAGGTTGGTCACTTGACCCAACTGCGCGCTAATGCGCGTACCCAGGGTGTGTACTTGCGTGTATTGAAAAATACACTGGCACGTCGCGCCGTTGAAGGTACCGCGTTTGCCGACCTCGCCAAAGACATGACCGGCCCGTTGATCTATTCGATCTCCGAGGACGCCGTTGCTGCTGCAAAAGTCATCAACGACTTTGCAAAAACCAACGACAAACTGGTCGTCAAGGCAGGTAACTTCGCTGGTAAGTCGCTTGATAAAGCGGCTGTACAAGCGTTGGCAAACATTCCAAGCCGCGAAGTTCTGCTGGCCCAAGTTGTGGGCATGATGCAGATGCCGATCGCTGGATTTGTGCGTGGTTTGGCTGCTCTGGCAGCAAAGAAAGAAGCCGAAGCTGCTTAATTGCAGTTTCATGGCGCTTTCTTGGCGTTAAAACCAATCAGATGTTATTACTGTAAAAAATTAGGAGTTTCACATGGCTTTTGATAAAGATGCATTCCTGACCCAGATCGATGGTCTGACTGTTATGGAATTGAATGACCTGGTTAAGGCATTCGAAGAGAAGTTCGGCGTTTCCGCAGCTGCTGTTGCAGTTGCTGGCGGCGCAGGCGGCGGTGCTGCTGCTGCTGTTGAAGAGCAAACCGAATTCACCGTCATGCTCAAGGGCATCGGCGCGAACAAGGTTGGCGTGATTAAGGCAGTCCGCGAAATCACCGGTCTGGGCTTGAAAGAAGCTAAAGACCTGGTTGACGGCGCACCGAAGGCAGTTAAAGAAGGCGTTTCGAAAGCCGACGCTGATGCAGCAGCCAAGAAATTGGTTGAAGCCGGCGCAGAAGCTGAAATCAAGTAATTTCAGCTTTTTAGAGCGCATTTATTGCGCTGGAGTCAAAGTGCAGAACTCTCGAAAAGGAGGGTTCGGCTTTGGCTCCTTTGTCGTTTTTGATTTTGTTTAGCGCTTGTTGTTTTATTAAGCGTCCGTTGCCATCAAGCTCGAAGGGCTGAGACTTGAGGAATTGTTGGTTAAGACAGTTCAACTTAGACCATTACTAGATCATTAGTTTTATCTACTTTGACTGAAAGATCCAGCGAATCCTGAATTCTCTATCCTTCCTGTCACTCACGGAGTGTTCAATGCACTACTCATTTACTGAGAAGAAGCGTATTCGTAAATCTTTTGCGAAACGCGCTAACGTTCACCACGTTCCGTTCCTGCTGGCGACCCAGCTCGAGTCGTATCTTGGCTTTTTACAAGCAGACAAAGTACCGTCTCAACGTAAGAACGAGGGCCTGCAATCGGCTTTCACTTCTATTTTCCCTATCGTTTCGCACAATGGTTTTGCGCGTCTCGAGTTCCTGTCGTACGTTCTCGGTGATCCACCGTTTGACGTCAAGGAATGCCAACAGCGTGGATTGACGTTCGCGTCGCCATTGCGTGCCAAGGTACGTCTGGTGATTCTTGATAAAGAATCGCCGACCAAGCCAGTCGTCAAGGAAATGAAAGAGCAAGAAGTTTACATGGGCGAATTGCCGCTCATGACAACTACCGGCTCGTTCGTGATCAACGGCACCGAGCGCGTTATCGTATCGCAGCTGCATCGCTCGCCAGGCGTGTTCTTTGAACATGACCGCGGCAAGACGCACTCGTCCGGTAAATTGCTGTTCTCGGCACGTATCATTCCTTACCGTGGTTCATGGCTCGACTTCGAGTTCGATCCGAAAGACATCCTGTTCTTCCGCGTCGACCGTCGCCGTAAAATGCCTGTCACGATCCTGCTGAAAGCGATCGGCATGTCGGTCGAGCAGATCCTGGCTAACTTCTTCGTATTCGACAACTTCGCGTTGCGTAACGAAGGCGCCGAGATGGAATTCGTCGCAGAACGCCTGCGCGGTGAAGTCGCGCGTTTCGACATCACCGACAAATCGGGCAAGGTCCTGGTCGCTAAAGACAAGCGTATCAATTCCAAGCACGTGCGTGACGTTGAAGCTGCCGGCATCAAGCATATCTCGGTACCGGAAGACTACCTGCTGGGCCGCGTCCTGGCGCGCAACATCGTTGACGGCGACACTGGCGAAGTAGTTGCCAACGCCAACGACGAGCTGACCGAAGAGTTGCTGGCCAAGCTGCGCGAAGCAGACGTTACCGACATCCAGACTCTGTACACCAACGATCTGGACCAAGGTAGCTACATCTCGCAAACTCTGCGTAGCGATGACACCAACGACCAGATGGCCGCCCGCGTTGCGATCTATCGCATGATGCGTCCTGGCGAACCGCCAACCGAAGATTCGGTTGAAGCGCTGTTCAACGGTCTGTTCTACAACGCTGATCGTTACGATCTGTCGGCTGTCGGCCGCATGAAGTTCAACCGCCGTATCGGCCGCGATGAACTGACTGGCGCCATGACGCTGTCGAACGAAGACGTGCTGGCTGTGATCAAGATCCTGGTTGAATTGCGTAACGGCCGCGGCGAAGTGGACGATATCGATCACTTGGGTAACCGTCGTGTGCGTTGTGTCGGCGAACTCGCCGAGAACCAATTCCGTGCCGGTCTGGTACGGGTTGAGCGCGCGGTCAAGGAACGTCTCGGCCAAGCCGAAGCGGACAACCTGATGCCGCATGACCTGATCAATTCCAAGCCGATTTCGGCCGCTATCCGTGAATTCTTCGGTTCGTCGCAGTTGTCGCAGTTTATGGACCAAACCAATCCGCTCTCGGAAATCACCCACAAGCGCCGTGTATCGGCACTTGGACCGGGCGGTTTGACCCGTGAGCGTGCTGGCTTTGAAGTCCGCGACGTGCATCCGACCCATTACGGCCGCGTTTGCCCGATCGAAACACCGGAAGGCCCGAACATTGGTCTGATCAACTCGCTGGCTTTGTATGCTCGCCTGAACGAATACGGTTTCCTCGAGACCCCGTACCGTAAGGTTGAAGACAGCAAGGTTACCGACCAGATCGATTATCTGTCGGCTATTGAAGAAGGTCGCTACATCATCGCCCAGGCGAATGCGACTATCGACAAGTCCCTGAAATTGTCCGATGAACTGGTTTCTGCACGTGAAGCCGGCGAAACGATCCTGGTATCGCCGGAACGCGTCCAGTACATGGACGTGGCGCCAGGCCAGGTGGTTTCGGTTGCTGCTTCGCTGATCCCGTTCCTCGAACACGATGATGCGAACCGTGCGTTGATGGGTGCCAACATGCAGCGTCAGGCAGTTCCTTGCTTGCGTCCAGAGAAGGCATTGGTCGGTACCGGTATCGAACGTACCGTGGCAGTTGACTCCGGTACTACCGTGCAGGCACTGCGTGGCGGTATCGTTGATTACGTCGATGCGGGTCGTGTCGTTATTCGTGTGAATGACGAAGAAGCGACTGCCGGCGAAGTCGGTGTCGATATCTACAACCTGATCAAGTACACACGTTCGAACCAGAACACCAACATCAACCAACGGCCAATCGTGCAAGTTGGTGACCGCGTCGCCAAGCACGACGTGATCGCCGACGGCGCATCGACCGATCTGGGCGAGCTGGCTCTGGGTCAGAACATGCTGGTGGCGTTTATGCCATGGAACGGCTACAACTTCGAAGATTCGATCCTGATCTCCGAAAAAGTCGTTGCTGACGACCGCTACACTTCGATCCATATCGAAGAGTTGTCGGTGGTTGCACGTGACACCAAGCTGGGCGCTGAAGAAATCACCCGCGACATCTCCAACCTGGCCGAAAACCAGTTGGCGCGTCTGGATGAATCCGGCATCGTCTACATCGGTGCTGAAGTTGAAGCCGGCGATACGCTGGTCGGTAAGGTGACACCTAAGGGTGAAACCCAGCTGACACCAGAAGAAAAGCTGCTGCGCGCGATCTTCGGTGAGAAAGCTTCTGACGTAAAAGATACATCGTTGCGCGTGCCTTCGGGCATGGTCGGTACGGTGATCGACGTGCAAGTGTTTACCCGCGAAGGCATCCAACGCGACAAACGTGCACAACAGATTATCGACGACGAACTGCAACGTTATCGCCTGGACTTGAACGACCAGTTGCGGATTGTTGAAGGCGATGCCTTCGAACGTCTGGAACGTATGTTGATCGGCAAGGTTGTCAACGGCGGTCCGAAGAAATTGGCCAAGGGTGCCAAGCTGACCAAGGAATACCTGGCAGACCTGGATAAATACCACTGGTTCGATATTCGTCCGGCGGACGACGATGCTGCCGTGGCACTGGAAGCGATCAAGGAATCGATCGCCGAGAAGCGCCACCAGTTCGATCTGGCGTTTGAAGAAAAGCGTAAGAAGCTGACCCAAGGCGATGAGCTGCAGCCTGGCGTACAAAAGATGGTCAAGGTTTACCTGGCTGTTAAGCGTCGTCTGCAACCAGGCGACAAGATGGCCGGTCGTCACGGTAACAAGGGTGTGGTTTCGCGCATCCTGCCGATCGAAGACATGCCGCACATGGCTGACGGTACACCAGCAGATATCGTGCTGAATCCGCTGGGCGTTCCATCGCGGATGAACATCGGTCAGGTTCTGGAAGTGCATCTGGGCTGGGCAGCCAAGGGTCTGGGTCTGCGTATCGGCGAAATGCTGAAGGCGCAAACCAAGATTGCCGAACTGCGCAAGTTCCTGAACACGATCTACAACGAATCGGGCAAGACGGAAGATCTGGACGGCCTGAGCGACGACGAAATCTTGCATCTGGCGGATAACCTGAAGCAAGGTGTGCCATTCGCTACACCAGTGTTCGACGGTGCGCACGAAGAAGAAATTCGTCGCATGCTGGATCTGGCGTACCCGGATGCCATCGCCAAGCAGCTCGGCATGACGCCATCGAAGAACCAGGTCACGATGTATGACGGTCGTACCGGTGAAGCCTTCGAGCGTAACGTCACGGTCGGCTACATGCATTACCTGAAACTGCACCATCTGGTCGATGACAAGATGCATGCACGTTCCACCGGTCCTTACTCGCTGGTTACTCAGCAACCGTTGGGTGGTAAAGCGCAGTTCGGTGGCCAGCGTTTCGGTGAGATGGAAGTTTGGGCATTGGAAGCTTACGGTGCGTCGTACGTGCTGCAAGAAATGCTGACAGTGAAGTCGGATGACGTAAACGGTCGTACCAAAGTGTATGAAAACCTGGTCAAGGGTGACCATGTAATCGATGCTGGCATGCCGGAATCCTTCAACGTTCTGTTGAAAGAAATCCGCTCGCTGGGTATCGACATGGACCTCGACCGCGAGTAATTCGTCGTACTGGTGCAGCACAGAGCAGTAGGGTGGGCAAAGTTGCCCGCCCTACGCAGCAATAGTAAAGAATCTTAGTTTCTTCACGCCAACTGGAGTGATACATGAAAGCACTGCTCGATTTATTCAAGCAAGTTCAGCAAAATGAACAGTTCGACTCGATCAAGATTGGTCTGGCGTCGCCCGAAAAAATTCGTTCGTGGTCTTATGGCGAAGTAAAAAAGCCTGAAACCATCAACTATCGTACCTTCAAGCCAGAGCGCGACGGTCTGTTTTGCGCCAAGATTTTTGGCCCAATCAAGGATTACGAATGCCTCTGCGGTAAGTACAAGCGTTTGAAGCATCGCGGTGTTATCTGCGAAAAGTGCGGCGTTGAAGTCACACTGGCAAAAGTGCGTCGTGAGCGCATGGGTCACATTGAACTGGCCTCGCCAACCGCGCATATCTGGTTCCTGAAATCGCTGCCGTCGCGTCTGGGCATGGTCCTCGACATGACCCTGCGGGATATCGAACGCGTATTGTATTTTGAAGCCTACGTCATCACCGATCCAGGTATGACTCCGCTGAAGCGTTGCCAGATCATGTCGGAAGACGACTACGCCGCCAAGTACGAAGAGTACGGCGACGATTTCACCGCGTTCATGGGCGCCGAAGGCATCCGTGAGTTGCTGCGCGCGATCGATATCGATCGTGATGCGGAAACCCTGCGTCAGGAATTGAAAGAGTCGAAGTCCGAAGCCAAGATCAAGAAATATGCCAAGCGCCTGAAAGTGCTGGAAGCGTTCCAACGTTCGGGCATCAAGCCTGACTGGATGATCATGGAAGTGTTGCCGGTGCTGCCGCCTGAGTTGCGTCCGCTGGTACCGCTGGATGGCGGCCGTTTCGCTACTTCCGATCTGAACGACCTGTATCGCCGCGTCATCAACCGTAACAACCGTCTGAAGCGCCTGATGGAATTGCGCGCTCCGGAAATCATCACCCGCAACGAAAAGCGGATGTTGCAGGAAGCGGTTGACTCGCTGCTGGACAACGGTCGTCGCGGTAAGGCAATGACTGGCGCCAACAAGCGTCCTCTGAAATCCCTGGCAGAAATGATCAAGGGTAAGGGCGGCCGTTTCCGTCAGAACTTGCTGGGTAAGCGCGTCGACTATTCCGGTCGTTCGGTTATCGTGGTGGGTCCACAACTGAAACTGCATCAATGCGGCTTGCCGAAATTGATGGCGTTGGAACTGTTCAAGCCATTCATTTTCCACAAGCTGGAAGTGATGGGCATCGCCAGCACGATCAAGGCAGCCAAGAAGGAAGTTGAAAATCAGACTTCCGTGGTGTGGGACATCCTGGAAGACGTGATCCGTGAACATCCGGTCATGTTGAACCGTGCGCCTACATTGCACCGTCTGGGTATCCAGGCGTTTGAGCCGGTCCTGATCGAAGGCAAGGCAATCCAATTGCACCCGCTGGTCTGCGCCGCATTCAACGCCGACTTTGACGGCGACCAAATGGCGGTCCACGTACCACTGTCGATCGAAGCACAGATGGAGGCGCGCACTTTGATGCTGGCTTCCAACAACATCCTGTTCCCATCGAACGGCGAACCGTCGATCGTACCGTCGCAGGATATCGTGTTGGGTCTGTACTACGCCACCCGTGAGCAAATCAACGGCAAGGGCGAAGGCATGATGTTCCCTGACGTGTCGGAAGCCATCCGTGCTTACGACAACAAGGAAGTCGAGCTGACTACCCGCGTTACCGTGCGTATTACCGAGTATCCGAAGGATCCGGTCACAGGTGAGTTCGTCAAGACCATCAAGCGTTACGAAACGACTGTCGGCCGCGCGATCCTGTCGGAAATCCTGCCTAAGGGCCTGCCATTCACCGTGCTGAACCGCGCGTTGAAGAAGAAGGAAATCTCGAAGCTGATCAACACGGCATTCCGTAAGTGCGGCCTGCGCGCTACGGTGGTGTTTGCTGACCAACTGATGCAGTCCGGTTTCCGTTTGGCGACCCGCGCTGGTATCTCGATCTGCGTGGATGACATGCTGGTACCGCCACAAAAGGCAACCATCATCGCTACTGCAGAACAAGAAGTTAAGCAGATCGAACAGCAATACTCGTCCGGTCTGGTAACTGCCGGCGAACGTTACAACAAGGTTGTGGACATCTGGGGCAAGGCCGGCGACGACGTCGGCAAGGCCATGATGGAACAACTGAAGGTAGAAGACGTGGTTCGCCGCGACGGCACCAAGGGTACGCAAGAATCGTTCAATGCGATTTACATGATGGCCGACTCCGGTGCGCGCGGTTCAGCAGCACAGATTCGTCAGCTGGCCGGTATGCGTGGCCTGATGGCGAAACCGGATGGTTCGATTATCGAAACGCCGATCACCGCGAACTTCCGCGAAGGTCTGAACGTTTTGCAGTACTTTATTTCGACCCACGGTGCACGTAAAGGTCTGGCCGATACTGCGTTGAAGACTGCGAACTCAGGTTACCTGACACGTCGTCTGGTTGACGTGACCCAGGATCTGGTCGTGATTGAAGACGACTGCGGCACTTCCAACGGCGCCTCGATGAAGGCGATGGTTGAAGGTGGTGAAGTTATCGAAGCGCTGCGCGACCGTATCCTCGGCCGTGTTGCTGCTAACGACATCGTCAATCCGGAGACCCAGGGCACGCTGTACGAAGCCGGCACGTTGCTGGACGAAGATGCAGTTGAAGAAATCGAACGCCTGGGCATCGATGAAGTCAAGGTCCGCACACCGCTGACATGCGACACACGCTACGGCCTGTGCGCACAATGTTACGGTCGCGACCTGGGCCGCGGCTCGCTGGTCAACAACGGTGAAGCAGTCGGTGTGGTTGCTGCGCAGTCGATCGGTGAACCTGGTACCCAGCTGACAATGCGTACGTTCCACATCGGTGGTGCGGCATCGCGTTCGGCAGTGGCATCGAGTGTTGAAGCCAAGTCCAACGGTACGGTCCGCTTCACAGCGACCATGCGTTACGTGACTAACGGCAAGGGCGAACTGATCGTGATTTCCCGTTCCGGTGAAGTCCTGATCACTGACGACCATGGCCGTGAGCGTGAGCGTCATAAAGTACCTTACGGTGCAACCCTGATCGTCAAGGATGGCTTGACCATCAAGGCCGGTACGGCATTGGCGACATGGGATCCGTTGACCCGTCCGATCATTACCGAGTACACCGGTACTGTCCGTTTCGAGAACGTCGAAGAAGGTTCTACCGTTGCCCGTCAGATCGATGAAGTTACCGGTCTGTCGACATTGGTGGTTATCGATGCGAAGCGTCGTGGTTCGGTCACCAAGACTGTTCGTCCACAAGTTAAGCTGTTGAACGAACAAGGCGAAGAAGTCAAGATCGCCGGTACTGAACACGCTGTGACGATCGGCTTCCAGGTTGGCGCGCTGATTACCGTGAAAGACGGTCAGCAAGTGCACGTTGGTGAAGTGTTGGCACGTATCCCGACTGAATCGCAAAAGACACGCGATATTACCGGTGGTCTGCCACGCGTTGCCGAGCTGTTCGAAGCACGTTCCCCGAAGGATGCAGGTATGCTGGCTGAAGTCACAGGTACTGTGGCGTTCGGTAAGGAAACCAAGGGCAAGCAACGTCTGGAAATCACAGACATGGACGGCAACAAGCACGAGTTCTTGATCACCAAGGACAAGCAAGTGCTGGTACATGACGGCCAGGTTGTGAACAAGGGCGAAATGATTGTCGACGGCCCAGCCGATCCGCAAGACATTCTGCGCCTGTTGGGTATCGAAGCGCTGGCGCGTTACATCGTCGACGAAGTCCAGGACGTGTACCGCTTGCAAGGCGTGAAGATCAACGACAAGCACATCGAAGTGATCGTACGCCAGATGTTGCGTCGCGTTCAGATCGTTGATGCTGGCGATGCGTCTTACATCACTGGTGAGCAGGTCGAGCGTTCGGAACTGCTGGACGAAAACGACCGCGTGATTGCAGCGGGCAAGATCCCTGCAACTTACGAAAACGTGTTGCTGGGTATTACCAAGGCATCGTTGTCGACCGATTCGTTCATCTCGGCCGCATCGTTCCAGGAAACCACCCGGGTGTTGACCGAAGCCGCAATCATGGGCAAGAAAGACACTCTGCGCGGTCTGAAGGAAAACGTTATCGTCGGCCGTCTGATTCCAGCCGGTACCGGTCTCGCGTTCCATCGTGCACGCAAGGAAAAAGACAGCTGGGAAGCGGAAGAGCGCACAGCACTGTTGCAATCCGAGCAGGCAGCACGTCTGGCAGCTGCAGAAGCACGTGCAGCTGAAGAGTTGAACGCACAGCAGGGCGACGAAGCTTAATCCTTTAGTTGGATTAGTAAGTAAAACGGCAGCGGATGATTATTCGCTGCCGTTTTTTTTCGTGCGTATCGCATGGACACAGATCTTGAATGTGATTTTGGTGCCTCTGAATTGATTCTATGGCTGGTGTTGAGAAGTAGATTTTAGGGCATCTCTTAAGAAGTCACCTTTAAAATTGGCTAATGCAACATTGTTATTTAGTTACAATTAAATATTAATTGTACAACTAAATTACAAAGGGATTGCATGAGCAACACGTATAGCTTTGGAATTCATCACAACCTTACTCCGCCACAGCTCTTCTTACTGATCACAGTAGAAGAGACGTGCAAAGAGCTAGGCATCGAGGACGTGGGAGGAGTGGCGATGATACTTTTGGGACAACCAATTATCGAGACTCGGGGAAAATTTGCCGGGGCTGTCAAAGGTACTTCCGTGGCCTCCATTATTTCGCGCCGTGCCCTTCCGTTCGAGCTCAAGCATTGAATCCTTCCAACCGTTACCTCCTTCAAGAGTCTCGTGCTTTTGCGAGTTAAGTTCACTCGTAATCTTGGGGCTTTTGTCGGCAGGGCCGTTCCAGGGGTAGGGTGGCTGATACTTGGCGGCGATGTATCGAAGATCTTGTACCGTTCCGTGACGTTGTATCAGCAGATGGTCAGCGATGAGGACAGGATCTGAAATGGCGCAATCTGACGCCACGCGGGAAGAGCTGGCTGCATTTCTTGCCTCTAGAATCGGCAAACCACTATTCGGACGGGATGAGTTCACGCGAGATCAAGATCTCCATCATGATCTGGATCTTGAACCGCAAGCAATTGACGAGTTGATTAAGGATTTCGCACGTCATTTTCGGGTGGATATCTCCGAATTTGACTTGCAATACTACTTTCCTCTCTCTGCAGCTGGGTATCATGAATTTTTGAAATGCCTAATAGCATCATCGATCTCGACATCCGCGAGAGCGAAATTAGGGGGGCGGATGATCACTATTGGTATGCTGGAAGATGCGATGAAGATCAATAGATGGACACGCTAGTTCGGCAAAATGTCTAATTGCTTGAACAGGTCGGAGGCGGTGGATGCCTGAGATGTGCCGTTATCGCATAGAGTAACCATTTATATCTAATCCCGCTGCTGGCGCATGGGCTTCCCATTGTCGATCACTTCCCTGCAGTCCCCCTTGAACGTAGAGTTGTCATAATCGCTCCAGCCGTAGCTGTCGACATAGCGCTTGTGCGGCCGTAGCTTGCTGCTCAGGAAACTCCATTCCAGGTGCTCGTCGGGATAGCGTATATCGGCCAGGTCGAGCAGCGAATGGAAGACGTTTTCGGTAGTCATCCGGGCGCGTTTATGGCGCAGCAGCTGCTCTACCTTGTCCGGATAGGTTTGCTTGTACAAATCGGAATACCACATCAGGGCTGGTATGTGGAATTCGAACTGGGTGTTGTGGCCGTGGAAGGCGATTTTGCAGCTGCCGTCGTACAGCGTCTGTCCGTGATCGGAGAAGTACATCATCGCGCTCAATTGTTTCGAGTCCCTGAGCGTATCGATTACTTGCGACAAGAACCAGTCCACATACCGTATGGAACTGTCGTAGCTATTGTTCAGCGCCGCCTTGTTCGCCAGGTTGGTATAAGCAGGGTGCTCGATGCCGAACAGCGAGGGCTGCCATTTGTCGAACTCCTGGGGGTAGCGGTGACTGTAGTTCCAGTGGTTGCCCAATGTGTGCAGCACGATCAGCTTCTTGGCAGCGGGATCAGCCATCGCTTTCTGAAGCTGCGGCAACAGGATGCCATCCAGGTTTGAGGTGTCGGTGAAACCACCCAGGTTGAGGAACTGCACCACGTCCGCTTCATTGGCGAATACCGACACCGGCGTATCGAATTTGCCGTACGACATCTGATTCGAAATCCAGTAAGTCTTGAATCCTGCCTCCTTGTAGGCGGAGATAAAGGATTTCTCGGCGAAACCGGCTTTCAGGCTATCCGTAGCCGGCTTGCGCGATACCATGACCGGTACCGATAACCGGGTTGCCGATACTGACGTGACGACATCCGAAAAGCTGACCAGGTTGCTCTCTTTGCTCAGCAGGGGATTGGTGTCACGTTGATAACCATTCAAGCTCCAGCGATCGTATCGGGATGACTCGCCAATTACCATGACGACAATTTGCGGTGTATTTTGCTGGCTTGCCTGATGCGCGCCAAAATGGAATTCGCGATTCTTGTGAGCAAGTTCGTCCAGGTATTCCCGTTCTTTCCAGAAATCGTAACCGCGTACCGCCAGGCCGAACGGCCAGGTACGGCTGACCGGATCCGCTTCCAGCGGCGTTGCCGCCCATGTAGGAAGTTTTCCGAAATGCAATCCTTGAGAGGCGGGTGGAGAGGCCACCTTGCTGCTTGCACTAGCCACCGGCGGGGCTTGGATGCCAACTTGTTGCCCATACAGCCAAACGCATAAACCGACAGTAAGTACCAGCCAACCAAACCAGCGCGAAGGTCCTTCCAGGTCAAGGTCGCGCGTGCGGCTGGCCGCCAGCCAGCTTAGCGCCCACCACAGCACGACCACCGCAAGGATCAGCGCCAGCCACCAGATTTTGTTCCCCAGGAACTCCATGGCTTCGCCAGGGCTGGTTTCGGCAATGATGCCAAGGTGGTGGGTTGAAATACCCTGGCCGTAAAACTTGCGCAGGTAGATTTCGGTGGGCAAGGCAAAAAAGGCCGGGAACAACAGCCAGTGAAACCAGGCGGGGCGCTTGAAGATGGACCAGATGACCAGCCAGAGTGCAATTTCCGTGACGATGATCCGGATTGGATGATCGATCGTCTGGCTGAACAGCAGCGGCACGAACGGGACCAGGGACAAGGCAAGGTAGGTAACCAGCACGAACAGGTTATTGCGGCGAAACAAGGCTGGCATCATCTGGGGAGCAAAATAGTCGAGCCTTATTATCCCAGCAAAGCTGACACAGGGAACCGGACCAGGTGAGATATACACCGCCGATAGTCGCTCCTTTTGTTGTCAAATGATTAATTGCGCTGTGTGGCGCCCGGGACTGTTTCAAACTGTTGTGTTTGTGTCGCGTTTGAATGTGGCGCATCCAAGACAGCGGTTGACTGCCAGGCATCATAGGGATATACTCGCGGGTTCTCGATTGTAGGCTCTAATGGGCTGAACGTTCTTTGGTCTGCTTCCGCTTTCTATAGCGCGTTTCTCCTCTACTGCTGAATGTCGATCTGCGCGAACGGTGCGCAAATTGTGCGGTTCCTAGCGCAAGTATCTGTCCAATCCCGGACAACCGATTTCGGGATTGTTGTTATTAACGTCGTAATTTTGTTGGATATATAACGATGCCAACCATCAATCAATTGATTCGCCAGCCGCGCGTTTCTGCGGTCGTAAAGAGCAAATCACCAGCGCTGGAAAACAGCCCGCAAAAACGCGGCGTTTGCACCCGCGTTTATACGACAACTCCAAAGAAGCCTAACTCGGCTCTGCGTAAAGTTGCCAAAGTTCGCCTGACCAACGGTTTCGAAGTTATTTCGTACATCGGCGGTGAAGGCCATAACCTGCAAGAACATAGTGTCGTGCTGTTGCGCGGCGGCCGTGTAAAAGACTTGCCGGGTGTGCGTTACCACATGGTTCGCGGTGCACTGGATACCCAGGGCGTCAAGGATCGTAAGCAAGCACGTTCGAAGTACGGTGCAAAGCGTGCTAAGGCTACAAAGAAATAATAGTTTTCGTACGGCGTAAGCCAAGCGAATAAGTGTCGGTCCCCCATGGGCCGAGTAAGTGGGTAGCTATGATGGCTGTCCGCGAGCGTGCAGAAACAAAAGATCTGCTGCTCAACTGAAGATTGAAAGGAATCGAAATGCCACGTCGTCGTGAAGTCCCCAAGCGGGAGATTCTGCCGGATCCAAAATTCGGTAATGTTGATGTTGCGAAGTTCGTCAACGTCCTGATGTTGTCCGGTAAGAAATCGGTCGCAGAAAACATCATTTACGGTGCCTTCGAGCACATTCAAGCCAAATCCGGCAAAGATCCGCTGGAAGTGTTCGCCCTTGCTATCAGCAACGCGAAACCATTGGTTGAAGTTAAGTCGCGTCGCGTTGGTGGTGCAAACTACCAGGTGCCAGTTGAAGTTCGTCCTGTCCGTCGTATGGCTTTGTCGATGCGTTGGTTGCGTGAAGCAGCTAACAAGCGCAGCGAAAAATCGATGCCGCAACGTCTGGGTGGCGAATTGCTGGAAGCCGCAGAAGGCCGCGGCGGCGCAATGAAAAAGCGTGACGAAGTTCACCGTATGGCAGAAGCGAACAAGGCGTTCTCGCACTTCCGCTTCTAATAGACTGGGCAGCCGGCTCTCTGAATCGAGTCGCTGTCCGCATCTGAAATTTGTTCGAGCCGAGCGCATATTTTTTATAAAAAATGGCGCTCGGTTTCGTGCATTAAAAGACTTAGGATTAAATCATGGCTCGCAAGACCCCCATTGAGCGCTATCGCAATATCGGTATCTCCGCTCACATCGATGCAGGTAAAACCACGACTACAGAACGCGTTCTGTTTTATACCGGTGTGAATCACAAAATCGGTGAAGTGCATGATGGCGCAGCCACCATGGACTGGATGGAACAGGAGCAAGAGCGCGGTATCACCATTACTTCCGCTGCAACGACTTGCTTCTGGAAGGGTATGGCGGGTAATTTCGCTGAACACCACATCAACATCATCGATACTCCGGGCCACGTCGACTTCACTATTGAAGTTGAGCGCTCGATGCGTGTTCTGGATGGCGCCTGCATGGTTTACTGTGCAGTAGGCGGCGTGCAGCCACAATCGGAAACAGTTTGGCGTCAAGCTAACAAGTACAAGGTTCCACGTCTGGCGTTCGTCAACAAGATGGACCGTACCGGCGCGAACTTCTTCAAAGTGTACGAGCAAATGCGTTCGCGCTTGAAGGCGAACCCTGTGCCTATGCAAGTGCCTATCGGTGCTGAAGAAAAATTTGAAGGCGTGATCGATCTGGTCAAGATGAAGGCTATCTACTGGGACGACGCTACCCAAGGTATGAAGTTCGACTACCGTGATATTCCTGCTGAGCTGGCTGCCGATGCTGCCAAGTGGCGCGAAAACATGGTTGAAGCCGCTGCTGAAGCATCGGAAGAACTGATGAACAAGTACCTGGAAGAAGGCGACCTGACCGAAGCTGAAATCAAGGCTGCGATTCGTCAACGTACCCTGGCCAGCGAAATCGTTCCAATGATGTGCGGCACTGCGTTCAAGAACAAGGGCGTGCAAGCCATGTTGGACGGCGTGGTCGAGTACCTGCCATCGCCACTGGACATTCCGCCAGTACCTGGTCTGGACGAAGATGATGCACCGATCTCGCGTAAGCCTGAAGACGGCGAAAAGTTCTCCGGCCTGGCGTTCAAGATCGCAACCGATCCGTTCGTTGGTCAGATCTGCTTCATGCGCTGCTACTCGGGCACATTGAATTCGGGCGACACCGTCCTGAACTCGATCAAGGGTAAAAAAGAGCGTATCGGCCGTATCGTGCAGATGCACGCGAACCAACGCGAAGAAATCAAGGAAATTCTGGCCGGTGACATCGCTGCACTGATCGGGATGAAGGATACAACTACTGGTGACACACTGTGTGACGCCAATGCATTCATCATCCTGGAACGCATGATTTTCCCTGAGCCGGTGATTTCGCAGGCAGTTGAGCCGAAGACTAAGCAAGACCAGGAAAAAATGGGCTTGGCTTTGAACCGTCTGGCGGCAGAAGATCCTTCGTTCCGTGTTCGCACAGATGAAGAGTCGGGTCAGACCATCATCGCCGGTATGGGCGAGTTGCATCTGGACATTATCGTCGACCGTATGAAGCGTGAATTCAACGTTGAGGCGACCGTCGGTAAGCCACAAGTTGCGTATCGCGAAACCATCCGCAAGACTTGCGAAGAAATCGAAGGCAAGTTCGTCAAGCAATCGGGTGGTCGTGGTCAATACGGTCACGTGGTTCTGAAGATCGAACCGCAAGAACCAGGCAAGGGCTTTGAGTTCGTTGACGCGATCAAGGGCGGTACCGTTCCACGCGAATACATCCCTGCAGTTGAAAAGGGTGTCCGTGAAACATTGAACACCGGTGTCCTGGCCGGCTACCCAGTGGTAGACGTCAAGGTAACCCTGTTCTTCGGTTCGTACCATGACGTTGACTCGAACGAAAATGCGTTCCGCATGGCCGCTTCGATGGCGTTCAAGGACGGCTGCCGTAAAGCCAGCCCGGTTATTCTGGAGCCAATGATGGCTGTTGAAGTTGAAACTCCGGAAGACTACGCCGGTACTGTGATGGGCGATCTGTCGTCGCGTCGCGGTATGGTTCAAGGTATGGATGAAATCGCCGGCGGTGGCGGCAAGATCATCAAGGCCGAAGTACCTCTGTCAGAAATGTTCGGTTACTCGACTTCGTTGCGTTCGGCTACTCAAGGCCGTGCAACTTACTCGATGGAATTCAAGCATTACGCTGAGGCGCCGAAGAACGTTATCGATGCAATCGTAACGTCCAAAGCTAAGTAATCAGGTATGTAGCCCTTGCCCGCCACGAGCAGGCGAGGGCTGAAAATGTTTAATTCATTGTTCATTATTTAATGACATCGTTCTTTTTGAAGGAAGAATAAAATGGCAAAAGGTAAATTCGAGCGGACCAAGCCGCACGTCAACGTAGGTACTATCGGTCACGTTGACCACGGCAAGACCACGCTGACAGCAGCGATCGCGACAGTATTGTCGAAGAAGTTT
>FTFY01000797.1_pt1 | contig 19498 bp, 16 predicted proteins | sample 1640561 | NCBI WGS metagenome assembly FTFY01 (sample SAMEA3914789, study PRJEB12502) | metagenome | biome: forest; material: soil | place: Canada | collected 2011-07-03 | depth 0.3 m | reverse complement strand
TTGATATTGATATTGATTGCGGTCCGCTTGTGGCAGAAAGCAATGTCAGTGCGTTCCTGGAGATTCTCGCCACCGGATAATCGTCGGTTTTGCTTCGCAAAGACGGGCTAATAAGAGTCGATACCGGACTATGCGTAGGACTTGCGTGAATTTCCGTATAGGAAAATTCGTAATTGTACTATGTGCAAGTGGGAAAGATATCTGCTTTGCAATATTTGGTGTTGTAAAACATCTTGTCTGTGGTTTCTTTGCCTTCGCCATGCCGGTTTGCCTATATTTCGCGGGAAAGGGCGTTCTGCGTTAAAATAGCGGGTTAGGTCGACATCTGCCCATCAATTCAGATGTGAAGCGGAATGCGGTCTCCCCGCAAATCGGCCTATCTCCCACACCGGTAACAGCCCTCGTTTTTGATAGCGGAAATGACGGAAAACTGCGAGTATTAATCGCGGGCGTTGACCGAATCAAGCCGAATCAAGCCGAGTTAAGCTGGATCCAAGTCGGGTATTTGAGCCTGATTAAGCGTGATATCCATGCGGATCCCGACTGATGAAAATATGCGAGAAGTATCGTGACCTATAGCATCAAAGAAATTTTCTACACACTGCAAGGCGAAGGCACCCATGCCGGCCGCCCTGCGGTGTTTTGCCGCTTCAGCGGTTGCAATTTGTGGACCGGTCGCGAAGAAGACCGCAGCACGGCGGTCTGCCAGTTCTGCGATACCGATTTTGTCGGTACCGACGGCGAGGGCGGCGGCAAGTTCAAGGATAGCGAATCGCTCGCCAGCACCATCAATGCGCTCTGGCCCGAGACTTACGCGGCCAGCAAGTTCGTGGTGTTCACCGGTGGTGAGCCGCTGCTGCAACTGGATGCTGCGCTGATCGACAGCATGCACGCGGCGGGCTTTGAAATCGCCATCGAAACCAACGGCACGCTGCTACCGCCGCCGGGTATAGACTGGATTTGTGTCAGTCCGAAGATGGGTTCGGTATTGAAGCTGCGCAAGGGTAATGAGTTGAAAGTGGTGATTCCGCAGATCGGCCAATCGCTGGCGGCATACGAATCGCTTGATTTCGAACATTTCTATGTACAGGCCATGGATGGCCCGCAACTGGCGCACAATCTGGAGTTGGCGATTGAGACTTGCAAGCGCAACCCGAAATGGAAGCTGAGCTTGCAGACCCACAAGCTGCTGCAGATTCCCTGAACAGATTTTATAAAGAACCGATTACCTATGCTTACCATCACCCGCAAACTGGAATTCGACGCCGGACACCGGATTCCCGATCACAAGAGCCAGTGCCGCAATCTGCACGGCCATCGTTATACGCTGGAAATTACCCTGGTCGGCGCGGTGATTGAAGTCGAAGGCAGCTCCGACAACGGCATGATCATGGATTTCTCCGACATCAAGACGCTGGCGAAACAGCATCTGGTGGATGTCTGGGACCACGCTTTCCTGGTCTACGAAAAAGACACGGCAGTGCGCGATTTCCTGGCGACCCTGCCGGATCACAAGACCGTCATCATCGATCGCATCCCGACCGTCGAAAACCTGGCGCGCACCGCCTACGATATCCTCAAGGCAGCTTACAAGGATCACTACGGCACCGGCTTGCATCTGCAAAAACTGGTGTTGCATGAAACGCCCAATTGCTGGGCCGAGATTTCCGAAGACCGCTAAAGCGTTGCTTAATTTGTTATCTGCCTCTGCTGCCTATGCGTGACGCCATTTATATGCAACAAGCCATTTCCCAGGCTCGCAACGCCTGGGCTTTGGGAGAAGTGCCGGTAGGTGCGCTGGTCGTCAAGGACGGACAGATCATCGCTACCGGTTTCAATCAGCCGATCGGCAATCACGATCCTACCGCGCATGCGGAAATCATGGCGCTGCGTGCAGCCGCCACCATCCTCGGCAATTACCGTTTGCCCGGCTGCGAAATGTACGTCACCCTGGAGCCATGCGCGATGTGCGCCGGCGCCATGATGCACGCCCGCCTGGCGCGCGTGGTGTACGGCGCCAGCGACCCCAAGACCGGCGCCTGCGGCTCCGTGCTCAATCTGTTCGAGCAGGAAAAATTGAATCACCACACCGAGTTGACCGCTGGCGTGCTGGCTGAGGAATGTGGCACACTACTCAAAGAATTTTTCGCCGAACGCCGGCAAGCTCAACAAAAACAATCGTGACCGAAACTACCCAAGCTCCGCAAGCGCCCCAGGCTCCCGTCAAACAAACTATCGGCGTGGCCCTGATCGCGCCCGGCGGCTACGCCCCCGATGAAGCAGCGCTAGCGCGTGGCATCCTGGCATTGCAGAGCCAGGGTTGCGTAGTCTATGACTATTACGATCCGGCTGCAAAACACCAGCGCTTCGGCGGCACCGAGGTCGCGCGGGTAGGGCAGATCTACGAAGCGATCGATAATCCGCAAGTACAGATCGTGCTGGCGATACGCGGCAGCTACGGCATGTCGCGTTTGCTGCCGCTGCTGGACCTGCGCCGCCTGGCCGCCAGCAAAAAGATATTTGTCGGCCATAGCGATGTCACTGCGCTGCAGCTGGCTTTGCTAGCTCAGACCGGAGCCCCGAGTCTGGCCGGCCCCATGCTGTGCAGCGATTTCGGCAGCGCCGAGTTAAGCGAATTCACGATGTCGCACTTTTGGCAAAGCCTGCGGCAACCCAAGCAGGTGCTGCAAATCAGCGCCGCCAATAATCCCGTCGTCAAAGTCAGCGGCACGTTATGGGGCGGCAACCTGGCAATGCTGAACCACCTGATCGGCACTCCCTACTTGCCGCAAATTGAAGACGGCATCCTGTTCCTGGAAGACATCGGCGAGCATCCCTACCGCATCGAGCGCATGCTACTGCAATTGCAATACGCCGGCATCCTCGGACGGCAGCAAGCGATCGTGCTAGGCGATTTTTCCGAGTACCGCCTAGGCGAGCACGACAACGGCTACGACTTCAACGCCATGCTAGCCTACCTGCGCGCCCATATTCCCGTACCAATCCTGACCGGCCTGCCATTCGGCCACATCCGCGACAAAGTAACGCTACAGGTCGGCGCCCAAGCGCAATTGCAATCAGACGCAAACAGCTTCCAGCTAACCATCCAAAACCCGCTAACCCTGTCACCCTGACGCCAGATCACCCAATCAATTCGACTCTGACCCCAATTGTTTTTGAAAACAATTAGGGTCAGAGTCAAATTAATTTTGGGATTACTGCTTGGCGGTTCGGAGTAGCCATTCTCTGAAGGCTTGCATTGCGGGGGTGACTTGCTTTGATTTGAGGCGGGTTAGCCAGTAGCTGCCGCTGGCTATCTCGATGTCGAACGGGCGTGTCAGGCGGCCGTGTTGCAGTTCGCGGGTGAACATGCGGGCTGGCAGCAGGGCTACGCCGGCGCCTTGTGCTGCTGCTTCGGCCATGGTGAGCGATGAATCGAATACGGTGCCTCTGAGCAAAGGGCAGGGCAAGTCTGCTGCCGCGAACCAGGTGGCCCATTCGTCGGTCCGGTAGGACCGCAGTAACACTTGCCTGGCGAGATCGCCTGGATCGCGTAGGAATGATGCTATTGCCGGCGAGCACATTGGCGACAGTGGCGCCGCCGCCAGTGCTTCGGCTTCGGTTGCATGCCAGGCGCCGTCGCCGAAGCGAATCGCGTAGTCGAGGCCTTCGCCGGCGATATCGACGCGGTTATTGTTGGTGAACAGGCGGAAGTCGACGAATGGATAGGCTTGCTGGAAATCGCGCAGGCGCGGGATCAGCCAGCCGACGGCAAACGTGCCGACAGCGCCTACGGTCAACACTTCGCGCGAGCGGCCATCGCCGAATTGTTCCAGGACTGAACCGATGCGGCTGAAAGATTCTGCCAATACCGGCAGCAGGGCGATACCTTCGGCGGTCAGCGCCAATCCACGCGGCAGCCGGCGGAACAACTGCACGCCCATCCGTTCCTCCAGATTTTTCACCTGTTGGCTGATCGCGGCTTGCGTGACGTTCAGCTCGGATGCGGCACGGGTGAAACTAAGGAAACGTGCCGAGACTTCGAAAGCGCGCAGTGCGTTTAAAGGAAGATGCATGTGACTCTCCAGGTGACATAGTTTTTCTTATGTCTTAGCTTGCATATTGTAGCTTGAAAGACAAGCTTGATGACGTTATCGTGGCTGACAGGGAACAAGGCACCAGCCCCCATACGCGATGCTGCGCTGGCGGAAGTAGGGCGTCTGGCGGCATCTCTGGTGAACGGGAAGCTGGCGCGCTAAGGCGATTTGACGGGAATCGGGGAATTAGCCGATATCGCTTTCAGGCTAAGGCTGAAGCGCGATATCGGCGATGCAACAATGACTTGCGAGGCGGAGCCTATCGGGCAAAGTTGATCAGTTTGGCGCGCATTATTGCTTCTTGAACGTGTCCGGCCTGAGGTGTGCCCTGCATCACTGAAATGGCGATCGCACCGGAGTTGACGACGTTTTGTTCCGAATCGGGATTGGTGTCCGGGACGTACTTCAGCCCGGCCGGCACCGGCCCTTGATTGAGCACCAAAGTCACGCCAGGATAAGCCGGAACACCGTTCGGAAACGCTTGCGCCAGATACGACTTGGCCAGCGGGTCGGTCGACAGATCCTCTACGAAATAGGGCAGGGCGACAGTAGCCAGGCCGATCTTGCTGAATTTGACCGGCAATGCCGCCGCAGCGCCTTTGGCGAATTTCGGCAGGTTGACGTTCAAGCCGACTCCCTGCGGCAGCAAGGTGCCGCCGGCCACCGCTTTACGCTGTTGCAGCTCCGTCACCAGCCGGACCACCACGTCGGCCACTTCGTACTCCGGATCGCCTGCCGCCAGCTTATTGAACGGCTTATAGGTTTGCGGCAGTTCTGCACTGACGGCGATTGCGGGAATGCCGCGATTGATCGCAATCAGCGCAGCATTGACGGTACCGGAATTATTATCGATGAGACCGGTATTGTTGCCGTAGTTGGGGCCGGAAATGACGAGGTCGGGCGCTTGCCTGAACACCTGCTTAGAGGCGATGTCGATGCCGTACAAGGTTGCCGCGACCGGTGTGCTGTTGACATAGTAGGCATATGGCATGCCGGGCAGCGTGCCGACACCCGGCGCGCCGGCGCTCAAGCTGCCGCCACGGCTAGGGGTCGCGCCGCAGTTGGTCGCCGACAAAGGGCCGATCGGACGTAGAAAATCCAGGGCGCCGCCTTTACCACTGTTGTCGCAAACTTCCGACGACATGATGACGTGATGGCCGGCCGCTGTCAGGCGTTGATACAGCGCATTGATGGTCGACGATTCGGTGCCGTCGTCATTGGACAAGAGAATATTCAATGGCGAAGACGGGGGCGTTCGGTTTGCCTCGGACTCATGGGCGCCGGCTTGTACCGAAACCAGTGCCGCCGCCATTGTGAGCATGATTATTTTTTTCATTGTCGTCCTTGTTTTGCGAGTTAGATATTGTGGGAACATGATCATTGACTGAACATGCACCCTCTCAACTTCAGCCGGGCCGGTGTCTCCTCCGGCTTTTATCGGCCACTGCAAATGCACACTACTTACTACGCACTACAAACTACTCTTTGATCCAACGATGCCGATTCAATCGCTCAAACCGTAAGCATCAAGCTGCGGCTTCGTCATCGCTTCCTTGAAACGGCTGTAACTCCAGGGCCAGCTGGCCGGTACGCCTTCCGCATCGAGATACCAGCTGTTGCAACCCGAAGCGAAGATGGTGTTCTTGGCCGCGGCCAGCCGCGCCTGCTCGTAGGTATCCATGGCGTTCTGGGTGACCGAAATTTCCTGCGATGCGCCGGAGCGCAAGCGCTCGATCAGTTGGGCGATATAGCCCCATTGCTGTTCGGCGACGTCGATTAACGAGAAATTGCCAACCGGGCCGGTAGGGCCGTTCAGCATGAAGAAATTGGGGAATTCCGGAATCGCCACCGCCAGATAGGCGTTCGGCCGCTTGGCCCAGATATCGTTGAGCTTGAGGCCGTTGCGGCCGACCACGTTCATCGGCCGCATGAACTGATCCGCCTTGAAGCCGGTTGCCAGCACCAGCAGATCTAGCTCATGCAGACGGCCGTCGCGGGTGCGAATACCGGTGGCTTCAATACATTCGATGCCATCGCTCACCAATTCGGCGTCGGGATGCTGGATCGCACTGTAATAGCTCGGAGAAAAAATCAGGCGCTTGCAGGCCGCGCGATAGTTGGGGCGGAGTTTTTCGCGCAGTACCGGATCGGCCACGCTTTGCTCCAGGTTGTCCAGGACGATTGCTTCTATCTGGGCAATCTCGGGTGAGGCGGCATCCGCCACGGCGTTGGTGAAACGTTCGACGTTAGCCAGGTAGGTGGCGTCGTTTTGGACACTATGCAATAGCGCCCGGTCAGCGCGAAACGCCGCTTTCTGCTCTTCGGTGAATGCAAAGTTTTCGATGGGCATGATCCATTGCGCGGTGCGCTGGAAATGCTGGACTTTGGCCGCGCGCCCGGCCAGTGCGCAGATCAGCTGCACGCCGGTAGAACCGTTGCCGATGACGCCGATGCGGCGGCCGTCCAGCGGTACGCTGTGATCCCAGCGGGAACTGTGGAACATCGTTCCCTGGAAATTATCCAGGCCTGGAATGGTGGGCAAGCTGGGGTGGTGCAGCACGCCGGTGGCCGCTATCACGACGTCGGCTTCATCGTGCAAGCCGCTTTTCATGTCGAGATGCCAACGGCCGTTCTTGAATTCGCAACGGATGATTTCTTCGTTGAAGCGAATCATTTCGTCGACATTGTATTTTTTTGCGGTACGTTCGAAGTAATCCTGCACTTCGGCGCCGGGAGGCATCAAGTAGCTCCAGTCCGGATTCGGTTCGAACGAATAGGTATAGGCGTGGGAAGGTACGTCGCAGGTCAGGCCGGGATAGGTGTTTTCGCGCCAGGTACCGCCGACCCGGGCCGCCTTTTCATAGATGACGGTGTTGCTGTAACCTGCCTCCCGCAGCTTGATGCCGCTCAGGATGCCGGCCATACCCGCTCCCATCACCACTACCCGAAGATCGTCACGCTTTGCTGTCTTGCCGGTCATCATAGTTTCCTCTACTGTCTACTGATCTGATTGATCTGATGGCATAGCTTATGTGTTTGACCGGACTTCCAACACTGTCATTTGGACTAGATTTTGAGCATTTTTTAGCCGCCGGAAATTGCGGCATGAGATAGACTTAGACTGAAAATCCGGATCTCTACGATCGGGCGATGTTGACCCGGCATTGCGGCTTTCGACGGGTTTCTAGTCTGTTTAAAGGTGTCACCGAAGCCGGATATCGATTATTTTTATTGCCTGATTCGGGTTACGGTTTTGTTTCTGCCTGGTCGCATATCCTTTCTTTTATTTGGCTTATTTGATTAATTCTTCAGGAGTTTTTATGAGCATCGCGTTAAATTCCCCAGACTCAGCTGTGATCGTTACCGGCGGTGCATCCGGCATTGGCCTGGCCTCGGCACGCGCCTTGGCGCAAGCCGGCCGGGCCGTGGCTTTGTGGGACATTAACGGCGACAAGGCCACCGCCGCCGCGGCCGCCCTGAAAGCTGAGTTCGGCGTAGAGGCGATCGGCGTGTGCGTCGATCTGAGCAATGCCGATGCCCTGGCTGGCACCTTGCAAACCACCCGCACGGCGCTCGCCAGGATTGGCGGCCTGGTCCATGCCGCGGGCGTGGTCGATACCGGCTCGCTGGAAGGGGTGACGCTGGCGGTATGGGAGGCCGGCATCAATACCCATCTGCGGCCGTTGATTCTGCTGGTGCAAGCCCTGCTACCTGACTTCAAGGCTAATCCCGGCTCCGCCGTAGTGGGCATTGCCTCCATCAACGCTACACTGGGTAATCATGTCAATCCGGTCTACAGCGCCGCCAAGGGCGGCATGCTGGCCATGGTGCGGTCGCTGGCGGATCGCCTAGGCATGGACGGCGTGCGTATCAATTGTGTTTCGCCGGGACAGATCGTCACGCCGATGCTGCAGCCAGCCATCGATTATCTGCCCAAGGGAACTTTCGAAAAGCGCATCCTGTTGGGCCGCATGGGGCAGCCGGAAGAAGTAGGGCGCGTGGTGCGCTTCCTGCTGTCCGATGAAGCCAGCTACATCACTGCTTCCGAGATCGTGGTGGATGGCGGTAATATCTCATCGCAGCGGATGTGAGCGACAGGTAGCAGTACTGGCACTTGCTGTGTGCCTTGATGCTGCAGATGCCGATCAATCTTGGTGGCGTCTGCAGTATTTACAATATCGGCAACATCGGCAAATTACGCAACTTCGGTGCGCAATGCCGGATCGGTTTCGGCCGGTGCCGACGACTGCCCCTGCCTTAATGCCGTCGCCGCCACGTGTGCGCCGGCGCGCCGGCCGGAAAAAATGCAGTCAGCCGCAGACAGGCCGCTCACATAGAGATGCGAACAAACACCGATGGCGGTTCGCCCCGCTGCGTACAGGCCATCAATCACGGTACCGTCCGGCTGTTTTACCTGGCCGCTTTGCTCGTCGACAACCAGGCCGCCGAGCGTCAGCACCGGCAACGGGAACAGCTTGCTGGTAACCGAGACGTCGATGGCATAAAACGGGCCGTCAGTAAGCGCTGACATATCCTTGGCGCCTTTGGCGAAAGGGTCCGGCTGCAGACCTGCGGCGGCACGGTTATAAGTAGCTATCGCCGCTTCCAGCGTGGCGCCGGAAAAGCCGCATTTCTTTGCCAGGGCCGCAATGCTGGCTCCTTTACGGCGTTCAAACAACAGCGCCAGGATAGCCGGATCGCGCTGGAACGGCAGCAATTGATCCTTGAACACTTGCCGCCATATTTCGCGATACAGCTTGGCGTCCAGGATCAGATAGCCTTTGCCTTGCTGCTCTTCGCACATCTGGTAGCCGATCGCCGCGCCATACAGCGATTCGTCACAGAATCTGGCGCCGTCGGCGTTGACCATCATTCCTTTGGAAAAGCCCAGCGGCGGATTGATGAAGCGCCACGCACTGACATGCTGCAAGCGGCTGACCGCGCCGCCCGCGGTTTGTCCCAGACGTATGCCGCTGCCATCGTCGCCGGGATTCCCAAGCGGCATGCCGGCCTGGTACTTCGGTGCGTAGTGGCAGATCATGTCGCGATTAAAAATAAATCCGCCGGCGCTGAGGCAGACGCCGTGCCGGGCGCGTATCAGCCGTTCGACCTGGTGCACGCGCGCTAAAGCCTGGGCCTTGCGCAGGTAGTAATTGGCGATGCCAGCCGTCAAGCTGGCGCCTGGAAACGATGGCGGCAACGCCAGCAGATATTTTTTTGCCTTGGCCTGATAACGAGCATATTTTTCATTAGCTTCGCTGTCAGCTGGAAATAGCAAAACCTTGACACCGATGACGCGGCCACCGGCATCGAGCATCAGTTGCCGCACCTCGGCATTTTTCAACTGTTTCACACCCAGGCGCTGCGCGGCCTCCTTTAGCGGTGTAAACAGCGCTGCGCCATAACCGGTGCCGGTCTTGTTGTTATGCAGCGACCACACCTTGTGCCCGCGCGCAGCGGGTTTGGCGACAGCTGCGCGGGCCGCCGACATGGAGCTGTCAGGATGATAAAGAAAATACTTGAGGGGAGGATACGAGGTCTTCTTGCGATAAATCGTGGCGTCGAACAATACCCCGTGCGCCATCAGCCAATCGATCATCGCCGGGCTTTCTTCGCAAAACCGCCTTAACGTCGCATCGCTGACAACACCCTGGACTTCTTCCTGCAGGTACCTGAACATTTCATCCGGATCATCGTCAACGCCGGCCTGCTTTTGTATCGCCGTGCCGCCGCCGGCATAGACTACGCCGCCATTCATCGCTGTCGATCCACCACCCTCAAAGCGATCCAGTGCGATGACCTGCAATCCTTGCCCGGCCGCCTGCAGAGCGGCCGCCACGCCCGCTCCGCCATATCCGACCACCACAAGATCGGTTTCTTCGTGCCATGCAACCTGGCTGGGATCTGCTATTACCTGCGCGCGTTCTACTGCCGAAAACCACGTTGCCGAGCCAGGGCCGGTTGCAGGCTGGATTACATCAGTCATAGCAGGTTTCCCAGGTAAGGTCGGTTATGCAGCGTTGGTAGCGTCGGTATAGGGAACGGCACCGCGGGGCACGTACACACCTTCGCACTGCTCCAGGAACTCTTGTTTTTTAGCGCGTGGATTAAAGAATTGCTTGTACCACGTGCGCGCCTTCATGTAAGGGCCGTCGCTCGGCAGGAACAAGCCGGTCAGGCAAGGCGCTTTGTTACCCCAGACTTCGAAATCCTGCATGAAGGCGTGCAGCGCCCCTGCCTGGAACTGACGTGCAGCCGCCGTGTCCGATTCCGTCACCTGTGCGTTGTTGCCAGGCGATTTGACCAGCAATGCGTGCCAGACTTTGATCGAGCCATCGTCCACCGGTGTATGCGTGATCAGCATGATCGAATCGAACATGCCGGTCAGATAAGAGATCAGCACGCCCGGGCCGTGGTAGGTGGTGTCGGCGTGCAGGATAGGGCTGACGCCATCGGCGCCGACCAGGGTGCGATGCGGTCCGCACTGGCGTTGGATGGCGGTATGGCCGACAAATTCGTTCTCGTATTTTTGAACGGTTGAGCCGTGGATCGGACCCAGGTGTGCATAGTCGGCGATGTTGTCGACCACTTCCATCGGATGCTGCCCAAGGATGCCGAGATGATCGAACTGCCAGCGTACCCAGGATGTGTCGTCCCACTGCGGCAGCGACGGATGCTGCCATTCAGGATCGCCGCCTTCCGGGTCGTGCCAGACCCAGATCGCACCCAGGCTCTCGACTACGGTCCAGGACTTGACGCAGGCGGTTGCCGGAATCGGCCCCTGGTGCAGCGGGATGTCGTCGCACTTGCCGTCGGGGCCGAAACGCCAGGCATGATATGGACAGCGGATGGCGTCGCCTTCAATGTTGCTGCCGCCGCGATCGAGTACCACATAGGAAGTATTGTTTATCGCCAGATGCGTCTTCATGTGTGGACAATAAGCATCCAGCAAGACTACCTTGCCGGTGGCCTGGCCACGGTACAAGGCGAAATCCTTGCCAAAAAATCGGACCGCCAAAGGCTTATGCGTATTCAGCTCTTCAGCGTCGGCGATCATGAACCAGCCGCGGGGGAATGTAAATTCACCGAGCCGGTATTCTTTTGTTGTGGCCATTTTGTCTCCTGAATGTGTGGTTCTGAATTGATGCATTAATTTTTATGCATGGAATTTGGTGCACTAAGACTGCGCTCACCGATTGTTCCCGATACAGGGGCCGGACGCATACCCTGTTTGGACGATATGCAGTGTCACCGCTGGCTTCAGCTCAATGCGGCGGCCTGGGCATCCGCAGTCCACAGCTTCGGCAAACCGGGGTCGGTATTCAGGATTGCGCGCTTTAGCAGATTGCGCAGCGATACCGCTTCGATTTCCCCGATACGGCCGGTCAGGTCGGCTTCAATCGATTTGGCCGCCGCCAGCAGGTGCAGGATGGCGTCGCGTCCCGGCGCGCCTAAGCGGTAAACGGCGGTGTCGCTACCTTCCTTGCAGAGCAGTTCGCGCTCGCACAGCAGTTCCAGGCAGGTAGCATCGATATTGAATCCGGTGTAAGTCATATGCATCGCGATATCCTGGGCAGACATGGCGGCACGCACGCTCAGCAGCGACAGGATGAAAAAAACGGCGTCAGACAAAGCACGTTGCTGGAGGATCGGCCGGATGCCCGCCAGGAACTGATAATGGGCGCGTCCCAGCAGGTAGCCCAGCATGTCTTCCGAAAACAGCGATGCAGGCAGGTTGGCTTGCGGTTCGGTCGATACCGCGGCCGACTTGGGCGTGGCCAGCGCATAACCGCCGGTCACGTACAGCAACGGCGGCCGTTCGGTGCGGTTGTAGTCGATCACTTCGCCAACGAAGATGATGTGGTCGCCGCCTTCGTACTGGAACATGGTGCGGCACTGGAAGCGCGCGCTGCAATGCGGGATCAGCGGCGCGTCGGTGGTGCCGGGATCGAGTTCCAGGCCGGCGAACTTGTCTTCGCCGGAACGCGCGAAGCGATTCGATAGTGTTTCTTGTTCATTCGACAGGATATGGACATTCCAATGCTGCTTGCCGCAGAACACCGACAGGTTGCGCGAGGTTTTCGCCAGGCTCCAAAGCACCAGCGGCGGCTGCATCGATACTGAATTGAAGCTGTTGGCGGTGACGCCGACCGCGGTGCCATCCTCCGCACGGGCGGTGACGATGGTGACCCCGGTGGCGAACATGCCTAGGGCATTGCGAAAGTCTTTGGTATCAAATGCGCGTTGGGTATGCATGGTTGTCTCCTCATGGTCGTTTCTGTATTCGCTGCTTTGGCAATGCACAGCCTGAATACAGCATGCCTTGTATGGCGCCGCCGCAAATCCCCCACTTGGACTACCCGGCGTGATTACACAGCAATTAGTCCGGATAGACGATGAATTCAAAGGGCGCGGATGAGACGATTATCAAAAATCAGGCATTAAAAAAAACAGCCTCAAATCAGAATGCAGGATGAAGGAGACGTAGTGGAACATGATGTTGACCTGGCATTGGCGCAGCCGCAGCCGCAGCCGATGGTGCACTTGCCGGCTTCCCGTTACCACGGCTTGCGGGTGCGCGCCGTGGTCGATGAAACGCACGACGCCAAATCCCTGCTGCTAGATGTGCCAGCTGACCTGGCCGACGCGTTTCGCTATCGTTCCGGGCAATTCCTGACACTGCGGCTACCGCTGCAGGGGCGGCATGTGCCGCGTTGCTATTCCATGTCGAGCACACCTGCCGTCGACGATACGCTGCGCGTCACCGTCAAACGGGTCAACGGCGGGGGTGGTTCGAACTGGATCTGCGACCAGGTGAAAGCCGGCGACATGCTGGAAGTCATGCCACCGGCAGGTGTGTTTACACCACGCACGCTGGAGGGTGATTTCCTGTTGTTTGCCGGTGGCAGCGGTGTGACGCCGGTATTTTCCATCTTGCGGGCGGTCCTGGCCAGCGGTAGTGGCCGTATCTGCCTGATTTATGCCAATCGCGACGAGCGCTCGGTGATTTTCCGCGAACAGATCAGTGCCCTGGCCGCGGCCCATCCGACGCGCTTGCAAGTCATTCATTGGCTGGATTCGGTGCAAGGCATACCGTCGGTGGCGCAACTGGCGGCAATGGCCGCACCCTGGCACCAGGCCCAGGCCTTCATCTGCGGCCCGACGCCATTCATGGACGCTGCCGTCGCCGCCTTGGAGCGTGCCGACATCGCGCCTGAACGGATCCATGTCGAGCGCTTCGTGTCGCTGCCGGACGAAGCTGAAGCCGCAGCCACCGCTGCAGCTACCACCGCCGCAGATGCACCCGCCGACGGCGTCGAGCATGCCGAGCTGGAAATATCGCTGGACGGCGCAGTGCACGTCATTCCCTGCGGCGGCAATGAAACCCTGCTGGAAGCCGCCGTGCGCGCCGGATTGAATACCCCGAATTCCTGCCAGGCCGGCATGTGCGGCTCCTGCATGTGCCAGATCGTCGATGGCAAGGTGCATTTGCGCCACAACGACGTCCTTGACCAGAAAGACCTTGCCAAAGCCTGGACCCTGAGTTGCCAGGCAGTGCCGATGAGTAGCCGTGTTCGTATCAAGTTTCCGGAGTAATACAGAATAATGAGTGCGTCTTTGAATGACTTGAACCAGGCCGGCGACGATGGGTCGCAAATGCCGCCGCAAACACTGCCGCAAATGATTCGCCGGGCCGCAGCGCGCTTTCCGCAACGGCCTGCGATTGTCGATGGCGCCGTAACGCTCACCTACACAGACCTGGTGCATCGTAGCGAGCAAGTGGCGTCGGCGCTGATCGCGTTGGGCGTCGACGCTGGTGACAGAGTGGCGATCTGGGCGCCTAATTTGCATGAATGGATTATCGCTGCCTGCGGGATTCATATGGCTGCCGCCGTGCTGGTGCCGATCAATACGCGCATGAAAGGTAGCGAAGTAGCCGATATTCTGGAACGTAGCCATGCCAAGGTCCTGTTCTGCATCGGCGATTTCCTCGGACAACATTATCCGGATCTGCTGAACGGCCTGCGCCCGGCGGGGCTACGGCATGTGGTGGTATTGCGCGGCGATGTGGTGGACGGCAGGGATGGCAACGACGGCAACGATGGCAACATTAGCTGGCCGGATTTTTTGCTGCAGGCGCAAGCCGTGCCTTTGTTGCATGTACAACAGCGCGAACAATCGTTGCATGCCGGCAGCGTGGCCGACCTGATGTTTACTTCGGGCACCACCGGCCGGCCCAAGGGAGTGATGGCCGCCCATGGACCGACCATCCGCGCTTTCACCGAATGGGCCAAAGTGGTCGGGCTGGAAGAAGCTGATAATTATCTGATCGTCAACCCTTTCTTCCACACGTTCGGTTACAAGGCCGGATGGATCGCAGCGTTTATCTGCGGTGCAACAGTATTTCCGCACCTGGTATTCGATACCGAGCAGGTGCTGCAACGTATTGCGCAAGAACGGATTCATTTCCTGCCGGGGCCGCCGACGCTATTCCTGAACATGCTGGCGCATCCCCAATTGTCGTCGTTTGATATCAGTTCGCTCAAGGCGACCGTCACCGGCGCTGCCACGGTACCGCCGATCCTGATCCGGCGCATGCGTGAAGAGCTTGGCTTCCAGCACGTGACGACAGCCTATGGATTGACCGAATGCGGCGGTGTCGCCACTCTCTGCGATCCTGCCGACAGCGCGGAAACCGTTGCCAGCACTTGCGGCAAGGCCTTGCCGGGCACCGAACTGCGTTGCGTCGATGAATCGGGACGCGACGTCGCCATCGGCGAGCCTGGTGAAGTGGTGGTGCGTGGCTACCACGTGATGCTCGGTTATTTTGAAGACGAAGCGGCAACCCGCGATGCCATTGACGCCGACGGCTGGCTGCATACCGGCGACATTGGCGTGTTGGACGAGCGTGGCTATCTGCGCATTACTGATCGTATCAAGGACATGTTCATTGTCGGCGGCTTCAATTGCTATCCGGCCGAGATCGAAAGAATGCTGGCCGAGCACCCGGCGATTGCCCAGGTGGCCGTGGTTGGCATCCCTGATGAGCGCATGGGCGAAGCCGGCTGCGCATGCGTGATCTTGCGGGCCGGCAGTGCGCTGGCCGCTGACGAACTATTCGCCTGGTCGCGGCAACGCATGGCCAACTACAAGGTGCCGCGCCACATGCTGGAATTTTCTTCTTTCCCATTGACAGCCTCGAACAAGGTGCTCAAGCGGGATCTGTCGCAACTGGCTGTAACGCGTCTGGCCGGTGGCTGAGACATACACACAATTCATTCAGGAGACAGGACGCATGGGCATTATCGCGGTAACAGGATCGGCATCAGGAATAGGTGCAGCCACCACAGCGCGCTTGCAGCAGCAGGGACATCGGGTGATTACGGTGGACCGGCAGGACGCCGAAGTCATTTGCGACCTGGGGAGTGAAACGGGGCGCCAGTCGGCCATCAAAGGCATTGCGGAACTGGCCGGATCGCATCTCGACGGTCTGGTGACCTGTGCCGGAATCGGCGGCTTTCCACACCGCAGCGGCGCCGAGGTAGCGGCCGTCAACTATTTTGGTACGACGGTGTTGCTGGCAGGGCTGCGGCCATTGCTGGCGGCTGCCGGCAATGCATCGGTAGTGGTGATCAGTTCCAATTCCGCCAGCGTCCAGCCCGGCTGGCCGCAAACCTTGGTGGATGCTCTTCTGAGCGGTGACCAGGCACATGCTGCGGCGCTGGCAAACGAGTTCGGTCCGCTGTTGGCTTATCCGGCCAGCAAGGCCGCCGTGGCCCGCCATGTGCGGCGCCAGGCGGCGACCCCGGATTGGATTGGCGCCGGTATCCGCCTGAATGCCATCGCCCCGGGTTTGATAGCAACCGCCTTGGTAGCAGAAGGGCGTAGCGATCCGGAGATGGCGCGCATGCTCGATAGTTTCCCGATCCCGCTGGGGCGTGCCGGCCGGCCGGAGGAAGTGGCGGCGTTGATTGCTTTCATGTTAAGCGCGGAAGCCAGCTTCATGTGCGGCTCGGTGATCTGGCTCGACGGCGGCTCGGATGCCTTGCTGCGGCCGGACGACTGGCCGGCGGTGTGGAATCCAGGTGGCGCTTGAAACCGGCCGACAGCATTCATTAGTCTTTTTGGACGTTGTTGGCGGCGCTTAAATACATAAAAATATTCACTCACCAAAGAACAGTCCGGCCGTCATCCGATACCGGGCGCCAGAACATAGCGGAGCACATTCATGTCACAGACAATGGTCGAGATTTCACCGTCAAACGCAACCTACCCCGAAGCTTCAGCCACCGTCTCTGCGGCCGACCTGATCGCGCGCGCGCGGCAGCTGGTGCCATTGCTGGCGCAACGGGCGGCACAGGCCGAATCGGCACAAAAAGTGCCGGATGAAACCATCGCCGATTTCCAGCGCGCCGGTTTTTTCCGGGTCTTGCAGCCGAAGCGCTTCGGCGGCTACGAAATGGATCCGGAAGTGTTCTACCAGATCCAGATGACAATCGCCGAGGGCTGCATGTCGAGCGCCTGGGTATATGGCGTAGTGGCGGTCCACAACTGGCAGCTGGCGCTGTTCGACGAGCGAGCCCAGCAAGAAGTGTGGGGCGAGAACGGTACGGTGCTGACGTCCTCCACCTATATGCCGGTGGGTAAGGTGGTGCCGGTTGAAGGCGGCTTCCAGTTTTCCGGGCGCTGGGGATTTTCCAGCGGCAGCGAGCATTGCGACTGGGTCTTGCTGGGCGGCCTGATCCCGCCAAAGGCCGGGGAAACCGCACCAGAATACCGCACCTTCCTGTTGCCGCGGCGCGATTATCAGGTAGTGCGCAACTGGGATGTGCTCGGCCTCAAGGGCACCGGCAGCCATGACATCGTAGTTGAAGGTGCTTTTGTACCGGATTACCGCACGCACAAATCGATCGATGGCTTTATGTGCAACAGTCCCGGCAATGCGGTCAATACGGCGCCTCTATATCGCTTGCCGTTCGCGCAGATATTCGTACGGGCGGTGTCGACCGCCTCCATCGGCGCTTTGCAGGGCGCGGTCAATCTGTTTCGCGAGCAGGCCGCGAAACGGGTCAGCATCAATACCGGACAAAAAACCACTGAAGACGTCGGCGCGCAACTGGCCTGCGCAGAAGCCCAGGCAGCGGTCGACGAAATGCGGCTGGTCTTGCTGCGTAATTTCAGCAGCATGATGCAGGCGGCACGCGACGGTCAGGCGATACCGGTCGAAACCCGGGTTGAATACCGGTTCCAGTCGGCGGCGGTAGCGGAGCGCTGTGCGACCCATGTCAATCGTCTGTTGCGTTATTGCGGCGGGCGCGGCATCTACCTGAGCAATCCGATTACGCGCACCTTCCTGGATTTGCATGCGGCGCGCGCGCACGTGGCAAATAACATCGATCCGTTCGGCCGCAATTACGGCGGCGTGCTGATGGGACAAAACAATACGGATTTCTTTATTTGAGTTGCATCTGAATAAACATCTAACAAGGAGATCAAGATGGGTCGGGTTGAAGGAAAAGTTGTACTGATCACAGGAGCGGCCAGCGGCGTCGGTAAGGAAAACGCACTATTGCTGGCGCGCGAAGGAGCACGTGTGGTGCTGACCGACGTCAACGTCGAAGGTGTGCAAGCGGTTGCCGAGGAAATCGGCGCGTCCGCACTGGCTTTGCGGCACGATATTTCCAATGAAGACGATTGGAAAAAAGTATTGTCGGCGACGCTGGAGAAATTTGGCCGCCTGGATGTGCTGGTGAATAACGCAGCGATTCTGGCATTTGGCACCATCGAGGACACCACGCTCGAAGCCTGGCAGAAGATGCAGCGCATCAATGCCGATGGTTACTTCCTCGGCTGCAAATACGCCGTTTCGGCAATGAAAGAGCAAGGCGGCGCGATCATCAACATGGCGTCGCTGGCGGCAATCTCCGGCATGCCGAGTTTCTGCGCCTACAGCGCCTCCAAAGGTGCGGTGACGGCGTTGACCCGCAGCGTGGCGGCACATTGCAAACAGCGTGGCTACAAGGTGCGTTGCAATTCGGTGCATCCGGACGGGATTCTGACGCCAATGGTGGCTAATTTGATGGCTGGCATCGATCCATCGACGGTGGGCGAAATCAAAGGCGATCCGATGGCGCGCATGTGCCTGCCGCAGGATATCGCCAATCTGGTGTTGTTCCTGGCGTCGGACGAATCGCGCTTTATCAATGGCAGCGAATTGCGCATCGATAACGGGCAGCTGGCGCTGGATGTCTAAAGAGGCGAGCGCTGCCTGATTGATCCTGGCGGCATGGTAACGAGTATGGCGATGAATTATCGGTGCGAAAACCGGTAGTTCATCGCCTTTTTGTCGTTTTGGCAGGGTTTGTTCAAGCTGGTGCCGTGCAAATACCGATTGACGCATTTTCACTTATTTTCACCTGGTTTCACGAATTTCACCCACTTCAGGGGCCGATAGTCTTATTAGACGATGTATCCACGTCTTATTTCTCGCAGAATCGATTCCATACACTAATCGAAGCGAGGAGCAAGACATGTTGGAGAATCGGTTGGAAAGTCGGATGGACATTCGCGGTTTAGGCTACATCGTGGTTGAATCGACGGATACCGCCGCCTGGCGCAAATATGGCGAACAAGTACTGGGCATGATGGTTGAGGACGCGCCTGATGGCGGCCTGTACCTGAAGATGGATGAGCGGGTTTTCCGCTTTTCCGTGATTACCGGTGAACGCGACGGTTATTTCGCTTCCGGCTGGGAAGTGCCAGATGTCGAAGCTTTCGTTGCGGCGCAACAAGTGCTCGCCGAGCGCGACCTTAAATTCCACCTGGCCGATAGCGCGACATGCAGCCAGCGGCGGGTCCAGCAAATGCTCTGGTTTATCGATCCGTCGAATAACCGGCACGAAATATTCTGGGGCATGAAATCCGATTTCAAACGGTTTGTGTCGCCAGTGGGCGTGCCGAATTTCGTCACCGGCGATATGGGCCTGGGCCACGTCGTGCTGCCAGCGCCGAATTTCGATGTGACCTATAAATTCCTGTCCGAAGTGCTGGGTTTCAAGTTGTCCGATATCTTCCGGGTGCGCTTTACCCCGGATCCGGCCGAACCGGAAAAACGCATCTATTTCCTGCACTGCAATAACAATCGTCATCACAGCCTTGGCATTTTCGAACTGCCGGTGGCCAGCGGCTGCGTGCATGCGATGGTGGAAGTGCCGGCCATGGATGAGGTCGGGCGCGCGCTGGACCGCGTCAAGCAGCACGGCGTCAAGATGTCGGCGACGTTGGGACGTCACTGCAACGACCTGATGACGTCGTTCTATATGAAAACCCCGGGTGGTTTCGACGTTGAATACGGCTGCGGCGGACTGGTGGTCGATTGGGAAAAACATAGCGTCTACGAG
>FTFY01001122.1_pt1 | contig 19579 bp, 12 predicted proteins | sample 1640561 | NCBI WGS metagenome assembly FTFY01 (sample SAMEA3914789, study PRJEB12502) | metagenome | biome: forest; material: soil | place: Canada | collected 2011-07-03 | depth 0.3 m | reverse complement strand
GCTGAGCATCGGCGCCGGCAGTATCTTCCTGGCGCTGCAGAGTCGCCGGACGGATGCCATGCTGCCGCTATCATTTTTCCGGAATGGCGCGTTCTCCGGCTCAGCGCTGGTTTCCATGGTTTCAGCGTTGACGTTCTACGGGCTGGTCTTCGTTCTCAGCCTGTATTTCCAGCAAGTGCAAGGTTATTCGCCGTTGCGTACCGGGCTCGCTTTCCTGCCGCTGACGGCGCTGGTGACTGCCGGCAGCATGGTATCGAATCGCATGGTGCAGTCGTACGGCCCGCGCCGTCTGGTATCTGCCGCACTGGCTTGTTACGCCATCGGCTTTCTGGGTTTGCTGGCGTCGATATCAACCGCAATGCCATCCTACTGGCTGATGGTCTTGCCGATGCCTGCCATCGGATTTGCCGCCGGGCTCATCACACCGGCAGCGACGGCTGCACTGATGGCGGCTGTCGAGCCGGAACGTGCCGGCGTGGCCGCCGGCGTTCTTAATTCAGCCCGGCAAACCGGCGCTGCCTTGGGCGTGGCGGTGTTCGGTGGCTTGATCACCGCTGTGCATCCGTTCCGGGCCGGTTTGCACATTGCGCTGTGGGCTTCGGCAGCACTCGCGCTAGCGGCCGCGTTGGTCTGGCGCCGGGCTTCAAAGGTGGACTAAAGTACGGGTTAAAGCGGCACCACCGGGATACAAAGATCGCATTCGAATGTGCCGGTTTGCGGGTCGCAGGCGGCATCTGTCGGGTAGTACTCGAAGAATGGCCTGGCATCGAGCTGCATGCCGCTGGCTGGGAGCCAGTCGCGTAGCAGCCGGGTCCAGGAATCTCCGATATCACGGCCGTTGCCTACGTATCGGGTCACTGCATAACTGCCGCCGGGGACGGTGGTGACAAACGACGGGCCGCTGGCGACAAAATCCGATGGCACTTCAACGCCCGCATCGTAGCGGCATTTTTCTGAACTGGTAATCGCTGGATCATTGTGGCTGATACCGTAGCGTGGACGGCCGAATAGATTATTGGTTTCCATCCATGGGCTGACGGTGTTGACCCAGAATTCCGAGATGGGCGGGCCGTAGTGTCCGATGTAGCGCAGGTAGGCGATTTTGGCTGGTTGTCGCTCGATGACTTTGACTTTCATGGGAATCTCCTTGATGGCTGGTTGGGAGTTCCCATGATGGTCCAGACGCTGGCTGGTTTCCTGATCCTGCTTGCCATGTAACTGACCAGGATTGCTATCCTGGCCGGATGACTTGTTATGGCTTTTTTCAAGCTGGGAGGCCCAGTGATCTGACTGTCCCTGGCGCCACTCTGTGGCGGTACAGCCGAACCGGGTCTTGAAGGCACGTGCAAATGCCTCGGCCGAACCGAAACCCACCGACAGGGCGATCTCCAGCACCGGCACCGCGGGCTGGGCGACCAGCCGCAACGCCGCGATTTCCAGCCGCCGCCGGCGCAGGTAGTCGCCGAAGGTTTCACCCATCCAGGCCGAGAACAAACGGTGAAAATGAAACGAAGAAAAATGGGCGACTTCCGCCAGGGCATTCAGCTCAAGTACCTGATCGAGATGCAGGTCGATATATTCAAGCACCTTGTGCATGCGCCGGGCGTACACGGCCTGGTTTTCTTGCGATGTCATGATGATCCTGGCAGCTGGGGGATCAACGCGTCGCCAGCATGACACCGACGCCGATCATCATCGCGCCCGAGGCACGTTCGATGTTGGTTTTTGCGCGTGAAGAACGAAACATTTTGCGCGCAAGCTCGCCGACCAGGCCATAACCGAGCACCACCGCGCACATCACACCGACGATGATGGCACACAAGATCAGATAGCTGGAAAGCGTGATCCCGGAAACGTTAATCACGCCTGGCAGCAACGCCATATAAAAAGCGATGGCAAGCGGATTGGTGACAGTCATCGCCAGGCCAAGTCCGATTTCGATACCCATGCTTGCTGGAGGAGCTGAAGTTTCAGCAGCAAGCGCCGCGCCGGCTTTGCGCCACTTCTTGATACCTAGCCAGGCCAGATAAGCTGCGCCAAGGTATTTAAGCGTAACGAAGGCAGGGCCAAGGATAGCCAATAGGGCGCTCAGCCCGATCACCGCCGCCGTCAGCATCAACAGCTTGCCAATAATGATGCCGATTGCCAGCGGCAGGCTGGCCGAGATTCCGCCGGAAATGGAGCGTGCAAGCAGGGCCGCGATTTCCGGTCCGGGCAGTGCTGCCGAGGCGGCAAAAGCCAGCAAAAAGATGAGGTACTGAGTCATGTCCGCTCCTATGCCCACTCCTATGTCCAATCCGTGTTCTAGCCGCAATATTAGTCCGTCGCCTCCCTATGCGCCACTGCTTTCTGAGCATCAACCGGCACCTTCGGCATAAGGCGTACGGTCAGCCCCCAAAACACCAGTCCCAGCAAGCTGACTGCGGCTCCGAGCAGGCAAACACCGTCCCATCCGGCGCTGGCATAGACAGCAGTCGAGGCGATGGCGCCGAGGCCGCTGCCAACCGTATAAAAAATCATGTAGCAAGCGACCAATCGGCTGTGGGCTGCAGGCTGGGTCCTGAAAATCATGCTCTGGTTGGTAACGTGTATCGCTTGCCCGCCGAGGTCCAGCAATGTGATGCCAAGCACCAGCGCCCATAAACTGTAGGACATCATCGCCAGCGCCAGCCATGACAGCAGCAGTAGCACCAACGCTAAGCCGGTGGTGCGCTGGCCATGCCCGTGATCGGCCCAGTGGCCAGCGCGAGCTGCCGCCAGCGCACCGAGTATGCCGACCAGCCCGAACGAGCCGATCACGGTATGCGAGAAAGAATAGGGCGCCGCGCTCAAGGGTAATACCAGGGCACTCCAAAAGATGCTGAACGCGGCAAACATCAGCATCGCAATCACTCCTCGGATTTGCAGAACCCGTTCGTTGGCCAGCATGGCGAACATCGAACTCAGTAGTTTCAGATAAGAGATGCGCTCGGTCGGCGGCGCTTGTGCCGGCAGTACGCGCGATAAAACGACCAGCATCAGCAGTGCCACCGCAGCTGACACGAAATAAACAGCGCGCCAGCCTGACATGTCCGCCACCCATCCCGCCACCGTACGCGCCAGCAGCAGCCCGATTACCACGCCGCCTTGCGCCACGCCGACCACGCGGCCGCGTTCGGCGGGTGCGGCGGCACTAGCAGCATAGGCAATCAATCCTTGCGTCATGGCGGTGCCGAGCAGGCCCACGCTTAGCATGCCGATCAGCAGAACCGCAGGAGACGACGCCATGCCGACCGCAATCAATGCCGCGCATAGCAAGAACAGTTGCGCCATGGTCAGGCGCCGCCGGTTCATCAGGTCGCCCAGGGGCACTATGAACAACAAGGCTAGTGCACAGCCAACCTGGGTAGCTGTAATGACAATGCCGATCGAGGCCTGGCTGAAACCGAAGTCCGCGGCCAGGGCATCCAGCAGTGGTTGCGCATAGTAGACGTTGGCTACGCTCAAGGCGCAGGCGACCGCAAACAGCAGCACTAATCCCTTGCCGAGAAACGGCGAGATATTTGCCGATTGGTCGTTAACCAGGCTTTCCGCAATATTCAATGCGAGGCCGACCTGTGGGCAGGGAAGCTGGCAATTTTGATTATTGAGCACGATATAGTTCCTTTTTAAAACTAGTTTCAAATTAAAACCAATTGAAGTTTATGATTTCTAGTTTTAAAATGCAACTAGAATATGTGAGGCGCCCCGACCAAGGAAGAGCATGGCCAAGAGAAAGAGTTTGAAAAGCGATAGCTGTCCGGTAGCCCGTTCGCTGGATGTCATCGGCGACCGCTGGTCGCTGCTGATCATCCGCGATGCATTCGACGGCATGCGTCGTTTCGGTGAATTCCAGAAGAGTCTGGGAGTGGCGCGCAATATCCTGGCAGACCGCCTGCAGACCCTGGTAGCGGAAGGCATCCTTGAAGTGGCCCCGGCCTCTGACGGCACCGCCTATCAGGAATATCTGCTAAGCGCTAAAGGCGAGGGTTTGTTTACCGTAGTGGTCGGCTTGCGGCAGTGGGGTGAAAAATACCTGTTCGGCAAAGGTGAGGCCTTTTCCCGGATGCTGGAAAGCGCCAGCGGCAAGCCGGTGCAGAAAATCGAGCTGCGTTCGCGCGAGGGGCGCTTGCTGGGGCCGGCGGATACGGTGGTGCACAAAATTGATGGTATGCCATAAACGAGAACGGAGTACAGGTCGCGCTTGCGGCGCTCGCTGTACTCCGTTTTAAGACGCCGGCAGTTGCCTGCCGTAGTCGGCCGCTTTTAGTTCTGCAAGCCGCGTGGAATCGCGCTCAGCAACTGACGCGTGTAGGCATGCGTCGGGTTGTGATACAGCTCATCCGAGTTGGCCAGTTCCACCACTTTACCCTGATGCATCACCATCACCTGGTCGGCCAGGTATTTGACTACCGACAGGTCATGCGAGATGAAGATGTAGCTCATGCCGAACTCTTCCTGCAAGTCTTGCAACAGATTCAAGACTTGCGCCTGCACTGACACGTCCAATGCCGACACCGACTCATCGCACACCAGGATTTCCGGACGCAAGGTCAGGCAGCGGGCAATCGCAATCCGCTGCCGCTGGCCGCCGGAGAATTCATGCGGATAGCGGTGATAGGCCTGCTGTGGCAGTCCCACTTTTTGCAGCAGTTGCATGGCCATCTCGGTACGCTCGTTGTCGTCGGCGCCGATCTGGTGGATGCGCATGGGCTCCAGCAGGATCTGGCCGATGGTGAAGCGTGGGTTGAGCGACGCGTAGGGATTCTGGAAAATGATCTGGATGCGCCGCTTGTAAGACATGAAATCACGGTTGGACATGCCGATGATGTCCTTGCCTTCAAACAGCGCTTGTCCCGCGGTGGCTTGATGCAGGCGCATCAGGGTCAGGCCGACGGTGGTCTTGCCGGAGCCGGATTCGCCCACCACACCCAAGGTCTTGCCGCGCGCCAGCTTGAACGACACGTCTTGCACCGCTTTGAATTCCTTGCGGCCAAACAAGCCTTCGCGGAAATAGAAGCTCTTGCCCAGGTTGCGGACGTCCAGCAGGATATCTTCCTGGCCGCTGCAACCGCGGCTGCGTTCCCGTAAATCCAGGTCGGCGCCGTTGTGGCCGTTCATGTAGTCGCTGATGACCGGCAAGCGCCAAGGGCGGGTGTCGAGCGAAGGGCGGCACATCAGCAAGGCTTTGGTGTACGGGTCTTGCGGCGCTTCAAAGATTTGCCGGACATCGCCGTTTTCGCGTACTTCACCGTGGCGCATGACGATCACCTGGTCAGCGATTTCGCCGACCAGCGCCAGGTCATGGGTAATGAACAATACCGACATCTTGTGACGTTTGCGCAAAGCTTCGATCAGGTCGATGATCTGCTTCTGGATCGTGACGTCGAGCGCAGTGGTCGGCTCATCGGCAATCAGCAATTTAGGTTCGCAGGCGATCGCCATGGCAATCATCACGCGCTGTTGCTGGCCGCCCGACATCTGGCTCGGATAGGCATCGACCTTGGTTGCAGGCGATGGAATCCCGACTTCCTCCAGCAAGGCGATTGCGCGTGCGCGGGCCTGCTTGGCGTTCATGCCCATGTGCAGCTGCAGTACTTCGCCGATCTGGAAACCGACGGTGAACACCGGGTTGAGCGACGTCATCGGCTCCTGGAAAATCATGGAGATTTCCTTGCCGCACATGTCGCGCCGTTCGTCGGGCGACATGGTCAGCAGGTTACGGCCTTCAAACTCGATCACGCTGGTGGCGGCAATGCTGGAGTTTTCCTTGGGCAGCAAGCCCATCACGGCCAGCGAACTGACCGATTTTCCGCTGCCTGACTCGCCCACCAGGGCGACGGTGGTGTTGCGTGGAATATCAAAGGAAATCCCTTTGACGGTTTCCACCATGGTTTTTTTATCGGTGCGAAAACTGACGCGCAGATCGCGTACGCGCAGCAACGGTTGTTCGCCGTTGCCTGCCGGATGGTTGTGGTTAGTCGAATCCATGATGTCTCCTATTTCAGCTTCGGATCAAGGGCGTCGCGCAGCGCGTCGGTGAACAGCGAGAACGCCGTTACCAGGATCGCCATGGCGATACTTGCAGCTGCCAGCTGCCACCACTTACCCAGAATTAATTCGTTTTGTGCTTCGTTCAGCATGCTGCCCCAGGATACGACGCCGACCGGCACGCCGAAACCGAGGAAGCTCAAGATCACTTCCGACTTGATGAAACCGACCACCGAGATCGACAACTGCACCAGCGACACATGGCTGACGTTAGGGAAGATATGGCCGAACATCTTGCTCCAGTGGCTGGCGCCGATGGCATCTGCCGCCATCACGTATTCACGCGTTTTGTGCTTCATGTATTCGGCGCGGATCAGGCGATAGGTGCCGGTCCAGCCGGTAAGGCCAAGAATCAGCACGATCGCCGTCACACCCTTTTGCTGGAGTACCGCGGCCACCGCCAGGATCAGCAACAGGTAAGGGATGGAAGTGAAGATGCTATAGAACCAGTTGAAGGCGTCATCTACCCAGCCGCCGAAGTAGCCGGAGATCGCACCGAAGATGGTGCCCAGAGCAACCGCCAGCAGTGCCGCAACCAAACCGACGATGATCGAAGTTTCAGCACCCTTGATAGTTTTCTTGATGATGTCGTGACCCCACTTGTCGGCGCCGAACGGCAGCGTCGGTTTGCGGATCAGCGTCTCGCTGCCACCTTTTTTAGCCAGCTCGGCGCGGATTTCAGCCATCTCTGTCGCCAGCGGATCGGCGATGCCGTAGTCGTTGGCAACTACCGGCGGCGTAGCTGTTGCGGTACCGCTCTTGCGCAAATCGCGCAGGATGTCGCGCAGCGGATCGACCGGATTTTCCGGAGGCGGCGCTTCAACCACGGCATCGTTATCGCTGAAGCCGCGCTCGGCTTCGGTTTGCGCGCCCATGAAGGTAGGCGGCGCGTAGTTGACGCCGACTTCCTTCGACCAGTCGCTGGCGATCAGGCCGCTGGCCGACAGCGCCAGCATGACCAGGTACAGGCCGACGACGGCGAGTGCGAACATGGCGACGTGATCGGCGCGCAGGCGGCGCCAGGCCAGGGCCCACAGGCCGGGAGAATGGGTGGCGCCGGGACCGGTGGCCAGGGTTACGGTGGTTGCTGCAGGCGCCGCTTGGGTAGGGGCCTGGTGGATACTTTGAGTCATGGCGGCTCCTACTTCAGTTGAACGCGTGGGTCGACGGCTTGGTACAGCAAGTCAGTCAACAGGTTGAATATCATGGTGGCGGCGGCGACATAAATCGTGATCGCCTTGATCACCGGGAAATCGCTACGTTCAACTGCCAGGATAACTTCACGGCCGATGCCTGGAATCGAGAAGAAGCGCTCGATCAGGAATGCGCCGATCAGCAGCGCCGGCAGGTTCGACATGACGTTGGTGATGATAGGAATCGCGGCATTGCGCAACACGTGCACCCACAGGATGCGGCGTTCCTTGACACCCTTGGCGCGCGCGGTGCGGACATAGTCCTGGTTGACTTCATCCAGCACAAAGGTGCGGTACAGGCGCAGGCTAGGGGCGATACTCACCGCCAGCATGATCAGGATCGGCAGGGCCGAGTAGTGGAACAGGTTTTCCCAAATATTGTTACCCCAGCCTTGCACCGGGAACAAGCTCAGTTTGTAGGCGAACCAGTATTGGAACAGGATGATGTAGACCAGGATACTGATCGACATGCCGACGGTACAAGCCACCATTACCGCGCGGTCGGTCTTGGAGCCGCGCACGAAAGCCACGGCCAGCGCCAGCGCTACGGCGATCAGGGTTTCCAGGATAGTCAGCGGGATCAGCACGGTCATCGATGGCCCGAGGCGGGTCAGGATGACGTTGGCCACCGATTCGCCGGTACTCCAGCTGGTGCCGAAGTTGAAGGTAACGATCTGCTTGATGAAGATCCAGAGCTGGATGTAGTACGGCTGGTCGATGCCCAGCTGGGTACGGATGTTGGCGATTTGTTGCGGGTTCGACATCTTCCCGGCCAGGATATAGGCCGGGTCGCCACCGACCCAGTTGAACAGGAAAAATACAAGTACGATGACGCCGAGCATGGTCGGCAGCATTTGCCAGAGGCGTCGCAGGATATAAGCGGTCATGATGGTTCCTTAATCTGGCTCAATGCAGGCGTTGGCCCGAAATTTCGGCAAAGAATGCCTTGCTGTTAGGCTCGCGGCCGAGGAAGGCACTGACCATCTCGCCGGCTGGCTTTTCAGCGCCGCGCGACAGGATGTCCTGGCGATACAGATGGCCGACCTCCGGGTTCATCAATTTGCCGTTATAACGCGACAGCATGTCCAGCGCCAGAACTTCCGACCACATGTAGCCATAATAACCGGCTGCATAGCCGCCCATCAAATGGCCGAATTGCCCTGGGAATTCGGTACCGGGCACATAACCCAGCGGGGTGGCGCCTTCCATTTGTTGCCAGACTGCCAGCGGTTGTTCCTGATCAGCCTTGTCGTTATGGATGCTCATGTCATAGCTCGCGTACAGCAACTGGCGTGCATAGCGGATGCCGCGGCCATAGTTGTGGGCCGCTGTCAGGCGTTGCAGCAACGCGTCGTCGATGGTTGGGCAAGCAGTCTTGCAGAAACCGGCCAGCAGCGTCAGCGACTCTTTACGCCGGGCCCACTCTTCATACATCTGCGATGGCGCTTCGACAAAATCGAGCTCGACGTTGGTGCCGGCCTGGGCCACATACTTGGTGTTCGACAGCACGCCATGCAAGACATGGCCGAATTCATGCACCAGGGTTTCCAGTTCGTCACTGTTCAAACCGTTGCGGTCCAGGTTGGTGACCAAAGTGGAAATCGGTGTGCGGTGGGCCAGCGTGCTGACGCCACGGGTGCCCCAGGCGGCAGCATGGCCGTATTTGCCTTCACGCGGATACAGGTCCAGATAGATGCCGGCGATGCGTTTTTTGCTCGCGCTGTCGATAACGTCGTAGTACTGGACTTCAGGATCCCAGACCGGTACTTCCACCCGTTTGAATTCGACGCCATACAGAGTGCCGGAGACATGCAGGATCCAAGGTACTGCGGCATCGGTAGGGAAGTACTTGCGCAGGGCTTCCTGGTCGACGTTGTAACGCGCTTGCTTGATTTTTTGCTGCCAGTACTCCGCATCCCAGCGTTCCAGCTTGGTGTCGGCCAGCGGCGTCTTCAGGGTTTCCGATTTGAATACGCGCAGTTCTTCGATTTCCTTGATTTCCAGTTGGGTGACTGCGGTTTTTACTTCAGTCAGGAATTTGTCGACGGTTTGCGGGTTTTTCACCATGCGGCGACGGGTAACCAGGTCGGCATAGCTTGGCAGACCGAACAATGCCGCCATTTCATGGCGCAGGTTCATGGCTTCTTTCAGAATCTCCAGATTCTTTGGCGTACCGTGATTGGTGAACGCGATCTGATAGCGGCGGCGTGCATCGCTGTTATCCGCCGACTCCATGAACGGTTTGTAGTCCGGGTATTCGAAACCGAGCAGATAGTTGCCCTTGTCGTCACGTTTGGCGCGGGCCAGGTAGGCTGCCGGCATGCCTTGCAGTTCTGCCGGAGTGAATGTCAGCTTCTGGTTATTGTCGCGGATATTACGCGCGAATTCCTGGCTCAGCTCACCCAGTTTGTCGAGGATCTCTTTCATCCTGGCGCGCTTTTCCGCGGGCAGCGAGACGCCGGTGTCGTCGAAGCTGTACAGGATGTCCTGACGCAGTTTCTTCTCTATCGGGTCGCTAGGCTGGATGGCTTTGAAGCGGGCGTACAGCTTTTCGCTTTGCAGCAGGTCGGTAGCGAATTTATTGGTTTCAATCAGGCAGGCTTCGGTGGTGCTGCGTACTTTTGCATCCGGCGAAACGTTGTTGAGGATATCGACCGGACCTTGCAGGTCTTCCAGGGCGATCTGCAGATCGTTCCATTCGGTCAGCACTTTCTTGCTGTCTTTGGCATGGGCCGCCGGTAATTTCTCTAACATGGATACGCGCTTGCGCAGGCTGGTCAGGGAGTCTTTGCACATAGTCGGAATGTCGTCCGCTTTCAGCAAAGGTATCAGTGGGCGTTGCGTATCTTGGGCGGCTGCCTGGTTCAGCATCAGCGTGAATAACGCTGTTGTGACCGGCAAGAAAAATGATGATGGTTTCATGCATTTCCTCAAATAGGGCTTGGTAAGAATTTATGGTTAGTGGAAATCGGGAGCGGAAGGCGCTGCGCCATTCCGCTCTGTCGTGTTTTATTTAAATTTCTATTTACGTTTTTCGATATCGAAATACATCCATTCGGTAGGCATGACCGGATGCTTCTTGTAGCCGATCACACGCGGTTGCGCGATCATGTTGCGGTAGCGGGCATAACCGATACGTATCGGCGTATCCACTTCCAGGATGCGCGCCATCTTGTGATACAGCAGGTCGCGTTCCGGGCCGGCCGGCAATTTCTGCGAGGCGGCGTAAAGCACGTCGTATTCGGGGATCTTGTTGCAGCCATTGTTGTTCTGGCCGACATTAGGCCCGTAGAACAATTGCATGAAGTTGTCGCCGTCCGGATAGTCGGCAATCCAAGGCGCAGTGCGGGTTTGCAGCTGGCACTCTTTTTCTGCCTTGAGCAGATCGGGGAAAGTTTTCAGATCGCCAACCATGCGGATGTGGATGGTGTCGTAGGTTTTTTTCCACATTTCCGATTGCTGCTGGCCGTTGGAGTCGGCGCGGGCGGAGTAACGCACCGTCAGAGGTTTGCCGTCCGGCAGGGTGCGATAACCATCCTTGCCGATCTTGTAGCCGAACTTGTCGAGCAGGGCGTTGGCGACTTCCGGTTCGTACTGGATGCTGCTTTTGTAATCCGGATCGTAGCCGACGACGCCTGGCGGAATCGGATATTCAAGCGGGATCGCTTCATCGTTCCAGACTACCTTGATTTCTTCGCGCACGTTATGCGCCATGGCGATAGCGCGGCGCAGGGCGATTTTTTCCTTGCTCATGCCGCCCAGTACCGGGTCTTGCATGTTCCAGTAGAAGTAGCTGATTTCAGGATCGACGATGCGCGACAGTTGCACGCCTTTTTTTACAAATTCCGGTTTCAGTTTGCCGCCGGCCATGACTTGCGGCGCCAGCGGACCCTGCAATTCGGTGATGTCGACTTCGTCACCTTCGAACGCCAGCAAACGCGACTGGTCTTCCACCATGACGCTGATTTCCACACGACCGATTTGCGGCATGCGCTTGCCCTTCATCTTGGCGACGATAGCGGCATCGCCCGGGTCGGTGCTGGGTTGGAAATCCCATGTATAGCCGCGGTAATCCGGATTGGCCGTCAGCACCATGCGCGAGCCGCGGATCCACTGGGTCAATATGTAGGGGCCGGTGCCGACCGGATGTCCCATCACGGTACCTTGCGCATCGCGATATTTTTCGATTACTTCGCGGGCAACTGCGCTGGTCGGTTGATGCGCCAGGATCATGCCGAGGTTGAAGTCAGGCTGTTTCAGGTGGATCCGCAAGGTATAGCGGTCCAGCAGTTCAAAGCCGGGGACGTTGGCGTCGTAATCGAAATGACCGGTTTTCTTGGCTTGCGCCGCTACTTCGTCGAGGCCGACCACTTTACCTTCCAGCAGCCAGGTTTGCGGCGAGGCCAGTTGCGGATCGAACAGGCGCTTCCACGAATAGACGAAATCGCCCATGGTCAGTTCACGCTTCTTGCCGTTGAAGGCCGGATCATCGGCAAAATAGACGCCTTTTTTCAGGCGGATGGTGTAGGTCATGCCATCCGCGCTGACTTCCGGCAGCGCTGCCGCCGCGGATGGCATCAGCTTGGCTGGCCGCGCCAGGTATTCATAGGCGAACAGCGTTTCAAATACCGACTGGTTGACCAGCTGCGAATACAAATCGCGGGTAACGGCCGGGTCGAAACCGGTTTCAGGCGCTACGAATACAAAGCGCAGTACTTTGTCGGGATCTGCCGGGGAAATTGGCGCTGCTGCTGCAACCGATGCTTTCATCGGCAGCGCGCACGCTAAACAGGCAACCAATATCCCGCGTAACCAAAGCGAGTTCATACCATTTGTCTCCTTCAAATATCTCTAGCTAAATTGGAACTGCGGCAGGCGGATCACGCTTGCCGGAGCAGGGTTTCTATTTCCGTGTAGGGGGCGAATTAGTGTTTGTCGACATCGATGTACTGCCATTCAGCGTGCAGGATCGGGTGTTTTTTGAAACCCTTGACCCATGGCCGTACCAGCCAATTGCGGATTCTGGTGGTGTTCAGGGCCCAGGCCGTATCGGCTTCGAACTGTCGATTCATTTGCTCGTAGACTTTATCGCGCTCGGGGCCTAAAGGCAGCGCCATGGCTTTGACGTAGAGGGCATCAAAGGCTGGTGATTGATAGCAGCCGTGGTTGCCGTGGCCAGAGTTCGGGCCGTACAGCAATTGCATGAAATTCTCGGCTTCCGGATAGTCGGCATTCCAGGCCGCACCCCACATCATCAATTCGCACGAGGTCGCGGCTTTCAGGTTGTCGGCAAAATTGCTGACGATGAATTTGGTCCTGATACCTATCAGGTCGAGGCCGCGTTTCCAGAGCTCTGACATTTCCTGGTTGATCCCGCCTTGATTGCTGGTGTATTTCAGCAGCAGTGGCTTGCCGTCCGGCATATTGCGGTAACCGTCGGCACCGCGCTTGTAGCCGAAGTGATCGAGCAGCTTGTTGGCTAATGCCGGGTTGTAGTCGATGCTGCTTCGATATGCAGGATCATAGCCTCCTACCCCTGGAGGAATCGGCGCTTCCAGTTTGACGGCCTGGCCATTGCGCAATAAAGAGGCTTCTTCCTTATTGTTATATGCCATTACTATGGCGCGCCGAAGTGCAATCTTATCGTTGCTGTAGCCGCCAATGACCGGGTCCTTCATGTTCAATATGTTGTAGGTGATACCGGCATCGACGATGCGCTGTAGCTGTATGCCTTGCTCTGCATATCCTGGTTTGAGTTTGTCTCCATCCAGTACGGTCGGAGCGGCGGTCTCCGGCATTTTGTCGAAATCGATTTGCTTCCCCTGGAATGCCAGCCAGCGCGATTGGTTTTCTTCGATGATGCTGATCTCGACCCGGCCGACTTGCGGCATTTTCTTGCCTTGCATGTCTTTGATGATCTGCTTGTCGATAGCGTCTGCAGAGGGCTTGAAGTCCCAGGTGTAGCCGCGATACTCAGGATTGGCAACCAGTACGATCTTGCTGCGCGGGACATACGTTTGCAACATATAAGGCCCGGTGCCGACCGGATGTTGACCGCTTTGCTGGCCGTAGGCAGTGACAGCTTCACGTGCCACCGCGCCGAAGCCGGTATAGGCAACCACGTTCAGGAAGTTGTAGTCCTTGGCATTCAGGGTGACTTTTAACGTATAGCGGTCGGGTGCCTGTAATCCGGGTATCGAGGCATCGTAGTTGAAATGCCCGGTTTTTCTGGCTTGCTCTGCCAGATCATCGAGGCCGGCGATTTTGCCGGCGATGAAGCTGGCGTGTGGTGAGCGGTTTTGCGGATCAAGGGCCCGCATGAAGGTGTAAATGTAGTCTGCGGCTGTGAGTTCTCTACGCACGCCCTTGAAAACGGGGTCCGGCGAGAAATAAATCCCTTTTTTCAGATGAAAGGTATATGTCTTGCCATCCGCGCTAATTTCCGGCATCGCCTCTACCGTCTCCGGCACCAACTTGGCTGGCCGTGCCAGATAGTCATAGGTAAGGAGGGTTTCATAGATGACTTCGCTGACCCATCCAGAATAAAAATTCTGGGTACGGACCATGTCGAAGCCATCGTCTGCGGCTTCAAATGCGGTGCGTATTACCTTGGCCGGGTCGGCCGGATTGGTCTCGGCATGGGCGCCGGCGGCGCTGCCCGCGAATGCTGTAAAAGCCAGCATTTGCGCTAGTAATATCTTTTTGAATCTGACTGATTTCGACATTTTTCGAAGCATTTTCTTTTTGCCTTTTGAGCAGGTGGTTATTTTCTATATGTACTTAAGATTGCTTATCTTTGGCACAAAATAGTGTCATCTCCGATGACATCGCGCTAATTCGCCGGTAGGCGAACGCGCGATCAATACCTTTTTACTTGGTAAATAAATAATATATTAATCTATTCGCTTATTTTGTCTAAGTGAAACCTGGCATGTAGTTTGTCTCCTGTTATATGTAATTTTGCGGCTGATGACAGCCGTTTATTCCAGGTTAAGGCGGCATACTACAGAATCCCGTACAAAAAGATAGATGAGCAGATAAATTAGCGTTTAGTGTTTTTCAACATCCAGATACATCCAGTCAGCTTGCAAGATCGGATGGCGCTGGAAGCCTTTGATCCATGGCCTGATCACCCAGCTGCGCAGACGAGAGGTTGCCAGCACCCATGGGGTATCGGCTTCCATCTGGCGGTTCATCTCTATGTACACCTGATTGCGTTCGGGGCCAGGCGGCAGTGCCCGGGCCTTGACATAGAGGGCATCGAAGGCGGGGGAGTTGTAGCAGCCTTGGTTACCTTGCCCGGCATTCGGACCGTACAACAATTGCATGAAATTATCGCCTTCCGGGTAATCCGCGTTCCAGGATGCGTTCCACATCATCAGTTTGCATTCGGTCGCTGCTCTCAGGTTGTCGGCGAAATTGCTGACTTTAAAGTCGGTGCGGATACCTACCTTGTCTAACCCGCGTTTCCATATTTCCGAAAAAACCATATTTTTTGCACTTGGTTCAGTGCTCATCTTGAGAAGTAGGGGGCTGCCGTCCGGCAGGGTGCGATAGCCGTCCGCTCCGCGCTTGTAGCCAAAGCGATCAAGCAATTTGTTTGCCAGCGCCGGATCATAGGCGATGCTGCTGCGATAGTTGGGGTCATGACCGACTACGCCGTCGGGGATTACCATTTCCGCCTTGACTGCGAGTCCAAACCTGACCTGGGTAATTTCGTCCTGAATGTTGTAAGACATGGCAATCGCACGCCGTAAGGCGATTTTCTCCAGGCTGGTGCCGCCGATGACAGGATCTTTGTAGTTCAGGAATGTGTAGACCACGCCTGGTTCGATCACTGTGTCCAGACGAATGCCTTCATCGATAAATGACTGTTTCAGCTTTTTCCCGTCCAGCACCGTTGGCGCTGCGACTTGGGGCAGGTAGTCGAAATCGATTTGCTTGCCTTGGAACGCCAGCCAGCGGGATTGCTCTTCCTCGATGATGTTGACTTCGACCCGGCCGACTTGCGGCATTTTCTTGCCCTTCATGTCGCGTACTACCTGGTCGTCCCAGGCACTGCCGGACGATTTGAAGTCCCATATGTAGCCGCGGTACTCTGGATTGGCGACCAGTACGATTTTGCTGCGCGGTACATATTCCTGCAGCATGTAAGGCCCGGTGCCAACCGGATGGGCGCCGGTCTGGTCGCCGTAGGCGTCGATCGCTTCACGTGCTTGCGCGCCGAGGGCATTGAATCCCATGATGTACAGGAAGTTGTAGTCGGGTGCAGTGAGTGTGATCCGCAATGTATAGCGGTCTGGTGTTTGCAGGCCCGCCACCGGAGCGTCGTAGTCGAAGCGGCCAGTTTTCTTCGCCTTTGCTACTAACTCATCCATGCCGGCGATTTTGCCTTCCAGCACGTTGGCTGAGGGTGAGCGATTCTTGGGATCGAGAAAGCGCTTGAAGGTATATGCATAATCTGCAGCGGTCAGTTCACGGCGCACGCCTTTGAAGGCCGGGTCGGGGGTGAAATAAATGCCTTTCTTTATATGGAAAACATAAGTTTTCCCGCCATCGCTTACTTCGGGCATCGCCTCAGCAGTTTGCGGCACCAGTTTGGCGGGGCGCGCCAGGTAATCGTACGTCAGCAGGCGCTCAAAAATCGCTTCGGCTACCCAATTCGAATAGGCGTTATACGTCCGAACCAGATCGAAGCCGTCATCTGGTGCTTCGAGGGCCACATGCACCACTTTGGACGGATCTGCCGGATTATTGCCCGCTTGCACCGAAAATGCTGCACCTGCGATACAGCCGAAGAGCATTATTGGTGCAATGCACGAATGCTTGAGTTGCTTTAAGTTCCACATGGTTTGTTTTCTTTTTCCTTGCCTTTTGAGCATCAAAATATTTTGCTTTCCACTTGGAAATGGCTTATTTACGCCGTTAAACAGGCCTATGCGGTTTTGCTTATACCCGTATGCGTATTTGTTATTTGGCGTATATAAGCAACAGTATCGCAGGCGTTCCCAAATTTAATGCTGTTTTTATTTTTTTTAGGATACACTATTTTAGCTGCATTACTTTGTGTGGCATGTTTTTTGCTTGTAGGTATCAGCGGAAATGTTTCTGGCAAACAATCACAAATTGGGACCCGAAAAGTAACCGTGCAGTACTGTTTTACACGCGAAATAAAATCTGCTTTTTGGTCGTTGTTGTACAAAGATTTTTGACGCATCGCTCAGAAGGCGATTAACAAATCGTGTTTGCTTTATTACAAAAACTTAAATTTCAACTCTAACTTTTACCCATAGGGAGTTTGGTTATGATGAAGGAACGGGGATTGCCACGTTCGCTGCGACTGATGTTTTCAGGCGGCGTAGCTGTTGGGCTAGGACTGTTGGCCCATTCAGTGCAGGCGCAGGAGACAAAGACGGACGATGCTCCGCAAATGCAACGGATCGAAGTTACAGGTTCGTCGATCAAACGGGTAGCGAACGAAGGTGTTTCGCCTATCACGATTATCAAGGCTGACGATTTTGCCAAAGCAGGTATCACCACTGCCTCGGAAGCGTTAGGTACCATCTCTGCGAATCAATCGCAATTTACGACTTCAACTAACGTTGGTAAGGGCGGCACCGTCGGTGCATCGGCCGACTTGCGTAGTCTGGGCTCGAACAAAACCCTGGTGTTGCTGAACGGCCGCCGTCTTGCCAATAGCGCATTTGACGGCTCCACTGTCGACTTGAACGTCATCCCTATTGCAGCCCTGGACCGCGTTGAAATCCTGCGCGACGGTGCTTCTGCGATTTACGGTACTGACGCTATCGGCGGTGTGATCAACTTCATCACCAAAAGATCGTATACCGGCCTGAACGTTTCCGGCGAAGGCATCATTCCTTCGCAAAGCGGCGGTCAGGAAGGACGTATCAATGTATCCGGCGGCTTCGGCGACCTGGATAAAGACGGCTACAACGTTTTTGGCGTAGTCGATTACCATAAACAAAGCAAGATCACTGCCTCGCAGCGTGGAATCACCGGCTATGTGCCAAGCCTGGGCTTGAGCCAAACCAGCGGTAACACCTACCCGGCTAACTTTATCGACACTGGCAATGGCGTCGCCGGCAATCCTTTGCTGGCAACCGGCTGTAACGCAGCGAATCTGAAGCCAAACGCCAAGGGTACTTCCTGCCGCTACGACTATTCCTCAACCATCGATGTAGTCCCTGAGACTTCTGAACTTGCCGTGATCGGTAAGGGCACGTTGAAATTGAATGCCGACAACAAGGCGTCGATTGAGTACCTGCATTCCGAAAGCAAAGTGACGCAAACCGTCGCAGGCGACGTGTTTGCCGGTAACGGTAGCGACTATCTGCTGCCTAGCTCCAGCAAGTATTACCCAGGCAACGGCATTACTCCTGGTGTGGCTGGTTTGAGCGGTCAACCTTTGTCGGTCAACTTCCGTTCTGCTGGATTTGGCGGCCGTGTAAGCGAAGCTAAAAACACGGCAGACCGTTTGCTGTTGGCTCTTGACGGCACGATGTGGGGCTGGGATTACAAGACCGGCCTGAGCTATGCAGTCAGCAAGGCGCAGGAAACACTGGTAAGCGGTTATCTGAACAATGATTCCGTAAGAGCAGCGCTGTTGAACGGCACTCTGAATCCATTTGGCCCATCTGATCCAAGCGTGTACAACGCGGTTAAAAACACAGGTAAATACCTGGATGCTAAAACCACCATCTCGTCGATCGATTTCACTGCAAGCCGTGAGATTGCGCAATTGCCGGCTGGTCCGCTCGGTTTTGCTATCGGTGGCGAATATCGTCATGAAACAGCAGAATACGACATCATCCACTCGGTAGCCGACCTGTCCGAAAGTACAGGTTCTTCGACTTCCCAGTCGCAATCGGGCAAGCGTAATGTTGGCGCCGTATTTTCCGAGTTGAGCATCCCGATCGTCAAGGATCTGGAAGCGCAATTAGCCGTGCGTTACGATGATTACAGCGACGTTGGCAGCACCATCAATCCAAAGATCGGCCTGCGTTGGCAGCCAGCCCAGAACTTGATGATCCGCAGTTCATACAGCACGGGCTTCCGGGCACCAAGCTTGTACGAACTGAACCAGCCTGCTTCGACCACCTACACTTCGGGTTCTTATAACGATCCGAAACTGTGCCCAGGCGGTAATGTAGGTCCAGGCGGTGTTGAGGTGCGCGATTGCAATACGCAATTCTTCACACAGACCGGTGGTAACAAGAATCTGCAACCAGAGAAATCGACTTCGTTCACCCTGGGTACGGTTTTCGAACCTGTCAAGGATGTAACTGTTTCGATCGACTACTGGAATATCAAGATCAAAAACCAGATCGGCGTGATTTCCGAAGCTGATATTTTTGCTGAACCTGCTAAGTATGCAAATCTGTACGTTCGCAAGCCAGATGGCTCGCTGGACTACATCGTCCAAACCAACCAAAACATGGGTAACGTTCACACCCAAGGTTTCGACTTGGGCCTCGGATGGCGTTTGCCTAAGACTGGCCTGGGCGACTTTGCATTCTCCATCGACGGCACTTACGTTACGCAGTATGACTACCAGAGCGAAAAGGGTGGAGCTTACCTGAACAATCTGGCTGTCTATGCTGGCGGCGTCGGCTCCACACCAGGTGTAGTTTTCCGGTGGCGCCATACTGCAGCGGTTAACTGGAAGAACGGTCCATGGAGCGCAACTTTCCAGCAAACCTTCAGCACTGGTTACGTAGATGCTAACAACTCTGTGTCGGCTCCTTACGATACGCACAACGTTGGTTCATATACCCGCTACAACACTTCGTTGACCTACACTGGTATCAAGAACCTGACTCTGACAGGTGGTATTAAGAACATTCTTAATAAGAAACCGCCTGCAAGTAACCAGGTCGATAACTTCCAGATCGGCTACGATCCACGTTACGGCGACATCGTTGGCCGTGCGTTCTTCGTCCGTGCCAACTATCAATTCTTCTGATAGCGAGAAGCGATTGGCTTAAGTTCTTTTTGTAAGCAGACCACCTGGGAAGTTTTCCAGGTGGTTTTGGCTTTTCAGAATGAATGAACTTAGAGCGATCATTCTGCTGTTTTATTAGGCATTGATGTAGTATTTGCGGACGCGCACTAATTAGGGGAGAGTGATCCGATACTTTTTTGTTGGCTTGATAACAAAATGGCGTCTGATAATTTAATCTTGTACTGAATCGTTTTGCATAGCAGTCGCGGTTCGATTGGTACAGTTATTGCGTTACCGTAGGTTGGTTAGTTGTTCACTCATCTGATTGCATGTTGTTTTAGCAATTGAATAATGT
>FTFY01000811.1_pt1 | contig 19660 bp, 20 predicted proteins | sample 1640561 | NCBI WGS metagenome assembly FTFY01 (sample SAMEA3914789, study PRJEB12502) | metagenome | biome: forest; material: soil | place: Canada | collected 2011-07-03 | depth 0.3 m | reverse complement strand
TTGATCAAGGGTTTGATCGGCACGCGCGAAACTCATCGCGCGACAGTTCGCGGTTTTGGTCTGCGTCGTGTTAATTCGGTTTCCGAGTTGCAAGACACACCATCCGTGCGCGGCATGATCAATAAAGTGTCCTATCTTGTGAAAGTGGTGTCGTAAGCTTAGGCTTGCGAACGGAGCAAATTATGGAATTGAATACTATTCAACCTGCAGATGGCGCCAAGCATTACAAGCGTCGCGTTGGTCGTGGTATCGGCTCAGGTATCGGTAAGACAGCCGGCCGCGGTCACAAGGGTCAAAAATCGCGTTCGGGCGGTTTCCACAAAGTAGGTTTTGAAGGCGGTCAGATGCCTTTGCAACGTCGTTTGCCAAAACGCGGCTTCAAGTCGATGGCAACCCCGTTCAAAGCTGAAGTTCGTTTGTCGGACCTGGAAAACCTGCCGGTAACTGAAGTAGATATCCTGGTGTTGAAGCAAGCTGGCGTGATCGGCGAACTGGCACGCGTTGTACGCGTGATCCTGTCCGGCGAACTGACCAAAAAGGTAACGCTCAAAGGTTTGATCGCTACTAAAGGTGCAAAAGCTGCGATTGAAGCGGCTGGCGGATCGGTTGCTTGATTTGTCGTTCTAACTCGTAGCAATGGAGCAATAAGTGGCGACTTCTCCCCAACTTGCAAAGAGTGCTGCGAGCGGCTTCCCTTGGGGCCGTCTGTGGTTCTTGCTTGGTGCATTGGTTGTATATCGTGTTGGTGCGCACATTCCTGTACCGGGAATTGACCCATCGCAGTTAGCGCAATTGTTTAAGCAGCACCAGGGCGGCATTTTGGGCATGTTCAACATGTTCTCTGGTGGTGCGTTGTCGCGGTTCACCGTGTTCGCCTTGGGGATCATGCCGTATATCTCGGCATCGATCGTGATGCAATTGATGTCGATTGTGTCGCCTCAGCTGGAAGCGTTGAAGAAAGAGGGCGAGTCAGGTCGCCGCAAGATTACCCAATACACCCGTTACGGTACGCTGTTGCTGGCGACGTTTCAGGCTCTGGGGATTGCGGTAGCACTGGAGTCGCAACCTGGCCTGGTGTTGGATGCAGGCTTGGCTTTCCGCTTCACTACAGTTGTAACGCTGGTAACAGGAACAATGTTTTTGATGTGGTTGGGTGAACAGATTACCGAGCGTGGTCTTGGTAATGGTATCTCGATCATCATTTTTGCAGGTATTGCAGCTGGTTTGCCGAACGCTGTAGGTGGTTTGTTCGGACAGGTAAGTACCGGTTCCATGAGTGCATTGTCGGCGATTCTGATTTGTTTGATCGCTGCCGGCGTGACATTCCTGGTTGTGTTTATCGAACGTGGCCAACGCAAGATTTTGGTGAATTACGCCAAGCGTCAGGTAGGTAACAAGATTTATGGCGGTCAAAGTAGTCATTTGCCGTTGAAGCTGAATATGGCTGGTGTAATTCCTCCAATCTTCGCTTCCTCGATCATCTTGTTTCCTGCGACAATCACGAGTTGGTTTACTTCCGGTGATTCAACCAATCCGGTAGTCAACTTTCTGAAGGATATGGCGGCTTCATTGGCGCCAGGCGAGCCGATTCATGCTCTGCTGTATGCGATTGCCATTGTTTTCTTCTGCTTCTTCTACACCGCGTTGGTGTTTAACAGCAAGGAAACAGCTGACAACCTGAAGAAAAGCGGCGCGTTTGTACCAGGGATTCGTCCAGGTGAGCAGACTGCACGTTATATCGACAAGATTTTGATGCGTTTGACTCTGGTTGGCGCGGTCTATATTACGGTTGTGTGTCTGGTTCCGGAATTCTTGATCGCTCGCTGGAAGGTACCGTTTTATTTTGGTGGTACATCGCTGTTGATTATCGTTGTGGTTACCATGGACTTCATGGCGCAAGTACAGAATTACGTGATGTCGCAGCAATATGATTCGCTGCTGCGTAAGGCAAATTTCAAGGGCGGCGTTTCGACGCGGTAAGTTGAAATGAACGACCAGAGGAACCAGTAGACCGAATGGCAAAAGACGACGTTATCCAGATGCAAGGCGAGATTCTTGAGAATCTCCCCAATGCAACATTTAGAGTCAAGTTGGAAAACGGACATATCGTCCTCGGTCATATTTCTGGCAAGATGCGCATGAACTATATTCGCATCCTCCCAGGAGATAAGGTGACGGTAGAATTGACACCTTATGATTTAAGCCGGGCACGGATTGTGTTCCGTACCAAGTAACTTTTAGTATAGAAAGAAGACGAAAATGAAAGTGCTCGCATCAGTCAAGCGCATCTGCCGCAACTGTAAGATCATTAAGCGCAAAGGCGTGGTTCGCGTCATTTGTACAGAGCCGCGCCATAAACAGCGCCAAGGTTAATTAACGTTATTGATCGAGGAATAACGAATGGCACGTATTGCAGGGGTAAACATCCCCAATCATCAGCACACTGTTATCGGCTTGACAGCCATCTACGGTGTTGGCCGCCCACGCGCACAAGAAATTTGCGACGCAACGGGTATTTTGACTACGAAGAAGATCAAAGATCTCGACGATAACGAGCTGGAAAAGCTGCGCGACGAAATTGCAAAATTCGTCGTCGAAGGTGACCTGCGTCGTGAACTGTCGATGAACATCAAGCGTTTGATGGATCTGGGTTGCTATCGTGGTATGCGTCATCGCAAAGGCTTGCCTTGCCGTGGCCAACGTACTCGTACTAATGCACGTACCCGTAAGGGCCCGCGCAAAGCCGCTCAATCGCTGAAGAAATAATTAAGGTGCCACGCTCCCGTGGCAACTGATTGTTTCATTTAGGTAGTCGGATTCAAGGAAATTATTATGGCAAAGTCCCCAAATAACGCCGCAGCAGCTCGTGTGCGTAAAAAAGTTAAAAAGAACGTTGCTGAAGGTATCGCGCATATCCACGCGTCTTTCAACAACACCATCATCACGATTACCGATCGTCAAGGTAATGCGTTGTCGTGGGCGACATCTGGTGGCGCTGGCTTTAAAGGCTCCCGCAAGTCGACTCCATTTGCAGCGCAGGTTGCAGCCGAAGCCGCTGGTAAAGTGGCTGTGGAATGTGGGGTGAAGAACTTGGAAGTACGTATCAAGGGCCCAGGCCCAGGTCGTGAATCCGCGGTTCGTGCATTGAACAACCTGGGTATCAAGATCACCCAGATTCAAGATGTGACACCAGTGCCACACAACGGTTGCCGCCCACCTAAGCGTCGTCGTATCTAAATCGATTCTGATTGTCGCTACTGTTTCGGTAGCGATTGCAAGTTGCCCGCCAATGACCTTGGCGGGTTTTGTTCTTAAGCCCACCGTCTGATTGAAAGCAAATCAGACTAGCGTCGTGTCGCTGGCAACCCTGGTTGCTGGCAGTAGACAGGCGTCATATTTTTAAAAGGAAGCACCGTGGCACGTTATATCGGACCTAAAGCAAAACTTTCCCGCCGTGAAGGTACGGACCTGTTCCTGAAGAGCGCACGCCGCTCGCTGGACTCCAAGTGCAAACTGGATTCCAAGCCAGGTCAACATGGCCGCACATCTGGTGCACGTACCTCCGACTACGGTAACCAATTGCGCGAAAAGCAAAAAGTTAAGCGTATGTACGGCATTCTGGAACGTCAGTTCCGTCGTTATTTCGCTGAAGCGGACCGTCGCAAGGGCAATACCGGCGAAACACTGCTGCGTTTGCTGGAAGCGCGTCTGGACAACGTCGTTTATCGTATGGGTTTCGGTTCGACCCGTGCTGAAGGCCGTCAATTGGTCTCGCACAAGGCGTTCACCGTCAACGGTAACGTCGTCAACATCGCTTCTTACCAAGTGAAGCCAGGCGACGTAGTTGCCGTTCGCGAAAAGGCCAAGAAGCAAGTGCGTATCGTTGAAGCTCTGTCGCTGGCAGAACAAGGCGGCATGCCATCGTGGGTTTCGGTTGATGCGAAGAAAATGGAAGGTACTTTCAAGTCCCTGCCAGACCGCAACGAAATCGCTAACGATGTCAACGAATCGCTGATCGTCGAACTGTATTCGCGTTAATTTTAGTTTTTTCCGGCCTGGCCTTTCGGGGCTAGGCTTTTTTATCAGGGTGCCGCTGGTAATCTTCGGGATTATCGGCGGCACCCTTAATGCCATCAGCCTTATCGGTGTAATGAGCCGAGGGTATTGAAAAGGACATTTCATGCAAAACAGCTTGTTGAAGCCACGTATTATCGAAGTAGAAGCACTGGGTGCCGGCCACGCTAAAGTCGTGATGGAACCGTTTGAACGTGGTTACGGCCACACCCTGGGCAATGCGCTGCGTCGCGTGCTGTTGTCGTCGATGGTTGGCTACGCGCCGACTGAAGTGACGATCGCTGGCGTAGTGCACGAATACTCGTCGCTCGATGGCGTGCAAGAAGACGTAGTCGACATTCTTTTGAACCTGAAGGGTGTCGTATTCAAGCTGCATAACCGTGACGAAGTCACACTGACTCTGAAAAAAGATGGCGAAGGCGCAGTTTTGGCTTCCGACATCGATCTGCCGCATGACGTTGAACTGGTGAATCCGGATCACGTGATTGCCCACCTGACAGCTGGTGGCGCACTCGACATGCAGATCAAGGTTGAAAAAGGCCGTGGTTACGTGCCAGGCAATGTCCGTCGCCTGACGGAAGATGCCAACAAGACTATCGGCCGTATCATTCTGGACGCATCGTTCTCGCCAGTACGGCGTGTTTCCTACGCTGTTGAATCGGCGCGTGTGGAACAACGTACCGACCTGGACAAGCTGGTCATCAACATTGAAACCAATGGCGTGATCACTCCGGAAGAAGCGATTCGCCAATCGGCACGCGTGCTGGTTGATCAACTGAACGTGTTCGCTGCGCTGGAAGGCACCGAAGCTGCTGCTGAAGCGCCATCGCGTGCACCGCAAGTCGATCCGATCCTGTTGCGTCCGGTCGATGACCTGGAACTGACAGTACGTTCGGCAAACTGCCTGAAAGCAGAAAACATCTACTACATTGGCGATCTGATCCAACGTAGCGAGAATGAACTGCTGAAGACGCCAAACCTGGGCCGTAAGTCCTTGAATGAAATCAAGGAAGTTCTGGCATCCCGTGGTTTGACACTGGGCATGAAGCTGGAAAACTGGCCGCCTGCAGGTCTGGAAAAGTAATATTTGTTGTTCGGCCGGGGGTAGGATAGAATCCTGCCCTTGGCTTGTTTTACCGCTTTACCCTTGTTGTATTCATTGTTGTACCTAATTTCAACCGGCCCGCGACCAAGGCAAGACGCCAAAGTCGATCGAAGAGCTGGATGTAAACTCAAAAACTGAAAGGAATTACCATGCGTCACCGTCACGGCCTTCGTAAATTAAATCGTACTTCTTCCCACCGTCTCGCCATGTTGCGCAACATGACTGTTTCGCTGCTGCGTCACGAAGCAATCAAGACCACATTGCCTAAGGCAAAAGAACTGCGTCGCGTGATCGAACCGATCCTGACACTGGGCAAGACCGATACACTGGCAAACAAGCGCCTGGCTTTCGCCCGTCTGCGCGACCGCGAAATGGTTCTGAAGCTGTTCGCTGAACTCGGCCCACGTTACGCTAACCGTAACGGCGGCTACCTGCGCATCCTGAAAATGGGTTTCCGCGTTGGCGATAACGCTCCTATGGCTTACATCGAACTGATGGACCGTCCGGAAATCAGCGACGGCGCTGAAGTGCCGACAGCTGACTAAGCTTAGTTGGTTTAGTAGCAAACTTAACCAGCCAAGCTGCGTTAAAATAAAGAGCCAGGCTTAGCCTGGCTTTTTTGCGTTCTGGCCGCCGTTCTCCGCGCAGCTGTCCCGTTATCCTGCCGTCAACGGATGGTGCCAGCTGTAAGGATTGTCCCCGGAGATCGACTATGTCAGAAGCCTTGCTCATACTTACCAATTTGCCCGACGCAGGCAGTGCCCAGGCGCTGGCACAGCAGCTGGTGGAACGCAAATTGGCCGCTTGTGTCAATATCATGCCTGCCGTGCAGTCGGTGTATCGCTGGCAAGGCACGGTCGAGCAGGCGAGTGAGGTGACGGTGCTGATCAAGAGCGTCAGCAGTCGTTATGCGGAGCTGGAAAGCGCGATAAGAGCGGCCCATCCGTACGAATTGCCGGAAATAATTGCCCTACCGATTGTGGCCGGTTTGCCGGCCTACCTGAACTGGATTACTGCAGAAACCCAAAAGGACGTGAATGTTTAAGCTTTTCAAGCAATTGCCTGTGCTGTTTGCCATGATATTCGTGTTTGGCCTGGCACATGCCGATGACGACGATTATCTGGCGCCGGAAGTAGCGTTCAAGTTCTCGGCCCGCATGGCCGACGCCAAGACCGCTGAAGTGACCTATGCGATCGCCGACGGCTATTACATGTACCGTGAGCGTTTCCATTTCAAGGCTGAAGGCGCGACCTTGGGTGAGCCGCAGATCCCGGCCGGCACCGTCAAGTTCGACCAGACCTTCAACAAGAATGTCGAGACTTATCACCACAGCGTCACCATCCGCCTGCCAGTGGAGGCGAACGGTAATTTCACGCTGATTTCCACCGGCCAGGGCTGCGCTGACAAGGGCTTGTGCTATCCGCCTATGGATTCGAGTATCAATCTGTCCACGACTGGCGGGAGTACCTCTGGAGGTTTGTTGAGTGCAATGGGGCTCGCTAAAGGTGGCGATGCCGCTATCGATACGCCGCAAACAAACTCTGCGACCAATAACAACAATGGCAATGCGGCAGTCGCCGCACAGGCGTCAGGCAATGCAGTTACGCCAGACTCGGCCGACTCTGAAAGCGGCCGCATCGAATCGTCGCTGAAGGGCGGTAAATTGCTGGTCATCATGCCGTTGTTCCTGCTGCTTGGACTTGGCTTGGCTTTCACTCCCTGTGTCCTGCCGATGGTGCCGATTCTGTCATCGATTATTGTCGGTGAGGGCACCAAGGCCAGCCGCCGTCGCGGCTTCCTGCTCTCAGTGACCTACGCGTTGGGAATGGCGCTGGTTTACACCGCACTAGGCGTTGCTGCGGGCCTGGCTGGTGAAGGTTTGGCTGCCACCTTGCAGAATCCCTGGGTATTGTCAGCGTTCGCCTTGCTGATGGTGCTGATGTCCCTGTCCATGTTCGGTTTCTATGAATTGCAGTTGCCCGGAGCGCTCCAAACCAAACTGACCCAGGCTTCCGGCCAGCAATCGGCTGGCAAGCTGATCGGCGTATTTGTCATGGGTGCGATTTCGGCATTGATCGTCGGACCATGCGTGGCTGCGCCGCTGGCAGGGGCTCTGGTATATATCAGCCAGACACGCGATGTGGTGATCGGCGGTAGTGCCTTGTTTGCGATGGCGGTCGGCATGAGCGTGCCGCTGATGCTGGTCGGGATCTCTGCAGGCTCTCTGCTGCCGCGTGCCGGCGCCTGGATGGAATCGGTGAAGCGTTTCTTCGGCGTGTTGATGCTGGCGGTCGCGTTGTGGATGGTGGCGCCGGTTATTCCAGTGTTGGCGCAGATGCTGGGCTGGGCGGCCTTGGGCATCGGCTATGGCGCGTACCTGTTGTGGGGTAGGTCGTCAGCATGGTTCGCCAAGGCCTTCGGTGTGGCATTCATGGTGTGTGGCGTGTTGCAGCTGGTTGGCGGCCTCACTGGCGGGCGCGATGTATGGACACCGCTGGCACATCTGGGCGGTGCGCAACAAAGCCAAGGGGTTCACGCGCAATTCATCAAGGTCAGATCCGTGGCGGAACTGGACGCAGCATTGGCCCAGACCAATGGCAAATCCGCACTGCTGGATTTCTACGCCGACTGGTGTGTGTCATGCAAGGAAATGGAAAAATTCACGTTCACCGATCCACGCGTGCAAACGCGCTTTGGCGACATGATCTTGCTGCAGATCGACGTCACTGCCAACAACGCGGACGACAAAGCGATGCTCAAGCGCTTCAATTTGTTTGGGCCGCCCGGCATCATATTTTTCGACGGACATGGGCAGGAAGTGCCGCGTGGCCGCGTCATCGGCTATCAGAACGCTGACAAATTCCTGCAGTCGCTGTCAGTTCTGGACGCAAAAACATAACTCGCTTCTAACCACAGGTTATGTCGATAGTCGATAAAGTTCTTTAGGCTATTGCCGGCGCAACGCTATAGTCTTGGTTCTACGTTTTTTGCCAACCCCGTGCAATTTAAAGGAGCCTGAAATGACTTTACGCCTTGGCGATGTCGCCCCCGATTTTGAGCAGGATTCTTCGCTCGGCAAGATCAACTTTTACGATTGGGCCGGCGCTTCGTGGGTGGTGCTGTTTTCACATCCGGCTGACTTCACTCCAGTCTGCACCACTGAGCTTGGCCTGACTTCCAAATTGAAATCGCAGTTCGAACAGCGCGGCGTCAAGGTGATCGCACTGTCTGTGGATCCTGCCGACAAGCATCAGGAATGGATCAAGGATATCAACGAAACACAGAACACCGTGGTTGGTTTTCCCATCATTGCCGACGCCGACCGCAAAGTATCGGAACTGTATGACCTGATTCATCCGAATGCCAGCGCAACAGCAACCGTGCGCTCGCTGTTCGTGATTGATCCATCCAAAAAAGTACGCCTGATCATCACCTATCCGGCCAGCACCGGCCGCAACTTCGACGAAATCCTGCGTGTCATCGATTCCCTGCAACTGACTGACAATTATTCGGTTGCCACGCCAGGAAACTGGAAGGATGGCGAGGATGTCGTGATCGTTCCGTCGTTGCAGGATCCGGAGATCCTCAAGCAGAAATTCCCTAAGGGTTACAAGGCGATACGCCCTTATCTGCGCCTGACTCCGCAGCCTAACCGCGATTGAAATCTTGCCGGTTTATGAAGCGGGTGGATAAATATAAAAAAGCCCCGTCGTTATTTGACGGGGCTTTTTCATTGGGGTCATGCGGTGTTCAGCGCCGGTCCAGCGCCTGGCTTTCGAGATAACGCCGGCGCTGGAAAAATACCAGCATGCCGACCACGACCAGCAGCATGCTACCCATCGTGAGCCAGAATCCGGCATTGTTTTTCAGCAGCGGCATTTCGATAAAATTCATGCCGAAAATCCCGGTGATCAGCGTCAACGGCATGAACAGCGCGGTAATCACGGTAAGTGTGCGCATGATTTCATTGGTGCGATGAGCGACTGCGGAAAAATGAATCTGCACCGCCGATTCAATCGATGACTCCAGCCGGCGCGCATGATTCAGCACCCGTGTGATGTGTTCCATCACGTCATTGATGCGCACCAGGAGCAAATCCTTGGCGCGGCTGATTTCGATGCCGTCATCAATGTCGACGAAATAATCGCGCAGCTCCTGCATGGCATCGTGCTGTTCTTCACACAGGTTTTCCAGCTTGCGTAATTCAATCCGCGCATCCAGTAGCGCCATCCAATCCTTGAACGGCTTGCGCGGGTCCAGCAGCGCCCGCTGCCAGCGATCCAGTTGCGTTGTCAGCGGCTGGCGCAGATCCAGGTATTGGTCGACCATGGCGTTTATCAGGCGCAGCAATAAATCTTCCGGGGATGTCGGCGGTCGTGTCGAGTGCGGCGTTTTTTCCGGTTTGTCGCACAGATCGAGCAGGCGCGTGCGCGCCGCATCGATAGTGCGGCTATAGCGCTCATGCACCGTAACCAGCGCATGGTCCATGATCAGGAACGTTACCGGTTGTGTGGCTAACGCTCTCAATGCAGCGGGAATCCGCCGCTTGCCATGTTCGCTTTCGGGTGTGGCAACTGGCGGCGCAGTATTTGTATCGCCGGTATTCTGCGCATTGTTTTCAGCAGCGCGGGAATGACCATTGCCATTACCGTTCCCACCGCCGGCGCCGTTCAGCATCAACTTGCGAAACACCACCATGCCGTAATCCTGCGTCGAATCGAAATACGACGGGTGATTGGGATTGAGCGTATCCGTCATGTGCGGATCGTAGATCTGGACGCCGGTAGCCAGAGCGATGGCGTTGCGCCAGGCTTCCGGATCGGCGCCTACTTCTTCGTGGGTGGCGTCAATCCACAGGAAGCCTTTGACCGGGACGGTGGCGGGTATTTCCTTGCTTTGGCTGACGTGGTTGTCACTGATGAGAAAGATGTCCATGCATTGTCGATAAACGTTTAAATATAAGCCAGAGGGCGATCATCGAAACCAGCGATACGCTGATGACTACGCCCTGCACCAGCGGTGATAAGGATACCGCGCCGAACCAGACTTTGCCGATCAGCACGCCGGCACTGGTTGCGGCCAGGCGTAATGCTTCCAGCGCGATGTAACGGGGTCGCATTTCCATCAGGCCGCCGACAATCCACAGTCCCGCCATCAGCCAGATGGCGTAAGCCAGCCCTTGCGGCCACGGCATAGCGACCTGTGCCGCCAGAAAGTGGGTGGTTGCCAGCAACAAAATGACGAATTGCAACAAGCAATAGACCTGGGCGGCGCGACTTAGTTGCGGATGATACAGCGGCCGGGCGATGTCGAACGGCGCACTCGGCCATTTTTGCGCAACATCGGCAGGGCGCCAGCCCGGTGCGGAAAACCAGACCCGCAACTTGTCCCCAAGGTTTCGCGCGCGCCAGGAATCCAGCCAAAGCACTTTGTACACTTCAAAATTGGCCCAGATCGGGTTCCAGCTGCGCAGCGGGCTGCGGGTGCCGTAGACCACCGGCTCCTGGTCACGTTCTTCGATGAACGTGCCGAACAGGCGATCCCACAGGATCAGGATGCCGCCGTAATTTTTATCCAGGTAGATGTCGTTGACGCCGTGATGCACGCGATGGTTCGAAGGTGTGACCAGCACCCGGTCGAGCCAGCCCAGCTTGCCTATCTGTTGCGTGTGGACCCAGAACTGATACAGCAGATCGATCAGCGCCAGCGCGGCAAACACTTCCACCGGATAGCCAAGGATGGCCAGCGGTACGTAGAAAATCCAGCCCAGCAGATAACCGCTGCTGGTCTGGCGCAAAGCGGTGGAGAGATTGTAGTCTTCGCTTTGATGGTGCACCACGTGGGCCGCCCACAAGACGTTGACTTCGTGGCCGTAGCGATGCAGCCAGTAGTAGCAGAGATCGTAGAGCAGCAAGCCGGACAGCCAGACCCAGATGCTGTCGGCAGGCAGCTTGAATAGCCCGATATGGCTCACTAGCCAGGCATATATGCCAACCCGCAGCACTTGCATGAAAACACCCGACACCTGGCTCAGCACGCCGAGGCTGATGCTATTGATGGCATCGTTGAGGCGGTAGGTGTTGCGTTGACGCAGCAGGCCGACAATCAGCTCGATGAATATCAGTAAAAAGAACACCGGCGTTGCCAGCGTGATTACCTTTTCTTGCACGTCAGTCTCCTTGTCGCCCGGAGGGCGATCGATCGTTATGTGCTTGCATGGTAACCAATGCAAGCCACATTTGGATTAGAGAGCGGTGTCTAGTAAGTCACACGGGCAAACAAAGCGCCCCAAGCGCCTGAGCGGTGTTTCAACCCTTTTTCAGGTGACGGGCAATATCCAGCGCGAAATAGGTCAGCACGCCGTCTGCTCCGGCACGCTTGAAAGCCATCATGGCTTCCATCATGGTCTTGTCATGATCGAGCCAGCCATTTTGAGCTGCCGCCTTGATCATCGCGTATTCGCCGCTGACCTGATACGCAAAGGTCGGCACTTTGAATTCGTCTTTCACGCGGCGCACGATATCCAGATAAGGCATGCCCGGTTTCACCATCACCATGTCGGCGCCTTCGGCCAGATCCAGCGCGACTTCGTGCAATGCCTCGTTGCTGTTGGCCGGGTCCATCTGGTAGGTGCTTTTATTGCTCTTGCCCAGCGTTGCGGAAGAACCGACAGCGTCGCGGAACGGGCCATAAAAAGCCGAGGCATACTTGGCGGAATACGCCATGATGCGGGTGTAGATATGGTGATGTGCTTCCAGCGCGTTGCGGATCGCGCCGATCCGGCCATCCATCATGTCGGATGGCGCCACGATGTCCACTCCGGCTTCGGCCTGGGTCAGGGCTTGCTTGACCAGGATGGTGCAGGTTTCATCATTCAACACGTAGCCGTCGGCGTTCAGCACGCCGTCCTGGCCGTGGCTGGTGTAAGGATCCAACGCAACGTCGGTCAGGATGCCGAGCTCAGGGAAACGCTGTTTCAGCTCGCGTACCGCGCGCGGAATCAATCCTTGCGGGTTGGTGGCTTCAATGCCGTCAGGAGTTTTCAGCGACGGGTTGATGACCGGAAATAACGCTATGACCGGGATCCCAAGCGCTACGCATTCTTCTGCCACATTCAACAGCAAATCAATCGACAAGCGTTCAACGCCCGGCATTGAACTTACTTTTTCACGCTGATGCTTGCCGTCCAGCACAAATACCGGATAAATCAGATCGGCAGCGGTGACGGTGTTTTCCCGCATCATTGCGCGCGAGAATGCATCTTTGCGCATACGGCGCATGCGGATGGCTGGGAATTGAGCAGTTTTCTGAGAATGTGGCATGTCGGTCTTTGAGATATCAGGTGAGTGGAGAGCGATTTTTTCCCGCATCGCTAATATTTTCGCCGAAAAGTAAAAAAATCGTGAACTTTTTCGGCCTAGTCCTTCTCCTAGCAATAGGTGCATCATTCGCCTCCCGCTTCCCTCCCTGAGCGGGGCCGTATCGCTTTTGGTGATAAGGCATTACGCCCTGGAGATATTCCCCTTTCTCCAGGGCTTTTTTATGTTTAGCTTTTATGTTTAGTTAACTACTAAACTTGCTCTTCGTCGTCGCCTTCATCAGCGGCGCCAGAGGCATCGGCTGAATCAGCTGAACCACCGGCCACGCTTGTCAGGCCAGCCAACTCCAGAATACGATCATTGGCTTCTTCCAGCCCGCTGCGGTTCAGCGCAGAAAACAGCTGCGCTGTAAACGGCAGTTGCTGATTGTTTTCATCGACGTAACTCGCCAGGAAAGTACGTGCCTGGCGCAATGCATTGGTCGCGTCATTGCGGTTGAGCTTGTCGGATTTGCTCAAGATGCAATGAATCGGCTTGCCGGTAGGTGCAAACCATTCCACCATCTGGACATCGAGTTCCGTGAACGGGCGGCGCGAGTCGACGATCAGCACCAGCGCTGCCAGCTGTTGGCGGCGGCGTACGTAATCGCCAAGCAATTGCTGCCAGTGCAGCTTGGCCGAACCGGACACTTCAGCATAGCCGTAACCGGGCAAGTCGACCAGCAAGGCGCGAATTTCATCGATCTTGGTTTCGTCCTTGCGATGCTGGGCGACGTGGGCGCCGCCTATGGAAAAGTAGTTGATATGCTGGGTGCGGCCGGGTGTTTTAGACGCGAAAGCCAGCTTTTTCTGATTACACAAAAGGTTGATGGCGGTCGATTTGCCGGCGTTGGAACGGCCGGCAAAAGCGATCTCGGGGACTTGCAAAGTTGGCAAGTCTCGAAGATGATTAACCGTAGTAAAGAAGCGGGCTTGCCAAAGTAGGGACATGTGTTGAGCAGAAAATGCGGTAAGGGGGCAAAAATGCCGGAAAGCTATTGTACAATAAGGGGTTATGTACTGCTGTTCTGCTTAGCTTTGCCTTATACGCAATCGAAAGCCTTTGGGAGCCAGGCGATCAATTGATGTAGCTTAGCCGGTCAGCTTCGTCGCCACCGAATTCTAAAATCAAGTCTCAGGGTGTTTGAATGAACCGTGCGTTTTTTCCAGTAGTGACATCTTTCTTCGTTGCAGTGCTAGCATTTTCCTCCGTGGCCTATGCCTCGGATGCGCCGACAGCAGGGCCTGCCAAAGCGGATCCAGCCAAGGGCGAAGCACTGTATACCAATGGCGACGCAGCGCGCAACATCACCGCTTGCGTCTCTTGCCACGGCGCAGCCGGTGCTTCAACCATCAGCACCAACCCGAAACTGGGCGGCCAGCACTCTGCATACATCCACAAGCAGTTGACCAATTTCCAAGGCGCCGACCGGAATAATCCGATCATGTCGCCACTGGCCAAGCTGTTGACCGACGATGAAATGAAAAACATCGCCGCTTACTTGGATGCACAACCGGCCAAACCGGGTGCTGCCAAGAACAAGGATACGCTGGATCTGGGCAAAAAGATCTATCGCGGCGGGATTGCCGAAAAGAGCGTTCCGGCCTGTGCCGGTTGCCATAGCCCGAACGGCGCCGGTATTCCGGCCCAGTTTCCGCGCATCGGCGGCCAGCATCAGGACTACACCGTGGCTGAGCTGACCAATTTCCGCGACGGCGTTCGCAAGAACGGACCGATGATGACGACAATCGCCAAGCGCATGTCTGATGATGAAATCAAAGCGGTAGCGGACTACATCGCCGGCCTGAAGTAAAAATAATAATAATAAAACATGAATTCAGGGGTGGCCTAGGCCACCCCTTTTTCTTTTCAAAAAGATGAATTGGCTATGAGCAAAAGTAACAACGAAATCAAGGATGGCGAAATTACGACGGCAGGCATACAGCTGAAAACCAGCCGGCGCTGGCTGGCGGATGCCGTTGAATTATTGTCATCGATGCGGTTCGCCATCAGCTTGCTGACGATTATTGCCATCGCCTCTGTGATCGGCACGGTGCTCAAGCAAAACGAACCGATGCCGAACTACGTCAACCAGTTCGGTCCGTTCTGGTTTGAAGTATTCGGCAAGCTGAGTTTGTACGCAGTGTATTCGTCCTGGTGGTTTTTGCTGATCATGACGTTCCTGGTGATTTCGACTTCATTGTGCATCGCCCGCAATGCGCCGAAGATGTTGAAGGACATGCGCAGCTGGCGCGAAAATGTGCGCGAACAATCGTTGCGCAATTTCCATCACAAGGCCGAGTGGAAATCAGCTACGGCGCCCGCTGTGCTGACGCAGCAATTGGTCGCACGGATTGCCGCCAGGGGCTACAAGACCAAGCTGGTGGCCAAAGACAATGCCACCCTGATTACGGCCAAGCAAGGCGCCGCCAATAAATGGGGTTATATCTTCGCCCATAGCGCGATCGTGATCATCTGCGTCGGCGGTCTGCTGGACTCCGATATGCCGATCCGCGCGCAGCAATGGTTCTATGGCAAAACGCCGTTTAACGGCAACGGCATCATCGCTGACATCCCGGCAGAGCATCGTTTGGGACTGGGTAATCCTACGTTCCGCGGCAATACCCTGATTCCGGAAGGCTCCGCCAGCAGCACCGCCATCATTCCGCAAAAAGACGGCGTGATGATCCAGGACTTGCCGTTCACGATCCAGCTGAAAAAATTCATTATCGATTTTTATAGCACCGGCATGCCGAAGCTGTTCGCCAGTGAGGTCGTGATCCGGGATAACGCCGACGGTCATACTTTCCCTGCAACCATCAAGGTTAACCAACCGCTGATTTACAAAGGCATCGCGGTCTATCAATCGAGTTTCGAGGACGGCGGCAGCAAACTCAAGCTGACGGCCTATCCGATGGCCGGCAGCAGCGAAACCAGCTTTCCGGTGAAGGGCGAAGTCAATGGCACCACGCCGTTAGCCAACCCTGCATTAGCAAATAACGGTAATACCGACTATACGATTGAATGGTCTGGTTTCCGCCCGTTTAACGTGGAGAATATGGCGCAATCGGGTGACGATTTGCGTGCCGTGACCAAGACCAGGAGCCTCAATCAGCGCTTGAGCGACGATTTGAGCAATCATCTTGGCAACGCAGCAAAAAGTGCCAACAAGAAAGACCTGAAGAATGTCGGGCCTAGCGTGCAATACAAATTGCGCGACAAGACCGGCCAGGCCCGCGAGTTCAGCAACTACATGCAATCGATCAAGGTTGACGATGCCTACGTGTTCCTGGCCGGGGTGCGTGATACGCCAGACGAGCCGTTCCGTTATTTGCGGATTCCCGCCGACGACGACGATTCGGTGCAAGAGTGGATGCGCATGCGGGCGGCCCTGCTGAATCCGGAATTGCGTGCGGCAGCGGCACATCGCTACGCGCAGCGCGCGATTCCCGAAAGCCGCGAAGGCATCGCCGTCTTGCGCGTCCAGCTGGAGCGGTCGGCCTTGCGTGGCTTGTCCTTGTTTGCCGGCGACGGTAAGGAAGCTGCCGGAACAGCCGGAGGTGAGGCTGGATACATGGCAATTTCCAAATTCCTGGAGCAAGTACCGGCGCAGGAGCAGGAAAAGGCGGCAGACATCTTCATGAAGATCCTGAACGGAAGCATGTGGGATCTGTGGCAGGTTGCACGTGAGAAAGATGGATTGAAGGATTTGCCAGCCGATGACAAGCGTGCCCGCTTCTTGCAGTTGAGTACCAATGCACTGTCGGATGCAAGCTTCTATAATGCCCCTGTATATCTGCAAATGACCGGTTTCGACGAGATCAAGGCTTCGGTATTCCAGGTCACGCGTTCACCGGGCAAGAAGGTGGTGTATCTGGGTTGCCTGTTACTGGTGCTGGGCGTGTTTTCGATGCTGTACGTGCGTGAGCGCCGGTTGTGGGTCTGGATCCGCCCGGACAAGGATGCAGAAGGCCAGTCGCATGCGCTGATGGCGATGAGTTCGCAGCGCAAGACGATGGACTTTGAAAAAGAATTTGAAGTGTTGAAAACACAATTAAAGCAGACGGAAGCATAGATTCACGGCCGTGCTGCAAGGCAAGTAAAGCAAGCGTTCCGTTGCGCCTCCGGCGCAGTAGCGGAACGATATGGAGATGATGATGGAACTGTCGCAAACGTATTCCCCCCCTACCAGCTTTATCAAGCGCCTGTCCGCGATCGACTGGCTGTTTGCCATCGCGCTGTTCGCCGCGTCGCTGTTTGCGCTGAGCCGCTATGGCAGCCACATGGACTATTACGAAAAAGGCGTGCTGCTGCTAGCTGCGCCGACTTTCTCCTGGCTCGGCTGGCACTGGAAATCGGTGCGCTGGCTGATGGCTTTGCTGGCCGTGCTGTCGCTGTCGGCAATCGCCATGTATGGCGGCGTGCTGGATATGTCGAACCAGAAATTTTTCCTCAAGTACCTGCTATCCAGCCAGTCCGCGATCCTGTGGATGAGCACGCTGTTTTTCCTGTCGACCCTGTTCTTCTGGGGCGGCTTGATCACGCGCTCCGATTTTGGCGCATCGATCGGTTCCAAGCTGTGCTGGGCTGCGGTGGTGATGGGCTTCACCGGCATGCTGGTGCGCTGGTACGAGTCGTACCTGATCGGCGCCGATATCGGTCATATCCCTATTTCCAACCTGTATGAAGTATTTGTACTGTTCAGCCTGATTACGGCCCTGTTCTACCTGTACTACGAACACCACTACCGTACCCGCCAGCTCGGCGCTTTCGTGTTACTTGTGATTTCGGCTGCAGTCGGATTCCTGCTGTGGTACATGGTGTCGCGCGACGCTGCTGAAATCCAGCCTCTGGTGCCGGCGCTGCAAAGCTGGTGGATGAAGATCCATGTGCCGGCCAACTTCATCGGCTATGGCACGTTTGCGTTGTCGGCGATGGTGGCGGTAGCGTATCTGCTGAAATCACATGGCTACCTGGTTGATCGCCTGCCGACGCTGGAAGTGCTGGACGATGTGATGTACAAGGCGATCGCCGTCGGCTTCACCTTCTTCACCATCGCCACCATTCTCGGCGCGCTGTGGGCAGCGGAAGCGTGGGGCGGCTACTGGTCGTGGGATCCGAAGGAAACCTGGGCGCTGATCGTCTGGCTCAACTATGCAGCGTGGCTGCATATGCGCCTGATGAAGGGATTGCGCGGACGAGTCGGGGCATGGTGGGCCTTGATCGGCTTGCTGGTGACGACGTTTGCCTTCCTCGGCGTCAACATGTTCCTGTCGGGCCTGCATTCTTACGGAGAGCTGTAAACCGATGACAAAAGCGACGGCAGAAGCGAAGGCAGCTGCAGGCCTGGTTCCAGTAGATTTGGTGATTTTCGATTGCGACGGCACGTTGGTTGACAGTGAAACCGTCGCCACCGATGTGATGGTCGCTTATCTGGCAGAGCTGGGCATGCCGTTGTCAGCCGAAGAAGCACTGTCGCGCTTCAAGGGCGGCAAGATGGCAGATTGCGTGACTGAACTGGAACAGATGTTCGGCCGGGCTTTGCCGGCTGATTTCACCAAGGTCCTGCGCGACCGTATCGCCCCCGTTTTGCACCAGCGCCTGCAACCGATCGAAGGCGCGCTGGAGCTGGTGAAATCCCTCAAGGTGCCGTTTTGCATGGCGTCCAACGGGCCATTGCACCAGATCAAGGTGTCGCTTAGCGTGACCGGCCTGTGGCCTTATTTCGAAGGCCGGATCTTCAGCGCCTACGAAGTCTCTTCATGGAAGCCGGCGCCGGACCTGTTCCTGCATGCCGCCAAAACCATGGGTGTCGAACCTTCCCGCTGCGCTGTAGTCGAAGATAGCCTGCCCGGCGTGCAAGCCGGTGTTGCTGCCGGCATGCAGGTATTTGCGTTGCAGCCTGAGCAGGCTGACGAGCAATTTCCCGCGCAGGCAAAAATCATATCCCGATTGGCGGAGCTGCACGACCATATCAATATCGCCGGATAAAAACTGCGGCGATTTTTCTGCGGTCCTGTAAGGAATCGTCATCCTGGGTGACTAAGGGATTAGTTCTATCTACCTCACAGGAGAGCCGCATGCCGCTGTATCGTCGCCCCAATGGAATCGATCTGCCGTTCGCTTCCGAAATTACTCCGCAAGAAATATTTGAATCCCGCCGTAGCTTTATCAAGCAAATTGCCGTAGGCGCAGTCGGCGCGGGTTCATTGCTGGAACTGACGACCGGGGATGCCTTCGCTCAGGCGGGTAGCGGGCAGAAACTCGCGGCAAAGGCCAACCTGGCTTATGTCGTGACGGACAAGGCGACACCCTATAAAGACGCCACCACCTACAATAATTTTTACGAGTTCGGCACCGAGAAATCCGATCCCGCAGAAAACGCCGGCAGCCTCAAGACACGACCCTGGACCATAGCGATCGAAGGTGAAGTCAAGAAGCCGATGACGTTGGATATCGACAGCCTGTTGAAACTGGCGCCGCTGGAAGAGCGTATCTATCGCCTGCGCTGCGTTGAAGGGTGGTCGATGGTGATTCCCTGGATTGGTTATTCCTTGTCAGAGCTGATCAAGAAAGTGGAGCCGACCGGTAACGCCAAATACGTTGAATTCACGACCCTCGCTGATAACCGCCAGATGCCGGGATTGCGCAGTCCGGTGCTGGAATGGCCGTATGTCGAGGGCTTGCGCATGGACGAGGCAATGCATCCGCTGGCGTTGCTGACGGTGGGCATGTACGGCCAGGTATTGCCGAATCAAAGCGGAGCGCCGGTGCGCATGGTGCTGCCCTGGAAATACGGTTTCAAATCCGCCAAGTCGATCGTCAAGATCCGCTTCGTCAAGGATCAGCCGCGGACGGCATGGAATATTACGGCGGCGCGCGAGTATGGGTTTTATTCGAATGTGAATCCGGACGTCGATCATCCGCGCTGGTCGCAGGCGACTGAACGCCGCATCGGCGAAGACGGCTTCTTCACCAAAAAGCGCAAGACCTTGATGTTCAACGGCTACAACGAGGTTGCCTCGCTGTATAGGGGCATGGACTTGAAGAAGTACTTCTAGATCAGGAATGCGCAGCATGTTCACTCCGACACCGAGACAATTCAAGTTCATTAAAGTAGCC
>FTFY01001111.1_pt1 | contig 20893 bp, 15 predicted proteins | sample 1640561 | NCBI WGS metagenome assembly FTFY01 (sample SAMEA3914789, study PRJEB12502) | metagenome | biome: forest; material: soil | place: Canada | collected 2011-07-03 | depth 0.3 m | reverse complement strand
CCGAAGGGGAAGGGTGGGAGGAGCTGGAAGGGATGGATAACGGTGCGGCGGGAGGCTGGGGCAGGAAATTCTGCTCGACCAGTTCGGTCGGCATGCGCATTTTCTTGGTTTGCGGTTCAGAGAAGAAGGCTTTCCACAGCAGCGTCAGCAGGGCGATCTTGACGATCAGGATCAGCGTGATCTCGACCGCCAGAGGCAAGCGCGTGAATCTTTTTTGTGCGGAGAAAAACTGCATGCGTCTAATCCTTTAACTGGACCGTCAGTTGCACGTCAGGGTGATCGCCATGGGTTTTGCTGCTGCTCGATGTGCCGCGGAATTTGTCGCGCACGTCCAGCAATTTCTTGACCTTGGATCCCATCTTCATCAGAGATGCCAGGGTTTCCGGAGACAAGCGTTGCACATCGTCGAACCAGGAACTGGATAATTCGATCAGATTGTACATCTCGCGCATCCGTTGTTGTGCTTGTTTATCAATATCGTTGGCAGGATTCTCGAGCAAAGCATCCCGCAGCATCGACAAAGTCGGCTCTATCTCACGCCGGCGGCGCTCTTCCAGCAGGGTTTTGAAAATATCCCAGATATCCTTGGGCGGTTCGAAATATTCACGACGGTCGCCCGGCTGGTGCAATAGCTTGACCAGGCGCCAGGACTGCAATTCTTTCAAACCCATGCTGACGTTCGAGCGCGAAAAAGTCAGGTAATCGGCAATCTGGTCGGCGTTCAAGGGCTGGCCAAGCACATACAGCAAGGCATAGATCTGGCCGACCGTACGGTTGATACCCCAGCGGCTGCCCATTTCGCCGAAGTGCGAGATGAAGCGCTGGGTTAGCGGTGTGAGAGGGGTAAGCGGGGTGCTTGCGCCTGGGGAATTGGTGGCCTGGGTAGTTGGCATGATGTTTTGAATTTTCAGTAATTACTGAAATATAAGTCAAAACAGGAATGTATGCAAGGTTGTTGCTTTATGGTTACTCATTTGAGCGGATTGATGGTGATGCGGCAAGGAAGTAACAACTTAGCTGCAACTAAGTCGATGTTGCATCGCACGATAGGGCGTTGAGCCGTTATAATTTCAGGTTAAGAGGTTTTTGTAGCAAATTTTTCAATTATTGACGAGAGCACACCATGAGTCTGAATCAAGTATCGGCCGGGCGCGATTTGCCAAACGATTTCAACGTCATCATCGAAATCCCGATGAATGCCGATCCGATCAAGTACGAAGTCGACAAGGAATCCGGCGCGATTTTTGTTGACCGCTTCATGGGTACTGCAATGCATTACCCTTGCAACTACGGCTATATCCCGCAAACCTTGTCGGAAGACGGCGATCCGGTCGATGTGCTGGTGATCACCCCGTTCCCGCTGTTCCCAGGCGTGGTTGTGCGTTGCCGCCCGGTCGGCGTGTTGAAGATGTCGGACGAAGCCGGCCAGGACGCCAAGTTGCTGGCGGTGCCGGTCGACAAGGTGCTGAGCATCTACACTCACTGGCAGAAGCCGGAAGACATGAACGAACTGCGCTTGAAGCAGATCCAGCATTTCTTCGAGCACTACAAGGATCTGGAAAAGGGCAAATGGGTCAAGATCGATGGCTGGTTTGGTCCGGATGAAGCGCGCAAGGAAATCCTGGCAGGCGTAGAGGCTTACAAAAAATCCATCGCGTAATTAGTACGATCGAGTACGGTTGCACGGGTTTGTCAAAAAGCGCACTTCGGTGCGTTTTTTTTGTGTTCTTTTATTTATTGCCTACTCGTTTTCAGCAGCAGCATCAACCGGCCGCCGAACTGATTCAGCAGCAAACCGCACAGCACCAGCAAGCCGGCCGTGATCTTCCATGGCTGTAGCGATTCTCCCAATACCAGTGCCGCACTGAGCATACCGGCTACAGGCACCAGCAACGAGTATGGAGCGACGGTGGCGGCCGGATATTTGCGCATCAAGGTCGACCAGATGGCGAAACCCAGGATCGTGGTCGGATAAGACTGGAATAGTATGGCGCCGGCCGAGATCCAGTTGAAGCGGCTGGCCGCATCCTGCCAGGCGGCTGGTCCTTCGATTGCCAGCGACGCCAGCAGTAAGCCCGGTACCGCTATCAATGACCCCCACGCCACCAGTGCCAGCGGATTGACCTTGCCGATTTGTTTGGTGACGATATTGGCGGCGGCCCAACTGAGGCCGGCGGCCACCACCAGCAGAAAGCCGATGACGGTGGCAGCACCGTCCAGATGGGACGCTACCAGGCCCATGCCGGCAAAGGCGATCAAGGCGCCGAATACTTGTGCGGCGCGCGGACGTTCTCCCAGGATGAAGACCGCCAGTCCGACGGTGAAGAATACCTGCAACTGCATCACCAGCGACGCCAGGCCCGGCGCAAATCCCAGCTTCATCCCATAGAACAGTAATGAAAACTGTCCGGCAAACTGCAAGCCGCCATAGGCGATCAGCATGCGCCAAGGGATTGCCGGCCGTTTGATGAAAAACACCAGAGGCAGCGCCGCAAAGATAAAGCGCAGCGCGCAAAACAGGATCGGCGGCACACCTTGCAAGCCGATCTTGATCGCCACGAAATTGAAGCCCCAGATGGAGACGGTTAGTACAGCCAGCAAAATGTCGGTGGGTTGCATGTTGAATTGCTCCTTAAGAGAAGAATGAAGCAAGTCTATTGTTTCTGTATGATGATTAAAGTAGCTTTTATAAAATCATTGTTTCCATATAAAAAATATGATCGATTTGCAAAGAATGGTGGCGTTCGCCGCAGTGGCGGATCACGGCAGTTTTTCCATAGCCGCGGCACGGCTGGAGGTGTCGAATTCGCATATCAGCAAACAAATCAGTGCCTTGGAGCGCGAACTGCGCGTGCGTCTGCTGCAACGGACCACGCGCAGCCTCAGCCTGACCGAGGCAGGTGAAGTGTTTTATCGACGCTGCAAGACCATCTTGTCGGATGTGGCTGAGGCGGAGCAGGAGGTGTTGCGCCGCCAGGATTCGCCGCAGGGCATATTGCGGGTGACGGCTCCGGCCAATTTCGCCAATGTCTGCTTGCCGGATATCGTCTGCAATTTCATGCGGCAGCATCCGGATATCGAACTGGAGTTGACGCTGTCCGATCAGTTCTTCGATCTGGCTGAGCGCGGGATAGATGTGGCGCTGCGCATCGTCACCACACCGCCGGAGAACGTGCATGCGCGATTGCTGTATCAGATCGACTGGAGCGTAGTCGGCAGTACCGAGTATTTCGCCACGCGCCGCCAGCCGCAAACGCTGGCCGAATTACCGACCTATGACTGTCTTGCCGACAATGTGATGTCGGCCAAGGATGTCTGGCAATTTGAAGAGTTGGGTGGCAAGTCGGCGCAGCGTCATGAAATCAGGATCAACCCGCATATCAACTGCAATAACAGCGTCTGGCTGCGCGAATGTGTGCTGCGCGGGATGGGAATCGGTTTGCTGCCGGATTACATGACGGGTGCAGACATGGCGCAACAGAAACTGATCAAGCTGCTGCCGCAATACGCGCCGCTGCCGCGCCGCAGGCTGTACGGGATATTTTTGCCGAATCGTTATTTGTCGTCCAAGGTCAGGTTGTTTCTTGAGGCCGTGGAGCGGGGGTTGAATCATCCATCCTGAGCCGCCTCACGCTCTGGCCTTCAGCACCAACATCAACCGCCCGCCAAACAAATTCAACGCAAGCCCACCCAACACCAGCAAACCAGCCACGATTTTCCACCACTCTAGCGATTCACCCAGCACGATGGCCGCACTCAGCATTCCCACCAGTGGCACCAGCAACGAGAACGGCGCCACCGTGGCAGCGGGGTATTTGCGCATCAGGATGGTCCAGATGCCATAGCCGACGATGGTGTTGGGGTAGGACTGATAAAACACGGCAGCCACCGAAACCCAGCCAAAGTGCGTAAACGCGTTGTGCCAGGCGGCAGGGCCTTCAAACACGGCTGAGGCCAGCAGCAATGGCGGCGATGCAATCAACGAACCCCAGGCCATCAGCGCCAGCGGATTGACTTTGCCGATTTTCTTGGTGACGATATTGGCGCTAGCCCAGCTGAGACCGGCGCCGATGACCAGCAGGAAGCCGATCACAGTGGCTTTCGCTTCCAGGTGAGCGGCGACCAGCACAATCCCGGCCAGCGCTACCAGCGCGCCAAGCAATTGCGTCACCAGCGGCCGTTCGCCAAGCAGCAGCACCGCCAGGCCGATAGTGAAAAACGCTTGCAGCTGGATCACCAGCGAAGCCAGGCCGGCGCCGATGCCCATCTGCATGCCCGAGAACAGTAAGGAAAACTGTAGCGCGAACTGGAACAAGCCGAAACCGATCAGGTAACGCCACGGAATCGCCGGCCTTTTGATGAAAAATACTAGCGGCAGGGCGGCAAACACGAAACGCAGTGCCGAAAACAGAAGTGGTGGCAGACCTGCCAGGCCGATCTTGATCACGACAAAATTCAACCCCCAGATCGTGACGGTCAGCAAGGCGAGCAAGATATGAATGGGTTGCATGGCGGTTCTTTGTGTGAGGTCGGGCCGGATGCGTGGCCGACAATGGTATTTGCATAGGTCTGATACGGCAAGTGCCAATGCCGTCGCTATCGACGAATGTTTAAATAAGCAACTTATAGGATGACGTATGACTTGGAGCGGTGAGCCTCAGTACAATTGAACAGGGGCTAGCAATTTGGCATCCGCGTCACGCGTACAGTACTAGCATTGTAATGAAAGTCGATATTGCTTTGTTTTTTAGGAATATTTCCAAACAGATCTTGCGGGTCGATATTTTTACTTGTACGATGACCGACATCAAATAAGGTTAAATGCAGTAGGAAATTTCCGCTTTTATCAATCTTTCATCAACGACCATCATGTTCACACCACAAGACCTGAAACAAATCCTCTCTTCCGGCTTGCTTTCTTTCCCGATTACCGACTTTGACGCAGACGGCAATTTTGTGTCCCGGCCCTACGCAGATCGTCTGGAATGGCTGGCGCCGTACGGTGCGACCGCGCTGTTTGTTGCCGGTGGAACCGGTGAATTTTTCTCCCTGACGCCAGAGGATTACACGAAGGTTGTAAAGGTCGCAGTTGAAACTTGTCGCGGCAAGGTGCCTATCCTGGCCGGAGCAGGCGGCCCGACCCGTACTGCAATTGCTTATGCGCAAGAGGCGGAAAAGCTGGGGGCTCATGGTGTATTGCTAATGCCGCACTATCTGACCGAAGCCAGCCAGGACGGCTTGGTAGCGCACATTGAAGCAGTCTGCAAATCCGTTAAATTCGGCGTGGTGGTGTACAACCGCAACGTATGCCGCCTGGATGCCGATTCGCTGCTGCAACTGGCTGACCGTTGTCCGAACCTGATCGGTTTTAAAGATGGTATCGGTGAAATCGAGTTGATGGTCACGATCCGGCGCAAGCTGGGCGACCGCTTCACCTATCTGGGCGGTTTGCCTACCGCGGAAGTGTATGCCTCCGCCTATAAGGCATTGGGCGTGCCGGTATATTCCTCGGCCGTGTTCAATTTCATCCCGAAAACGGCAATTGATTTCTACGAAGCGGTGCGCATCGATGATTTCGCGACGACTAACCGCCTCATCGACGATTTCTTCTTGCCTTACCTGGCGATCAGAAACCGGAAGCCCGGATATGCCGTCAGTATCGTGAAAGCAGGCGCAACCTTGGTTGGCCACACTGCAGGCCCGGTACGCACGCCATTGACAGATATGACACCGCAAGAATGCGAACAACTTGATGTGTTGATCAAATCCCTTGGTCCGCAGTAGGTCTCTTTAATACATATCGAATAGGCGCACAAGTTCAGCGCCAGGATTAATACCAAGTTTTGAAACTGGAGACAAGCATGTCGAACACAAACAATCCTTTACCTGCCAATGACACGCCGCGTATCGTGTCCTTGCAGGTAATACCCGTCGCAGGCCGGGACAGCATGCTGCTTAACCTGAGCGGCGCACACGGCCCTTACTTCACGCGCAACATCGTCATCCTGACCGACAGTTCTGGCGAGACGGGCGTTGGCGAAGTACCAGGCGGCGAGAAAATCAGGCAGGCACTGGAAGATGCACGGCAACTGGTTGTCGGCCAGTCTATCGGCGATTACAACAATATCCTTAACCAGGCACGCCAGGCTTTTCAGGGTAGAGATGCCGGTGGCCGCGGCTTGCAGACTTTCGACTTGCGTATTGCAGTACACGCGGTCACGGCGCTGGAAGCAGCGCTGCTTGACCTGTTGGGCAAGTTCTTGAGGGTGCCTGTAGCAGCTCTGCTGGGCGAAGGGCAGCAGCGCGATGCAGTAGAAATGCTCGGCTACCTGTTTTACATCGGCGATCGCAAAAACACGGACTTGCCATATGCCTCGGCCGACGACGAGCCTGATGACTGGCTACGCATGCGCCATGAAGCTGCAATGACTACTGAGGCTATTGTCGAGTTGGCGCGCGCCGCCCATGACCGATACGGTTTCAACGATTTCAAGCTGAAAGGCGGCGTGTTGCGCGGTGAAGATGAAATGGAAGCGGTAACCGCTTTGTCGGAAGAGTTCGCTGAAGCCCGCATTACGCTGGATCCGAATGGCGGCTGGCTGCTTAAAGATGCAATCCGCCTGTGCCGTGACAAGCACGACGTGCTGGCCTATGCGGAAGATCCATGTGGAGCGGAAAACGGCTATTCCGGCCGCGAAGTAATGGCGGAGTTCCGCCGCGCCACCGGCCTGCTGACGGCAACCAACATGATCGCCACAGACTGGCGTGAGATGCGTCATGCGATTCAACTGCAGTCGGTCGATATACCCTTGGCCGACCCGCATTTCTGGACCATGCAAGGTTCTGTGCGCGTAGCGCAAATGTGCAATGAATGGGATCTCACATGGGGCTCTCATTCGAATAACCATTTCGATATTTCCCTGGCGATGTTCACCCACGTCGCTGCAGCTGCACCGGGAAAAATTACCGCGATTGACACCCACTGGATCTGGCAGGACGGACAGCGGCTGACAAAAGAGCCTTTGAAGATAGAAGGTGGACTGGTTCAGGTCCCTAAAAAGCCCGGCTTGGGAGTCGAGATCGATATGGTCGAGATAGAGGCAGCTCATCAACTCTATCGCAACATGGGACTAGGTGCGCGAGACGATGCGATAGCGATGCAATACCTTATCCCTGGATGGAAATTCAATAACAAAATGCCTTGCCTGGTCCGCTAAAAAAATAACAGTTCCGGCAAATAAAATTCAAGGAGACGGCAGCATGAGTACACTTCTAAAAACCGGCGCTGAAGGTGGCGCCGCAATTAACAGCAATGCCCAAAGCGTATTGGACGTTGCGATCAGTAAAGTGAAATGGCGGATATTGCCTTTATTCGTCGTCATGTTCATCGCAAACTACATCGATCGCGTCAATATCGGCTTCGTCCGCTCCCATCTGCAAACCGACCTCGGCATAGGCGCAGCGGCATTCGGACTTGGCGCAGGCCTGTTTTTTGTGGCCTACGCGGTATTTGAAGTGCCTTCGAATATTTTGCAGCAGCGTTTCGGGGCCAAGGCCTGGCTGACCCGCATCATGTTCACATGGGGAGTCGTGGCTACGGGCATGGCGTTCATTACCGGTGAAACGTCGTTCTATGTAATGCGCCTGTTGTTGGGAGTAGCCGAAGCGGGCTTCTTTCCGGGTGTCGTGTATTACTTTACCCAGTGGCTGCCGAACAGCGAACGCGGTAAGGCAATGGCGATTTTTCTGAGCGGATCGGCTCTGGCATCCGTGATTTCCGGTCCTCTGTCAGGCGCGCTGCTGCAGATTGAAGGTGGCGGATTCCACGGCTGGCAATGGATGTTTATTATCGAAGGCCTGGCATCGATTGTCTTGTGTGTTGTCGTCTGGTTCCGGCTTGATTCCCATCCACGTGACGCGAAATGGCTGACCGATGCCGAGCGCAACGCTTTAGCGGAGGTCATCGACGCCGAACAAAAAGAGCGTGAAGCCAACCGGCCAAAACATGTGAGTTCATTTGCATTGCTGAAAGATAGCCGCATCGCGCTTTTCTGTTTCATCTATTTCGCGATCCAGCTGACTATCTATGGCGCCACGTTCTGGCTCCCGAGCATCATCAAGAAAATGGGACATTTCAGCGAATTCCAGGTCGGCTTGTTCAACTCCATACCTTGGCTGATCTCTATCGTTGCAATGTACATTTTCGCCTCTCTGGCGACGCGCTTCAAGCATCAGCAGATGTGGGTGGCGATAGCGCTGGTTGTCGCAGCTTGCGGGATGTTCATGTCTACCACCAGCGGCCCGGTCTTTGCGTTTGTGGCGATCTGCTTCGCCGCGATAGGGTTCAAGGCGGCTTCCTCGCTTTTTTGGCCTATTCCCCAAGGCTATCTGGATGCCCGGATCGCGGCTGGCGTTATCGCGCTGATTAATTCAATCGGGAATTTAGGCGGTTTCTTTGCACCTGCAACCTTTGGCTACCTGGAGCAAAAAACCGGGTCGATCCAGGGCGGGCTGTATGGCCTGGCCATAGCGTCTGTAGTTGCGGCGGCGTTGGTCTTCTGGACTAAGAAACGTCAGCAATAGGAAGAAGTAGGGTGGGCACAAAGGTGTGACCACCCTACGGCGGCGTCGATCGGAACGGATTACGGTCATTCAATTCATCCATGTAACTATCGATGCCGTCAGCCTCGCGCTCCAGGAAATTGGCTACCGCGTCGGCGAAGGCCGGATGCGCAAGCCAGTGCGCCGACCAGGTTTTTTGCGGCAGAAAACCACGCGCCATCTTGTGTTCGCCTTGGGCGCCACCTTCAAAGCAGCCGATTTTCTGTTCGATACAGAATTCCAGTGGCTGGTAGTAAGCGGTCTCAAAGTGCAGGCACGGGACGAATTCCAGTGCGCCCCAATAACGGCCGTATAAAGTTTGATCGGTATAGACCAACAGCGATGATGCAATCGGTCGCCCGTTGCGTTCGGCCACGATCAGCAGGATGTTGTGCGGCATGCTGGCGCCGATCCTGAGGAAAAAATCCAGGTTCAGGTAGGGGGTGGAGCGATGCTCCGCATAGGTCTGCGCATAACAGCGGTTGAAAAATATCCAATCTGCTTCGGTGGCGTCCTGCCCGCGCACCCGGCGCAGGCGCACCCCGGCATCGGCTACCTTGCGCCGTTCGGCGAGGATATTCTTGCGCTTCTTGCGTTCCAGCGTATCGAGAAATTCAGTGAAATCACGATAACCAGGGTTCAGCCAATGGAACTGGACGCCGCTGCGCAACAGGAAACCTGCTTGCTGCAGGGCCTCGGCTTGCGCGGCCGGGGGATACAAGATGTGGGTGGAGGAAGTCTGCGTATCTTTGCGTAATGACTTCAATACATCAATCAGCGCCGCCCGCGCCTGGTCGTCGCGCGCCAGCAGGCGGCCGCCGGTGACGGGTGTAAACGGAATCGCCGACAGCAGTTTCGGATAATATTCCAGGCCGTTGCGCTCGTAGGCATCGGCCCAGGCCCAGTCGAACACATACTCGCCGTACGAATGAAATTTCACATACAAGGGCAGGGCGGCAATCAGCCGCGGCAGGCCATCAACTTCATCCCACAGTGTCACGTATTGCGGTTGCCAGCCTGATTTTTCCGAGGCGCTGCCGCTTTCGTGCAAGGCATGTAGAAAAGCAAATGAGAGGAAGGGATTGGCATCGGCCTGTAAACCTAGCAGTTCGTCCCATGCTGCCTGGCCGACCTCGCTCAGGGATGAAATGATGCGCGTGGTGGGCTTGGTTGTTGTATGGGTTGTAGTCTTAATAATCAAGGAGTTGGCGAGCCGTCAATGTGGGTGGTGATAGGGTGGAGTTTAGCATCGCTGCCAACGCTCTGCCGCCCGCTCTCAAGGGTAAGGCATTAGCATGCGATAATTAGCCTATCAAGCAGAGCGCAGGAAGAATGATGACAACCAATAAGTTTCTGAACCTTTACTCCCATGATTTTGCGCGTGTCGCGGTCGCCATCCCGAATTGCCGGATAGCCGACCCGGCTTTTAACGCCGCCGAAACTATCGCGCTAGCCAAACAGGCAGAGCAGCAGGGCGCTGTGCTGGTGGCGTTTCCGGAGCTGGGTTTGTCTGCCTACACCTGCGACGACCTGTTTCACCAACGTGCTTTGCTGGATGCCTGTGAAGCCGCCTTGGCCACCATAGTGGAGGCTTCGGCCACGCTGTCGCCGGCCATGATCGTCGGCTTGCCTTTACGCGTCGAGCATCAACTGTTCAATTGCGCCGTGGTGATTGCCGGCGGCCGGATCCAGGGCATCGTGCCAAAGAGCTATCTGCCAAACTACGGCGAGTTTTATGAGATGCGCCAGTTCAGCCCCGCTGAAAATACCGCAACCCGCCAAATCCAATTGTTTGGCGCCAGCATTCCATTCGGTACCGGTTTGCTGTTCGAGGTGAGCAACCTGCCGCTGCTGAGATTCCATGTCGAGATTTGTGAAGACGTGTGGGTGCCGATTCCGCCCTCATCGTTTGCGGCGCTGGCCGGCGCCAGTGTCCTGGTTAATCTTTCCGCCTCGAATGTGGTGGTGGGGAAAGCCGGTTATCGTCATCAACTGGTGGCGCAGCAATCCGCGCGCTGCCTGTCGGCTTATTTATATACCTCGGCCGGCAAGGGCGAGTCGTCGACCGACCTGGCCTGGGATGGCCAGGGCCTGATTTATGAAAACGGCGAACTGCTGGCAGAATCCGAGCGCTTCCTTGATCATTCGCATGTGATTTTTGCCGATGTCGACCTCGAGCGGTTGTCGCGCGAACGGATGCGCCAGACCACTTTCGGGCAGTCGGTCCGGCGTCATGCCGATGAGGTGGCCAAATTCGAGGTGCTGCGCTTTGAACTAGCGCTGCCTTTGGACAAAGCCCTGCCGCTGGCGCGCAAGGTCGAGCGTTTTCCCTATGTCCCGGCCGATACCAAGCGCCGCGATGAACGTTGCACCGAGGTCTACAACATTCAGGTGCAAGCACTGGTGCAGCGCCTCTCGGCCAGCAAGATCTCGAAAGTGGTGATCGGCGTTTCCGGTGGCCTGGATTCAACCCATGCGTTGCTGGTCTGCGCCAAAGCGATGGACCGCCTGAACCTGCCGCGTTCGAATATCCTGGCGTACACCATGCCCGGGTTTGCCACCAGCGACCGCACCTTGCTGCAGGCCAGGCAGCTGATGCAGCTGGTCGGCTGCACGGCGGCGGAAATCGACATCCGCCCGAGCTGCCTGCAAATGTTGAAAGACCTGGGCCATCCTTACGCTGCGGGGCAGGACCAGTTCGACATCACTTTCGAAAACGTCCAGGCCGGCGAACGCACTAATCATCTGTTCCGGCTGGCGAACTTCAATCACGCGATTGTCATCGGCACCGGCGACCTGAGCGAGCTGGCCCTGGGCTGGTGTACTTACGGCGTCGGCGATCACATGTCGCATTACAACGTCAACGCCAGCGTGCCGAAGACCTTGATCAGCCATCTGGTGCGCTGGGTGGCGGATACCGGCGCTATCGGCGGTCAGGGTTCCGATGTGTTGCTGAACGTGCTGAGTACCGAGATCAGTCCGGAACTGGTGCCAGGCAAGGCCAGTGGCAAACCAGAGCAGATTACCGAAGACGTCATCGGCCCGTATGAGTTGCAGGACTTTAATTTGTACTACATCTTGCGCTATGGCTTTGCGCCGTCGAAAGTCGCTTTCCTGGCGCTTTCAGCCTGGCAAGACAAGACTAAAGGCAGCTGGCCCCATGATGAAAAGATAGTACGAAACCAGTACGATCTGGCGGCGATCAAGCGCAACCTGGCGATCTTCCTGGACCGTTTTTTCAGAACCAGCCAGTTCAAGCGTTCCTGCGTGCCAAATGCGCCAAAAGTAGGTAGTGGCGGTTCGTTATCGCCACGCGGCGATTGGCGCGCGCCTAGCGATTCGGACGCAACCGTGTGGCTGAACGACCTGGCGAATATTCCCGACTGATCGTTTCTCTGCCCAAAAATGGGGAGAAAGCGCGCTTTTGTCGCGGGTCGTTGTATTTTTTGTCGAAGATATTGTTTTACGGTTATAGACAAACCAAGTTTTTCCTATACTCTTACAGGTTGAGCTTTAACCATGCTGTGCCGTTATTTTAGGCGCAGCGCTGCAAAGATTTATGTTTAATGCCTAAAGGAGTTGTCATGAAGCAAATTACCGCCGTTATCAAACCCTTCAAGCTGGACGAGGTGCGTGAAGCCCTTGCCGAAGTTGGCGTCACCGGCCTGACCGTGACTGAAGTAAAAGGCTTTGGTCGTCAGAAAGGCCATACAGAGCTGTACCGCGGCGCCGAATACGTGGTCGATTTCCTGCCAAAAGTGAAAGTTGAACTGGTGATCGACGATGCCTTGACCGAACGTGCAGTCGACGCCATCATCAAAGCGGCGCGCACCGGCAAGATCGGCGACGGCAAGATTTTCGTGCGCAATATCGAACAAGTGATCCGTATCCGTACCGGCGAAACCGGTCCTGACGCAGTCTAATGTTTTTTTTGTAGCGCGCTGACGTTACTGCCTTCCCTTCCGCAATTCTCTATCTTGGCCGCGGTCCTTCGATGTAATGGATGACTGACCGCGGCGCCAGGTTCACCCGAGCGGTTTTCGGGTATCTCAGACCTCTCCGCATCGTTGCTTGTAAACCTTGCTTATAGAGCGCCGTAAAGCATTTTCCGCATACTCTCGGACGTTTTTCTTATTGGACGCAGCTTGCCCCCGCACGCTATCGTTTCTTCCTTCGCAATGGATTGCAATCACGAGTTGCAGTCTGACGCGCCACAGAAGAGGTGATTCATGTCGTCTATCGCGACAGCAGCAATTGAGGCAAGCCCGGTCGACCTGTTACCCCGGGTCGTTCCGGCGCATCGCATCGGCAGCGACCAGGAAGCATTGGATGTGGCACGTGTGCTAGCGGCCGAATTCCGTACCGGCGCCAGTGAACGTGACCGCGAACGGCATTTGCCGTGGGCGGAAATTGAAAAATTCTCGGCCAGCGGCCTGGGTGGGATCAGCGTTCCAAAAGCATTTGGCGGCGCCGAGGTTTCCTACCGCACGCTGGCCGAAGTATTCCGCGTATTGTGCTCGGCCGATCCGGCCTTGGGACAAATCCCGCAAAACCATTTTGGCATTCTCGGCGTGGTCGCACAGAGCGCCGACGCTGCGCAAAAAGCTCGCATCTACGCCGATGTCCTGGCCGGCCAGCGGATTGGCAACGCCGGTCCGGAACGCGGCACCAGGAATATATTGGAGATGAAAGCGCGCTTGCTGGAGACACCCAACGGCTATCGCCTGAGCGGCAAGAAATTCTATTCGACCGGTGCCTTGTTTGCCCATTGGGTGCCAGTAAAAGCGCTTGATGAACAAGGCCGCGTTGTGCTGGTATTCGTCAAGCGCGGCACGCCCGGCCTGACTATCGTCGACGACTGGTCGGGGTTTGGCCAACGCACCACTGCCAGCGGCACGGTGCTGCTGGATAACCTGCCAGTGGCCATTGAAAATGTGCTGCCGCTGCATAAGCAGGCTGAGCAGGCCGGCATCCAAGGGCCGGTTTCGCAATTGATACAGGCGGCGATCGACGCCGGCATCGCCGAAGCAGCGATCGATGATGCGATCAATTTCGTCCGTACCCGTTCGCGTCCCTGGGCCGATAGTGGCGTCGAGCGTGCCAGCGACGATCCCTACATCATCCGCGATATCGGCGATCTGAAGATCCGCCTGCACGCTGCTAACGCGTTGCGGGCCAAGGCTGCCGGCGTACTCGACCAGATCGCCACGGTCGCAATCGATGCCGGAGCATCCGCCCGCGCTTCGATTGCGGTTGCCAAAGCCAAGGTCCTAACCACCGAGATTGCACTGCACGCCAGCGAGAAATTATTTGAACTGGCCGGTTCTGCCGCGAGCCTGGCGGAACATAATCTTGATCGCCACTGGCGCAATGCGCGCACCCACACCTTGCACGATCCGGTGCGCTGGAAGCTGCATGCCATCGGCAATTATCTGCTGAACGGTATCGCACCGGCGCGCCACTCTTGGAACTGACATCATGACTTCCCAAATTAATGCCGCCGAAGGCCCGGTGGTGCGTATCCTCGACGACATCCAGGCGCTGGCCGCAGCACGGGCGCTGGCGGCGGCATTTACCAAAGAAGCCAGTCAGCGTGACCGTGAACGGCGACTGCCGCTGAACGAACTTGAACAATTTTCCCGCTCCGGCTTGTGGGGAATCTCTGTGCCGCGCGCATATGGCGGCGCCGGCGTATCGTATGGCACCCTGGCTGAAGTGATCGCCACCATTGCCGCAGCTGACGGCTCGCTGGGGCAGATCCCGCAGAACCACTTTTACGCGGTCGAGATTTTGCGGGTGAACGGTAGCGATGCGCAAAAGCGTTTTTACTTTGAACGGATCCTGGCCGGCGAGCGGTTCGGCAACGCCCTGGCAGAGCTTGGCACGCGTACCTCGCAGGAGCGGCGCACCCGCCTGAGCAAGGATGGCGAGGGATTCCGCATCAATGGCCGCAAATTCTATGCGACCGGCGCGCTATACGCACATCGGATTCCGGTGTCGGTGATCGATGACGACGGCGTGCAGCAATTGGCCATCGTCAAGCGTGACGCGGCCGGGGTGGAGGTAATCGACGACTGGTCCGGTTTCGGTCAGCGTACTACCGGTAGCGGTTCGGTAGTGCTGGACAATGTGCGGGTCGAAGCGGACGAGGTGCTGCCGTTCCAGAGCGCCTTCGAACGTCCGACTGCATTGGGGCCGGTGGCGCAATTGCTGCACGCTGCAATCGACGTCGGCATCGCCCGCGCCGCACTGCACGATGCGGCTGTATTCGTGCGTACCCGTTCACGCGCCTGGATCGATAGCAAGGTGGAACGTGCCATCGACGATCCCCTGACGGTGCGTGAATTTGGCGATCTGGCGGTGCGTCTGGCTGGCGCCGAAGCGCTGCTTGAAGTAGCCGGAGAAACGGTGGGCCGCGCTGCATCGGCGCCAACTGTCGAAAGCGTCGCCGCCGCCTCGATCGCGGTGGCCGAAGCCCGCGTCCTGACTACGGAAGTATCGCTGGCGGCCGGCAGCAAACTGTTTGAACTGGCCGGTACGCAAGCCACTTTGTCCGAACATAACCTGGACCGGCACTGGCGTAATGCCCGCACCCACACACTGCATGATCCGGTGCGCTGGAAATACCACGCGGTCGGCAACTACTACCTAAACCACAAAAATCCACCGCGCCACGGTGCGATCTAAGCGTCTGAATCTGTTAATCCGATAATGTCGAAAAAGCAAATCCGCCTCAACGCTTTCAACATGAATTGCGTCGGGCATATCAATCATGGCTTGTGGACGCATCCGCGCGACCGTTCCACCGAATACACCAGCATTGAATACTGGACCGAGCAAGCCAGACTGCTGGAGCGAGGTAAGTTCGACGGCTTGTTCCTGGCAGATATCGTCGGCATCTACGATGTCTATCAGGGCTCAGCCGACCTGGCCGTACGCGAATCGATCCAGCTGCCGGTCAACGATCCGTTGTTGCTGGTGTCGGCGATGGCTGCGGTTACGAAGCATCTGGGTTTCGGCGTCACCGTCAATCTTACTTACGAGGCGCCGTATCTGTTTGCGCGTCGCATGTCGACTCTGGATCACCTGACGCGCGGCAGGATTGGCTGGAATATCGTCACAGGTTATCTGGACAGCGCCGCACGCGCCATGGGTTTTAGCGAGCAACCAGAACATGATGCGCGTTACGAGCGCGCCGAAGAATTCATGCAGGTGCTGTATAAGTTATGGGAAGGCAGCTGGGAAGAGGGCGCCGTGCTGCGCGACCGCCAGCGCCGGATCTTCGCCGATCCTGCCAAGGTACATCGCATCAGTCATCGCGGCCCGCATTATCAGGTCGACGGCTATCACCTGAGCGAGCCATCGCCGCAACGCACGCCGGTGCTGTATCAGGCCGGTGCTTCAGACCGCGGCCAGCAATTTGCGGCTGCACATGTCGAGTGCGTATTCATTTCCAGCCAGAAGCCGGAGGCAGCGCGCAAGCTGGTCGCCGACCTGCGCGATCAGGCGCAACTGGCCGGCCGTCATCGTCACGACCTGAAAATTTTCATGGGCATCTCGGTCGTCGTGGCGCCGACCGCTGCTGAAGCACGCGAGAAATATGCCGAATACTGCCGCTATGCCAATCCGGAAGCTGGCCTGGCGCACTTTGCCAGCGGCACCGGATTCGATTTTTCCACCTATGGCATCGACGAACCTATCAAGCCGGCCAGCAGTAATGCCATCCAATCCTCCGCTAAGGCGGTGACGGCAGCCGATGCCGGCTGGACCGTGCGCAAGCTGCTGGATCAACTGGCGCTGGGCGGGCGTTACGTAACCATCGTCGGTTCGCCGCAGCAGGTGGCGGACCAGCTGGAGGCGTGGGTCAGGGACACCGATATCGACGGTTTCAACCTGGCGCGGACAGTGGCGCCGGAAAGCTTCGAGGATTTTATCAACCTGGTGATCCCTGAATTACAGGCGCGCGGTTCTTACAAGCTGGAATATGAAGAGGGCACTTTGCGCGAGAAATTGTTCGAGGCCGGGCAACCGACCTTGCCTGGCAGGCACCCGGCCGCGGGTTATCGGCGGGCCGGCCAATCATAGTTTAGCGCCGCCGGCGGCGCTGATACATATCCATCAGCGGCGTCGAGGAAATACCATGTATCACGATCGACATCGCTACCACCGTCAACACCATGGAACTGATGGTCGGCGCCAACGCCGTCGATCGATAACCGGCGGGCGCCAGCCATCGATATTGCAACGCAAACACCAGGTAATACAGCGAACCGATGCCCTTGATGCCAAACCACGCCATCAGGCGCCGCTGCAGAGGCGAGACTCTGGCGCCTGCCAATGCGAGCGCAACCGAGAGTGGCCGAATCACGAAAAACAGCAGTAATGCAAGCAATGCTCCCGCCGCGGAAAAACCGATATGCGATAACAGGATGCCCGTCAGGGTCACCATCACGAATTCGGCAAACTGTTCCAGCTGCTGATTAAACCCGAGTACGGCTTCTGTCATATATGCCGATGCTTTGGCCGGATGGGTCGCCACTTTTTCTTTATGACTGGCAGAAGCGATATGCACTACGGTCCGCTGCTGGTCCGGATCGACCTCTTGCAGACCGCTATTGGTCGACTCGATGCGACGTATCGCCAGTCCGGCCGCAAACACCGCCAGAAAACCGATGCCATTGATCGCCTCCGTGACACCGTAGGCTAGCGCGATCAAGCCGATGCCGAGGAACTCTTCCATGCCCAGCGCCAGGCGAAAACGCAGCCGCAAACCAACCACCAGGCGTCCCACCAGCCAGCCGATGAGCCAGCCGCCGACCAGTCCGGCCGCTATGCCCCAGGTCACATGCAGCATCGCGTAAGCATTGATATAGGCGGTTGCCGACGGCACGCCGAGCAAGGACAGGCCGAGCATCACAAAGGGGAAGGCGGTACCGTCGTTCAAGCCACCTTCGCCAGTCAGGCTATAGCGAATCCGATCGCGGTCGGTGACATCTTTTATCTGCACGTCGGATGCCAGTACCGGATCGGTCGGCGCCAGGATCCCACCCAGCAAAATCGCTGCGCCCAGCGGCAAGTTGAACATGTACATGCCAGCCAGCGTCACCAGCGGAATCGTGACGAGCATCGCCAGCACGCCCAACCGTAGCGGCAGGCGCCAGATGGGGTCGCGAAACGGCAGGCGCAACTTCAGGCCGACCGTGAACAACGATAGCAGTAATGCCATCTTGGCCAGCGTCGTCAGTAGTTCTGCATGCTGGACGAGCGAGACATTGATCAAGCCGCTCACCGCCGGCCCCAGGATATAGCCGACGGGCAGATAGAACATGGCGGGACTGATCGGTAGGCGATCCAGCAACGACGCCATCAAGCACATGGAAAGCAGCAGGGCGCCGACTATCAGATACCAGATGGTTGATTGGTCGATGGCAACACCTCCCCGCACGAAATGATGGAGAAACGTCAAGTGGCGTGCATTTTTACCCACGCAACACAACTATCCACAGTGTCGCATGGCGCAAGCCGCAGCGTCAGTGCGTTATCGAACCTAATGTTTGAATGATAAGCAATTGGAACGAAAAAACCAGAGTGTTGCAACTTATTGCTTTTTTTTGCGAGATGCAGATATTTAATTGCAATATGAATACAATTTCAATAAGATTGCAAAAAAGAAAATTTCCAAAAGAAAATATTTCGTAAAAACGCAGATCGTAGTTCATATGGCAGCTATCGGCATCTATAACCGCGCTGTTGTCGACAAGAAATGGGCATAAGTACCAGGCGCAGGGTAGAGATCGCACCGGAAGTGTAGAAAATTCCGGGAAATTGTCTTGCAGTTTGTCTAGAAAGTTGAGAGGGTCTCATGGGTTCTTTGCACCGCGTTGAAAAGCGTAAATCGCTTTTCGCTGGAATTCTGTTTGTAGCGTGCAGTTCCTTATGGAGCGGAACGGTATTTTCCCAAGTCACCGGCGTCAACAAGTCGTTCAACCCGGTGCAGATACAAGACCGGACGCCGTTCAATGTCAGTCACCTGAGCATCGTGATTGCCAACCAGACCCCGGGCCAGACTCTCACCAACTTCAATCTGACTGACAACCTGCCCCCGGGCGTTACCGTTGCAGCAAATCCGAATATCCAGAATGCCTGCGGTGCGACGCTGTCGGCGACGCCAGGTGCAACGTTAGTTACCGTGGCGGGCGGCCAGGCGCAATTCGGTGATATCTGTACTTTCCAGGTAGACGTGGTGGCAACTACAGCAGCCAGTTATACCAATACCATTCCTGCCGGCGCGACTCTGGCAGATGGCCAACTGGTGCCGCAGACAGCTAGCGCTTCACTTACCGTGATCCGGCGCGATACCGCTTTGCCGCAGGTAAGTGCCAAGACCTTTTCGCCCAACAGCATCTTGACGGGCCAAACGTCGCAGATGACGATTACGCTCAAAAATGACAACATCCTGCCGTTAACCAACACCAACCTGAACGATACTTTCCCCGCCGGGATGACGGTTGCCAGTACACCGGCAGCGACAACGACTTGCGGCGGTACGTTAAATGCTGCACCCGGAGCGGCGCAGTTTTCATTGACCGGTGGCACAATTCCAGCCGGTAACACTTGCACCATCACGTTGCCGGTGGTAGGCGACATCGGAGCTCAGACCGGCACTGTTAATTTGTCAAACACCATAAATGCCGGCGATCTGACTTCTCTCAACGGGCAGATCCCGACGCCGCTCGCCAATGCCGGCGCTACCAGAGGCACACTGGCAGTGACTTCGCGCCCGGCGGACCGATTGACGAAAGCCTTTTCTGTCGCCAGTGCTTACGTTGGCCAGGCCTTTACCATGACCTGGACCATCTATAACGACACCGGAACTGCGTGGACTGGTATTCGCGTTAGCGATAGCTTGCCTGCGGGCCTTTCGGTCTACGCAACGGCCCCGGGATTATCGACAACCTGCACCGGCGGCGCAGTTACATCGCCGACGAGCGCTACAGTCAACCTGGCTAATGCTTCGTTGCCTGCCGGTCAAAGCTGTACCGTTACCGCCAAAGTCGTCGGCACGGCGCCGGGATCGCCGGTCAACACGATTCCGGCAGGTGCACTGCAAAACGCGCAAGGTGTAAGCAATCTCACGGATGCCAGCGCAACTGTAACCTTGAACGCGACAACGCCAGGGCAAAATCCGACGCTGACAGTCGCGAAAGGTTTTACGCAACTAATCACTGAAGCAGCGCTGAATCCGGCGGGAGCGTTACCCGGGGGGCATGCACCAGGTACCGTGACGGGCGGCCTGATCGACATGAGCGTGACGCTCACTAAAGTCATTCCTTCGGGCGGTGTGAATATTGATCTGCAACCTCTGACTTATACGGACGACTGGTCCGGCACAGCGCCTTATCTGCGGGTCTTTTCGATCGTTAGCAATAACTGCAGCACTCCCGCTAACCTTGTAGCCACGGCCGGATCGCAGTCCATAAGACTGACCAATGGCATTGTGCCGCAAGGATCGAACAGTTGCGTGATCAAACTGCGCTTAAAGGCTGATGCGGTGATCGCGCCGCCACCGCCACCGGTGGGCACGGGACAGAGCAACACGGTGAATGCATGTATTGGCGCCGGTCCATGTGCCGCAGGTAGCCCAAGCGCCATCGCGAATGCATTGATTGTCGGTAGCCCGCCACTGTTCCCGGCGAAATCGTTTAATCCAACCACCTTGCCGCTAAACGGCACAACCAAAGGTACCATTACGATTCAGAATCCGGCTTCGACCATACGCTATAACCTGAAAGCGGTGGATACCTTGCCAGCCGGCCTGATGTTCGCGACGCCGCTCAATGCTGTGACCTCCTGCACCAGTAACGGCGCCGTGGTCCCAACCTTTGCAGTCGCCGGGAAAACACTGACATTGCAGGTCTCGCAACTGAATGGTTTCAATAATTCCGCAGCGCCCCCGCTATGTACCATTACCTTTAATGTGATTGCGGACACCTCCACTGCGATAGCAGGTGGAACTGCTACCAATACCATTCTGGCCAATGCCGTGACTGCCACCGATATTTCCGGCACTCCCGATCCAAGCGCCACCAATATCCAGCCAGCCGATGCAAATGTCAGTTTTGTAGGTAGCGTACAGCCGCCGCAAATCTCCAAGGGATTCAATCCTATCGTGGTGTTCCAGGAAAACGGCAACGGCAAGATAGACAGCAATATCCAAGGGACCGGAGTGGGTGAACTCACCACCTTGACCTTGCAAATCATCAATCCTAATACCACCGGCGGGCCTGGTTTG
>FTFY01000878.1_pt1 | contig 20912 bp, 19 predicted proteins | sample 1640561 | NCBI WGS metagenome assembly FTFY01 (sample SAMEA3914789, study PRJEB12502) | metagenome | biome: forest; material: soil | place: Canada | collected 2011-07-03 | depth 0.3 m | reverse complement strand
GCATGGCGCGCAGCGGCCTTGAATCTGCCGCTCGCAGCAAGCCTGGCGGAGACTGAAGCGTGAAACGGCACATAAAGATACAACGGCGCTTGCTGTTAAGCGGCAGCGCAGCCGGCCTGTTGTTAAGCGCCTTGCCCGCTCTGGCGACGACAAAAGCCGCAGCGGGCACCACGCCGCGTCGCGTGGTTGTGGCCGGGGGCGCCATCACCGAGGGAGTGTATGCGCTTGATGCCGGCACGGTCCTGATCGGCGCCGATACCACCAGCACCTATCCTGCCGCAGCGCTGGCGCTGCCCAAGATGGGCTACCAGCGTGCATTGTCGGCCGAAGGTGTACTGTCGCTGCATCCCGATCTGCTGCTGGCGTCGGCCGACGCCGGTCCGCCGGCCACACTGCAGCAGATTGCCGCGGCCGGAGTGCGCGTGATCCGGCTAGGCGAGCGACATGACGTAAATACCGTGCGCGAAAAAATCATCGGCGTAGCCTCTGCTCTGGACCTGGCGCCACGCGGCAAGGCACTGCTGCAACGTTTCGACAGCGCATGGCAAACCACGTTAGCAGCAGTTCAGAAACAGCGCCCGGCCAAGCCGCCGCGCGTCCTGTTCATCCTGAGTAATAGCGGCACGCAGGCAATGGTTGCCGGTCGTGATACCGCAGCCGACGCCATGATCCGTTATGCCGGAGCAGTCAATGCCACTTCGGACGGCAAGGGTTTCAACGGTTACAAACCCCTGACCGCCGAAAGCGCGGTTGCCAGCGCGCCCGACATCCTGTTGATTGCCAGCGAAAGCTTGGCGGCCATAGGCGGTATCGACCGCTTGCTGGCTAGCCCCGGTATCTCCCTGACGCCGGCAGCTAAAGCAAGGCGGGTGGTGTCCGATATCGATTCACTGTTGCTGCTGGGCTTCGGACCGCGGCTGCCGCAAGCGCTGAGCCAGCTGACCACCCAGCTGTATTCCTGACCATTGATCATTGATAATTGACCGACGCTGCGATGTCATCCCCATTCCCTGGTACCTTGCCCGCCTCTGCAATCTCAGCACCCCATGCCCCCGAGTTGCCGCGCAAAAGCCGGCAACGCATGGTGCTCGCGGGCCTGTTGGTGCTATTGATCGTTACCACGCTGTTATGTGCCGCATTGGGCGCTTATCAAATCGATCCCTGGCGCATCCCGCTGCTGCTGTGGCCCGGCAGCCAACTCGACATGGCCGATACGCAAACCCGCGCGGTGCTGATGGATATCCGCTTGCCGCGGGTGCTGCTGGCGATCCTGGTCGGCTGCGGTTTCGGCGCCGCGGGCAGCGCCATGCAAGCCTTGTTTCGCAATCCGCTGGCCGATCCTGGCCTGATCGGCGTCTCCAGCGGCGCTGCACTCGGCGCAGCGCTGACCATCGTGCTGGGTACTACGTTGTGGCCCGAGGCGTTACGCATGGTCGGCATTTACGCGCCGATGCTGGCCGCCTTCATCGGCGCCCTGGCGGTGGCGATGCTGGTGTATCGGATCGGCGCCGCGCGTGGACGGCTGGCGCTGCCATTGCTGCTGCTAGCCGGAATCGCCATCAACGCTATCGTCGGCGCCGCCATCGGCTTGCTGATCTATGTTGCCAGCGACGACCAGCTGCGCACACTCACCTTCTGGAACCTGGGCAGCCTGGCCGGTGCGCAGTGGTCCTTGCTGGCAGTGGCAACGCCGGTGGTGGTATTCAGCATCGCCGCACTGGCGCGCCATTCCGCGGCGCTAAATGCCATGTTGCTGGGAGAAGCTGAAGCCATGCATCTTGGCGTGCCGGTGCAAGCCATCAAACGCCAGGTGTTGATCGCCAGCGCGCTGTGCGTCGGCGCACTGGTGGCTTGCACGGGCACTATCGGTTTCATCGGCTTGGTGGCGCCGCATTGCATCCGCCTGGCATGCGGCCCGGACCAGCGCGTGGTGCTGCCGGGGGCGTTACTGTTCGGCGCCGTCCTTACCTTGGCTGCGGACCTGATCGCGCGCACCGTAGCAGCGCCAGCCGAAATGCCTTTGGGTATCCTTACCGCGCTGCTGGGAGGACCGTTCTTCATGGTGCTGCTGTGGCGTCGACGCGGGCAGCTGGGTCTCTAACCAATCTGGAGTAACACGATGTTAATGGCAAGCGATCTCTCCCTGCGGCGCGGCAGTAAAACTATCTTGCGCAACCTCAGCTTGCATATCCGGCCGGGTGAAATTGTTGCTTTGCTAGGTCGCAACGGCGCTGGCAAAAGCACACTGCTGAAAGCCATGTCCGGCGAATTTCACGGCAAGCTGCAAAATAGCGAAGCGCAACTGACCGGGTATATCTCACTCAACGAGGTTCCGCTTGCGCAGCTGACGCCGCAGCAACTGGCCACTATCCGCGCGGTCTTGCCGCAAAGCGTGCAATTTTCCTTTCCATTCACAGCCATGGAAATCGCGTTGCTGGGCCGTTATCCGCATGGCGGCGGTGGCAGCATGAACGACCGCCTGATCGCCATGGAAGCGCTGGCGCTGGCCGGCGCTGCCGCACTGGCGGAACGCGACGTCACCACACTTTCCGGCGGCGAGTTGGCACGGGTGCAATTTGCCAGGGTGCTGGCGCAATTGCGGCCACAACCCGAACATGGCCATGGCAGATCACAGCCTGCTGCACGCTACTTGCTGCTTGATGAACCGACAGCAGCACTGGATCTGGCGCATCAGCACCATTTGCTCAGCACCTTGCGGCATTTGACGAAAGAATGGAATATCGGCGTGCTGGCGATCATGCACGACCCCAACCTGGCCGCGCGCTATGCCGATCAACTAGCCTGGCTGGTGGATGGCACCCTGCTGGCTCAGGATACGCCAGCGCTGACCATGACGCCGCATATCGTCAGGACTTGCCTGGGAATTGATGTCGACGTGGTCCGGCAAGCCGGTAAGCCACCGTTCGCAATGCCCTGCATGACTTGACGCTGAATTGAATAGCCAAGGGAAATCCGAGATTTATCGCTATTTTTGACTGACATCATTTATATTGGCCGCCGGCGCAGCTTCAGCAAAACCCGCTTTGAATTTCGGCCAAAACGTCGTACCCCATGCCTTGAGTTTTTCCACATAGGCCATTTTTTCCGGGTAGCGCACAATATTATTCGCGCGCCAGTCCATGTCAGCATAGGACAACACCGTATTTGACGAGATTCCCTCTGCTTCCGGATTAAATAGATAGTGGACCTCCATGCCACCCCATTTTTCAAGGCGGGTGAAGCGGACATCAACCAAATCTTGCGGATAGCTCACACCCTTGGCAGTCAGGTCGCCGGCAGCGGCACGATCAATCAGGTCATTCTTGACGGAGCGATCGGCCCACTGCTGCCACGGCGTCGTGTAATAACTGTGAACAATCCAGCAAGCCTCACTATCGAAAGGAGTCACCTCTTCAATCGCAACGAAATTTCGTTGCGAATCAGGTTGCGAACATCCCCTTGCTTCAGGAAATCCTGCGCCTGGGTTGTCTTTGCTCTTTAGCACATATCCTTTGATAGCGGCCACCAAATGCTTGTGCTCAATTTTCGCAAGAAAAAAACCGGTGCCGGTTGCAGTTGGTATTTTGATGCTGGTCGTAGCCAATTTGACCCAATTCCCGGGCGGAAGCGGAAGCTTGAATCCATCGACCTGGATTGATCCGCTGTAAAGACGTCCCATGATTGCATTGTCGATACCGGCTTCATTCGGCTTTGCTGTTGTGTCGGCAGTTGCCATCGACAAGCTTGCCGTCTTTGGCATCACCGGAGCGGGACTGCTTTTGGCTGTAGCTATCGCCGTGGGCGGAGACTTGACCGGAGCTGTTTGATGAGTTGCAACAGTGACTGCCGCATCTGCTACCGCCCTTGGCGGTTTCACAACCTGAGACGAATAACTCGCTACATTTTCTCCCGGCCCGATAGATTTATCGCTGTTATCAAACTGTTTTGGCGGGGACAACAGAAATAGCATCGTCAGCAGCGATACCGACATAACTGAAAACCGCCACAGCGGCGCACGCTGCCAGAGCGACCTGAACGACGCAAACGCACCAATCGGCGGCATAGTTCTCATTTCTCTGGTTTGGCGACCACCGTGTCGCCTACCGAATGCAAGCTCACTTTGGTGTAGCCATTTTGCTTGGCGTCGATCAACGAATCTGAAATCGATTCCTCGATGGCGCGCGCCAAATCTCGCGATGATGCGCCTTTCCCGAGTCGATCGTGGCGCCGCATCATGTCAATCAACACCTCAGGATCAATCCCGCCTGTGCTTACTTCCAGTTCATAACCTTTGATCATTGCTTCAATTTCAAGCGCAGTTACGCGCGCAATATCCAGACCTGAAAGAGATTTAAAGTTGAAAATGCGATCAATCCGATTCAACATTTCCGCAGCAAATCCCGCTTCTCTGAGTACATTGGTAGAACTTCGGCGCAGTTCGTCCGGATTGTTGGCATAGGTGACGCTTAGCGCCTGCATGGCGTCGGTTGCCGCATTCGTGGTCATGATGAAAATGGCGCCGGTCGTGGAAATTTGCTTTCCATCCGATGCTTCCGTCACAAAGCCGTCATTCCACGCAGTCAGGAAATTCTTGTGAATATCCGGATGCGCTTTTTCAATTTCATCCAGCAGCACCACTGCTTCCGGCGCGTCACGCAAGCCGGCAGTGAGCTTGCCGTAAGTGTCGGAACCGACATAGCCTTTTGACGACCCGAACAATTGGCTCGCGCCATGGCCGCCACTGGAAAACTGCGTCATATCGAAGTGCAGCAGCTTCCGTTGCAATTGCGCGCTGAGGCATTTGGCCAGATAGGTTTTGCCGGTTCCTGGCGGGCCTGCCAGCATGAAGACGCCAACCGGCTTACCTCTCTGTTTGAGCGCAAGCCGACGTCGGATTTGCGCTGCAATGTCATCGCAAACGCTGTCCTGCCCGATCACTTTGCTCTTCAGCTCGTTCGCCAATTGCTCGGCATCGATAAAGACCGCCGTCGGTTCGTTTGCCAGTTTTTCTTCAAGAATCCGACGATTGCTCAAGCGGTCAAGTATGTCCATCATCCAGCCTCTTCGATCAAAATTTGTACTGCTTGCACACTGGCGTTCGTGAAAATAACCTAAAAAGACAACTACCCATGCGAACGTCGCTACGCCGAGCACAATCCAGGCATAGGTATGTAAAAAACTGACGACGTTATGAAAATATGCGCCGACATCACTGCCGTTAGGACCGTGTTGCATCCAGAACTGAGCAATTGCAATAGCTGCCATCGCCAAAAAAGCGATCGGCATAAATCTGGACGCCGCTGACAATAAGCCTCGCATTAATCAACTTTCACTTTTAAACCAAGCACCTGGCCAACGCTCATGACCGGAAACACCGCCTGTGAAGCGCCTGAAGCCAAGCCAACGGTAATCCCGCCGCCTTCGCCATCGAGGACACCGGTCACCTTGATTACTCCATCAGCCGGAACAGGCACGGCAAAGGTTTTGGGCTTGGTGGTCAGCGTGACAGTGCGCGAGTATCCACGGCTCTCGATACGCACCGCGTCGCCGTCTTCGACGTCGGTATCCCAAAGAGTAATCCAGGCCAGTTGAAGCGGTGCGGATTTAGCTGCGATAACAGCGGGTTGGGCCCGAACGATAGCCTTGGGCTCTGCCGGAAGCGGTTGGGCAGCTACGGCCGCCGGCAACGTGGTGGCTGGCGCGATATCGGCTATCAGAGCTTGTTTGGCCGATGGGGAAAGCTGCATTCCGTCCAATGCGCCTGTCACATCCCGATCGTTCACCAGCAGCAGTCGGATAGAAGACATTGCGGCGAATTCCTGCGCCCGAGTCTGCCGCTGAGACTCACTGACGTTATCCCCCGGATGAAGGTATCGCACAACATCAGTTCCGGTCGTCAAAATAGTCGCACCGACAATGACTCCTCCGAGTGCGATTGTCGCGAGCAAAGATTTTCCTATGATAGGTATCATAGGAAATTGCTTCGCTTTCCTGGGGGCGGTCGCCGCAGCTAGCGGCGCGGCTTTTTCTTCAGTCTCGCTCAATCTACAACTCTCAGGACGTTTACGCTGAGCAATTATAGCCGCGGCAACCAAATCAAAGATTAGGTTTATTAAAAATCAATTGAAACATCTTGTTACAGCCTATTGCATGAAAATTCACTGCAAACAGGCAGTTAAATGGGTAGCGTTTCAGCTTTCGTCGTCAGGCGCCAACTCCGGCTCCGGCTCTTTGCCCAGCAGGCGCTGAGCCGCATCGCTCGGCAATGCCTCCACCGATTTCAGCTTGCGCGCCATCTGCCGGCTGCGCACTTCTGCCTGGTCGATATTCTTGGCGGCCCGTTCCAGCGTCAGTTTGGTAGCCGCCAGCACGTCGCCGAACTTGCCGAATTCTGTCTTGACGGCACCCAGCACTTGCCATACTTCGGACGACCGCTTCTCCAGCGCCAGCGTCCGGAATCCCATCTGCAGGCTGTTCAGCAAGGCCGACAAGGTAGACGGCCCGGCAATGCTGATCCGGTGCACCCGTTGCAATTCATCGGCAAGACCGGGACGACGCATGACTTCGGCATACAGGCCTTCGGTCGGCAGGAACAGGATGGCGAAATCGGTGGTCAATGGCGGCGACAGGTATTTCTCGGCAATCGTCTTGGCTTCGCCGCGCACCGCGCGCTCCAGTTCGCGCGAAGCCAACGCCACACCCTCGGCATCGGCGCGATCAGCAGCGTCGGCCAGGCGTTCGTATTGTTCTTTCGGGAACTTGGCGTCGATCGGCATCCACACCGGCGTGCCGCCATCGTCATTGCCAGGCAGCTTGATAGCGAACTCAACTCGCTCGCCACTACCAGGGACGGTTTCCACATTCTTGGCGTACTGTTCCGGCGTCAGCACCTGCTCCAACAGCATTTCAAGCTGGACTTCACCCCAGGTGCCGCGTGTCTTGACGTTGGTCAGTACGCGCTTGAGGTCGCCGACGCCGATGGCCAGTTGCTGCATCTCGCCCAGACCTTGATGCACCTTTTCCAGGCGATCAGAGACGATCTTGAACGATTCGCCCAAGCGCTGTTCCAGCGTTGCGTGCAATTTCTCGTCCACGGTCTTGCGCATTTCTTCGAGGCGCAAGCCGTTGTCGTTTTGCAGATCCTTGATCTTGGCTTCCAGTGTGGCGCGCACTTCCGCCATCCGCTGTGCATTCGATTCGGTAAGTGCAGCCAACGTCTGGTTCAGCGTATCGCCGAAGCGCTTCAGCGACTGCGCCTGTTCTTCGCGATTGGTCTGTGCTTGCTGATTCATCGCCAGCCGCATGCTGTCGAGCTGCTGGGCGTTGGTTTCGTTGAGCTTGACCAGTTGCTGGGCAAAGGTATCGATCTGGTTATTTTGCAAAGTCGCGACGCTGGTCATTTGCGCAGCGAGGGTCTGCTGCAGCTGGCCGAAGTTACTGCCCAGTTCCTGCCTCATGCCTTGCGCGCTGGTTTGTACCTCGCTGCGCAGTTCGCGTTGCTGGCGTTCGCCAATATCTTGTTGGTGGCGTTGCAAATCGCTCTGCAATTGCTGCAGCTGCTGCGCCGGATCCGTGCCTCGTGAACTGCGCACGATGGCGATAATTTGCAGCACGATGATGACGGCGGCAACGGCTAGCAAGATGAGCAACTCTGATGATGTCATGTATTCCTGAATTGATTGAAAACTACGAAATTGAAAACTGCCGAATTGCCAAACTGTAGGCTAGAGAAAAATCACGGGTGCACGTCGGCTTTGTTGCGCATCCAGTCCGCGGTCTGGAAGAAAGACGTCAGCAAACGCTCCTGCAGCCCTTCCTCCATGCCGACATCCTGCATCGCCAGCGCCATGCAGCGCAGCCATTGGTCGCGCTCCGGCGAGGCGATCGCATACGGCAAATGACGGGCGCGCAGGCGCGGATGGCCGAATTGTTCAATATACAAATCGGGGCCGCCGCTCCAGCCGCTTAAAAACCAGTAAAACTTGTCGCGCGAACCATCCAGCGTAGTCGGATGCAAGGCCCGGATCACAGAAAATTGCGGCTCCAGGTCCATCAGGTCGTAAAAACGGTCGACCAGTTCGCGCAGCTTGCCGGCGCCGCCTATCATGTCGTAGAGGCTGGCCTGTTGCTGATCCGCCGGCTCGGTGGCGGAAGTGGTGTTGTCTGTAGTCATGGGGAAAAATGATAGCGTAAGCCGGCATTATCCCCGAAATGACGTCATAGGGTGTCGAATCAAGTCTCTTGACTCACGCTTCGCGCAAGGTTTGCAGAGGCGGTTGATTCAACACATGCCGCAATCCGACCCAGCCGCCGGCAAACGTGCAGATCGCACCGATCACCATCCCGGCCAGCCATACCAGCGGGCTGAAGGTCCAGGTAAAGTTGAATACGTAATGCGCCAGGGCCCAGCCGATTGCAGCAGCGCCGCTAGCCGCCAGGAAACCGGCGAGACTGCCGATCAAACCGAATTCGATCCATTGCGATTGCGACAATTGCTTGCGGGTTGCGCCCAGCGCGCGCAGCAGGCCGGCTTCGCGGGTACGCTCGTCTTGCGATCCGACCAGTGCCGCATACAGCACCAGCGCACCAGACAGCAGCGTAAACAAGAAAAGAAACTCAACCGCCGCCACAACCTGATCGATCACGCCCTGGATCTGCTTGATGACGCTACCGATATCGACCACCGTCAGATTCGGGAAATCGCGCGTCAGTTCGTTGCTGAAATTGGCGTGCGCGTCCGGTAAATTGAATGCCGTGATCCAGGTTTGCGGCATGTCGGCCATCAGCTTCGGATTAAGGATCACAAAGAAATTAACACGCATCGAGCCCCACTCCAGCTTGCGCAAACTGGTAATCGGCGCACTCACCAGCTGGCCGGCAATGTCGAATTGCAGCGTATCGCCAAGCTTCAGGTTCAAGGTCTTGGCCAAGCCCTCCTCTACCGAAGCGGCGGCTTGCGTATCGTCAAACCAGGCGCCGGCGCTCACCGTGTTCTGTGCCGGTACCTGGTTCATGGTGGACAGGTTGAATTCGCGGTCGACCAGGCGCTTGGCCTTGTCTTCGGGATAGGTATCGGCGGTGATCGGCTTGCCGTTGACCTGGGTCAGGCGGCCGCGAATCATTGGGAACAACTGCGGCTGGGCGATGCCAATCGCTTGCAAGCGGTGCGTAATCTCGGCGCGTTGGTCATCCTGTATATTGATCACGAAACGATTAGGTGCATCGACCGGCGTCGCCTGGCGCCAGGCGCCGACCAGATCGCCACGAATAACCGTCAACAGCAGCAAGGCCATCAAGCCCAGCGACAAGGCCACGATCTGCACGATGGTGGCCACCGGCCGCCGCTGCAGAGCAGTCAACGCAAAGCGCCAGCTTGGATTACGCGACAGACTACGCACATGGCGCGACGCTTTCAGCGCCAGCCAGCCCAGCAAGGCGAACACGGCAAAGCCGCCCAAAAACCCGAGCGCGGTCAGCAAACCCAGTTTTACATCGCCAGCCTGCCACAACAGCAAGCCGATAAACGTCAGCGTACCAAACCCGTAGGTAGCCAGCACCAACGCTTGCGGCGCATCTTGCTCGCGCCGGATCACGCGGTTATGCGGCACATTGCGCAGTTGCAGGATAGGCGGCAAGGCAAAGCCGATCAGCAGTAGCATGCCGGTAATCAAACCTTGCAAGGCAGGCATCATGCTGGCGCCGGGCAAATCGCTGGCGACAAATTTTCCCAGCAGATCGAGCAACATGAAATGCGCACCGAAACCGAGCGCTACGCCAATCAGGCTGCCGGCCAGACCGACCAGCAGAAACTCAAGCAAATATAGTTGCGTCACCTGGTTTTGCGTCAAACCCAGGCAGCGCAACATGGCGCAGGCATCCAGGTGACGCAGCATGAAGCGGCGCGCCGCCATCGCCACCGCAACTGCCGCCAGCAAGGCCGACAACAAACCGACCAGCGACAGGAATTGCTGGCCGCGATCGAGTGTTGCTCGCATTTCAGGGCGACCGTTTTCCAGGCCCTCGATGCGCACGCCTTTGAGGTTTTCGCGGCTGATATCGCTTTCAACCCATTTCTGGAAATCCTGCACTTGTTGCGGGGCGCCGGCCAGCAGCAAACGATAGGTAACCCGCGAACCGTCCTGGATCAGGTTGGTCGATGCCAGATCGGCCATCGACAACATCACGCGCGGCGCAAAATTGATGAAGCCGCTACCGCGGTCGGGTTCGACCACCAGCACTTTGGCAATCTTGAAAGTACGATCACCGAGCTTGAGCGGATCGCCCACCGCCAGGTTCAGCGCGGTCAGCATGTTGGAATCCAGCCAGACTGTACCTGCGGCTGGAATCTCCCGGGTTTTGGCGTCCGTCCCGCCGACACTATCGGCGACCACCAGGGCGCCGCGTAGCGGGTAGCCGGCGCTAACCGCTTTCAGCGAAGCCAGCTGCGACCTGGCGCTGTCGCCCTCGCCGGCGATGGCCATGCTGGGAAACACAACCGTGTCAGCCAAGGTCAATTGACGGCGTTCGGCCTCTTGGCGCCAGCTTGGCGTTATACGCTGGTCGCCGGAAATCAGCAGGTCGGCGCCCAGCAACTGGTGCGCATCGCGGTTCATCCCGGCGCGCATCCGGTCTACAAAAAAGCCGACTGCCGATAAGGAGGCAACGGCCACAATCAAAGCGATCAGCAAGAAACGTAACTCACCTGCGCGCCAGTCGCGCTGGGTCATGCGTAGAGACTGCAAAAAAATCATGTAGCTAACCTTTGAAAAACCCAACGCAGGCCGCGCCACAGTTTAGGCAGCAGCCAGATCGCAAACAGGAAAAACAGGAACAGAAATGCAAACAACAGCCAGGGATGGAAAAACGCCGCCCATAAACCGCCGAGCACAGTCGCATCCTCGGAAAACGATGCAGTCCAGTTGCTCAAGGGTTCCGGCGTGGTGTTGATCATGGCCCGGCTGCCGGCCTTGGGAGCGTGCGCACCTAGCGCAAAAGTGCCGCCTATCAGCGCCGCTACAGTAGTCCAGGCCGGATCCATGTGGCCCATGGCGGCTACCGCAAGGATGGCGCCGGCCGGAATCCGGATAAAGGTGTGGACCGCGTCCCAGACTGAATCAAGTCCGGGAATCTTATCCACCAAAAACTCGATAGCCGCCAGCAAGCCGGTAACACCGATCACCCATGGCGATTCCAGTATCTGCAGCGCCTGCGGCAGATCGATCCAGCCCAGGCGGCCGAACCAGCCGGCGATGAACAACGCCATATACAGGCGGATGCCGCTGGCCCACGATAAGCCACCGGCCAGCGCAGCGCTGGAAAGTGTATCAATCATGATGTCCCCTCTTTCTCCGGAGTCGATCTGGTTTTGAGTGTTACGGCTAGCGTAACGTAAACCTGCATCAGGCGCGCAAGATTAGCTATCTTGCAGACAAAAATCGGCCGCAGGAGTTCAACAAGCCTGCAAATCGGCAACACACGGGAAATAACGAAAAAGAGGATGGTCGCCGCCAAACTGTGGCGGCGCCGGGGAATTACTTGGAATCGACCAGTGGCGCAACCTGCACGTCGCCGCATTGGGCACGATGCCGCAGGGCATGGTCCATCAGCACCAGTGCCAGCATGGCCTCGGCAATCGGGGTCGCGCGGATTCCGACGCAAGGATCATGGCGGCCGAAAGTCTCGACCGTGGCCGGATTGCCTTGCTTGTCGATCGACTGCCGCGGCGTACGAATACTGGATGTCGGCTTGATGGCGATCGACACGGTGATGTCCTGGCCGCTCGAAATGCCGCCCAGGATACCGCCGGCGTTATTCGTCAGGAAGCCGTTGCGGGTGATTTCGTCGCCATGCTGCGATCCCTTTTGCGCCACCGAGGCAAAACCGGCGCCGATTTCCACGCCTTTGACTGCATTGATACCCATCATGGCGTAGCCGATCTCGGCATCCAGCTTGTCGTACAAAGGCTCGCCCAGGCCAACCGGCACCTTGGAAGCGACGACATCGATACGGGCGCCGCAGGAATCGCCATCTTTGCGCAACGCATCCATATACGCCTCGAGTTCGGCGATCTGGCTAACATTGGCGGCAAAAAACGGGTTATTCGGTACGTGGTCCCAGGACTCGAAAGCGACAGGGATTTCACCCAGCTGGCTCATGCAGCCCTTGAAAGTGGTGCCGTATTGCAGCAGCAGCCACTTCTTGGCGATGGCTGCAGCGCCGACCATGGGCGCCGTCAGGCGTGCTGACGAACGGCCGCCGCCGCGCGGATCGCGGATACCGTACTTTTGCCAATAGGTAAAATCGGCGTGGCCGGGGCGGAAGGTGTCGACGATATTGCCATAATCCTTGCTGCGCTGGTCCTGGTTGCGGATCAACAGCATGATCGGAGTGCCGGTGGTCTTGCCTTCATAGACGCCCGACAGGATTTCCACCGTGTCCGGCTCCTGGCGCTGGGTCACGTGGCGCGAAGTACCCGGTTTACGGCGATCCAGATCCGGCTGGATATCGGCTTCGGACAATTCCAGTCCCGGCGGGCAGCCGTCGACTATGCAGCCGATGGCCGGGCCATGTGATTCGCCGAAATTGGTGACGCTAAACAGACTGCCGAAGGTATTGCCGGGCATGATGATCCAGATAAAAAAGGGCTGAAAAATGTGATTTTACCAGCGCAGGCGCCGTGATAGTGAATCGGGCGCCATAATAGTTGTTATTTTATTATCCCATACGCGTAGGCACGATAGGTACGATCGAACTGCCCCACCCGGTTTTACTGCCAGGCGCCGCGTAAAGTCTGCACTTGCTGCTGCAAATATTCCGGCGTCGCCTGGGTCGGCGCTCCCGCTTCGCCCACCGTCAGCTGCAAAGCAGACAGCGGTCCGCGTTTGAACGAGCGCTGGAAGGGATTGCCGGCGCTACGGGTCCACATACTCCCCCACAAACCACTCAATGCCATCGGGATCACCGGCACTGGCGTGCGCTCGATGATTTTCTTGATGCCGCCGCGGAATTCGTTCATTTCGCCGGTGCTGGTCAATTTACCTTCCGGGAAAATACAGACCAGGTCGCCATCTTCCAGCGCAGCGGCGATTTGTGCAAACGCCCGCTCCATCAATTCCGGATTTTCCTTGGCCGGCGCAATCGGAATCGCCTTGGCGGTTTTGAACAGCCAGGCCAGCACCGGGATTTTGAAAATCCGGTGATCCATCACAAAACGGATGGGCCGCGGACTTGCCGCCATGATCACGATCGCATCGACGTAACTGACGTGGTTGCAGACCAGCACCGCAGCGCCTTCGTCCGGGATACGGTCGCGGTTCACGGTATGAACCCGATGGATGGTATGAATCAATATCCAGGCCACGAAACGCACCAGGTACTCCGGCACCACCGTGAAAATATATAGCGCGACAATAGCGTTGAGAATCGCGGTGACCAGGAAAATCTGCGGAATCGTGAAACCGAAACTCAACAAGGTCATCGCCACCAGCGCCGCCACCACCATGAACAAGGCGTTCATGATATTCATGCCGGCAATCGTGCGCGACAGATGCCGGCGGTCGCACCGGGTCTGGATCACTGCGAACAGCGGCACGATATACAACCCGCCGAAAAGGCCAATCATCACGCAGTCGAACAGGATGCGCCAGCTACCGGTTTGCTGCACAAATCCGGCCATGTCGACCGTGGTGGTATTGGTATAACCTAAACTGGCAAAGAACAGGTCGAGGCCAAACACCGACAGGCCGATCGCGCCAAACGGCACCAGCCCGATTTCCACCTTGTGACCCGACAAGCGTTCGCACAGCAGCGAGCCGGTGCCGACGCCAAGCGAGAATACCGTCAGCAGCAGCACAAAAACACTATGGTCGCCATGCAGGTAATTTTTCGCATACAAGGGAAACTGCGCCAGCACGATCGCGCCGTAAAACCAGAACCACGAGTTGGCCAGCATGGCCAGGAATACCGGCCGGTTCTTGCGGGAAAACCCCAGGTTGCGCACCGTTTCGGTAATCGGGTTCCAATTGATCTTCAACGCCGGTTCGGCGGCCGGCGTCAGCGGGATGCCGCGACTGAACAGCCAGCCGACGACCGCAATCGCCAACGTACCGCCCGCCACCAGTTCGATACCCCACGGCTTGTGCACCACCAACACCGCGCCAAGCACTTCACCCAACAAGATGCCGACGAAAGTTCCCATCTCGATAATGCCATTGCCGCCGACCAGTTCATCCTGACGCAGCTGCTGCGGCAGATAGGCGTACTTGACCGGCCCGAAAATGGTCGAATGGACACCCATGCCCACCACCGCCAGAACCAGCAGCCATAAGCTATGCGTCATCCAGCCCACGGCGGCAATCGCCATGATGACAATTTCCAGTACCTTTACATAACGCGCCAGGCGCGATTTCTCGAACTTGTCGGCCAGTTGGCCGGCAGTCGCCGAAAACACCACAAACGGCAAAATGAACAAACCCGGAATCAGGTTGTTCAACAGATTGACGTCCATGCTGGTCCAGCTCAACGCTTCGTAAGTCAGGATCGTCAGCAAGGCGGTCTTGAATACGTTGTCGTTGAAAGCGCCAAAGAACTGGGTCCAGAAGAAAGGAGCGAAGCGTCGCTGGCGCAGCAGGGCAAATTGACTGGATTTGGACATAAGTGGACTAATGGGAAGGGGCGCGCCTAGGCAGCGACGAATGCATTACTGTTTTAATATTTTTTTAAAACTTACACAATTACGCAAAAAAACCGTTTGCGGCATCTCCCTGCCACAAACGGTTCCTGACAAGCTTTACACAAATCCTATTCGTCGGCGTTGGACGGCCAGTCGCGAATGTAGGCTTTCAGCATCTTGTTTTCAAAACCCTGGGCATCCAGCACCGCTTTGGCCACGTCATAAAACGACATCACGCCGAGCAAGGTGCGGGCATCCATGATCGGTACATAACGTGCGTGGCGCTCCAGCATGATGCGGCGCACTTCATTGACTTCGGTATCGGGTGTGACGGTAATCGGGCTATCGTCCATATGCTTGCGCACCGTGTTGCTGCCGACCGCACCGCCGTTCTGGTGGATCGCGTTCAACACTTCGCGGAAAGTCAGCATCCCCACCAGCGTACCGAACTCCATCACTACCAGCGAACCGATATCCTTTTCCGCCATTGTATTGACAGCGTCGATCAACGGCGTTTCCGGCGTCACCGTGTAGAGAATATTGCCTTTGACTTTGAGGATCTCAGAAACTTTCATGGGGCCATCCTGCCTTTGCTTGAGTTATGCTTACTTTATGCTTACTTATATCCAGAATGTAGCTTAAGCCAGACTAAAAATCTACCGCGCAGCGCAGCACGAGTAGAACGAGTTCTCATATTTCAAGAATAGAAGGAGACTGCAAACACCATGAGCGCCCCCCGTTACCCCGGCTTCGACACCTTGTCGCTGCACGCCGGCAGCGTCCCCGATCCAGCCACCGGCGCCCGCGCCACGCCGATCTACCTGACCTCGGCCTTTGTCTTCAAGGATTCCGACCACGCTGCTTCGCTGTTTAATATGGAGCGCGCAGGCCATGTGTATTCGCGCATTTCCAATCCCACCAACGCCGTTCTGGAAGAACGCATTGCCGCGCTCGAAGGCGGTGTTGCCGGGATTGCCGTCGCCAGCGGACAAGCGGCCATGCATCTGGGCCTGGCTACCATCGCCGGCGCCGGTTCGCATGTCGTGGCGTCGCGCGCCTTGTATGGCGGTTCGCACAATCTGCTGTCCTACACCATGAAACGCTTCGGCATCGAAACCACTTTCGTCGATCCGAGCGACATGGATGCCTGGCGCGCGGCGATCCGGCCGAATACCAAAGTACTGTTCGGCGAGACGCTCGGCAATCCGGGGCTGGACGTGCTGGATATTCCGCGTATAGCGGCCCTGGCGCATGAGCATTACCTGCCGCTGATGGTGGATGCCACATTTACCACGCCGTACCTGCTGCGCCCGTTCGATCATGGCGCTGACCTGGTGTTCCACTCGGCCACCAAGTTCCTGTGCGGCCACGGCACCGCGGTCGGTGGCCTGTTGGTAGACGGCGGCACTTTCGACTGGCAGCAAGCGTATGAAAAACCCGGCCGCTTCAGCGAATTGTGCGAGCCGTACGAAGGTTTCCACGGCATGGTGTTTTCGGAGGAATCGACAGTCGCGCCGTTTTCCTTGCGCGCCCGCCGCGAAGGATTGCGCGATTTCGGCGCGGTGATGAGTCCGCACAATGCCTTTGCCATCCTGCAAGGCATCGAGACGCTGGCGCTGCGCCTGGAAAAGCATGTCGCCAATACCCGTAAGGTGGTCGAATTCCTGGCGGCGCACGCTGCGGTGGAGTCGGTCGCCTATCCTGAATTGCCTTCGCATCCCGGCCACGCGCTGAGCAAGACGCTGCTGCCAAAAGGCTGCGGCGCAGTATTCTCGTTCAACCTGAAGGGCGATCGTGCCGCCGGCCGTCGCATGGTGGAATCGCTCAAGATATTCTCCCACCTGGCTAATGTCGGCGACGCCAAATCGCTGGTCATCCATCCGGCCTCGACCACCCACTTCCGGGTTCCGAGCGAGCAGTTGGCAGCCTCCGGCATTACCGAAGGCACCTTGAGGCTGTCGATAGGCCTGGAGAATGTCGAAGATCTGATTGAAGACCTGGCCTACGGTCTGAAGATGTCACAGCGCGCCGAGCGGAAGGAAAAATGAAATGTTACTAAAAACACACTTCCGCGGCACAGATTACGATACTTATTGTTATACCGGCGGCAAAGTCTTCAACCCGGCTTTGCCGACCGCGGTGTTTATCCACGGCGGTCAGAACGACCATTCCGTGTGGATCTTGCAAACCCGCTATTTCGCCCATCACGGCTTCGGTGTCCTGGCAGTGGATCTGCCGGGACATGGGCGTAGCCAAGGCCCAGCCTTGGCCACCATCGAAGAATTGTCTGATTGGTTGAATTCGTTGCTGGACGCTGCGGGTGTTACCAAAGCGATCCTGGTCGGACACAGCATGGGTTCGCTGATTGCACTGGAAACGGCCGGTCGCGCGGCAAGCTCTGCGCGTATCGCAGGCATCGCGCTGGTCGGCACCGCGTATCCGATGAAAGTCGCAGATGCGCTACTCGATGCCGCCAATAATGCACAACAGAGTGCGATCGACATGGTGAACATCTGGTCGCACTCGACCATTTCGCCCAAACCCTCGGCGCCAGGACCGGGATTTTACGTGCAGGGAGCCAGCCAGCGACTGATGCAGCGCATTGCCCGCCAGTCCGACAGCAAGCCGACCGTGTTCTATACCGACTTTGCCGCATGCAACGGCTATGCAAATGGCGAACAGGCATCGCAAGCCGTGACTTGCCCTACCCTGTTCCTGCTCGGCCAACGCGATGTCATGACACCGGCCAAAGCCGCGGCCGGCCTGATTGCTGCGATCAAACATGCCAAGGTAATGCAGGTCGAAGCCAGCGGCCACGCATTAATGGCGGAACAGCCGGATGCCGTACTGGATCATTTGTTCAAGTTTGCCACTGCGGCGCTGCACTCTTCCTCAGCGGTTGCAGCTGCTGTCAAGGGGGATTAAGCTTAAAGAACAGTAAAAGAATAGTAACTACGAGGAGACGCCATGCCTACCGTGCTTGAAAAGAAATACGAGACGTTTGCCGAGTTCTATCCGAGTTACCTGAGCCAGCACAGCAACCGCACTTGCCGCCAGCTGCATTTCGTCGGTTCGACGCTGGCGCTGCTGTCGCTGCTCGCGCTGGTATTGACGGGCGCCCTGTACTGGGTCGCGATAGCGCTGGTGTGCGGTTACGGTTTTGCCTGGGTCGGCCATTTCGTGTTCGAGAAGAACCGTCCCGCTACCTTTAAACAACCGCTCTACTCTTTCCTTGGCGATTGGGTCATGTACTGGCAGATGCTGACCGGCCAGGTTTCTTTTTAATTAATTGTGTAAAAAAACGGCTCACAGCAATGTGAACCGTTTTTTCCTTAATTGTTTCTTAATTATTCTTTAATAATCTCTTAAAATGGCAATTAATTAACATTTAGACATCACAAGGACAAACGGCAAACGAATGACCTCAAAACAGCCCCGGTTTGTAATAAGTTACACGCGCCCAACTTACAAAGGTGTGGCGCAAGTCAGTTATTTCTGGACCCCGGGATTAGGACACGGCGGCACTCTCAAGCTGCGAATGTTCTAATCCGTCCGCGATAAAATACGCCGCCAAGCTCTGCTCCAACCCCTTTTCTATGGCAGCTTCGACCTGCCATGCCAGTGCCGACTTGATCACTCTGCCCGCCGCCAGGTTGCACACGAACAAGCGATAGATATCTGCGAGTTGCAGTACATCCGGATTAGCCACCAAAATCCAGCCATCGATGTTGACACGGACTTTACGTCCCCACTGGCTCCTGACCTGCATTTCGCTCTGCACGCAGCCGACCCAGCCGATCTCCTGCATTTGCTGCAGCAAGCTTTCCGACTCATCAAAACCCAACCGGGTTGCCTGTCGTATCTGGCCCGCGCCCACTGCAGCCGAATTGCCCTCGGTCCTGGCTTGATACAGCACACCCAATACCGCCATCGCATCAACGAAAGCGCTGCCCGGGGTCGGCACATGCCACCAACGTTCATATTTCACTACCGGCAACGCCGCCACCAGCAAGGCGCCGACCAGCGTGATCATCCATAACATGTAGATCCACAACAAGAAGATCGGCAAGGCGGCCAAGGCGCCGTAGACCATGGTATAGGTCGGAAACTTGATCACATAGGCCGCAAAGAAACGCTTGGCGATTTCAAATGCGATACCGGCCAGCAAGCCGCCCCACACCGCGTCGCGCCAGTCCACCCGTTGATTCGGCACCGCCACGTACAGCAGGGTAAAAGCACCAGTAGTCAACGCTATCGACACCAGCGTATAAAACCAGTTGCCGACCCAGCTGATCACCAGGCCATTGGTCACCGCCGAAATATTCGAAGTAACGCTGATCGAAATACCGATCAGCAGCGGCCCCAGCGTGATGATCGCCCAATACACCAATACCCGGTGAATCCATGGACGTTGGGTCTTGACCCGCCAGATGCGGTTGAACACGTGGTCGACTGTCGACATCGTCAAGACCGAAGTCACGATCAGCGCGATGCCGCCGACCGCCGATAATTTGGCGGATTTACTGGCAAACTGATTGAGAGAATTGAGAATCGTATCGGAGAACCCGCGCGGCATCAGGTTATGCACAAAATACTGCTCCAGCGAAGCGCGGAAAGTGCCGAACAACGGAAACACGGTAAAAATCGCCAGCGCGATGGTCAGCATCGGCACCAGTGCCAGAATCGAGGTAAAGGTAAGGCTGCCGGCCACCTGCGGCAAGCGTTCCTCATCCAGGCGACGTGCTGCGAACCGGAACAGATCGCGCAATTCCGACCAGGACAGGCCGCGTAATCCGGAAAATTTTATTGACTTCATGTTTTACCTAATCTTGCCCGCCCGCGTTGCTGCCGAGCTTCGCGATCCAACGCGCATTTGCAGCGTGAACCGACGCTAAAGCGCCCTATAATACCAAAATGAGCTCATCCAATATTAACGTTAACACACCAATTCTGGTTTTGTACTACTCCCGCCATGGTTCGACCCGCAAGCTGGCCGAACTGATCGGCCAGGGAATAGACGCCGTAGCCGGCTGCGAAGCACGTTTGCGCACGGTACCAGCCGTATCGACCGTGACCGAAGCCAGCGCCCCCGATATCCCGTCGGAAGGCGCGCCCTATGTCGAACTGGCGGATCTGCAAGAATGCCAGGGCCTGGCACTCGGATCGCCAACCCGCTTCGGCAACATGGCCTCCGCCATGAAGTATTTCTGGGACGGCACCAGCACCGACTGGCTGGCCGGCACCCTGGCCGGCAAACCGGCTTGCGTGTTTACGTCCACCGGCAGTTTGCACGGCGGCCAGGAATCGACGCTGATATCGATGATGACGCCCTTATTGCACCATGGCATGTTAGTGATGGGCCTACCCTACACGCTGCCCGAATTAATGACAACTGCCAGTGGCGGCACGCCGTACGGCGCCAGCCACTGGTCCGGCATGAACGGCACGCATCCGATCTCTGCCGAGAGTCGCATACTAGCGATCGCCCAAGGACGGCGCCTGGCAGAAACCGCCTTGAAGTTAAATCCCAAGCGCACCACAGCGAGGGCATGATGACCACCAAACTAAAACCCGGCGTATCGACCCACCCCCTGCCACACGCAGCGCGCCAGCCACGCTTCTTCTATTTCGGCGCAGTCGGCAGCCTGCTGGCCCTGATAGCACTAGGCCTGGCCTGGGAACTGGCGCTAGCGCCACTACGCCCCGGCGGCTCCTGGATGGTATTGAAGGTACTCCCGCTGCTATTCCCGTTACGCGGTGTATTAAAGCGCGACGTCTACACCATGCAATGGGCCTCGATGCTGATCCTGATCTATTTCACCGAAGGCATAGTACGCGCCACCAGCGACAGCAATCTTTTGTCCAGCAGGCTTGGTTGGGTAGAAGTAGCTCTTAGCACCATTTTTTTCTTGTGTACCATTCTTTACCTGCGGCCATACAAAAAAGCAGCCAAGGAAGTAGCAAAACAAGCGATCAAGAAGGCGTCGCAAGAGTAAAAAATTACCGGGGGGGGGGCGGTTGTTTTTGACGCTGCTTTTGACTTGGAAGTCCGCATGGGGACGCTGCCAAATGTGGCCTCGGGAATTGTGGGGGAACATGTTTGAGCGAAGCGAGTTGGTTTCCCCACCCGACTGATACGCGCCGCATTTGGGGACCTCCTGCGGAGGTGATGGCTTTGGCAGGAGCAGTGCTCCAGCCCTTTCTTTGCGTACTTTCTTTGGCGAAGCAAAGAAAGTATGCG
>FTFY01001013.1_pt1 | contig 20937 bp, 21 predicted proteins | sample 1640561 | NCBI WGS metagenome assembly FTFY01 (sample SAMEA3914789, study PRJEB12502) | metagenome | biome: forest; material: soil | place: Canada | collected 2011-07-03 | depth 0.3 m | reverse complement strand
GCCTTGAAATACAAAACGCCCGATGCAGTGCATCGGGCGTTTCTATGGCAATAAATACTGTCAACCTATTTTAGGACTGGACACGGGGCGTGACAGATTGCTACCAAGACGCTTTCAACATAGTCTTTTTCAGGGGTAATGATTTGGTTTCGATTGGAATTTTTTATATGTACGGAATCGAACAGACTGTGCTTTCCGCGCTATAGAAACTTGTAAAGTTCGATAGCAAAAATTGGGCGCAGCGACACTTCTGGAAACGCGTCGCGACATAACTTTTATCGCTTCCCCTACCGCAAGGAAGAAGATTATGGAAAACAGTATGGAAACCCTCCGAAGCCAGAACGCCGAAATGCCAGTTATGTTTGGTGAGTTGAAACCAGGCTTAACAGCCGACAGCGCAACATTTGTCCCGTTCATCCTGATCGATGGCCAATGCCGAGCGCTCATTTTGTTCGATAACCATATGGCGTTCAAACGTCATGTTTTTTCGGAGCGATCGACGGAAGGATGGACCGGTAACGGAGATGATTGGACGTTCCTTGCTGAAATCGTTGTCGCCGAGTGCCTTTGTCCATTGACGGAGCCGGTTACCTATGACTCCACTGCCGACTTATTTTCTGCCCGGGGATGTCGATCCGCTTTAGAAAAATTAGCCTTTCAATTACAGGCAATTTATCAGAACGACGACGCAATCCGAGATTTGATGTCACGCGTGGTTGCCGAGCACCACGCCACGCCTGTGAAACTCTATCCTCAGGAACCCACACGCTCACTGTCTTACCAGTCTCGGAGAACTTCATGGATATAAGCGGAACCTTGAAATTTACGATAGCGATCGATCAGCTTGCACGCCTCGCCGAACAGTCAAAAAACGAGGCTATCCATGACGCCGCAACGGGCAACAAAGAGAAGGCTGCGCTTGGCCGCGTCGCCGAAGCGGCATATGGAGATGCAATTGCCTACCTGACAGCAGCAGGGTAGGATTTCGTGAAATTCGATGTACGGCACCTGGAAAAAAATTTGAAAGCGCATCTTTTTCAAATGAAATAAAAAGCGTGGCCGGAAGCCACGCTTTTTCTTCTACTATCCTACCTCCACCTATTTAGCGGCGACGATGATAGCTGACGTATCCACGCTCTTCACGCCCTTAACTTTTCCAGCGATATCCTTCACGTGATCAACGGCATCCTGCGTTGCCAATGCACCGCTCAATACCACCACGCCGTGGGTTGTTTTCACACTGACGTCAAAGCCCTTGGTCAGGCTGTTCGCCATGATTTCGGATTTTACCTTGGTGGTAATCCAGCTATCGGAGACAACGCGCTTGCTCTTGGCGACGCTTTTGTCGACCTTGTCCGCCGCCATGCCGTTGGAAGGCGTGGTCAGGTTATTGTCAACGCTCTTGACGCCCTCCACCCGCTTGGCGATAGCCTCAGCCGTAGATTTTGCGCTGGCGCTGCTGGCCGCACCGTTTAGCGTTACTACGCCATTGGTGGTTACTACACTGACGTCTGATTTACTCATGCCGTCAGTTGTCATCAGCTTTGCTTTGATGGTAGCGGTGATGGCGGTATCGGTCACCGTAGCAGTTACGCCATCGCTGTGCGCTTGCGGCGCTGCGGCATCGGTTGAAGCAGCAACTGCCGCTCCGCCGGCAAGACTGGCGCCAAAAGCGGCAACGATCAAGGCACTGCGCAGGGATTTCTTATACAAATGTGACGTATTCATGCGATTTCTCCGGTTTGCCGTCTGCACGGCTGGCGTTACAAAAATGTGAATCGGCAAGATCCAGCTGCGTAGAAAAACTGTTGATTCGTCTTCTATCGCAGTTGGAGCGTTACTGATGTCCATAACGTGAGTTTTCCGCAAGCTGCACATTCTGTCGGTTCGTTATCATACATAGCGGTGCTAAAGTGTTGTGACGTCGCACAACTCGTCGCCTCAAATTTTGACGAAGCCAGCCCCGGCCAAGGGACCGAACGGCAACGATGCCAGCGGGCCGCCGACATCCAGCGCACCGAGATCAACGCCAAAGAAGCCAACCTTCTCCAAAAGCGAGCGGACGGTAGTTTTGGCATCCGTGTCGTCGCCTGAATAGAAAAGCACGCGGCGCCCGCCCGATGCTTCCGGCTCGACGAGAGCACGTGCATCGATGTGATTGAATGCCTTGACGAGACGCGCGCCAGGAATAATCTCGCGGACCAGGCTGCTCGAATGACTGCCTCCCAGATCGACCGCTTTGATGCCATATGCGGCCAAAGGATTGGTAGAGTCCTTCGCGTCCGGAGAATCGGGATCGATCCATTCGACGGCATTGGTGCCGTCGACGACGATGCGTCCGTTCCAGGCAGGCAGCCTGCCAAGGACACGCTTTACATCCACCCAGCGAATGGCAACGACGACGATGTCCGCCTTGGCCGCTTCGTCCGTCGTGCCGGCCTTGATTGTCGGACCGAGCTCTTTGACCAGTCCAGCGAGGGATTCGGGGCCCCGGCTGTTTGAGATGACAGCCGGTATGCCCGCCTTGGCGAACGCCCGTGCAATGCTGGATCCAAGCGCGCCTGCGCCAATAATGCCAATGTTCATGATTTACTCCTATGTAAGTTGATTCGGCTTAGGCCGCCGCGGCCATTTCTGTGTGCTCTTATCCTGCCTGTTTGAGGAGGCCCTGGCCGCGCAACCGGCTGCCAATGCGCTCGATGTTGCGTTCGCCCTGCCAGAGTGCCTCCGCATTGGTGTGAACGGAGTAGTAGCCGGTGACCAGATCGTAAGGGTGTTTAATGGCAGAGCCGAGAACGAAGCGTGTGTCGGAAGCGGCTTCAAAATGGATTTCATCTTCGGATTCCTCAAAAACAGCGAGCTCGCCTGCGGATATGTGTTCCGTTGCCGATACGCCGCCTTCATCAACGGCGATCCATGCCACATCGTGGCCTTTGGGAGGAATGAAGCTCCAGCGTTCACCGGCCTTCAGCCCCACATCGAGGTACGTCATACCTCTTGGCGCAGCAACAATGCTTTTGTGTCCTTCGTATTCGCCCATGATGATTCGGACGGGTCCAACTGTCTCAAACGCGGACGCGTCGAGATACTGGCTGTGAGGTTCCGCCAATTCGAGTTCTGGCGGCAGCGCCACCCAAAGCTGAAATCCTTTGCCCCGATCTTCGCCGTGTAGCCCGCCGGTATGCCAAACGCCGCTGCTTGCGCGCATCCATTCGGCGCCGCCCGTGTCGACAATACCTTCGCGCCCGGTTGTTTCCTTGTAGAAGGCCTGGCCGGACAGGATCAGCGTCAGTGTCGCGATGCCGGAATGAGGGTGAAATCCAAACTTGGGCGCGTTTGCTGCATCAGCTTCGAAACGGTCAAGAAATACGAACGGCTTGATCAGTTCGCCGACATCGCCCGGACTTGCCAAGCGGGTAATGGCCCCGTGCGTATGTCCGCGTGTACGCAATGCCACCTTGCGCTGTTGTTGATCGCCACGCTCGGATCGCGTGGGCTGTGTGTGATTGTTCATTTTTTCCTCCATGCCATAAATTTCATGATTGCTCGTTAGTCCCAAGCCGGAGCGAGGTGGGCAGGATTGACAATCCGGCCTCCCGGACTGCGAAGCATCGCTATCGTCTGCATGTCCTCTTGGGAAAGTTCGAAATCGAAGACGCGGGCGTTGTCGACGATTCTCTCGATTTTTTCGGTGCGCGAAAGCGCTACGACGTGCGGCTGCTGGATCAGCCATCTCAAAACGACTTGTGCAATTGTTCGCTTATTGCGGACGGCTATTTCCTTCAGGACGGGACTTTCAAAGACGCGCCCGACCGCCATGCCGCAATAGGCCATCAGGCTCGTCTGGCTGGCATGGACCGCCTTGAGCAGCACGCTTTGATCCAGGAATGGGTGGTACTCAACCTGGTTTGTTACGATCGGGTACCTTGAAAATTTGATCGCAGATTGCATCATGTCGACATTGAAGTTGCTAACGCCTATATGACGAACCTTTCCCGCATCTACAGCCTGGTTCAGACCTTCGATTTGCTCGGCAATGGAAACGCTTCCGCGCGGCCAATGCACCAGCAGGAGATCGATATGGTCGGATTTTAGATCGCGTAAACTTTGATCGACCGATGCGGAAAACCGATCTGCGGGGTAGCTGTCGACCCATACTTTGGTCGTCACGAAGATGTCGTGACGAGGAACTCCAGAGGCGCGGATAGCAGCGCCGACATCGGCTTCATTCTGGTAGATCTGGGCCGTATCGATATGCCGGAAACCGTGACGCAGTGCGGCTACCAGGATCTCCTGAAGGCGTGGGCCTGACATGCCATAGGTGCCAAACCCGAGGCGCGGAAGATGCGCCTCGCCAACAGCGAGGGCCTCGGTCGCAACAGGTGAATAGTGTGAAGTGGTGAGCATGATCCCTCCTCGATTCTTTCATTCCAATTGATGATGGAATGATCTCTCGTGAGGGCGGAAGGCACCAGCCAGAATTTTTCGATGTTATCCATCGGCACCCGCGATGGATGCAAAACGGATGCTGGACGGATCGCTACCGCTTAGACCCGGAACGGCTTTTACCTGACGTTTTACCTGTCGGAATTGTGCTTGCCGGGGAAGGTATTTGCTTCAAGCGTTCGATGAACCATCGCCCGGCGGGGCCCGGGGGTGACGAGGTTTTCCAGATGGCAGACATTTGCAAAACCAATCCCTCGGGGGGCACATCTTCGATCCGCAATACGGACAAGCGGCCATTTTCTATATCGTCGCGCACGATATGCAGCGGCATACCGCCCCACCCCAGGCCGTTCAAGAGGAAATGGTGCTTGGCGAAGAGATCGGCAAGCCGCCAGGTCAAAGGCGACATCACACCAAACTCACGGCCCGTTGACAGCTGCGAGCGGTCCGTCAAGACAATTTGCGTGTGCCTCGCCAAGACATCCTTTGGAATCTTCCCTCTGTATGAAGCCAAGGGATGGTCGCTAGCGCAGACCATGAGAAAAGTCACGCCGGCAAGGTGCTCATATGCCATCTCCGACGGAATATGCGGCAGCGAACCCACGATCCCCACGCTGCAGCGCTCATCCAGGACGGGCTGCAATGCCCCGCCTAAAGCTTCAACATAGACGCGCAACGCGACACCGGGATATTGCTGCCTGAACTCCTTTGCGACTTGCGTCACCGCAGCAATCGGATACATGACATCGACGACGACGGCTAGCTCCGGCTCCAATCCGGTCGCTATGCCTTTCGCACGGGCCTTCAGGAGATCGACGTTGGTGACGATGTTTCGCGCGTCGGCAAGCAGGACAACACCAGCGGGCGTAAGTTTTGGATAGCGGCCGGACCTGTCAAACAGCTCGACGCCAATCTGTTCTTCAAGATTGCTGATGGTTTGGCTGATAACCGATTGCGCTCTATACAGTTTGCGCGACGCAGCGGAGAAGCTGCCCTCGTCGACGGCGGTGATAAAAGTCCGCAATTGATCAAACGATACGCCGTCAAGCATGGTGAGTGAATATCGCCGCAGTCGATGGAGAAATCGATCATAGCCGTTTTCCTCCGGATGGACAATCGCGATCCGCTTGCCTACTTTGCTTGCCTACTTTTCTTTGTCCTCTTGCGCCCAAGACTGCCAGGAACTCTCCGCCAGCGCCACGGCAAGGAAGTCGAGCAAAGCCCTGACAGCGGGAATCATGCCGCGCCGCGACGGAAATACGGCGTGGATGATGCCCGCGCGCGCGCTTAACTGCGGCAGCAGCCTGACCAGCGTGCCGGCTTTCATTTCTTCCGCCACCGCAAGCGCGGGCATATAGGCGACACCTATGCTTTGCAATGCGGCGGCACGCAGCGTGAGCAGGTCGTCCGTGTGCAGGCGCGGCGTGTGCACCAGTTCTTCGGCGTTGCCATCCTTGTCTTGAAAACGCCAGGTGACCTTATCGCCGGCATAACCCATGGCGACGACAGGCATATTTGCCACGTCCGCCAGTTGTGCAGGCATGCCATGCCGGAGCACGAACCCGGGGCTGGCGACCAGGATAAATTTCGATGGGCCGAAGGCACGCATGGCGAGGTCAGAATCTTCAAGAGGCGGCACCCTGACACGGATGGCGAGATCGACACCTTCATCGACGACGTCGACGCGGCGATTGGTCACATCGAGCGCGATGCGTACCTGCGGCTCGGCGGCCAGGAACCTGGCGAGGATGTCGGCCAGGCCGCCCTGGAGCAGCCCGGCCGGACAGCTCATGCGTATTAAACCCTGCGGTGACGATAGCGTTTGATGCACGGCGTCTTTGGCCGACTGCGCCTCTGCAATCAAGGCTACGCAATGGCCATAAAAGGTCTTGCCGATCTCGGTCAGGGAAAGCTTGCGCGTGGTGCGGTTAAGCAAACGCACCCCCAGCTCTGCTTCCAGCGTGCTTATGCGCCGGCTCAGCTTGGAGGTCTGCATGCCGAGCGCCTCGGCTGCAGCGGTATAACTACCGGCATCGACGACCTTGGCGAAAAACACAAGGTTATTCAGGTCATTGATCGGCGCCATGCCCTCCTCCATCGGTTGATTTCCATTTATTTTTCTATTTTCGACAAATATCCATTCTATTTCAATCCATTAATCCCGATTTGTTGCCGAACTATGATGGCGTCATCAGCTCGCAAGGTGCAACGGGCACTAAGCATCAAGAGCATACGTACTTGAAGATTTATGGAGAGCAACATGCTGCAAATTCGAAATCTGGATTCACTCGCCGGTAGCGACTTGACTTGGCTGAAGGCCAAACACCATTTCGCCCTGCACGGGCACAACAATGCGGCCCACGAGCCGTTAGGGAGCCTGGTGGTCTTGAACGACGACGAAGTGGCGCCCGGCACAGGATTTCCCATGCATGGCCATCGCGACATGGAAATCGTGACCTATGTCAGGGAAGGTCTGCTCGAACACACAGACACCACCGGCGGACGCGGCCAGATTGCCGCGGGCAATGTCCAGGCATTTTCCGCAGGCAGCGGCATCCGCCACTCGGAAACCAATCCCGGCAGCAGGCCGTTGAAGCTTTTCCAGATCTGGCTGCGTCCGCGTCGCCTCGGCATTGAGCCACGTTGGTCGGCAAAGCCTTTTCCCAAGGCTGAACGGGCCAATCGCTGGGTAGTGCTGGCAAGCGGCCTGCCCGGCGATCAGGAAGCGATTGCTATCGAAGCGGACGCACGCGTGCTTGGCGCGACGGTCACACGCGGCCAGTCCATCGGGTATGAAATCGGCGCTTCCCGCTACGGCTACCTGGTGGTTGCGCGCGGCGCGGTCTCGGTCAATGGATTACGCCTCGATGCACGCGACGGCGTTGCGGCCAAAGATGTTTCAAAGATCGTCGTCACAGCAATCGACGATGCCGAAGTTGTTCTTGTTGATGCAGCGTGATTTTCCATTTTCCTTTTTTATTTTTTTACTTTCTTTTTTCTTTCTTTAAGGAGTACATCATGTCCACACCCAACAAATACCTGCCTTTGATCGGCCGGATCCTCATCGGTGCCCCCTTCATCATGAGCGGCATCGGAAAACTCACCTCCTTTACCGCTACCGCCGGCTTCATCGCCAGCGTCGGCTTGCCCTTGGCCGGATTGGGCGTTGTCATCGCGGTGCTGATGGAGGCCGGCGGCGGCACCTTGCTCCTGCTGGGATACCGCACGCGCCTGGTTGCCCCCCTGATGGCCTTGTTCACGTTGGCGACAGCGATTTTCTTCCACCACAATTTTGCAGATCAGAATCAGATGATCCACTTCCTCAAGAACATCATGTTGATGGGTGGCTTGCTCAACATCGCCTACTTCGGCGCCGGCCCGGTCAGTCTCGACAGCGCGGCGGACAGGAAAGCCTCGGCGCCGGCGGGGCAACACGCCTGACAACTGCGCAACAGGACTAAGGGCACGGTGATTCGCTGGCGTTAAAGAGGGAGCTACAATAGAGCGCTTCGCAATACGAATAACCCACCGGCAACCGACCTATGAGCAACTACAGTTTTCTTGACGACTACAGCGAGGGCGCGCATCCACAGATTTTGCAAGCCCTCACGCTAACCAACCCGGTCCAACAAGCACCCTACGGGGAGGATGCCTATTCACTCGAGGCGAAGGCAAGAATCAGAACTCACCTTGCCAACGCAGACTGTGCAATATTTTTTGTTGCAAGCGGGACCTTGGCAAACATCGTTACGATCGGAAATTTTCTTCGTCCGCATGAGGCGGTTATCGCTGCGGCTTCCGGACACATAGTGGCGCGTGAAACCGGTGCTATCGAGGCAATCGGGCATAAGATAATCACTGTCCCGCCAGTTAATGGCAAGCTCACGCCAGATAGCATACGAAGCGCATTAGAAGCGAATGGGCATTTTCCCCATATGGCGAAGCCTCGCTTGGTCTACATCTCGAATGCAACGGAGATCGGCACAATTTATTCCAAGGCGGAACTTCAAGCGATCTCAGACTTGTGCAGGGAACGGGATCTGCTTTTATTCATGGATGGTGCGCGCCTTGGCGCCGCCCTTTCCGGGCACAAAAACGACTTGACGCTGGCTGACATTGGACTGTTGACAGACGCGTTCTGGATCGGCGGTACCAAGGTAGGCGCGCTTCTTGGAGAGGCAATCGTGATACCTGATCCGTCGCTGGCTAAAGACTTTGCTTTCCATATCAAGCAGCGCGGCGGGTTGTTGGCCAAAGGAAGAATTCTCGGCCTTCAATTTCATGAGCTATTCGGACCGGCTGATTTGTTTTTCAATTTGGCCCGGCATTCCACTGCAATGGCTGACAAATTAGCGGCGGGAATAGTAAAAGCAGGATACGAGCTGGCAGCTGATACCGAGACCAACCAGGTTTTCCCCATCTTGCCGAATGCCTTGATCGAGTCGCTCAACAAATTCTTCGCATTCTACGTGTGGGAAAAGCGGGACGAACACCGGTCAGTTATCAGGCTGGTGACGTCCTGGGCGACAGAAGAGGCACAGGTTGACCGCCTGGTCGAAGCCATCGACAGCTGGACTGCAAGTGCTGCAAACGTCTAGCCAGTAACGCCTTTGAGCTAGGGCTGCCCTGCTCTCTTGAATAATCTGCGCTCCAAAACGTGGCAATTATACCTCTAGCCACTTCTGCCGCACCGCCGGATTCGCGCGCAATTCATCCGGCGTGCCGGCAAACACAATCCGCCCATGCCCCATCACCAGCACGCGGTCGGATATCTCCAGCGTGATGCCGAGTTTTTGCTCGACCAGCAACACGCCCAGCCCCTGCGCGCGCAACGCCAGCAGATGCTGCGCCACCGACTGCACCATGTGCGGCGCCAGGCCTTCAGTCGGCTCATCCACCATGATCAGTTGCGGCTTTCCCATCAGACTGCGGCACAGGCTAAGCATTTGCTGCTCGCCGCCGGATAGCAAACCTGCCGCGACATGCTTGCGTGCCGCCAGCTGCGGCATCAACCGCCACATATCCTCGATTGCCACCCGCTCGCGCTGCTGCCCCAGAAGCAAATTCTGTTGCACGGTCAGCGTCGGGAACACGGCCCGTTCTTCCGGTACGTAAGCCAAGCCGCGCCTGGCAATCTGGAAGGTTTTCAAGCCGATCAGTTGAGTGCCGTTGAAGCGTACGGAACCGCTACTGCGCATCATTCCCATGAGCGCTTTCAGTGTTGAGGAACGGCCGGCACCATTGCGCCCCAACAGACTGACTATTTCGCCCGGCCCGACATCAAGATCGACGCCATGCAAGACATGGCTTTGATCGTAGAAGCCATTCAAGCCGCGCACTTCAAGCATGGTGCTCATGGCATCGGCTCCGCGTCGATCTGGCCGAGATAGGCCGTCTGCACTGCCCGATTATTACGAATCGCAGCGGGCGTATCGCAAGCAATGATCCGTCCCTCGACCAGCACCGCAATCCTGTCTACCAGGCCAAACACCACTTCCATATCGTGCTCGATCATCAACAAGGTTTTACCGGCGCTGACACGGCGGATCAACTCGGTAGCGGCGGCGGATTCGTCCCGGCTCATGCCGGCGGTCGGCTCATCGAGCAGGATCAGCCCCGCATCGCCAGCAATCGTGATGCCGATTTCCAACGCGCGCTGGGCGGCATAACTAAGGTCGCGGCCAGGTGTATCGCGATGCGCTTCCAAACCGCATTGCTGCAACACTTCTTCAGTGCGCTGGCTGACCGCGCGCAGAGTCGACAAACGACGCCAGAAGACCTGGCGATAACCATGCGACGACAACACCGCAGCGCGCAGGTTTTCCTGGACGCTCAGTTGCGGAAAGATATTGGTGATCTGGAAGCTGCGCGCCAGGCCGAGGCGATTGATCTGGAACGGACTCAGGCCGGCTATCTGCCGCCCATGCAAAACAATCTCGCCGCTGCTGACCTCGGTGCGGCCGGATATCAGATTGAACAAGGTTGATTTCCCTGCGCCATTGGGGCCGATCAACGCCAGTCTCTCACCTTGTCTCAATTGCAGATCCGCACCACAGATAATCCTCGTGTCACCGAATTGCTTGTGCAGATCGCGTAGTTCCAGAATGTTCGGCGTTGGGTTTTCGCTCATATGGCCGCCGCCCGCTGATACAGTGCTTCAATTAACAGCACGGCGCCGCCCGTCAGCAGCAACACGCCGGCCACGCGTAACAGAAACGCCGCTGTCAGGCGCCGCCTGGTGGTGACTGCCGTCATCCAGACGCCGGCGATGCCGCCTGGCGCAAACAGGACGACGATGACAAACAGCAATCCGAGATACAACTGCCAGCCGCGCGTATAAGTTGACAGCAAAGCAGAAAACAGTACGCCGACCAACGCCCCTATCATCGGCCCGAAGAAATAGCCGATGCCGCCAATGAAAGTAAACAGCAGGATTTGCGCCGAACGCAGCAAGCTCAGGTTTTCAGCACTGACGATTTCAAAATTGATGGCACTCAACGCGCCGCCGACACCGGCGTAAAACGCCGACAAGATGAACATCATGTAACGTACGCGGCGCGGATCGTGACCGATGAACGCTGCCCGCTCCGGATTATCGCGCACGGCGTTGGCGATACGTCCTAGCGGTGTAAGAGTCAGCCCATACATGGCGGCAGTACAAACGAAAAGCCAGAACGCAATCAGGTAATACACCTGCAATTGCGATGCAAAGTCGATGCCGAGAAACGGCGCACCAAGCACGCGGTCGGCACTGATCCCGCTCTCGCCGCCAAACCATCCCGGAAACATCAAGGCTGCAGCCGCCGCCAGCTCAACCAGCGCAAGGCTGATCATCGACAACGCCGTACCCGATTTGCGGGTAGTGATAAAGCCGAAAACGACGCCGCATAACATGCCAGCGCAACCGCCAACCAGCGGCACCAACAGCAGCACGGCAGGACTGCCGCCGGCCAGCCGGTTCATCACATGCACGGCGACAAAGGCGGCCAGGCCGGAATACACGGCATGTCCGAAGGACAGCATGCCGGTTTGCCCCAGCAGCATGTTGAAGGAAAGCGCCAGGATCATCATGCTGCCGCATTGCGACAAGATCGATAGCGCCGCGCTTTGCGGAAACACCCAAGGCGCGACCAGCAATATCAGCGCAAACGCCACCCAGACCCATTTGCGTTCCACCGTCATACTCGTATCCATGCGGCCGACCATCAATCACGTACGCCAAATAAGCCGCGCGGACGCAGCAGCATGACCAGCACCAGCAGCAGATACGGCAATACAGGCGCAAGCTGGGCCAGCGTCAGCTGCAGCAACGGATATATCGTTGCATCAGGATTGACCTGCACGCCCCAATACGCCAAACCGCTCGCTGCGGACACATCCAGCGCAACGGCAAAGGTCTGCAAAATTCCGATCAGCAGCGAGGCGATGAACGCCCCGCGCAGAGAACCAAGGCCGCCGACCACCACTACGACGAAAATAATACTGCCGACCCCGGCCGCCATACCCGGCTCAGTGACAAAGGCATTGCCGCCCACCACTCCGGCCAATCCAGCCAAACCGCAGCCGGCGGCGAATACCAAGGTAAAGATACGCGGCACGTTATGCCCCAAGGCCTCGACCATCTGCGGATGGGTCAGCGCCGCCTGGATCAGCAGACCGATACGCGAACGCTTCAGCAACCAGGCCGCCGCCAACAAAACCAGCAAAGCCAGCAGCATCATGAAGCCACGGTAGATGGGAAACGTAGTTGCATAAAAAGTGAACAGCGGCCAATCCAGTTGTGCCGGGATCGCGTACGGCAGCGCCGATCTGCCCCACGCCAGTTGCACCAGTTCGACTACCACGTAGGACAAGCCGAAAGTAAACAGTAATTCCGCCACCTGTCCGTGACGCCGCACATGGCGCAGGCCAAAACGTTCAACCAGCGCGCCCAGCATGCCGACCAGCAGCGGCGCCAACAACAGCGCCGGCCAGAATCCGAGCTTGACGCTGATTGCATAGGCGAAATAGGCGCCCAGCATATAAAAACTGGCATGGGCAAAATTCAACACGCCCAGCATGCTGAAGATGAGCGTCAGTCCCGACGACAGCAGGAACAGCAGCAGGCCGTAACTGAGACCGTTCAGCAAGGTGATGAAGGTGAATTCCATTTAGTGTTCTTGGTGCTCTTGGTTTTATTGATTTTATTGATGTTGCTGCACGCGATGACGACAGCTGGTCCGGCATTTTACCGTTTCGCCCGGCAAGGATGTCGTATTTTTACCAAGGTAATATTGACCAACCAATTAAACCCGGGTAATATTGACGCATCTACACAGCTTACGGAAACCATCCGAGATGAATACCACCAATCCACACCCCGTCATCGCCTTTGCCGGCGCCAACCGCATCGCCTCCGGGCAACTGGCGCTGGTAGCGCTCAAAGTAAAGGAGCTAATCGACAGGAACGACTCCGCCACCATCCTGATCTTCGACGATGTCACCAGCGAACAGGTCGAAATCGACTTCCGCGGCAGCGCTGAACAAGTATTGCAACGCCTGTCCGCTAGCGAAGCCGGCGCAACCGCAACGGAAAAAGCTGCAGATGACCTGCAAACGGCACGTGGCCCCGGTCGGCCGAAACTGGGCGTCATCGGCCGCGAAGTGACTCTGCTGCCGCGTCACTGGGATTGGCTAAACCAGCAACCCGGCGGTGCATCCGTGGCGCTGCGCAAGTTGGTTGAAGAGGCCAAGCGTCGTAACGAAGAACGCGACCAGTTGCGCCTGGCGCAAGAATCGGCGTATCGGTTCATGTCCGCGATGGCTGGCAATCAAGCCAACTTCGAAGAAGCTACACGTGCCTTTTTTGCCGGCGACCAGTTGCGCTTTGCGGAGTTGAGCGAGCCATGGCAAATCGACATCCGCGATCATGCACGGACCCTCGCAGCCCGGGCGTTCGGTGCGGCAGAGTAGAAATCCCGCGCCGCCGCCCAAGGTAAGGATAGCGTAGCCGTGCGATACTTGAGGCTTCCCGTCATATTGCAATCAGGATCAAGGCTTTCATGAACAACCGTCTGGCTTTTCCCGAGGCGCCCGCACTCGATCATCTGCGTTTCTCCAACGCGTTCGCGAGCTTGCCGGCCGCCTTTTACACCAAGCTGATGCCAACGCCGATTCCAGCGCCGTACCTGGTTGCGGCCAGCGCGCAGGCGGCACAACTGATCGGGCTGGCGCCGACGGCATTCGACAACGATGATTTCATCCAGACGTTTGCCGGCAATCGCAGCGCCAACGACTCTCAGCCGCTGGCGGCGGTGTATTCCGGCCATCAGTTCGGCGTCTGGGCCGGACAGCTGGGCGATGGCCGCGCCATTCTGCTGGGCGATGTCGCCGCTGCTAATGGCGGCCGGCTGGAGTTGCAGCTCAAGGGCGCCGGCGCCACGCCATATTCGCGCATGGGCGACGGCCGCGCCGTGCTGCGCTCGTCGATCCGTGAATACCTGTGTTCGGAAGCAATGGCAGCACTCGGCATCCCTACTTCGCGTGCGCTGGCGGTAATCGGCTCCGATCAGCTAGCGATGCGCGAGCGGCCGGAAACCACTGCAGTGGTGACCCGTATGGCGCCTAGCTTTGTGCGTTTCGGCTCGTTCGAGCATTGGTATTACAACAATCAGCCGGAAGCGCTGAAAGCCTTGGCTGATCACGTTATCGCCGGCTTTTATCCTGAACTGCTGGCGGCAGAGAACCCTTATCAGGCGCTGCTGGCCGAAGTAACGCGCAGCACCGCGCACCTTATGGCGCAATGGCAGGCCGTCGGTTTCATGCACGGCGTGATGAATACCGACAATATGTCCATCCTCGGGCTGACGCTGGATTACGGCCCGTTCGGCTTCATGGAAGCTTACGATCCGCGCCATATCTGCAACCATACCGATCAGCAAGGCCGCTATGCCTACAACCAGCAGCCGCAGATCGGCCATTGGAACTGCTTTGCCCTGGGCCAGGCTTTGCTGCCGCTGATCGGCAGCGTCGAGGCGACCGAAGCCGCGCTCAGCAATTACCAGGCCCTGTACGGCGCAAAACTGGATGAATTGCTGCACGCCAAGCTGGGGCTGGTAACGCAGCAGGTGGACGACGACAAGTTGCTGGATGCCATGTTTGCATTGATGCAGGCCAGCCATGTCGATTTCACCCTGTTTTTCCGCCGGCTCGGCAATTTGCGTGTGGACGATGCCGAACGCAATGAATCTAGTCGTGACGCCGTCTTACGCGATCTGTTCATAGACCGCGCGGCATTTGACGCATGGGCGTTACAATACCGGGCTCGCCTGAAAATGGAAAATAGCCAGGATAGCAATCGTAAGCTTGCAATGGATGCAACTAACCCCAAATATGTATTGCGAAACTATTTGGCGCAAACAGCAATCGAACACGCTCAGAATAAAGACTTCTCTGAAGTCCGGAAATTGCAGCAAATTCTTGAAAACCCGTTTGATGAACAACCGCAACATGCGCAGTACGCAGAATTGCCGCCGGATTGGGCGCGCGGACTGGAAGTCAGTTGTTCGTCATAGATTGGAATTGAAACCATGAGCAGCAGCAAAGTCATTAAAACCGACGCAGAATGGCGCGCCGAACTGGATCCGATGGAATATGAGGTGACCCGTCACGCCGCTACCGAACGGGCGTTCACCGGCCGTTTCTGGGATCATCACGAACACGGTATCTATACCTGCGTGTGCTGCAATACGCCCTTGTTCGAATCAGACGCCAAATTCGATTCCGGCTGCGGCTGGCCGAGTTATTTCAAGGCCATCAATCCCGATAATGTCGAAGAGCGCGTCGACCGTACTCATGGCATGATGCGCACTGAAATCCTGTGCAAGGTGTGCGACGCCCATCTGGGCCATGTATTCCCGGACGGACCGCCGCCAACCGGTTTGCGCTACTGCATCAACTCGGCATCGCTGCGTTTTGATCCGGCCGGCTGAAACACTGCGGCACAAACACTGATTTACGATTCGACCATTAATTAGTTATCCTGACTGAAAGCAAACCAAGCACATGAAGTTCCTGTTCGACCTGTTCCCGGTAATCCTTTTCTTCGGCATCTTCAAATGGAGCGAAGGCAGCCCTGATGCGGCACAAGCGCTGGTCAGCCAGTATTTATCCGGCTTTGTGTCTGGTGGCGTGGTTACCGCTACGCAAGCGCCGGTGTTATTGGCGACTGCGGTGGCGATCGTCGCCACAGTGGCGCAAATCGGCTATCTGCTGCTGCGCCGGAAAAAAGTCGATGCGATGTTGTGGGTGTCTTTCATCATCATCTGCGTCTTCGGCGGCGCCACCATCTACTTCCATAACGAAACCTTCATCAAATGGAAACCGACCGTCCTGTATTGGGCATTTGCGACGGCATTGCTAGTTAGCCAACTGCTGCTCAAGAAAAACCTGATTCGCACCATGATGGAAAAACAGATCGCCCTGCCCGACCCGATCTGGCCGCGCGTAGGTTTTGCCTGGATCGCATTCTTTATAGTGATGGGTTGCCTGAACCTGTACATCGCGTTTAATTTCCCTACCGCAACCTGGGTGAACTTCAAGCTGTTTGGCGGCATGGGGCTGATGTTTGCCTTCATTATCGGGCAAAGCATCTTGCTGTCGAAATACATCAAGGATCCGGAATGAACCAGCGCCTTGATACGATTCGTAACAAATTGACAGCTACGCTTTCACCATTGGAATGTATAGTTGAGGATGAATCGGCGCTGCATGTGGGACACGCCGGTGCCGCTTCAGGCGGCGGACATTACAAAGTGCGGATAGTTTGCGCAGTTTTTGAAGGGCAAAACCGCTTAAATCGGCATAGGCTGGTGTATGATTGCCTGGCTGAAATGATGCATGCAGAAATTCATGCACTGGCTATTACTGCACTAGCCCCATCTGAAACTAAAACTGCTTAAAACATAGCGACATAGCGATCTGAAAGAATAATCAATTGTCCGTTAAACACACTTCGGTTATTCTGCCTTTGCCTCGCATTAATTTATTAACAACCTCCCCAATCTAGGATTTGATAATGACATTTAAACCTTCACGTTTACTGGTGGTACTTTTTGCAGCTGCTACATTGCCAGTTATGGCCCAAAACCTTGCAGTCGTGAACGGTAAGGCAATCCCATCGTCGCGCGCTGACATGATGGTCAAACAATTGTCGGCACAAGGCGGCCAGCCGGACACCCCGGAACTGCGTAGCATGGTCAAGGACGAACTGATCAACCGTGAAGTGTTGATTCAGGAAGCCGACAAGCTGGGCCTGGGCAATAACGCCGACGTCAAGGCTCAAGCCGACATCGCCCGTCAATCGATCCTGATCCGCGCCCTGGTTGCCGACTTCGTCAAGAAGAACCCGATCAAGGATGCAGACATCCAGGCTGAATACGACAAATTCAAGGCAACAGCCGGCGACAAGGAATATCACGCACGTCATATCCTGGTCGAAAACGAAGCCGATGCCAAAGCCATCATCACCAAGCTGAAAGCTGGCGGCAAGTTTGAAGATCTGGCCAAGCAATCGAAAGATCCAGGTTCGGCAGCTAACGGCGGCGATCTGGGCTGGGCAACGCCAGCTTCGTTCGTGAAGCCTTTCTCCGATGCGCTGGTAGCACTGAAGCCAGGTCAACTGACCGACACACCGATCAAGACCCAATTCGGTTACCACGTGATCAAGCTGGAAGAAGTACGCGCCGCCAAGATCCCTACCCTGGCTGAAGTCAAACCGCAAATCACCGAAGCACTGCAACAGAAGAAGCTGCAAGCTTACCAACAAGAACTGCGCGCCAAAGCCAAGATTCAATAAGATCTTCGCTTAAAACCGCAGTCAATAAAAAAGCGCTCCTCGGAGCGCTTTTTTTATGTCACGACGATATCGAATTTGTAGGGTGGGCACTTATGCCCACGCGGTACATCAACCATTTGAGGCGTCAATTCAGCGTGGGCAGAAAAACCTGCCCGCCCTACCTGATGCCAGCAACAGAACGCTTAGTTAATTAATTAACCAACCCACTTACGCGCATTGCGGAACATGCGCATCCATGGCGAATCCTCGCCCCACGACTCCGGGTGCCACGACTGCTGCACCGTGCGGAACACACGTTCGGCATGCGGCATGCAAACCGTGAAGCGGCCATCCGGCGTAGTCACCGAAGTGATGCCTTGCGGCGAACCGTTTGGATTGTACGGATAACCTTCGGTCACCTGCCCCTTGTTGTCGACGAAACGCATGGCGACCAGCGCTTCCTTGATATCGCCGGTTTGCGAGAAATCGGCAAAACCTTCACCGTGCGCGATGGCGATGGCGCTTTGCGTGCCCGCCATGTCCTGCAGGAAAATCGACGGCGACGATTCGACTTGCACCATCGAGAAGCGCGCTTCGAATTTCTCCGACTTGTTGCGGGTGAATTTCGGCCATGCCTGGGCGCCAGGAATGATCGATTTCAGATTGCTCATCATCTGGCAGCCGTTGCAGACACCCAGTGCGAACGTGTCGTCACGCTCGAAGAACAGCGAGAATTGCTCAGCCAGCTTGGCATTGAACAAGATCGTCTTGGCCCAGCCCTCGCCGGCACCCAGCACGTCGCCGTATGAGAAACCGCCGACTGCGATGAAACCCTTGAAATCGTCCAGCCGCGCGCGGCCGGCAATCAGGTCGCTCATGTGGACGTCGACTGCGGTGAAACCTGCCTGATGCATCACATAAGCAGTCTCGACATGCGAGTTGACGCCTTGCTCGCGCAAGATAGCCACACGCGGCCTGGCTGCCAGGTTGAGGAACGGCGCGGCGATATTGTCTTGCAGATCGAACGGGATGATCGGGCTGATGCCTGGATCGGCCGCATCCAGGATACGATCGTATTCGGCATCGGCGCTGGCAGGATTGTCGCGCAGGCGGGCGATGCGCCAGCTGGTTTCACTCCACAAACGCTGCAGGTCGATACGGGTCTGGCTGTAGATGGTCTTGGCGTCGCGGCTGAATTCGATGACGTCGCGTGTATTCGGCTTGCCGATGATATGGCTGCAGGCGCCCAGGTTGAAGCTGCGCAGCACATTCATGACTTCCGATTTCTGTTCGGCGCGCACTTGCAGCACCGCACCCAGCTCTTCGCTGAACAAGGCACGCAAGGTCATCTCATTGCGACGCTCGGCAACCTGGCCGGTCCAGTTTTTCGAATCGCCCCAGTCGGCTGCATGTTCGCTTTCCATCGTCAGGATATCGAGATTGATCGACAGCCCGCTGTGGCCGGCAAACGCCATCTCGCACAGGGAGGTGAACAGGCCGCCGTCGGAGCGGTCATGGTAAGCCAGCAGTTTTTGTTCGCTATTGAGTTGTTGAATCGCGGCGAAGAATGCTTTCAGGTCTTCCGCGCTGTCGACATCAGGCGTCTCATTGCCGATTTGCTGCATGACCTGCGTCAATGCCGAAGCACCCATACGGTTCTTGCCACGGCCGAGGTCGATCAGGATGATCGCGGTATCGCCGAGATCGGTGCGGATCTGCGGCGTCAGCGAACGGCGTACATCGCTAACCGGTGCGAATGCTGAAACGATCAGCGACACCGGCGAAGTCACGGCCTTGGCTTGATCTTCATCTTTCCAGGTAGTGCGCATCGACAGAGAATCCTTGCCGACCGGGATGCTGATGCCCAACGCCGGGCACAACTCCATGCCGATCGCCTTGACGGTATCGAACAAGGCAGCGTCCTGGCCCGGTTGACCGCACGCGGCCATCCAGTTGGCGGACAACTTGACGTCTGAGATATCGGCAATCGCTGCGGCGGCAATGTTGGTCAGGGCTTCGCCCACCGCCATGCGGCCGGATGCAGCGGCGTTGATGACGGCCAGCGGCGTGCGCTCGCCCATCGCCATCGCTTCGCCCAGATAGCCTTCGAAACTCATGCTGGTAACCGCACAATCGGCCACCGGGATTTGCCACGGGCCGACCATCTGATCGCGCACCGAAGTGGCGCCGACGGTACGGTCGCCGATGGTGATCAGGAACGATTTGTCGGCAACTGTCGGCAGCTTCAGCACGCGCTGCGACACTTCCAGCAAATCCATGCCGGTCAGGTCGACCGCAGGCAAGGCTGGATTGATGTGCTTCACATCACGCAGCATTTTTGGCGGCTTGCCGAGCAACACGTCCATTGGCATATCAACTGGATTGTTGTCGTGCTGCGGATCGATCACCTTCAACTGGCGTTCTTCGGTTGCGGTACCGACCACCGCGAACAGGCAACGCTCGCGCTGGCAGAAATACTCGAACAGCGGCAGGCTTTCCGGTGCGATGGCCAAGACATAACGCTCTTGCGATTCGTTACTCCAGATTTCTTTCGGCGCCATGCCGCTTTCTTCCAGCGGCACTTTACGCAAATCGAAAATCGCGCCGCGCTTGGCGTCGTTGGTGATTTCCGGGAAAGCATTCGACAGACCGCCGGCGCCGACGTCATGGATCGACAAAATCGGATTATTGTCATCCATCGCCCAGCAGGCATTGATCACTTCCTGCGCGCGTCTTTCCATTTCCGGATTGCCACGCTGGACCGAATCGAAATCGAGATCGGCGGTATTCGAGCCGGTCGCCATCGACGATGCCGCGCTGCCGCCCATGCCGATACGCATGCCCGGGCCGCCCAGCTGGATCAGCAGGCTGCCGACCGGCAGTTCGTTTTTCTTGGTGTGCTTGTCGGAGATGCTGCCGATACCGCCGGCGATCATGATCGGCTTGTGATAACCCTGCACATTGCCGCCGACGTTTTGTTCGTAGGTACGGAAATAACCGCCCAGGTTGGGACGGCCGAATTCATTGTTGAATGCAGCGCCGCCAAGCGGGCCTTCGATCATGATTTGCAAGGCGGAAGCAATCCGCTCCGGCTTGCCGTACTGGCCTGCATCGTGCTGGCCGATAGCGGTAACATCGCCGGCATTCTCCCAAGCCTGCAATGCATCTGGCAACTGCAAATTGGATACGGTGAAACCGGTCAGGCCAGCCTTCGGCTTGGCGCCGCGGCCGGTTGCTCCTTCATCGCGGATCTCGCCGCCGGCGCCGGTGGAGGCGCCAGGGAAAGGTGAAATCGCGGTCGGGTGATTGTGCGTCTCGACCTTCATCAGGATGTGAGTAAGCTCGTCGGAAGCGCGATAGGTATTGCCTTCCGCTGCGCCGCGCGCGTAGAAGCGCGAGACAGTTGCACCTTCGATGATCGATGAATTGTCGCTGTAGGCGACGATGGTGCCCTTCGGCTGCAACTGATGGGTATTCTTGATCATCGCGAACAAAGACTTATCTTGCGCCTCGCCGTCGATGATCCAGTCGGCGTTAAAAATCTTGTGGCGGCAATGTTCGCTATTTGCCTGCGCAAACATCATCAGCTCGACGTCGGTCGGGTTGCGCTTGGCGCTGGTGAACGCAGCCAGCAGATAATCGATTTCGTCATCCGACAAGGCCAGGCCCAGTTCGGT
>FTFY01000916.1_pt1 | contig 21464 bp, 23 predicted proteins | sample 1640561 | NCBI WGS metagenome assembly FTFY01 (sample SAMEA3914789, study PRJEB12502) | metagenome | biome: forest; material: soil | place: Canada | collected 2011-07-03 | depth 0.3 m | reverse complement strand
TGCCGATTTCCTGACCGCGAAATTCAACAGGGTCGTCGAGAGTCTCACTGTCAATAAACGCTAGAGAGCCGCAGGAACACGCTGGAAGAGCAGTCTGGCGCCTTTATCTGTTGCATTTAACAGTCATGGTGCAATCGAATGGGAAACCATCAGGCACTCCCCGGCGTTGAGCTTTGCTGCGGCTTCTTGCGTGGCGCGCACGTCGTCGGCATCGAGGTCGGCAGCATTTAGCCTATAGGTGATCGCATAGTCATGGGCATCAAATACCTCCCCGGCTTTTACGTAGTATTGGAACGCTACGAAAGAGTCGGGATCGCTCACTACCGTGTAAGTCAGATTGATTGTACTCATCATATTGCCCCATTTTAATGCGTCGAGATCCACGCAAGTTAATTGTAGGCTTTCAATATGGAGAGCGTTTTACTTGAACACAGGACGGAAGAAACTGCGCTCGTAGCTGAGGATGCAACGGGTTTCCTCTGCATACTTGAATGCGGCCTGGCAGGCCGGGTCCTGCATTGATTTTATCCGGTACTCTTCATACGACGCGAGCGATGGAAACGTGAACATCGCGAGCGCGACGTTGTTGATTCCCTCTGATGGGAGAAAGTATCCATGGTGCTGTCCGCCGAACTTCTCCACCAGCGGAATCCAGATTTTGCCGTAGTGTTCGAATTCATTGAGTTTATAGGGATCGATGATGTAGCGCAGATAGCAGGTGACCATGGAAATCCTTCATGACAGACGTTGAGGGTGGTGACGATGACGACACGGAAAAACCACCGTCACATGATGCCATAACTGGATGACGGGGCGACTGCGTCATGCCGTGGCGTTGAATGGGTCGTGGTAATTCACGTTGCCAATTATTTTTCATCTGGCACGCAATAATTGGTATGTGCTTGTGTATAGTCTCCCATAGTCAAGATTGGATTCCTGGCTGAAATTTGCAGCGGATTTCCCTGGTTGTTTTGAAGGATGATCTACATAACTCGATAGGTGCTTCCTTGTCCTACCCACTTGAAGTCAATGCCGCATTGGGAATTTTGAAAACTACGGGCATCTGGCGCAGCAACTACGCACCGTTTTTTCATCGGATGTTCTGGCGGGCAGGCATTTCAATTCCACCGCCGCATTTCGCGAGCTTTGGATTTAATTTTATGTTCGCGGGAACAGGGTTCGGTGTTGTCTGGGGACTGCTGATGTGGTTTCTTGTTTGGTCGCAGCGAGGAACGCCAGGCGTTCAGGCCGTTTTTGCATGGATACTGAGCGGCGTATCTTTCGGACTGCTCATGGCGCTCTACTATTACATCAGGGCACGCAAATATAACCTGCCTTTGTGGTCGCAAATCAAAGCCGCATCGTGAACCAGAAAACTGTCAAAAGGGCCCACGATAATGTGGGCCTTTTTTATTTTCTGCAATTCTCATTTTAAGGTGGCAACGCTAACAATCTCTTGCCGGCAGACCCGCTTGCTAATTCTTCTTGGTACGTGCAATCGATCCACTGCTCGCATCTTCCCTGTAGGCATAAGCCACCTTGCCGTTGCGGATTTCACCCATGACGATCATGTTCAGGGCGATTGCTTCATGGTCGGTCGGCGAGAAGGGTTTGAAGTAGCGCGAGACGACGGTAGACGTAGTGTGCACCTGCAGATTTTCCAGCGCGTCCTTGATCTTTGCGCCATCCACCGAATTGGCCTGGAATATCGCCAGCGTAATCAGGCGCAGTGCGTCGTAGGTTTGAGCCGCGGCCACCGCAGACGGAATGTGATTGGTCTTGTTCACATTGCGGTAGGTCAGCGAGAACTGGTTGCTGACTGAACTCAATTCGTTTTCGATGAACGTCACCGAGCTGCGTACGCCTTCCGCCCCCTGGCCAGCCTTGTCAATGAAGGTTTGCTGCGACATGCCCCACGGCCCGACTATCGGCAATTTCATTTTCAGTTTTTCTGCGCTCTTCACGACCATTGCGCCTTCGGGTGCAAGGCAATACATCACGATGGCTTGAGCACCATCATCTTTGGCATGCTGCAGTTGCGTCGTCATGTCTTGATCGCCAACCTTGAAACTTTCCACCAGCAGCGGTTTGATCTTGCGTCGCTCCAGTTCCGTCATCATGCTTTGCTTGCCGAACTGACCGTAGGGGCTGTCATCATGCAGCACTGCGATCTTGTCGATCTTGCGGCGATCAATCACATCGTTGAGAATCACGATCGGCTGCAGCGCATCGCTGGCGGATGTGCGGAATATATAGTTCACGGGATAGGCCGGCGGCATGAACGATTTGGTAATCGTAGCGCCAGTGGCGCCGGTAACGATCAACGGGATCTTCGCTTCCTGGAACAGTTTCGCCGCAGGCAGGGCGACGCCGGTATTACCAAAGCCGACCACGGCGACGACATGTTCCTTCTCGATCATTTCCTTGGCCATGGCCGCGCCGACGTCCGGCTTGGCAAGATCGTCGCGCTCGACCAGTTCGATCTTGCGGCCGAGGACACCGCCGACCTGGTTGATGTCGGCCAGGAAGACCCGGGCGCCGCCGATCATGCTCAGCCCCATGTCTGACGAAGGCCCGGTGATGGGGCCGATGACACCGATTTTAATAGGCGGCAATTCCGCTGATGCACTTGCGCTGAATCCTAGTGCACCTAATGCGGTAAGACAAAAAATGACGCCACACGTACTACGTTTTTGCATTGCTATCTCCTTGATGAATCGTTGTTATAAGTTTCCTTCGGGAAATATACATCAGGGTGATGATGCGTATGGGTTTTTGATGCTCCAAAATCAAAATACAACGTGATAGTGCGAAATTGACAGGGATAGCCGGGCGGCGAACAAAGGGCGCGAGATCTGATTGCGAAAATGGCATGGATGGTAAATGCCTTGGCATCGCGCGATGCCTGCGCTAGCAGCCTTTTTTTGTTGATTGGGGGGTGTTTTGTAAGGTAACATTCGCACCAGTTTGAGCAGTGAAGCGGACTTGCGGTCAGAGAGTGGCAGGGTCACATCGCAGCCGGCATAAGGTTTCATAAGGCCCTCCATCAGGAGGGCCTTTTTATTTTGCCCCGCAAATATTGCCATTTCCGCAAAATTCACGTTGTTGCTTGCAAACTCTACTGTATGCGCCGCTGATCTTGATCGGCGCATGTCGACATAAAACAACATGAACTGCGCAACATGCCTGCGCGACATGAACTGCGCAACATGGATTTCACAAGGTGCTCAGGTTTAAGAATATTTTTAGATCGACGGTTTTGTATTTTTTGTATTTTTGTATGGTTGTATTGTTAATAACGGCAGGATACGCAAATGAGAAAAATTAAGGCAACGACTTGGATTCTGGTCGGCATGGTTCTAGGGATACTGGTCGGTTATATTTGCCACAATCTGGCACCGGACGAAGCGGCAGCGAAGGAAATCGCCGCTTACTTCTCCATCATCACCGATGTGTTTTTGCGCTTGATCAAGATGATCATCGCGCCTTTGGTATTCGGCACGCTGGTATCCGGGATTGCCGGCATGAAGGACAGCAGTTCGGTCGGCCGCATCGGCATCCGGGCTCTGGGCTGGTTTGTCATTGCCTCCTTGCTGTCGCTGGCGCTGGGCATGCTGTTTGTCAACGTGCTCCAGGTTGGCCACTCGCTCAACTTGCCGCTGCCGGCGTTGGGCGCTGACACCAAGCTGAATACCAGCGGCTTCAATCTAAAGGACTTCGTCTCCCACGTGTTCCCGAGCAGTTTCGTCGACGCCATGGCGAAAAACGAAATCTTGCAGATCCTGGTGTTCTCGCTGTTTTTCGGGTTCGGCCTGGCTTCCGTCAAAGGTGAATCCGCAAAAGTAATTACTGCGGCCGTGGACGGCCTGGTGCACGTCATGTTGAAGGTCACGGATTATGTGATGCGTTTTGCTCCGATCGGCGTGTTTGCTTCCATAGCCGCGGTGATTACGGTACAAGGTTTTGGCGTGCTGGCGACCTATGCCAAGTTCCTCGGCGGTTTCTATGCCGGGCTGGCCACGCTGTGGGCGCTGTTGATCGCGATCGGCTATATATTCCTGCGCGATTCGATCTTCACCCTGTTGCGCCTCTTGAAAGAGCCGATCATGCTGGCATTTTCCACCGCCAGCAGCGAAGCTGCTTATCCGAAGACGATGGAGCAGCTGGAAAAATTCGGCGTGAATGACAAGATCACCGGCTTCGTGCTGCCGCTCGGTTATTCATTCAATCTCGACGGCTCGATGATGTACCAGGCATTTGCCGCCTTGTTCGTGGCTCAGGCTTACAACATTGAAATGTCGTTTGCCCAGCAACTCACGATGTTGCTGGTGTTGATGGTAAGCAGCAAGGGCATGGCTGGCGTGCCGCGTGGTTCGCTGGTGGTGGTTGCCGCCATCCTGCCGATGTTCCACTTGCCTGAAGCAGGCATCCTGCTGATCATCGGTATCGACCAGTTCCTCGATATGGGACGTACCGCTACCAACGTGATTGGTAACGGTATTGCGACGTCGGTGATTGCGAAGTGGGAGGGCGAGCTGGATGAAGATGCTGCCCGATTGGCTATCGAGAGCAAGACCTGAAATATGTGACTTAGATACAGCGCCGACAAGGCGCTGTTTTTCATTCGGGAGTATGCTAATTTAGTAACACGTATTTCTCCGCAATTAAACAGAAAGTAAGTAGAAAGAATCGCCCGATGGAAAAGCTGCGTATTGCTACCGAACCAGCCGAATTGGATGTGCCGTTGATTCATCGTTTCCTGTCTGAAGAATCAGCATGGGCGCGCGGAATCCCGCTCGCCACGGTCGAAGAATCTATCCGTCACTCCTTGAATTTCGGCCTGTTTTCCGGCCCTGCGCAAGTAGCTTACGCACGCGTCGTCACTGATTACGCGACGTTTGCCTACCTGGTCGATGTCTTCGTACTGGCCGAGCATCGCGGCAAGGGTTACAGCGCCGAGCTGATGGCCGCGATCATGGAGCATCCCCGGCTGCAGGGATTGCGGCGCTTTATGCTGGCGACCAGCACCGCCCACGGCCTGTACGCCAAATTCGGCTTCACTGCGCCGCTCAAGCCACAGGCGCTGATGGAACGTTTGGCGCCCAATGTATACGCGAACGGGAGCTGATTCGTTCACCGCAGCAAGCTGCAGACCTTTGCATGGTTTATAGTCAGCATAGCTGATAGTCAATTCGCTAATCCATCACTTCACACCGGCGCGCCGCACCATACCATCATGTACATACCCAAACAGTTTGACGAACCGAGAATCGAAGTCCTGCACGAACTGATTCGTGCGCGGCCGCTGTCGACGCTGGTGACGCTTTCCTCGGGTGGCCTCAATGCCAACCACATTCCGTTGCTGTTGTCGGCGGAAGCGGGGCCCTTTGGTACCTTGCACGGACACGTGGCGCGCGCTAACCCGGTCTGGCAGGATTTCCAGAAAGAAGTGGAAGTGCTGGCGATATTTCATGGTCCGGAGGCTTATATCACGCCGAACTGGTATGCGACCAAGGCTGAAACCGGCAAGGTGGTGCCGACCTGGAATTACGCCGTCGCACATGCCTACGGCACCTTGCGCATCATCGACGACGCCAGCTGGCTGCCGGCGCATCTGGCGGCGCTTACCGCGCACAATGAAGCAGCTTTCCCGGCGCCCTGGCAGTTTTCCGACGCGCCGCATGACTACACGGAAAAGCTGATTGGCGCGCTCGTCGGCATCGAGATTGTGATTACGCGCTTGTCCGGCAAGTGGAAGGTTAGCCAGAACCAGCCGACACAAAATCAGGCTACGGTGATTGAGGGTTTGCGTGCACAAGGTAGCGAGGAGTCGCTCGCCATGGCGGCACTGGTCGAGGCGGGCAAGACTGCGCGTTAGAACGCGGTTCCAGCGAGGCTTTCAGCGAGGCTGTGTTGTACTATCGTAGCCTTTCCGTGAAACCCGCTTGCACGGCATTCCACCCGTATTCAAAATTTATGTCACGCAAACAACTAGCGCATGCATTTGCTCCCCATTTCACGTTCAGGTTCAATAGCCGGCTTTGGCTTGGCCTGATGCTGATGGCCGCGACAGCTGTGCCGATCGTTGCGCATGCCGACGATGTCGAGGAAGAGACCTGGGGCGTCAAAGGACAGGCCACCTATATCTGGCAAAAAAAGCCTTCTTTCGATGCGGCTTATTCGGGGCCAAACAGCTTGGGCACGCAGGCTGAAAAAGGTTATTCCTTTTCCGGTACGCTGTTTCTCGGCGTGCGGCCATGGCGCGGCGGCGAGTTGTACTTCAATCCGGAAGTGGTGCAGGCTGTGCCGATGTCTGGTCTGACCGGCCTGGGCGGGATGATGAATTCGGAGCAGCAAAAGGGCAGCAGCCCGAATCCTACCTTTTACCGTGCAAGATTGTTCTTGCGCCAAACCTGGGGTTTCGGCGGCGACAGGCAGGCGCTTGAATCAGCGCCTAACCAGCTGGCCGGCATGGTGGACAAAAGGCGCCTGGTGCTCACCGTGGGCAACTTCAGCATCATCGATATCTTCGATAGCAATGCTTATGCCCACGATGGCCGTACCCAGTTTCTGAACTGGGCATTGTCGACGTACGGCGCCTACGATTATGCCGGCGACACGCGTGGTTATACCTGGGGCGCTGCGGCAGAATATTATTATGACGACTGGGTCTTGCGCGGCGGCCGTTTCATGGTGCCGCTGGAATCCAACGGCCAGCGCCTGGATACGCGCCTGACCAAATACCATAGCGACCAGGTCGAGCTGGAACATGATCATATGATTGGTGCCCAGCCGGGGAAAGTGCGCGTGCTGTTTTTCCGTAACAAGGAAATCATGGGCAGTTTTTCCGATGCCCTGGCTTACGCCGCGCTCAACGGTGGAACGCCTGATGTGGCCTCGGTGCGCAAGGGCCAGGTCAAGTATGGCTATGGCGTTAATCTGGAACAAAGCCTGAGCGACGACATCGGCGTCTTTGCCCGGGCTAGCCGCAACGACGGTAAAACGGAAACCTATTCGTTTTCTGAAATCGAGCGCTCCTTGAGCACCGGGATCTCGGTCAAGGGCAGCAGTTGGCATCGTGAAAATGACACAGTCGGGCTGGCGTTGATACAAAACGGCTTGAGCAAAGCGCATCAACAGTATCTGGCAGCAGGCGGTCTTGGGGTGTTTATCGGTGACGGCCAGTTGAACTACAGGCCGGAGCGTATCCTGGAAGCCTATTACAGTTTCAGCGTATCGAAAGGCATTTCATTAACGGCCGATCTGCAGCGCTTTTATAATCCCGCCTATAACGCCGACCGCGGACCGGTAACGGTAGGCTCGCTGCGGTTGCACGCGGAATTCTAGCCCGGCTCTTGGTATTTTGGTAATCAGATACCAAGTGTACTGGCACGCTGGACCAGTTCCGCTGGCAACACCACCTGGGGTTGTGCCGGACCATCTTCCAGCAACAACTTGATGCCCATCCTGCCCATCGCTTCTTTGTCTACCGCCAGCGTGGTAAGCGGCGGGGTGGAGCTGGTGGCGGCATCGATATTGTCGAAGCCGACAATCGCAATATCTTCAGGAATTCTCAGGCCACGCGCCAGGCAAACGTTCATGACGGCTAGCGCGGTGACATCGTTATAGCAAAACACGGCATCGGGCGGCGTATCGGATTGCAGCAAGCGCTGCATCGCGGCGGCCGCATGCAGATGAAATTCCGGGGCTGAAGGCAGGGTGATCTCCAGACGCGGGTCGAACAAGCGGCCTGCTTCGAATAACGCCTGACGGTAGCCCAGCGCGCGTTGCGAAACGCTGTAGTGAGACAACGGCCCGCTGATGAAAGCCAGTCGTTGGCGGCCAAGTTCTATCAGATGGCGGGTGGCGGCCAGTGCGCCGCCCAGATTGTCTGGAATGACCGAACGGAAGCCTGGTGCGCACAAATCGATCAATACCACCGGCTTGCCGGTCCTGGTCAGTAATTCCAGTACCTCCGGTTCCATGAATCCGGCTACCGCCAGCGCGTCTGGTTCATGCAGGCGGATCTGTTCCATCACATTGTCGGCGGGGCCGATGGACAGCACGGTTGGCACGATGCCGCGTTCGCGGCAGGCGCTTTCCACTCCATGCAACACATGCGAAAAAAACGGGCTGGCGACGAAATTGCTGTGCTGGCGATGTAGCAGGAAGGTCAGTCGCCGGATTCTTCCGTGGCGCAGATTGGATTCGTTGTAACCAAGTTGAGCCGCAATTTTCTGTACATGCAGACGTGTTTCTTCGGTCAAGCCAGGTTGCTTTTTCAGGGCACGCGATACGGTGCCGATGGATACTTTTGCTACCGCTGCGATATCCCGAATTGTTGGTCTCATGATTCCCTTCCACGGGTTGACGCATGCATTTTCCTGAGTTGGCGTCGCGGCTTCCCAGGATTGTTTTCATTCGGTAGCACTGTATAGTAAAAAAAATAAATTTTCAATGCGACTGAGAACGAAAAATCTTATAACACATTGTTATATAAGGATTTATTCTATATTTATTACATTCACCGTTTTAATAAACATGCTAAATCCCCATTTGTCGACAAGACCGGAATAGCGACTCTCCGGGTAACAACATTGGAAACAAGAATGGCGGACAACCGTTTCCGGCCATCCGCCATTTTCATGCTCAGCTATTCGGCGTTACTTAGCGCCGGATCTTTATTGCGGCTTCAGGTGTTTGGCTAAAAATCCTTCCATCGCGGTATAAAACTCAAAGCGATTTTCCTCGTTGTGAAAACCGTGGCCTTCGTTATCCTTCACCATGTATTCGACCGGCACGCCGCGCTTGCGCAGGCTTTCGACGATCTGGTCGGATTCAGCCTTGTTGACGCGCGGATCGTTGGCGCCTTGGGCAACGAACAACGGTGTCTTGATGCGGTCGGTGTGCAAGGCGGGTGAGACTGCCGTCAGCAAGTCCTTGTCCTTGATCGGATCGCCGACCATTTCGTACATCTGGTCGAGGAACGGTTTCCAGTACGGCGGGATGGTTTTCATGAAAGTGAACATGTTCGAGACGCCGACGTAGTCGACCGCCGCCGCGTACAGATCCGGGGTGAAGGTGACTCCGGCCAGCGTCGCATAACCGCCGTATGAACCGCCGTAGATCGCCACCCGCTTGGGATCGGCGATGCCTTGTTGAACCAGCCATTGCACGCCATCGGTGATGTCGTCCTGCATGGTCTTGCCCCATTGCTTGAACGACGCTTCCCAGAACTCGCGACCGTATCCGGTCGAGCCGCGGTAGTTCATCTGTAGCACGGCGTAACCACGGTTCGCCAACAGTTGCACTTCCGGGTTGTAGCCCCACACATCGCGCACCCACGGGCCGCCATGCGGGTTGATGATCACAGGCAGGTTTTTCGGATCTTTGCCGAGCGGCAGCGTCAGGTAGCCGTTGATGAGCAAGCCATCGCGCGCCTTGTATTGCACCGGTTTCATCACCGCCATATCGTGCTCGGCGATGGCCGAATTGATATCGGCCAGCTTGGTCAGCGTGCCGGTCTTGCTGTCGAACAGGTAGCGGCTGCCTTGGGTGCGGTCATTGTAGGCCGCCACTATCCACTTCGATTCGTCCTTGGTGTGCGACTGCGTGATGACTTCGTAGCCCGGCAGTTTTTCTTGCAGGGTTTTGTGCAAGGCTTCGCTTTGCGGATCGAGGAATTTGTATTGGGTTTTCCAGGTGGTGTAGCTGATATCGGTCAACACCTTGCGTTTCTTCGAGTAGGAAAGTCCGTCGACGTCGACTTCGGGATGTTCATACAGCAGCTGTTCTTCCTTCGCCGTTTCCGGATCGAGGACGACGATCGCCTGTTTGTCGCGGCCAAGGTTGGACGAGGCGTAGAGCTTCTTGTTGTCGAAGGTAAAGAACAACGGGCTGACCGAATCCTTGAAGGAAGTCGTCAGCACGGTTTTGAACGGCTCGCTTTCCGTCGCGCGATACAACAGGCTGGTGTTGACGCCGTCGGAAGTGGTCGCGGCGCGCACCTTGCCGTCGTGATCGGTAATCCATGACTGGATGGTGCCAGGGTTTTGCGCCACCAATTTTTCAGCGCCGGTCCTGACGTTGACGCGATAGACATCGAACACTTCTGCGTCGCGTTTGTTGTGGCTGACCAGTATTTCTTCTTTATTGTCCTCCAGGTCATCGACAATCTGGGCCCGCACCTTCGGATACGGCGTCAAGTCTTTGAGGCCATTGCCGTCGCGGCCCACGGATACCACGTGAAAATTTTCATCGCCGCCGAAATCCTTGGCAAACAGGAGGTGGTCGTCGCCTTTCCAGAAATAACCGCTGATGTCGCGTTCTTTCTCCGAGGTGATGCGCTGCGGAGCGGCATCAGAATCGACAGTTTTGACGAAGATGTTCATGCGTCCTTCCCAAGGCTGCATGAAGCTGATGTATTTACCGTTGGGGGAGATCTGGAATCCGCTTTGCTCGGGATTGCGGAAGAAGTCGCGCACTGAATACTGCTTTTGTTGGCTAGCCGCCAATGCATCTCCGCCAAGTATGGAAAAACTGAAACATGTTGCGGTAACTATTTGATAAATCGAACGCATCAAAAACCTCCAAAAATACTTCGGTCATGGGTATTGTCGTGTTGTTTTCGAGCCGGTTTCATTGCATTTCCATTATATGGATAAATTGGAAATGACTCTCGGTCAGTCAACATCTGAAGCATATGTCTAGGACATATCGACATGCGAAATCGTTCGTTAGCAATTGCCGACGCCTGTGTGAAGATCGTGTTTTATTGCCAGCACCTCATCCACGGAGAAAAAATGCGTCGCCTCATCCTCAAGACATTGCCGCTACTGTTGCTGGCGGCCAGCGTCACTGCTACCCACGCGCAGGATAAGACCCGAATCAAGGTGGGTGTCTCGGTCGGCAATGCCGAGCAGACTTTTGAAGTGGTAAAGAAAATGGCGGCGCGGGACGGCCTGGACATCCAGATCATCACCTTCAGCGATTACCTGCAGCCGAATGAAGCGCTGGCCGCAGGCGATCTGGATGCCAATGCTTTCCAGCACAAGCCTTTCCTCGATAGTCAGATCAAAGCCAGGGGTTACAAGATCGTGCCGGTGGCTTTGACCATCACGGCGCCGCTGGGAATCTATTCGAAGAAATACAAGAACGTCGATCAGTTGCCGCAAGGCGCGAGCATAGGCATCCAGAACGATCCATCCAACGGCAATCGCGCTTTGCTGTTGTTGCAGAAAGCGGGTTTGATCAAATTGAAGGCGGGAGTTGGCGAGAACGGTATCAATGCGACGCCGCTGGATGTGATATCGAATCCGAAGAAACTGAAGCTGGTGGAACTGGATGCCGCGCAATTGCCGCGCTCGCTGGATGACCTGGCAGCGGCGGCGGTGAATAACGATTACGCGGTGAAAGCGGGGTTGTCATTGCAACGCGATGCGATTGCGGTTGAGGATGCCAAAGGACCCTATGCCAATCTGATTGCTACGCGGGCGGAAGATAAAGACAAGCCTTGGGTGAAGAAACTGGTCAAAGCTTATCAGTCGGAGCAGGTGCGGCAGTTTATCGAAGCGGAATTCAAGGGCTCCCTGATCCCCGCATTCTGATCCGAATTCTGATCAATTCTCGAACAGGCGGCCCAGTTCGACACCTGGCTGTGGCGCGCGCATGAATGCTTCGCCCACCAGGAATGCGTTGACGTTGGCGTCGCGCATGAGTTTGACGTCGTCCCGGGTGTGAATCCCGGATTCAGTCACTACCAGCTTGTCCGTCGGTATCTGCGGTAACAAGCCCAGCGTGTTTTGCAGCGAGGTGTCGAAAGTACGCAGATTGCGGTTATTGATGCCGAGCAGGGCGGTTTTCAGTTTCAGCGCTGCTTGCAGTTCTTCCGCGTTGTGTACTTCCACCAGCACGCTCATGCCAAGCTCATGGGCAACAGCTTCCATTTCCGCCATCAAGCCATGATCCAGGGCGGCGACGATCAGCAAGATAGCATCGGCGCCCCATGAGCGGGCTTGATAGACCTGATACGGATCGATCATGAAATCTTTGCGCAGGACAGGCAGGGCGCATGCGGCGCGCGCTTGTTGCAGGTAGTCGGGGGCGCCCTGGAAAAATTGGATATCGGTAAGCACTGACAAGCAAGCCGCGCCGTGCGCTGCGTAGTCGGCAGCAATTTCGGCTGGCCGGAAATCTGCCCGAATCACGCCTTTGGATGGCGATGCCTTCTTGACTTCGGCAATCACACCGGCATGGCCCGCTGCAATTTTTGCGCGCAGGGCAGCTTCATATGCCCGCAAACCGGCGCGCGCTTCTGCGTCGGACTCGACGTCACGGCGCAGGCTGGCAAAATCTTGCTGTTTTTTTGCCGCGGCAACTTCATCCGCTTTGACTGCGAGGATCTTATTCAAAATATCTGACATAACGATTTTCCTTTTACAGCGGTTGCGAGCGGCCGATGGCTTGCGTGGCTTGCACGAATTGATCGAGTTTTGCTTTGGCTGCGCCCGAAGCGAGAACAGCGCGCGCCTTATCCAATCCATCGGCAATCGAACTGGCGACACCGGCCGCGTACAAAGCGGCGCCGGCGTTGATGGCGACGATATCGCGTGCCGGGCCAGGTTGGTCTTCAAGTGCTTCCAGCACTCTTTGTTTCGACTCTGTCGAGTTGGATACTTTCAGATTGCGGCTGGCAATCATTTGCATGCCAAAGTCTTCAGGATGGATTTCGTATTCGCGAATTTCACCATTCACCAGTTCGCCCACCATGGTGCCTGCGCCCAGTGAGACTTCATCCATATTATCGCGACCCCACACCACGATGGCATGTTGCGCGCCCAGGCGTTGCAGCACGCGGACCTGGATCCCGACCAGATCGGGGTGGAACACGCCCATCAGGATATTCGGCGCACCGGCCGGATTGGTCAAAGGCCCAAGGATATTGAAAATGGTACGCACACCCAATTCTTTGCGCACCGGTGCGGCATGTTTCATCGCCGCGTGGTGATTCGGTGCGAACATGAAACCGATACCGGTCTGCTCTATCGATTCTGCCACCTGGGTTGGCGTCAGGTTGATATTGGCGCCGAACGATTCCAGCACATCGGCGCTACCGGACGACGACGATACGCTACGGCCGCCATGCTTGGCCACACGGGCGCCGGCAGCAGCAGCGACAAACATCGAGGCGGTTGAAATATTGAAGGTTTGCGCACCATCGCCGCCGGTGCCGACGATATCGACCAGGTTGGCGGTGTCGCGGCAGGGCACGGGGGTGGCGAATTCGCGCATGACTTGCGCGGCCGCGGCGATCTCGCCGATGGTTTCTTTTTTGACGCGCAGGCCCATGGTCAGCGCCGCAATCATGAGCGGCGACATTTCGCCCTTCATGATGCGACGAAACAGCGACAGCATTTCATCGTGAAAGATTTCACGATGCTCGATACAGCGCAACAGAGCTTCTTGATCGGAGATAGACATGACTTCCTTGCTACGAAATACGATTTACGAATTACGATTTAGAGCGGCGGCACCGGCTCAGTTACCGGTGTGCCGGCGCTAAAGGCTCAGGCAGTTCTTTGAACGAAATTACGCAGCAGGGCGTGTCCGTGTTCCGATAAGATCGATTCCGGATGAAATTGCACGCCCTCGATATCGTATTCCTTGTGCCGAACGCCCATGATTTCGCCGTCTTCGGTCCATGCCGTGATTTCCAGGCAAGCCGGGATCGAACTGCGCTCGATGGCCAGCGAATGGTAACGAATCACCGTAAACGGATTGGGCAAATCCTTGAATACGCCGACGCCGGTATGGGTAATCGGAGAGGTCTTGCCATGCATGACCTTTTGCGCGCGGATCACCTTGCCGCCGAATGCCTCACCGATTGCCTGATGGCCAAGGCAAACGCCGAGGATCGGCAGCTTGCCGGCAAATTGCTGCAGCAGGTCGACGCAAATCCCGGCTTCTTTCGGGCTGCACGGGCCTGGCGACAGGCAGATGCGGTCCGGCTTCAGCGCCGTGATTTCATCGAGCGTGATTTCGTCATTACGGAACGTCCGCACGTCCTCACCCAGTTCACCGAAGTATTGCACCAGGTTGTAGGTGAAGGAATCGTAGTTGTCGATCATTAGCAGCATAATAGTTCTAACCCATTGATTTTGTTGGGGAGTCTGCCCGCAGCATGCTTGTTTGCACGGTATGTTGTTCTGTTGTTACAACACTAATGCAAAAATCCCGCGGGCAACACTAAATCAGCTCTTAATTATAGAGCGTAGTGTGGTTTCGGCTTTCCACCAACCGTGATTTAGGGCCGCCATCGCAGCTGTGGAGTCGCAATAATCATGATCGCCAATAGAAAAATCGGAAACAGTTTAACTCTACTCAAATTGTGCATCTGCAAGCGCGGGTCACCGTGATTGGCCTTCGCCAATATTGTCGATAGATAACCTGATTTCAATCCATGGCGTTGCGTTGACAAATGCGTCTTTGATTCCTAAGCTTTATTCTCAAGCGAGCTCGCAGCAGGCCGTTTGTGTACATAGGTTTTGCGCAATCACATTGCTGCAATGAAGGAGTTCACCATGTCACGCAAATACATCGATTGCCGCGAATATCCAAGCGATAGCAACTGTTCAGTAGCGATCGCCGCAGATAACGATGAAGAATTGCTGGCAGCGGCAGTCCAGCACGCAGTCAGCGTTCACGGCCACAAGGACACCCCGGAATTACGTAGCCAGCTCGGGCAGTTATTCAAGGAAGGCACCCCACCACTGAAACTCTGACCAAGAGGGCAGCATTGCCCGGATTAAATTTCCCCGTCCAGACCGTCTTGTACCTGTTCCGCCGCGCGCAATACTGCGCGCGCCTTGTTCTCGGTTTCCTGCCATTCCATCTCAGGCACCGAATCGGCGACGATGCCGGCTGCCGCTTGGACATACAGCATGCCGTCCTTGATGACGCCGGTGCGGATCGCGATGGCGACATCCATTTCACCGCCGAACGACAGGTAGCCGCAAGCGCCGCCGTAAATGCCGCGCTTGGTCAGTTCCAGTTCGTCGATGATTTCCATCGCCCGCACCTTAGGCGCGCCGGACAGGGTGCCGGCCGGGAAGGTGGCTTTCAGCACATCCAGGTTTGACAAACCGGATTTGAGCTCGCCTTCAACGTTGGAAACGATGTGTTGCACGTGTGAATATTTTTCGATCACCATCTGATCGGTGACCTTGACGCTGCCGGTCTCGGCGATACGGCCGATATCGTTACGCGCCAGATCGATCAGCATCACGTGTTCGGCGATTTCTTTCGGGTCGGCCAGCAATTCGGTGGCCAGTTGCGCATCTTGCTCAGGCGTAGCGCCGCGTGGGCGGGTGCCGGCCAGCGGACGGATGGTGACTTTGCGTTTGGCTTCGCCGTCCGCCTTAGGCGCCGAGGTTTGCTCATTGCGCACCAGGATTTCTGGCGATGCGCCGACAATCTGCATGTCGCCGAAATTGTAGAAATACATATACGGCGACGGATTCAGCGAGCGCAAGGCGCGATACAGCATCAGCGGCGAATCGACATAAGGTTTCTTGATGCGCTGGCCGATCTGAACCTGCATCAAGTCGCCAGCCATCACATATTCCTGGGCCTTGGCGACAGCCTTCAGATAATCTTCTTTTTTGAATTCGCGGATGGTTTCGGTGCGTACCGAAGCCGAGGTGACCGGTGCATCGGCTGGACGGCGCAGCATGTTGCGCAAGTCTTTCAGGCGTTGCCGGCCTTTGGAGAAAGCTTCCGGCTGGGTCGGATCGGCATACACGATCAGGTACAGTTTGCCGGACAGGTTGTCGATTACCGCTAGTTCTTCGGTCAGCAGCAATTGAATGTCGGGCAGGCCGAGATCATCCCTGGGGGTCGAGTTTGCCAGGCGCTTTTCGATATGGCGCACCGTGTCGTATCCGAAATAACCGGCCAGGCCACCGCAGAAACGTGGCAAACCAGGGCGCAGCGCCACTTTATAGCGCGACTGGAATTCAGCGATGAAATCGAGCGGATTGCCTTCGCGGCTTTCGATGATCTTGTCATCCTTGAGTACTTCAATGCGCGTGCCGTAGCTGCGTAACAGCGTCGATGCCGGCAGGCCGATGAAGGAGTAGCGGCCGAAGCGTTCGCCGCCGACTACCGATTCAAGCAGGAAGGTGTTTTTGCCCGTGTGCTGGGTTTGCGCCAGTTTCAGGTACAGCGTCAACGGCGTCTCAAGATCGGCAAAAGCTTCTGCGATCAGTGGAATACGGTTGTAGCCTTGCGTGGCCAGCGATTTGAATTCGAGTTCGGTCATGGTTCTCTCCAGGTCGCTATTGTAAAACAGCGGTGGTGTACTACAAAAAACGTTGCTTGCGATTAATTTTTATTGAATAGCAGGCAGCAGCGATCGGCGGACTTACTTAGTTAGTCCAGGATTGCCAGCGTCGCCATAGCCAGGCCTCAGGGGCGGCTAGTGGGACTTGATGTTTTTTGTCGAGAAACATGAGAGATAGGGCGATTTTAAATAAGTCGGTTCAAGTGATTCAGTGGCTTATATTTTGTGCTGCAACAAGCAGCGAAGCGACTATACCATCGGAATCGACGTCTTGTATAGACTCGCCGTGATTGTAGCCATACGGTACGTTAAACACCGGGCAACCGGCGGCGCGCGCGGCCTGGGCGTCGTTGCTGGAGTCGCCGATGGCGACCACTTGCGCCGGTTGCAGCTTGAAATCGGCGCACACTGCCAGCAGCGGCATCGGGTCCGGCTTTTTCAGCGGGAACGAATCGCCACCGTAGACCACTTCAAAATAGTCGCGTAAACCGGTTTTTTCCAACAGCGCCACGGCGAATGCCAGCGGTTTGTTGGTGACGCATGCCAGTCGCAAACCTTTATCCTGCATTGCTTGCAAGCCATCCACCACGCCTGGATACAGCGTGGCAAAGCTGCCGTTGACGACGGCATAATGGCTTTGATACGAATCCAGCGCCGCGTCGAAACGTTGCTCCACTTCCGCCGGCGGATAATCGACGCCGAGTACGCGCCGGATCAGGTTTTCGCTACCTTTGCCGACAAAATCGATAATCGTTTTTTGCGGCAGCGGCGCCAGATCCAGCTCGGCCCGCATGCGATTGACGGCGACGTGGAAATCCGGCGCGGTATCCAGCATGGTGCCGTCCAGGTCGATGATGGCGGCGGCGATACCCTTCAGGGCAACGATTTCAGGCGCGGCTGCCGTATTCATGCTGCTGCCAACTGGGTCCGCATGGCGTCGATTACAGCTTTATAGTCCGGTTTGCCGAAGATGGCCGAGCCGGCGACAAAGGTGTCGGCGCCGGCTTTTGCCGCCGCCGCGATGTTGTCGATTTTGATGCCACCGTCGACTTCCAGCATGATCTCGCGGCCCGAAGCGTCAATCCGCTGGCGTGCTTCGGCGATTTTCTTGAGCGCTTCCGGGATGAACGACTGGCCGCCGAACCCGGGATTGACTGACATGATCAGGATAATGTCGATCTTATCCATGACGTAATCCAGATAGCTCAACGGCGTGGCCGGGTTGAACACCAGGCCGGCCTTGCAGCCGTTGTCGCGGATCAGCTGCAAGGAGCGGTCGACGTGGTCCGATGCTTCCGGATGGAAAGTAATGATGTTGGCGCCGGCTTTGGCAAAGTCGGGAATGATGCGGTCTACCGGTTTTACCATCAGGTGGACGTCGATCGGCACTTGCACATGCGGCCGGATTGCTTCGCATACCAGCGGCCCGATGGTCAGGTTCGGAACATAATGGTTGTCCATCACGTCGAAGTGAATAATGTCGGCGCCGTCGCGAACGACATTGCGTACTTCCTCACCAAGGCGGGCGAAGTCGGCGGAAAGGATGCTGGGAGCGATACGATAGGTTGGCATGGCGTGCAAATCCAGGAAAGGGCGCTAAAAGAGCGCTATTTTACCCTTTAGCCTTGCATCTGGCTTCTGGCGGCTTGCGTCCCCGGGTAAATTCGTGTGCAATGGCCTACTAGTCACAACTACGCCTGTCCAAAACGGGCTAGGTCAATCGAGGAAACCAGCATGGCCGCCTATGAATTCACCATTACTGTCAGAACCCAGTATCTGGAAGAACAATCTGAACCTGACAGTTCAAACTATGTATTCGCCTATGCGATCACGATCAAGAACACCGGGCAAGTCGCTGCCCAATTGATTTCACGCCATTGGGTGATTACCGATGGCAACAACCATGTCGAGGAAGTGCGCGGGCTGGGAGTAGTCGGCCACCAGCCCTTGCTGCAGCCGGGCGAGAAGTTTGAATACACCAGCGGTACATCGATGGCGACGCCGCAAGGTTCGATGGTGGGCGAATATTTCTGCGTAGCCGAGGATGGCGAGCAATTCGAGGCACGGATCCCGGAATTCATCCTATCCCTGCCGCGTACGCTGCATTGACCGTATTTAGATTGAATCTATTGGTCCTTGCCCTTGTCTTCTGGTGGCAATGGCTTTGCCGGCGGTTTCCGATCCGGCTTGCGGCCGGAAAACATGGTCCACCAGACAATAAATGCGAAGACAAAGAAGGCGAAGCACGCTTCGAGAGCCACTAACCACATAAAGAATCCTAAATGCTATTTAAACGTATCAGTCTACCTGTTTCTGCTTTAACTGCTTTAATCATCGGACTCAGTTTAGCTGCCTGTACCACCACCCCGATTACACCACCGGCGCCGCAAACCGGACAACCGTTACCCCAACCCGGCACGCCGACTGCGCCGTCCGCTCCCCCCGGCGCCAATTTGCGCGCCACCACCTTTGCCGCTTTGCCAGGTTGGAACAGCGACGATTTGCGCCAGGCGTTACCGGCTTTCCTGACTTCATGTTCGACCTTGGCGCGCAAAAGCGACTGGAAAGAGCCATGTGCCATTGCCGCAGGCCTGGATGGCAACAATGGCGATGCAATACGGCTATTTTTCCAGTCCTTCTTTACTCCTTACCAGGTGATCAATGCCGATGGCACCGATAATGGCCTGGTGACCGGTTACTACGAGCCGTTATTAAAAGGCGCTCGCAAGCGCGGCGGCCCGTACCAAACGCCTATTTACCGGGCGCCGGACGATTTGATCACAGTCGATCTGGCGAGCATTTATCCCGAATTGAAGGGTTTACGCCTGCGCGGCCGTCTGGTGGGTAATAAGGTGCTGCCGTATCCGAGCCGTGCGGAACTGGATAAGTCCGGGGTGCTGGCTGGTAAGGAAATCTTATGGGTGGACGATCCTATCGATGCATTCTTCCTGCAGGTGCAGGGTTCCGGCCGGGTCCAGCTGAATGACGGCAGCAGCATAGTGCGCGTCGCTTATGCCGATCAAAACGGTTATCCCTACAAGTCGATTGGTCGTTACCTGGTCGATAAGGGAGAACTGACCCTGGCCCAGGCCTCGGCACAGGGGATCAAAGCCTGGTTGGCTGCCAATCCGGGGCGGCAGCAGGAGTTGTTGAATGCGAATCCTAGTTATGTCTTCTTTAAAGAAGAGAAAGTACTCGATCCGAACGTCGGCCCCAAGGGCGCGCAAGGTGTGCCGCTGACGCCGCTTCGCTCGATCGCGGTGGATCCGCAGTTCGTGCCTCTCGGCACGCCGGTGTTCCTGGCGACCACTCAACCGAATAACAATGCCCCGTTGCAGCAGCTGATGGTGGCGCAGGATACCGGCGGCGCTATCAAGGGGGCGGTAAGAGCCGACTTCTTCTGGGGTTTTGGCAACGAGGCGGGTGATAAAGCCGGCAAGATGAAGCAACGCGGCATGATGTGGCTGTTATTGCCAAAACTGGCAGCTGCGCGCTAGCGAATTAGAAAATGGCACAGCAGTTCGACGCCGTTTGGCGTCGAGCTGCTGTGCCGACGAAAAAGCTCAGCGCAGAACCAGCACCGGAATAGTCGAGTGCGCCAGTACCCGCTGGGTTTTGCTGCCCAGGAACAGCCGGCTCAGGCCGCTGCGCCCGTGCGAAGCCATGAAAATCGCATCGCAATGATACTTTTCTGCTGCGCTGATGATTTCTTCGTCTGGATTGAAGGCTTGGGCCGTCAGCATTTCGCAGGGGACGCCCGCGTTACTGGCGGCATCGGCGACTTTTTGGACGTTGAGCTTTGCCAGCGCCAACATGTTTTCTTCATAAGTACCGGGATCGGTCGCCATGGTGCTCTCTGCCATCGGCGAGAACGGGTAAGGTTCGGCAACTGAGAGGGCGATTATCTTACCGCTGCTGAATTTGGCAAATTCAATCGCTGTATTGATGGCCTTGTCCGACAAATGTGAGCCGTCGGTAGGTACAAGAATGGTTTTGAACATGGCTTGCCTCCTTCTGGTGAAAAAGGGGTGTCGGTCAAAATCGGGCGATCTTGTCGGTAATCGATTATCGGTAATATATTATAACCTTACATATATATAGACAGTCTGAAAACAGGAAGATTCCTTGGAAGACAGTTAAGTATCTGGCTTACAGTCATCCTATCCCTTATCCAGCAGCGCTACAATTAAGTTTATTCGACTCACGTAAATGGGATCTGCAATGACATACGAAAATATTCTGGTTGAAACACAGGGAAAAGTTGGTCTGGTCCATCTGAATCGTCCTAAGGCGCTGAATGCCTTGAACGATCCGCTGATGAGCGAATTGGGCGACGCTTTACTGAAATTCGATGCTGATCCTGAAATCGGCTGCATCATCATTACCGGTAGCGACAAGGCATTTGCGGCCGGCGCCGACATCGGTGGCATGGCCCAGCTGAGCTATATGGATGCATTCAAAGGGGGCTTCATCTCCCGTAACTGGGAGACGATCCGCAACGTGCGCAAGCCGGTGATTGCTGCTGTCGCAGGGTTTGCCTTAGGTGGCGGTTGTGAGCTGGCGATGATGTGCGACTTCATTATTGCCGCCGACAATGCCAAATTCGGCCAGCCGGAAATCAAGCTGGGCATCATTCCCGGCGCCGGCGGCACCCAGCGTTTGCCGCGCGCAGTATCAAAGTCCAAGGCGATGGACATGTGTCTGACCGCCCGCATGATGGACGCCGCTGAAGCCGAGCGCGCCGGCCTGGTGTCGCGTGTGGTTCCGCTGGAACGGCTGTTGCAGGAGGCAATGGAAGCGGCGATCGTGATTTCGTCGATGTCGTTGCCGGCAGTCATGATGATCAAGGAATCGGTCAACCGCGCCTATGAAACCACTTTGGCAGAGGGCATCAACTATGAGCGCCGGCTGTTCCACAGCACCTTCGCCACAGAGGACCAAAAAGAGGGCATGCAGGCCTTCCTGGGGAAACGTTTACCTGTTTTTAAGAATCTTTAACAAATCGCTTGCCATAGGGCGAAGGGGTTTGCTATAGTTCGCCTCCCGTTGAGAACGACGCGAAATAAACGAAGCAGCTGAGAGGTAAAAAGGCTGTTTTTGGGTGCGAAGTTTGAGGGAAATAAAG
>FTFY01001004.1_pt1 | contig 22229 bp, 20 predicted proteins | sample 1640561 | NCBI WGS metagenome assembly FTFY01 (sample SAMEA3914789, study PRJEB12502) | metagenome | biome: forest; material: soil | place: Canada | collected 2011-07-03 | depth 0.3 m | reverse complement strand
CCCATGTGCAGCTTGCCGGAAGGGTAGGGCAGCATCGAGCAGGCGTAGAACTTCTTTTTGTCCTGGCCGTTCTTGTCCTTGGCATATTCGACCGCCTTATAGGCGTCTATGGATTGCCAATAGTCTTGCGCTGATTTTTCGACGTCGGTTGGGCTGTATTTTTCTTGCATGACGGGAGCTAAAAGGTGAATGTTATTCCGCGTTGCAAAGAGAACAAGGCGTCAGGTCGTCGGAACTAAAGGTCGCTGTAGTAAATCGTACGGCAGCCGGGACGAATCTGATAGCTTTGGTCGTTGCGAATCGGAATGGGAACTTGCTGAGCCAATATTCTTGGCATCCGAACCGGTGATTATACTGGTTCGGATGCCGCTTTAGCGTAAGGTACACGTGGAGTCACGTGATACTTGATGGTTGGCCCGGAAACCGAACCGGTTCAGGCAGCGCCGAATGTGCCCGAAAAGCCTGCCAGGGCAGCCTGGATAGCGCGTTCTGTCAGTTCGATGCGTTTACGCGCTTCCGAGCGCTTATGCGAGGGAATTTCTTGCAGGTTGGGAGCGGCAATGGCGTCGCACGCAAGCTGATATTCACCGTCCGGGCGGCGGACAGCCCCAATTTCTTGCCAAAAATCATCATAATCGGCGAATACCTGGCCAGCGCGAACTTGATGAAACATGACGCGATTTTGATTTCCCACCAGAATCAGCTTCTTGCAGCCGTAGGCACGGCCGATTTCCCGCACCAGCCGCAGCATCAGGCCCTTTGGCCGCAGTCCGAACATGTCGCGGGTGGCATTGCGCACCCGCTCCTGGGAATCGCTGCCACGCGGACCTTGCAGGCAACCTATGCCGATGCATGGGACCAGTTCACTGCCATAGAAAGTGAAGGCGACCGAGAACAGGGGTTTTTGATCGCTGCACAGGTCGAGCGTCAGTTCCCCTTCCCGATCCAGCCTTTCAATCGCCGACAGTCGCAATTCATAGATAGTCCCGGACTTGCCGCTGAAACTGCCTAGCAGCAGCGGTGCTTGGGTTGCGTGCAGGATCAGCGGGCCGAGACCTTGCCGGAAAATGAAGTCGTAGTGGCTGACCAGAATATTCAGCCGGTCCTGGCTGCGCAGGCGCAACGACTGGTAGGGGCGGTAGATTTTTTGCAACAGCCTGGGCGTGGCTTGCGCCAGCCTGGCATGCATAGGCGTTGCATTCCAATAGGCCAGCCAGCGTTGTGTCTGTTGATAATACAGCACCGTGCGGACGCTCAGTTTCAGCTGTTTGGCGAAGTAGGACAGACCGCGCGGCGAGTGCTTCAGGCAAGTGTGCAGCGTAATGCGCGGCCCGCTGTTGCCGGTTTTCGGTAAGGCCGGTTGGGGATACAAAAGATGGGATATTTCCGATAGCAATGCCAGGTTTTGAAGGCGGCCGTTGAGAAACCTGATGGCCTCATGGCTGACCAGCTTGCCGTACCTGCTGTTCATGGCCAGCATTATCGCCAGGGAGACCAGGCCGGCGCCAAAAATATCCATCGGATAGTGCAGTCCAAGAAAGATCTTGGCCCAGCTGACGGCAAGCGACAGTATCACCAGCAATACACCGATCCATTTGATTTTGATGGCTTTTGCCGTCCACAGCGTCAATCCGGTGGCAAGGATGACGGCAATCGTTACGTTAGGCGAAACACAGTGTGCGTTTTCGGCCTGGTACAGGTAATTGTTCCACGCGTCTGGCACCAGGGCGCTCCAGAGTAGCGCAATGACTTTGCTGGCCAATACCGCGGCAGCTGTCGTGATGATGGCTTTGAGAGAAAGGCGGCGGGTGGTCCGGCTGCCGCTAATCCATAAGGCGACCAGGCTGGTCGGCACCAGATATACCCCCCATTCAGCGATTGCCAGCACCAGCATAAACGGAATGCCGATGTATCCGGCAGGCGCATTGAATGTCGACCACAACAGGTGATTGTAAGAGGACAGAGTCATGTGCCTGGGTGATTAAAAAGGGTGTGGAATGGTGCAAAAATCATGATCAAAATGCAAACGGATAGGGTGGATGTTCGCTTTGTGACTTTTGTGACACATAAAGATACATATAAAAATATAATGTTACATGCAAATTTGCAAAGGGGCATCGTTTGATGAAATTATTAGATTGCCAAGTGGAAACTAATGATGCTGCGCGAAATGCGGGACTAGCGGAGGGAGATTGTAGAGAGATAGATGTGATGCGGGGAGGGGACGAACCCGGTAAGGCCAGGCGGCCACCGGGTGCGGAGAACTACTTTGGAGACAGTTTGTTGAAGGCCAGCTTCAGAATGATGCCGGTGCCCGCGATATTCAGCGCAGGCCCAGCACGTCTTGCATGTCGTACAGGCCGCTACTCTTGTCGCGCAAGAAACGCGCGGCGCGTAAGGCGCCTTGTGCGTAAGTAACGCGGCTAGAGGATTTGTGCGTGATTTCTACGCGTTCGCCGATGCCGGCAAACAGCACAGTATGGTCGCCCACAATATCGCCGCCGCGGATGGCGGCAAAACCGATAGAGGATGGATCGCGTTCGCCGGTGATACCCTCGCGGGCATAGACTGCGACGTCATCCAGCTTGCGGCCGAGTGCATCGGCGACGACTTCACCCATCATCAGCGCGGTGCCGGACGGTGCATCGACCTTATGGCGATGGTGTGCTTCGATGATTTCGATGTCGTAGCCGTGGGAAAAGCTCTTGGCTGCCATTTCCAGCAGTTTCAGCGTGACATTGACGCCAACGCTCATATTGGAGGCGAACACGATGGCAGTCTTTTTTGCCGCTGCTGCGATCGCCGCCTTGCCGGCCTCATCGAAGCCGGTGGTGCCGATAATCATCTTGATGCCATGGGCGGCGCAATAGTCGAGATGCTTCAGCGTGCCCTCGGGGCGCGTGAAATCGATCAGATAAGCTGCCTGCGCCAGGCCCTTGGCCAAATCGGCTTCAATCAGGACATTTGCCGGCTTGCCCAGGAATGCGGCGGCATCGGTTCCCAACTCCGGTGCATCCGGCAGGCCCAGCGCACCGGCCAGCTGTGCATCGTCGGCGTTTTGAATTGCCTCAACCAGCATGCGCCCCATGCGCCCCGATGCACCTGCAACGGCTATTTTCATCTGAGTCATTGTTAATTCGACGATCTGAACAATTGGTTAATTTTGCTTACTTATTTGCTTACTTAATTGGTTTTGCCCGGCACCGGCGCGGCAGGCGCGGTTGGCGCCATTTCCAGGTTCTTCAGGCTCTTCTTGGCTTCTGCGGCGCCACCTGAAATTTTATCCAGGTAATCGTTTTCGGTAGGCAGGTTGCCGCCATCAACGCGTGCCAGCAGGTTGCCGTTGAAGAAAACGCTGACGCGGCTGGTGGTGACTTCGCCGTTACCCTTTTGCAGGCGGAACACGTAATCCCAGCGATCCTCATGGAACAGGTCGGTAATCAAAGGCGAACCGAGCGCAAAACGCACTTGCTCACGGGTCATGCCTTCTTTGACTTGCGCCAACATTTCTTTCGAGACAAAGTTTCCTTGCTGGATATCTATCCGATAAGGAGAAAAAATGCCCAGGAAGCGGCGATGCTTGATAGTTTGAACCCCGCTGGTGTCAGCAGCGGCCGCAGTGTCCGCGGCGGTACCGGTGGGCGAAGCAGCAGTGGGCTGGTCAATCAGCGGATTCTTTGATGCGCAACCGGCCAAAGCGGCCATGAAGACAACTGCAGCGGTCAAAGCGGAGGTACGTACTGGGGAGAGCAACATGCGCATAAGGATCTCAATTGATTGAGCAACAGTGCTAAAACGCTATATGATAAAGCAGATCATCCATTTGTGACCAAAACATGCCGAACAATCCATCCGAACTAAAAGCCAGCGGCCTCAAAGCCACCTTGCCACGCCTGAAAATCCTGGAAATTTTCCAGAATAGCGAGGTGCGCCACCTGAGCGCTGAAGACGTCTATAAAATTTTGCTGAGCGACAATCTTGATGTCGGTCTGGCAACCGTGTACCGCGTACTGACGCAATTCGAGCAGGCCGGGCTGTTGCAGCGCAACCACTTTGAAACCGGCAAGGCCGTGTTTGAACTCAACGAAGGCTCGCATCACGACCATCTGGTTTGCCTGGATTGTGGTCTGGTTGAAGAGTTTTACGACGAAGAAATTGAAAAACGTCAAAAAATCGTTGCCAAGGAGCATGGCTTCGAAATCGCCGATCATGCGCTGGCGTTATACGGGCATTGCCGAGACTGCCGTAAGAAAAAGGGTTAAGGACAGAGTGGTGCGTCGTTTTACGGCGTTACCTGTTGGCGCTTACGTGTCTTTTCAGGTGCCTTAGGCGTCTTAGGTGTCTTAAATGCCTTAGGCGCCAGCTTTGCATTAGCCTTCCGCACCGCAGCCGCATAAGCAAGCCGTGCCCACGGCGCCATTGCAGCCGCGGCATCCATGGCGTCTTCAGGCGCCGACCAGTAACTCATTTCAATCGACCTTCCTCTGCTCTCGGTGACAAAAGGCCGGCAACCGGCAGCCGCGAATTGCGGCCGGGTTTCCTCATCAGTCTTGAGAAACAGGGTGCCATCGGCAACCAGGCCGATCATCACGCTATCGTAGTAAATGCCATAGCCGCCAAACATCCTGCGAGCGCTAATAGCGCCAAGCGGCGCCAGCAGCTCGCGGATATAGTCGATGATTGCATCGTTTTTGGACATGTTGCCGGCAACAGTATTGGCAACAGCGTCAGCTGTGGCTCAAGGCGTTCGACAGCAATTTGGCGGTGATATTCACAATCGGGATCACCCGCTCATAGGCCATCCGGGTAGGACCGATCACCCCCAGCGTGCCGACGATCTTGCCGTTGACTTCATACGGCGCGGTCACTACGCTCATTTCATCCATCGGTACCAGTTGCGATTCGCCGCCGATGAAAATCTGGACGCCGGTCGCCTTGCCGGAGATGTCGAGCAATTGCATCAAGCTGGTTTTGTGTTCGAACATGTCGAACAGCTTGCGCAAGGAATCCATATTGGACGACAGGTCGGTGACGCTGAGCAGGTTGCGCTCGCCCGAAATCACCACTTCATCGCTATTGTCGGTCATGGCATCGCTGCCGGCTTCCACCGCCGCCTGCATCAGCCAGGTCATGTCATCGCGCAGCTTGCGCAACTCGCCTTGCAGGCGCATGCGGACGTCGTCCAGGCTGAGGCCGCCGTAATGCTGGTTGATGTAATTGGCGGCTTGCACCAGTTTGGCGGGACTGTAATCGACATCGGTCAGCAGCAGCCGGTTCTGGACGTCGCCGTTGGGGCTGACGATCACCAGCAGGATGCGCTTTTCCGAGAGCCGCAGGAATTCGATTTGCTGGAAGATCGATTCGCGCCGTGGCGATAGCACCACCCCGGCAAAATGTGAAAGAGATGACAATACCTGTGCAGCGTTGGCAATGATCTTTTGTTGCGAATTCGGCTGCAGGCGGGCCTGCATTTTGGACTCCAGCGCGCTTTCGTCAATCGGTTCAACCGTCAGCAAGGTATCGACGAACATGCGGTAGCCGCGCGGCGTCGGCACCCGGCCGGCGGAAGTGTGGGGACTGGCGACGAAACCCATTTCCTCCAGATCCGCCATGATGTTGCGGATCGTCGCCGGTGACAGTTCCAGGCCGGAAATCTTGGACAGGGCGCGCGAGCCAACTGGCTGGCCGTCGGCGATGTACCGTTCGACCAGGGCCTTGAGCAGGGTTTGAGCGCGATTATCTAGTTGCATAGTGGTCTATTTTAACGAGCGCGGGGCTTGTATGCCAGCCGCTTATGAACGCTCTTAATGCACTTATACACTGTTTTTGTCAGCCAATTGCAGTTTGTTCCAGCCATGCTTCCAGCTCATGCAAGCTGGTGCAACTGGCTTGTGCGCTGACTCCGGCCGGCAGTACGCGGCCAAAACGATTGATCCAGACCGCCTGCAAGCCCGCTTGCTGGGCGCCGACCACGTCCAGCAAGGGATCATCGCCGGCATATACGGTTTCTTCCGGCGTCACGTTCAAGGCTGCGCAAGCTGCATGGAAAATGCTTGGGTCGGGTTTGGCGCAGCCAAAGTTATGCGCTGCGATCGATGTCTGGAAATGCCGGGCCAGGCCGATTTTGTCAAGATCGGCAAAGCCGTTCGAGACCGTGCCCAGCAGCAGGCGGTGGCGTTGCTGCAGGCGAGCCAATACCGGTTCGACGTCGTCGAACAGCGTCACAGCATGCCGCGCCTCGGAAAATACCGCCATCGCCGCGTCCACTTTGCGGGCGTCTTCGCCGACGCTGTTGAAGCTTGCGGTCAGCGCCGCGTGGCGCAATTTCCAAAGATCGAATTTGAAGACCGGGTTGGTCGCTGCCAGAGCCAGGCGTTGCTGGCGCAGGCTTTCTATCGTGAATTGGCGGGTAACTGCGGGGGCATGCTCGCGCATCCAGTCAAACAGCAATTGTTCGGCGCGTGCGATCACCGGCACGATCGGCCACAGCGTATCGTCGAGGTCGAACAGCACGGCCTTGATGGGCAGCGGTTTGCCGGGACGGGATGGTGGGAAGGTGGTTGAATTATTCATAAGATTATTAGCAAGCGCCATGTGCGTATCCTTCATTGCAAGCCTAAATTATGGTCTAATCGCCAGCATGCGGCCTATAAAATCATCTTCTCAACCCGGATCGTCAACCTCCATGCCGAAAACCATTGCTATCGTCGGCAAATATTTTGCAGTCGGAATTTCCGAATCGCTGACCGAAATCGTCGATTTCCTGCAAGATCGCGGCCACCACGTGGTGCTCGAAGCCGAGACCGCGCAGAATGTCGCGATGGCCGGCATTGCCGCCATGACCCCGGCCGAGATAGGCGAACAGGCTGACGCCGCGATTATTGTCGGCGGCGACGGCACCATGCTCGGGATCGCCCGCCAGCTGGCGCCGTATAACGTGCCTTTGATCGGCATCAACCAGGGCCGGCTCGGGTTTATCACCGATATCTCGCTGGAGCGGATGCTGCCGGTGCTGGGTGAAATGCTGGACGGGAATGTCGAATCCGAGCGCCGCAGCCTGTTGCAAAGTTCCGTCATGCGCGACGGCAAGCAGATCTTCAGTGCCCTTGCATTCAACGACGTGGTGGTGTCGCGTGGCGCGGCTTCCGGCATGGCCGAACTGATGGTAGAGGTCGATGGCCGCTTCATGTACAACCAGCGTTCCGATGGCTTGATCGTGGCGACGCCGACCGGATCCACTGCGTATGCCTTGTCTGCAGGCGGGCCTTTGTTGCACCCTTCGCTGGGCGGCATCGTGCTGGTGCCGATTGCGCCGCATGCGCTGTCGAACCGGCCCATCGTGATTCCGGACAGCAGTGAAATCGTGATTGAAATTGTGAACGGCCGCGACATGAGCGCCAATTTCGACATGCAATCGCTGGCTAGCCTGCAGCATGGCGACCGCATCTTGATACGGCGTTCCGAACACGCCATCACCTTCTTGCACCCGGCCGGCTGGAGTTATTACGACACCTTGCGGCAAAAGTTACACTGGAACGAATATCCGTCGGCGGAAGGGCAGCTCAAGTAAGTTATTTTGTAAGTCATTCGCAAGTCATTTTTCAACGCTATTTTTACACCCATTTTTAAGCCACTTCCACATTCCCATGTTGCGCACACTTTCCATACGCGATTTTGTCATCGTCGACGCCATCGAACTTGAGTTCGCCGCTGGCTTTACCGTTTTCACCGGCGAAACCGGCGCCGGCAAGTCGATCCTGATCGATGCCCTGGCTTTGGCGCTGGGTGGCCGCGGCGACGCCAGCGTGGTGCGCGAAGGCGCGGCCAAGGCGGATGTGACGGCGGAGTTCACACTGACCGGCGCGGCTGACGGCGAGGTTAACGACTGGCTGGAGAAAAACGAGTTTGCCAGCGAGGAAGGCGTGATCCTGATGCGGCGCGTGATTGACAATGCGGGCCGCTCCAAAGCCTTTATCAATGGTGTTGCGGCAACCGCCGCGCAATTGCGTGAGTTGGGTGAAATGCTGGTCGATATTCACGGTCAGCATGCGCACCAGTCTCTGTTGAAGAGCGATGCGCAACGTCTCTTGCTGGATGGGCAAGCTGGACTGCAGGACGATTTGCTCACGCTTGCGGGCGCTTTTAAAAGCTGGCGTTCGCTGGCACGCCAACGCGAAGAGTTTGAAACCAATGCCAAGAATGTATTGCTGGAGCGCGAGCGGTTGGAGTGGCAGGTTGGCGAGTTGGAAAAACTGGCGGTCAAACCAGGCGAATGGGATGAAATCACCAATGAGCACAGCCGCTTGTCGCATGCTGCCAGCCTGATCGAAGGCGCCCAGGAAGCACTCAATGTGATTTCCGAAAACGATGCCAACGATACGCCGCCGATGCTGTCGCAACTATCGGCGCTGAATCAGAAAATTGGCAAGCTGGTCGATGTCGACAGCAGCCTCAAGCCAGTGCTGGAAGCGCTGGAGCCGGCGCGTATCCAGTTGCAGGAAGCGGTCTACGCGCTGAACGATTATTTGAGCCGGGTCGAGCTTGATCCGGCGCGTCTGCATCAGGTTGAAGACCGGATGGAAGCGATCCATTCGGCCGGCCGCAAATTCCGTCTGGCGCCAGATGAACTGCCGCAGGAACTGGAGACGTTGTCGGCGCAACTGCGCCAACTGGCGGATGCCAGCGATCTCGACGCCATGCGGGCGCAAGAAGAAAAGTTGAAAGCAGCGTATCTGGCGCTGGCGCAAAAAATGTCGAAAGCGCGCGCCAAGGCGGCTCAGGCGCTGGGCACGGCAGTCACTGCCGCGATGCAGGATTTGAGCATGAGCGGCGGCCGTTTTGCGATTGCATTGAATCCTTGCGAAGCGGCCAGTTATGGTGTCGAGCAAGTCGAATTCCTGGTTGCCGGCCATGCCGGCGTGGCGCCGCGGCCGTTGGCTAAAGTGGCTTCCGGCGGCGAACTGGCACGGATCGCGCTGGCGATTTCAGTGATTACCTCCAGCGCCACAGCGACGCCGACCTTGATATTCGATGAAGTCGACAGCGGCATCGGCGGCGGCGTGGCGGAAGTGGTCGGGCGTTTGTTGAAGCGGCTGGGCCAGGATCGCCAGGTATTGTGCGTGACCCATTTGCCGCAGGTTGCCAGCCAGGCCAATCAGCATTTCCAGGTTAGCAAACAAAGCCTGGGCAACAAGACGGTGTCGGCGATTGATGGCCTCGATGCCAAGAACCGGATTGAAGAAATCGCCCGCATGCTGGGTGGCCTGGAAATCACCGCAACTACGCGCAAGCATGCGCGTGAGTTGCTGGCACTCTAAATCAGCACTTATTTTCCGGGTATCCCCGCATGGTATTTCGTAAAGAACCTCCGTTCACGCATGGCAAGACCGGTAAAACCGCGGTGCTGCTGGTCAATCTGGGTACGCCGGATGCACCGACAACCAAGGCGGTGCGTTCTTATCTGAAGCAATTCCTGTCCGATCCCCGGGTAGTGGAAATTCCGCGGGCGATCTGGTGGTGGATTTTGCATTGCGTGATCCTGCCGTTCAGGTCCGGCAAGTCGGCGCACAAATACGCCTCTATCTGGAGCAATGAAGGTTCGCCGCTCAAAGTCCACACCAGCAAGCAGGCGATCTTGTTGCGTGGTTATCTGGGCCAGCGCGGGCATCAGGTGCAAGTGGCTTACGCCATGCGCTACGGCGCGCCGTCTATAGCGGAAGTGCTGGACCAGTTGAAGGCAGACGGTTGCGAGCGGATCCTGGTCTTGCCGGCGTATCCGCAATATTCGGCCACCACCACGGCGTCGATTTACGACGCGGTATTTGCGCATTATGCGCAAGTGCGCAATGTGCCTGAATTACGTTTCATCAAGCATTATCACGATCACGAGGCATATATCCAGGCGTTGAAAGAGTCGGTGCTGGCCTATTGGGCCATGCACGGCACGCCCGACAAGCTGATCATGAGTTTTCATGGCGTGCCGAAACGCACTTTGCTGCTGGGCGATCCTTATCACTGCGAATGTCAAAAAACCGCGCGTTTGCTGGCGCAGGAGCTGGGACTGGGGCCTGAACAATATCAACTGACCTTCCAGTCGCGCTTTGGCAAGGCGGAATGGCTGCAGCCATATACCGCGCCGACTTTGCAGAAGCTGGCAAAACAAGGTGTCGGCCGTGTCGACGTGATGTGTCCCGGTTTCACCAGCGATTGCCTGGAAACGCTGGAGGAAATCGCGATAGAGGCGAAACAGGATTTCCTCAGGGCGGGCGGCAAGGAGTTTCATTTCATCGCTTGCCTGAACCAGTCGCCGGCCTGGATTTCAGCCATGGCCAGTGTGGTAGAGGAACATTTGATTGGCTGGCCCACGCATCTGACAGAGAGCGAGCGGGAGACCTCGAAACAACAGGCGGAAGCGTCACGGCAGCAAGCTGTGCGCCTGGGCGCAAGCCAATAGAGCCTGGTTTGCTGCAGAAATTTTGAGTGGATGCGCGCCGCTCCGACAAGGCGCAATTATAATGAGCGCCCAATGTCGGGTGCGCATGAAGGATTGTTGCTCATCTTGCAATTGGCAAGTGCTGAACCAATTAGCTATAGTCAATACAATGCGACCAGTTGCGAATAGCTGATCCAGCTTGCTGCCAGCAAAATATAAACGACCAGAAGCGCGGATATTAGCGATAGTTTCATGATATTCCCCTTTTTTTAGTTGCTGCGGGTTAATTTTTCCTGTTTGAGTTCACACCTTCAGGATAGTTCCAATGTCGCGTTGCAGCAAACCATTGGCAGGTAAATTTTGTTTCAATTTGTTGCCGGACGTTGATGCTGCCGCCATCCTTTATTCATTGGGGGCGGGACGGAGCTCGGGACAAAATCGGGTGCGCGTTTTTATCCCCTGATTTAACCCTTGAAAAAATAGGGGTATAGCCTCATTTGGCTTCCTATACTTAGTAAGTTATTGATTGTTGGAGATTTTTGAATGGAACACATGGAAAATCAGAACGAACAGGCGCAAACGGAAAAAAATCCTGTTGCTGAAGATGCAACGATAATTCCTGAATCCACGCTGGAAGTCCAGTTGTCGGAAGCGCAAGCCAAGATCGCGGAAATGCAAGATGCGTTCTTGCGCGCTAAGGCCGAAGCAGAAAATATTCGCCGCCGCGCTCAAGAAGATATTGCACGTGCGCATAAATTTGCGATCGAGGGATTTGCCGAAGCGCTGGTGCCGGTCAAGGACAACCTTGAAATGGCGCTGAAAATCGAAACGCCGTCGGTTGAGTCGATCAAGGAAGGCGTGGAAATGACGCTCAAGCAGTTGTCTTCAGCTTTCGAAAGAAATCGTTTGCTGGAAATCTCGCCGAAAGTTGGTGAAAAGCTCGATCCGATGAAACACCAGGCAATTTCAACCGTGCCGGCAGAGCAAGATGCCAATACCGTGGTGACTGTACTGCAAAAGGGATACACCATTGCCGACCGCCTGTTGCGGCCCGCACTGGTCGTGGTGGCCCAAGCAAAATAAAAAAACCAGGCGCGCATTTTAGTGCTTGAAAGCGCTGCTTTGCTCCCTATATTCAGACCATCAAAACATTAATCAAATATTCAGTAAAGGACATACACCATGGGTAAAATTATCGGCATTGACTTGGGTACCACCAATTCTTGCGTTTCGGTTATCGAAAACGGTCAACCGAAAGTGATCGAAAACTCGGAAGGCGCACGTACTACGCCGTCCATCATCGCTTATCAAGAAGATGGCGAAATCCTGGTTGGCGCTCCAGCCAAGCGCCAGGCTGTCACTAACCCGACTAACACGCTGTACGCAACCAAGCGTTTGATCGGCCGTAAGTTCGACGAAAAAGAAGTACAAAAAGACATCGCGCTGATGCCTTACAAGATCATCAAAGCCGACAACGGCGATGCATGGGTTGCTGTACGCGATCAAAAACTGGCGCCGCCGCAAATCGCTGCGGAAGTGCTGCGCAAGATGAAGAAGACAGCAGAAGACTACCTCGGCGAAGAAGTCACCGAAGCCGTGATCACCGTGCCTGCTTACTTTAACGACGCGCAACGCCAGGCAACCAAGGACGCCGGCCGTATCGCCGGTCTGGACGTCAAGCGCATCATCAACGAGCCGACAGCGGCTGCGCTGGCATTCGGCCTGGACAAGGCAGAAAAAGGCGATCGCAAGATTGCCGTGTATGACCTGGGCGGTGGCACTTTCGACGTTTCGATCATCGAAATCGCCGATGTCGATGGTGAAAAGCAATTTGAAGTGCTGTCCACTAACGGCGACACTTTCCTCGGCGGCGAAGACTTCGACCAACGCATCATCGATTACATCCTGGACGAGTTCAAGAAGATCAACGGTATCGACCTCGGCAAGGACGCGATTGCGCTGCAACGCATCAAGGCATCGGCTGAGCGCGCCAAGATCGAATTGTCGTCCTCGCAACAGACCGAAATCAACGAACCGTACATCGCCATGGCGAACGGCGCACCGGTCCATCTGAACCTGAAGATGACCCGCGCCAAGCTGGAATCGCTGGTGGAAGAGCTGATTGCCAAGACGATCGAGCCTTGCCGCATCGCGATCAAGGATGCCGGCGTCAAGATTTCCGACATCCACGACATCATCCTGGTCGGCGGCATGACCCGTATGCCTAAGGTGCAGGAAAAGGTTAAGGAATTCTTCGGCAAGGATCCACGCAAGGACGTTAATCCGGATGAAGCCGTCGCTGCTGGCGCCGCGATCCAGGGTTCGGTCTTGTCGGGCGACCGCAAGGACTTGCTGCTGCTGGACGTGACACCTTTGTCCCTGGGTATTGAAACCATGGGCGGCGTAATGACCAAGATGATCCAGAAGAACACCACTATCCCGACCAAGTTCAGCCAGGTGTTCTCGACCGCCGACGACAATCAGCCGGCCGTCACCATCAAGGTGTTCCAAGGTGAGCGCGAGATGGCTGCCGGTAACAAGGGCCTGGGCGAATTCAATCTGGAAGGCATTCCGCCAGCATCGCGCGGCACGCCGCAGATCGAAGTTACCTTCGACATCGACGCCAACGGTATTTTGCACGTGGGCGCCAAGGACAAGGCAACCGGCAAGGAAAACAAGATCACGATCAAGGCTAACTCCGGCCTGACCGAAGAAGAAATCCAGAAGATGGTGCGCGACGCCGAGGCGAATGCCGAAGAAGACAAGCGCCTGAAGGGATTGGCTGAAGCGCATAACCAAGGCGATGCACTGGTCCATTCGACCAAGAAATCCCTGACGGAATACGGCGACAAGCTGGAAGCCGGCGAGAAGGCTAGCATCGAAGCAGCGATCAAGGAACTGGAAGAAGCATTGAAGGGCAGCGACAAAGCCGCCATCGATAACAAGACAGCCGCCCTGACCACTGCCGCGCAAAAGCTCGGTGAAAAGATGTATGCCGACATGCAGGCGCAGCAAGCCGCGGCAGGCGGCGCTGAAGCCGGTGCTGCCGGTGCAGAAGCCAAGCCGAAAGAGGACGACGTAGTTGACGCCGACTTCAAGGAAGTGAAAGACAAGTAAGATCTTCGTCAGCGCTGGTTTGCCGGTCTTCAATTTGTAATTTGAATCGGCAAACCGGTGCGAGGAATCGCCGGGCAGATGCTATTGCAGCACTGTTCGGCGTTTTCGCTTAAACCTAGGAACGGTAGTAGAACACGCCCGAGTGTGCTTTTACCGGGGGGATGGCAAGGCGCGACGACGCGGCAGGGTCTACCCTGCAAGGAGAAGCAACGCAGTCTGGCACCCGGTAAAAGTGCAGTCGGGCGTGTAACGTTGTTAGTGCTGAGAAGAGCGATTTAACCTCTCATATACAAAATAGACTAACGTCGCCCCAAGTACCGGTAAGTGGTCTACTGCCGTTTCTAGGTTATATAACAGGGTATAGAAAAGATGGCGAAGCGTGATTTTTACGAAATTCTGGGTGTTGCAAAAAATGCTTCTGATGATGAAATCAAGAAGGCATATCGCAAACTCGCAATGAAACATCATCCGGACCGTAATCCGGATAGCAAAGGTGCGGAAGACAAATTCAAAGAGGCGAAAGAAGCCTACGAGATGCTGACCGATCCGCAAAAGCGCGAAGCCTATGATCGCTATGGCCATGCCGGCGTCGACCCTAACATGGGTGGCGGCGGTGGCGGTGGCGGCGGTTTCGCCGATGCATTTGGCGATATCTTCGGCGATATTTTCGGCGGCGGCGGTGGCCGCGGCGGTCGTGGCGGTGGCCCGCAAGTGTATCGCGGCGCCGATCTGCGCTACAACCTCGAAATTACGCTGGAACAAGCGGCACACGGCTTCGACACCACGATCCGCGTGCCTAGCTGGGATGAGTGCGAACCTTGCCATGGCAGCGGCGCCAAGCCCGGTACGGAACCGATCACTTGCCCGACTTGCGGCGGTCACGGCCAGGTCAGGATGCAGCAAGGCTTTTTCAGCATCCAGCAGACTTGTCCGAAATGCCACGGCAACGGCAAGATCATTCCTGAACCATGTACATCCTGCGCCGGCGCCGGCCGTATCAAGCGCAACAAGACACTGGAAGTGAAGATCCCTTCCGGTATCGACGACGGCATGCGGATCCGCTCTTCCGGCAACGGCGAGCCAGGCATGAACGGCGGACCGACCGGCGACCTGTATGTGGAAATCCACATCAAACCGCATGCGGTATTCCAGCGCGAAGGTGACGATCTCCATTGCGAAATGCCGATCTCGTTTGCCAAAGCTGCCTTGGGTGGTGAAATCGAAGTGCCGACGTTGAACGGTAAAGCGTCCTTCACGATTCCCGACGGTACCCAGTCCGGCAAGACTTTCCGTCTGCGCAGCAAGGGTATCAAGGGCGTACGCTCGGGTTATGCCGGCGATCTGTTCTGTCACGTTGTGGTGGAAACGCCGGTCAAGCTGAGCGACAGGCAGAAGGAATTGCTGCAGGAGTTCGAGCAACTGACCAGCGAAGGCGGCGCCAAGCACAGCCCGCAGAGCAAATCCTGGAAAGACAAGGTAAAAGAGTTCTTCGAGTAAGTACGTTCGCTCTGAGCCTCATGAAAGCCGCCAACCGTGCAAGGTTGGCGGCTTTTTTTTTGCATCTTTGTCTTCGTTGCCTTTGTTGCTTTAGTTGATTCATCTGACGATGATTAACAAATTCTTTATTGCATAATTTTGTTCCGCTCTCTATTCTGTATAGTGTAATAATAAAACGATCGTTCTTTTATTCGCGATCAGCACAAACCCACCATATACAAACCATAGGGGGAGACATGAAAGTAGTTGCTCGTTTAAAGCGTGCAGGGGCTTGTGCCTGCGTATTTTCCGCACTGGTGTTGGCGCAGAGCGCATTTGCGCTGGATATTGGCGGCGTCAAGATCGACGAAACAGCCAAAGTCGGCAATCAGGACTTGAAGCTCAACGGCGCCGGGATCCGCTATAAAGTCATCTTTAAAGTCTATACCGCCGCATTGTATTTAGCTGATAAAAAAACCACTGTGCCGGACGTGCTGGCTGCGCCTGGAGCACGGCGTATCGAACTGGTCATGTTGCGCGATGTCAGCAGTGAAGACTTCAGCCGCGCTTTCATGGCGGGCATCCAAAACAACGTGGATAAAGCAGACAAATCGAAGATCATCAACCAGTTACTGAAATTTGGTGAATTGTTTGCTTCGATTCCGGAGCTGAAAAAGGGAGATGTGCTGACGACCGACTGGATTCCAGGGGTCGGCACGCAGATTCATTTCAACGGCAAACCCGTGTCCGAGACCTTGCCCGACCAGATTTTCTATAATTCTTTACTGAAAATCTGGCTGGGTGAAAAGCCGGCCGACAGCAAATTGAAACTCTCCTTGCTTGGTCAGGCGGGATAGGTTCGGCTGAACGGAATGGCGACTATCGGATAAAAGCTGATGGGATCTGCCAAGTTTCTATAAAATAAGGCCTAGGATGTCTTGCATGTATTGTACAAATAACATGTAGATGGAACTTTATTGAATAGAAACCGATGACAGCAAACAACAAGCAATCCCTGACCCGAGAAGATCTTTTCCAGAGAAACCGTGAGTGGGCGGCCGGTATGACCGCCCGCGATCCGGATTTTTTCAAAGTACTGGCGTCGCAGCAGGCGCCAGAGTATTTCTGGATCGGGTGTTCCGACAGCAGGGTGCCGGCAAATGAATTGCTGGGCTTGCTGCCGGGCGAATTATTCGTTCACCGCAATATCGCCAACGTGGTTGCGCATAGCGATCTGAATTGTTTGTCGGTATTGCAGTTCGCCGTGGATGTACTGAAGGTAAAACACGTTTTTGTGGTTGGCCATTACGGCTGCTCCGGCGTGCATGCGGCGCTGACCAAGCGCCGCGTCGGACTGGCCGATAACTGGTTGCGTTATGTCGAGGACGTGCATCAGAAGCATGAGCGCTACCTGGGTGACGTGTTGCCGGAAAACGTACGCCATGATCGTCTGTGCGAGCTCAACTCCATGGAGCAGGTCGCCAACATCTGCCGCACTACAATCGTTCAGGATGCTTGGGAACGCGGCCAGCCCCTGACCATCCATAGCTGGGTGTATAGTGTGCGGGACGGCTTGTTACGCGATCTGGAAGTCACTGTCAGCTGTATGTCCGACCTGGACAAGGGTATGGCGGCAAGTCTGAAGCGTTACGAAGATTAAAATCTTCGCCGCAATCAACGATCATCAAACAAAAAAAGACGACCGGTAAATCGGTCGTCTTTTTTTCGTCTTCGTTTTTCGTCTTTTTTTATTCCACGCTACCGTGGATGTCAGGTAAAGATCAGACCACGATAGTCTGCGCCTCACCCTCGGCACGCGCGCGAATCTCACCGATCCGGTTGACGGTTTCTCCGGCAGCTTGCAATTGCGCGATCGCAGCGTCGGCGTTTTCCTTGGCGACGATGACAGTCATCCCGATACCGCAGTTGAAGACCCGATGCATTTCCGCGTCGGCAACCTGGCCATGCTGCTGCAGCCAGGTGAACAGTGGTGGCATGGTCCAGCTGGCGCTGTCCAATACCGCAGTCAGATTGTCTTGCAGCACGCGCGGAATGTTTTCCACCAGGCCGCCGCCGGTAATATGCACCATGCCCTTGACTTCCATCGACTCCATCAGCGCCAGCAGCGGCTTGACGTAAATGCGGGTAGGCTCCATCAGCACGTCGGCCAGCTTGCGGCCATGGAAATCGGCATCCAGGTCAGGCTTGGCAACTTCAATGATCTTGCGCACCAGCGAATAGCCGTTGGAATGCGCGCCCGACGATGCCAGGCCCAGCACTACGTCGCCTGGCACGATTTTGGTGCCATCGATCAGCTTGGATTTTTCAACCGCACCGACTGCGAAGCCGGCCAGATCGTATTCGCCGTCCGGATACATGCTTGGCATTTCAGCGGTTTCGCCGCCGATCAGCGCGCAACCTGCCAGCTCGCAACCTTTGGCGATGCCCTTGATGACATCGGTGGCGCTCGGTACATCGAGTTTGCCGCAAGCAAAGTAATCGAGGAAAAACAACGGCTCGGCGCCTTGCACCAAGATGTCATTGACGCTCATTGCCACCAGGTCGATACCAACCGTGTCGTGGCGTTTCAGGAGGAATGCCAGCTTCAGCTTGGTGCCGACGCCGTCGGTACCGGAGACCAGTACCGGCTCCTTGAATTTCTTGCTGATCTCGAACAAGGCGCCGAAACCGCCGATGCCGCCCATCACGCCTTCACGCATGGTGCGTTTGGCGAACGGCTTGATTGCCTCGACCAGGGCGTCGCCAGCGTCGATATCGACACCGGCGTCACGATAAGAGAGTGGCACGTTGGAAACGTTTGAAGTGGAAGTCATGATGTGATTGGCGGCAGAGGCGGTAAAATAGGAGAAATTCGGCCACGCATCGGATTTGCATCACTGTACTTAGTTGTACCAAGTGTTGTAAATCAGATCAAATAACCGGCCAAAAACAGCCAAACAAGAGGTAAAACAGCGGGAAATACAGCTTTTCCCAGGGTTTTGTCTTGTTTTTTAGCTTATCAATCGCTTGGTTTCGGCCAGGTTATTGCGCGGTAAAAGCGGTATTTTATCAAACCGATCCATCAAACTTTCGATTCCATGCCATTTTCTTTTACCGACGAACAAAAACAAACGGCTTTGTGGCTAGGAATTGGGCTGCTGCTTGTGGCATTAATGGTCGCGCTGGGGCCGATCCTGACGCCTTTCATCGCCTCCGCCATCCTCGCCTATGCACTTAATCCGGGGGTTGACTGGCTGTCGCGCAGGCGTATCGGCAAATATCCGTTTCCGCGCGCGCTGGCGGTGCTGGTCGTGATACTGCTGCTGGTGTTCGCGATCCTGGCGGTGATCCTGATCGTGATTCCGGTGTTGCGTAAGGAATTCCCCCTGTTGCAAGACCAGATTCCGAACTTCCTCAACAAGCTGGATGGTTTCATCGGCCCGCATTTGCAGGATTTCGGCATCAATGTACGGCTGGACGGTACGGGCATCAAAGAGATGCTGACCAAGCAGCTGTCGACCAGCGGCGATGAAATCTGGACTTCGGTACTAGCCTCGGTCAAGGTTGGCGGCACGGCCGTGCTGGGCTGGCTGGCGACCATCCTGCTGGTGCCGGTCGTACTGTTTTACCTGTTGCAGGACTGGCATGCGATCGTCGCGCGCGCGAGCCGGCTGGTGCCGCGCCGTTGGCAAGGCAAGACCGGCAACATGACGCAAGAGGTGGATGGCCTGCTGGCGCAGTATTTACGCGGTCAATTGCTGGTAATGTTGGTTCTGGCGATTTATTATTCGACCGGGCTGGCAATCGCCGGGTTTGATGTGGCGTTGCCGGTGGGCATTATTACCGGTTTGCTGGTATTCATCCCCTATGTCGGTTTCGGCCTGGGATTGGCGCTGGCGTTGATCGCCGCGATGTTGCAGTTCAGTGGCTGGCATGGGTTGATTGCGGTCGCCATCGTGTATGGCATCGGCCAGGTACTCGAAAGTTTTATCCTGACGCCGCGTCTGGTAGGCGAGCGCATCGGCCTGCATCCGCTGGTCGTGATTTTTGCGTTGATGGCCTTTGGCCAGTTATTCGGCTTTGTCGGGATACTACTGGCGTTGCCTTGTTCAGCGATCATGTCGGTGGTGGTCAAGCATGTCCGCGCGCACTACTTGAAAAGCAGTTTTTATAATACATAGAATAGATAAATGGCAGTTGCTCTTTGCTCCGCCAGTAGCTGGTAGCCAGCTAAAGAAACAAGAAATCTGGAGCAACATTGCTCCCCAATTGATTAAGTAATAGTGAAGAAACAAGAATGAGGCAGCTAACGCTGGACATTACTGCGGATGAGCCGCAGACCCTGGCCACTTTCGTGGTCGGGCAGAACCAAGAAGCCTTACAGTTCTTGCAGCGTCTGGTCGCGCCTTCGACAAAATCCCTCACCGCACCAGGCGACCGTTTTGTATACCTTTGGGGCCAGGCCGGCGCCGGCAAAAGCCATGTGCTGCAGGCACTGGCCAGCAGCACCAATGCACGCTTGATCCACGGTCCCAACTACGACGCCGAGGCGTTCAATTTCTCGCCGGATGTACCAGGCTACCTGATCGACGACTGCGATAAGTTATCGGCCGACGACCAGATCGAAGCTTTTAACCTGTTCAACCAGATTCGCGAGCATGGCGGCTGGCTGATCACCAGCGGCGAGTTGCCTCCGTCCGAGCTGAGCGTGCGCGAAGACCTGCGGACCCGCCTCGGCTGGGGCCTGATTTATCAGTTGCACGGTTTGAGCGACCAAGAAAAAATCGCCGCCCTGACGCATGCGGCGCAGGTGCGCGGCCTGCATCTGTCGAGCGGCGTGTTACCCTACCTGATTACGCATTTTCGGCGCGATATGCGGTCTTTATCAGCCATGCTGGACGAGCTGGACCGCTATTCGCTGGAGACCCAGCGCCCCATAACGCTGCCTTTGCTACGCAGCTTGTTGCAACTCGAATCCGAAGATAAACAATGACCATGAACCTGGCTCTATTTGACCTTGACCATACGCTGCTGCCCGTCGACTCCGATTATGAGTGGGGGCAGTTCCTGGTACGCATCGGCGCGGTAGATCCGGATGCCTTTGAAAAGAGCAACGCGGAATGGTTTGCCCAATACCAGGCCGGTACGCTGGACCCGGTCAAATACCTGGAATTCGCGTTCGGTACACTGTCGAAATTTCCGCGCAAGCAGCTCGATGCCTGGCATGAACAATTCATGAAGCAAGTGATCGAGCCGCAAATTACCCCGGCTGCGCGCGCCTTGCTGCAAAAACATCAGGATGCCGGCGACCTGGTGGCGATAGTAACGGCCACCAACAGCTTTGTGACCGAGCCGATCGCCAAGGCGCTGGGAGTCGATTTCCTGATCGCCTCGGACCCGGAAACCACCGGCGACGGCGAGATTACCGGTAATCTGGCAGATACGCCGACGTACGGCCCCGGCAAAGTCACCCATACCCATGCCTGGCTGGCCACCATGGACATGACGCTGGCCAGCTTCCCACGCAGTTATTTCTATAGCGATTCGCACAACGACCTGCCGTTGATGCTGCTGGTCACCGACCCTGTTGCCACCAACCCCAACGCCTTGTTGAAAGCGCACGCAAGCGCGAACGGCTGGCCCATCCTGAATTTATTCGACGCGCAATGATCAAGAAGCTGATTCGCTCCATCCTTGGGAAAAAGAAAAAAGATCCCACCAAACCGTTGATACTCGGCCCGAAACAGCACGGCATCGATCCGAAACTGGTTTCCTCCAATGCGATACGCGTCACCAAGACGTTGCAGGATGCCGGCTATAAAGCTTTCATCGTCGGCGGTGCGGTGCGCGATCTGTTGCTGGGTGTGAAGCCGAAGGATTTCGACGTTGCCACCAACGCCACGCCGGAACAGGTCAAGCGTTTGTTCCGGCGCGCTTTCATTATCGGCAAACGGTTCCAGATCGTGCACGTGATGTTTGGCCAGGATCTGCTGGAAGTCACCACCTTCCGCGGTGCTTCATCCGACGGTTCGCCGAAAGACGAGCACGGCCGTGTCTTGCGTGACAACACCTTCGGCGAACAGCACGAAGATGCAGTGCGGCGCGATTTCACGATCAATGCGATGTATTACGATCCGGCCACCGAGAGCGTGCTCGATTACCACGGCGGCATCGACGATATCCGCGCCAAGACCTTACGCATCATCGGCGATCCGGAAGCCCGTTTCCGGGAAGACCCGGTCCGCATGCTACGTATTGTGCGCTTCGCCGCCAAGCTGAAATTTACGATCGATCCGGCCACCCGGGCGCCTATACCGGTGATGGCGGCCCTGATCGATAACGTCCCTGCGGCGCGGGTATTCGATGAGATGCTGAAGCTGCTGATGAGCGGCCATGCGCTGGCTTGCCTGCAGCAATTGCGCAAGGAAGGCCTGCATCACGGTTTGCTGCCGTTGCTCGATGTGGTGCTGGAACAGCCGCTAGGCGAGAAATTCGTGACGTTGGCGCTGGCCAATACCGACGTCCGCGTGCAGCAAGGTAAACCGGTTTCTCCCGGCTTCCTGTTCGCTTCGTTGCTGTGGCATCAGGTGCTGGAAAAGTGGACTGCCTACAAGGCGGCCGGCGAATTCCCGATCCCTGCGCTGCATCTGGCGGCCGACGACGTCCTGGAAGCGCAAACCGACAAGCTGGCCTTGCAACGCAAGATCGCCTCCGACATGCGTGACATCTGGGCCATGCAGCCGCGCTTTGAGCGCCGGACCGGTAAGGCACCATACAAGTTGCTGGAGCATTTGCGCCTGCGCGCCGGTTACGATTTCCTGCTGTTACGCTGCGCCTCGGGCGAGATCGATAGCGAAATCGGCGAGTGGTGGACTGCATTCATGGAGGGCGACAGCGCTGAACGTGAAGTGCTGCTGGCGCAAAAACCGAAAGTGGCAGCTGAAGCTGCGCCACCTAAAAAACGTCCGCGCCGGCGTGGATCGCGCAGCGGCGCCAAGACCGCCAATCCGGGCGGCCGCAGCAACGACGACCAAGGTGGTCAATGACAGCGATGTCTTCTACTGAACTGGTCACGGCTTATATCGGCATAGGCGCCAATCTGGGTGATGCCGGCGGCCAGGTCCAGCGCGCCATCCTGCAACTCGGCAAGCTGCCCGACACCAGCCTGGACGCGCAATCCAGTTTGTTTTGCACCGCGCCGCTG
>FTFY01000765.1_pt1 | contig 22369 bp, 24 predicted proteins | sample 1640561 | NCBI WGS metagenome assembly FTFY01 (sample SAMEA3914789, study PRJEB12502) | metagenome | biome: forest; material: soil | place: Canada | collected 2011-07-03 | depth 0.3 m | reverse complement strand
TCGATAGATACAGCGCTGGCATGACTAATCGCCGAATCGCATCCACGCATGGAGACCAGCGGCACGGAAGAGTCGAATAATCCTTGAAACGCTTGCAGCAATCCAGTGTTTCAACCAGGGCGTGCGGTTCAATGGCGCCAATTGAATTGCTTGATCGATTAGCGGCTCGCGGGCCAAAGGAGAAATTTGATGGATCATCCTGAAAACAGTTTGCCGCCATGGAAAATAAAAAGCGGACTGCAAGCCAATCTTGTCAAGGAATGCGGTGCACTGGCAAATGCCTGGGATGCGTCTTTCCTTGCTGAGGTACGTCGTGCCGTCTCCTAGCATCAAACCGTTGCCGCGGCCGCTGGCAATGCATCACCTGCTGCTGTTGCAGGGAGACCAGCTTGCCTGGATCGGCCGCTCGGCATTTGCACCTGATCGCACCGTATGGCGCGATCAGGTGACGCTCGATCCGGCCGCGTCGCCTGATCCTTTATCTGGCGCTGCAGCTCTGTTCAAGCGTGCGCTGCGCGGCCGTATCAAGGCCGCCGACAAACTGACGGTGCTGCTTGGCTATCCTTACGTGCAGCATATGGTCTTGCCATGGCATGCAAGCCTTTCCAATGCGGCTAAGCGGCAGGAATATGCCTACGCCGGTTTCGATCGGCAGTACGGCGCGGCCGCCGCTGCCCGCACCGTGGCGGTGGATCCGGCGCAAGCCGGCCTGCCGCGGCTGGCGGCGGCGATGGATACCGCGCTGATCGAGGGTTTGCAAGCCCTGGCGCGGACTCACAAGTTGCGGCTGGTGTCATGCACCTCGTTGTTGACGGCTGCAGTGCGCCGTCATTGGGATGTGCTGGAAGATGATTGCGTGCTGAGCTTGCCGCAGCAGGGTGCGGTTGAATGCCTGTTCAGGACACAGGGCACCTGGCATGCCGCGCACAGCATGCCGACAGCGTCGGATGCAGCGCTGGCCGATAGTGTTTCTGCCGCCGCGGCGGCAGCCAAGGCAACGCTCCCTGTCGGGAACGCTCTGCCAGTACTGGCTGTGACACCGTTTTTTGGCGGCCTGCGGCAGACGCAAGACAATGCATCGCCCGCTCGCTGGCTAAGTACAGCGCATGCATGGCTGGAAGGCGGCGGCAGCGGGAACATTTCCGATAGCCGCGCGGATGTCGATTCAACTGCACCTGCGCGCGCCGTGCCAGACGGCGCCAGCCGCGCCCCGGATGCCGACCGCAAAGTCGCGTTGGCGGTGGCGCGCCGCAAGGCTATCGAAAGCGCGGCGGCACGCTATCGCTGGGGTTATTGGAGAACCGGTAATCTGCTGCAGCAGTCTGGAAAATATGACGCCTGGCGAATCGAGGCATGGCGGCATCCTATGAGCTGTTCCACCTATCAGGTCATCTATTGCTGGCTGGGCGCGCCGCTGTCATGGTGGAGAGGAGAATTGCAATGAGTCATGTTCAACAGCGCATTCCTGCGAAATCGGCAAACGCCAGGCCGGCGCTTGACTTTGTGCAGCCGCGAAAACGTTCCGGGTTACGGCTTCCTTTAACGGTAGTGGCAGTGCTGATGGCTGGAGGATTGGCGTTTCAAGAACTGCACAGAGAAACCGGTGCGGTAGCTCCTGAGGGGAAAATTGACATGTCGCTTGCGGCAAGTGTGGGCAGCGTGATGCCTGTTGGGGAAGCCGCTATGGAAGAAATCGATAGCAGCCGCTTGCCGGCCGCGATCCGGGATAGCGACGTGGCGCATGATGCGCTGCAGCGTCTGACGCCGCCGGATGCGCCCAAGGCGCAGCGCAAGCCGCAGCCAAAACCGTCGTTGCGTGTCGCGGCGCTGCCCGTGGCAGCCGTGAACGTCAGCATCATGCCCTTGCCTGAGATGCCGGCGGCCGATGCCCACGTCGGCGCGGCGCTGCAGTCTGAGATGACGGCTACGGGCGGCGCATGGCAACAGCAAGTGCGGCAGCCGGTTGCCGTACCTGAAATCGTGTTTACCCAACATGTCCGTTTGACCGACATGGTATTGGATACGGCGCCCGGCGACCGCTAGAAATCTGTGCAGCGCCAAGATTGAATCATCGACAAGGAGTAGCTGGATGGGAGCAAGTATAAGAAATATCGTCTGTTGCGCCGGGCTGCAGCTGCTGATGGCTGCAGCATCGTGCGCTGCCGTCGCCCAGGCTGTCGATGACGGCGCACATAGCACTTTCGGCGAATTGCAGCAGCTGATGCAGAATCAAGCCATCCATGAACTGCGCACCAGCTATCACGGCAATTACGGTGCCAGCTTGTTGTTTCGGAAGGATGAGCGCAGCTATTACGTGGTGCTGTTCCAGGACAAGAAATTCTGGCGCGTTGTCAAAACCGCTGCGGAGGGACAGGCGGAGCAAATCTACCAGCGTTTCACCGCCCATAGCGAGCGGCTGGCCGAGGTTGAGAACCGGCGCATCAGGCTGGAAGCAGACGAGCAATACATGGAGCGGCAGATCGCTGCCGAGCAGGTGCGTTTGACGGCCCTGCAGAATACGCTGGCAATCCAGCAACAACAGGAAAGAACCGTCAGGGCTGAGCAACAGCTGCTGCTTGAGCAAACGCAAGCCATGAGCGCCGAGGCGCAGTCGGCGAAGCGCACATTGCGCAACTTGCAAAACCGGATCCGCTCTCTGGAACAGTGGCAGAGCAAGCTGGATAATGGCGATGACGGCGGCGCCAGGTTTGACAAATGAACGCAGATTGCCGGACACGGTTTTTGCCTGATAGCCATGCTTTGAAAGTCTCTGTTTTTCTGTTTTTCTGCCTCCTGTCGTTTGCCGCGACAGCCACGGCTGCCAGTGCACAGGCTTGACAACGGCATCGGCAGGAAGTCATCCGCAGCTGCCTGCAACTCTGCCTGTTCGGCAAGAAAACCAAAAAAGCCTACATCGCCGACGCCGCAAGCCTGGCGCCACAGCTGCCACCGCAAAAATGGTAGACCCGCCACTGTCAGCGTGCACAGCCGCAACCCTGGAAAATTCCCTCAATTGGCGCTCTGCGTTTGCCACGAATTGATGACGCCGACGGCTGCATAGGGAGTCGTGTCGCGTGAAGCCATGCTGAACGTTCGCGACGCTGCACTCGCTGCAAGGTAGCCGTCAACGCTTGGAAATCCTTGGTCGCTAGCAGTGATCGCCACGGCCAGCTTGGCAAGGCGCCGTGCTGCATCGATGGCGATGGCGGCGGAATGCCCGGTCAGCATCTTGTGGCCCGCACCCCGGTCGTCGCCAGCTTGGTCGAGATATAACAATTATTCACATAATCGGACATTTTTCGGAGAAGCCGTCGTTGTAACGCGGAATTTTCCTACATACCGGCGAATGTATTTTTTTTAGTATATATCCTGCATTAAGCAGTCTTGGGTGATACAAGACATCGAATCTGAATTCAATAATGAGGAACTGAACATGAAATTGAAATACCTGGCGGCGTCCATGCTGGCGCTGAGCTGTGCCTCGGCCATGGCAGAAGAGGTCGAGCTGAAAGTCATCGGCGCCATTGTGCCCGAGGCTTGCGACGCAAGCTTTACCGGTGGCGGAGAAGTGGCCTATGGCAATCGATATGCCGATATCCTGTCGGACACCGAATTTACCCTACTGGAAGAAAAAACCATCGGCTTTACGCTGAACTGCCCGAGTGGCGCCACGACTGCCGGCATACGTCTGGTCGACAACAGGGGCGCGGCTGGAGTTCCCGCCGGAATCGTGGGCGCATTGCCGGGGGCTCGGCCAAACGGGTCCTCAACATACGCCTTTGCAGCTCAGGGCGGAAAGCAAGTAGGTGCCTATTCGCTGCGGTTCGATGGCGTCACCGCCACCACGGACGCCGGTACAAATCCCGTTGATCTCATATACAAAAATACTGTAGGTGGAGGGTGGGTAAAAAATCTCACTCAATCCGTGCTCAAGCATGGTGATGGGCACGCCGTTTGGAACGCTTTTGCCGTGCCTGGAAATTTGACGCCAGTAGACTTCACGACTCTCACCGGTAATTTCATCGTGCAAGCCGCTCTGAACAAGGCCGGCGAGCTGGATCTGAGCGATGCCGTGCCTATGGATGGTTTGGCGACGATGCACGTGGCTTATTACTGATTGAGATTGGATAAAAGGAAATGAAGATGAAATTGAAATACCTGACGGCGTCCGTACTGGCGTTGAGCTGCATGTCGGCGCTGGCGCAAGAAACGGCGGAACTGAGAGTGACGGGCAAGATCCTGCCGAAGGCCTGTGTGCCAAGCTTTACCGGCGGCGGCGTGGTCGATTACGGCAACATTGGCGCGGGCACCTTGTCGGACACCGACTTCACCGTGTTGTACGAAGAAGCGATCGGCTTTACGCTCGACTGCGGGACAGTGGCCACGACTGCCGGTGTGCAGTTTGTTGATAATAAATTGTCTGCCGGTTATCCCGTTGGAATTCCAGCGGCGCTGGGAATTAACGAAACGGCGATTTATGCTTTTGCGCGGTCGGACGGCGAGCAAGTTGGTGCTTATGGCCTGATGTCGGATGATACATTGAGTGCGGATGGAGACCCGGTTGTGCATATAGGGAAACATGGCGATGCGGGGACATGGGGTGGTAACCCGAGTCGCCGTTTCGGCCGGGCAGATCAGAACCGTTTTCACGCATTTGCGGCGCCTGGCTCAGTAGTGCCGAAGGCATTCAATGTGTTGACCGGCAACATTGTCGTGAAAGCCGCGTTGAACAATAAAACAGCACTGAATGTGGGCAGCAGGGTGGTGATTGACGGTTCGGCGACGATGCGCGTTGCCTACTACTAGATATGCAGGTCTGAAACGGATGTATTGAAAGAAAAGGGTGTTCGCCGATGCGGACACCTTTTTTTTTGGTGCCGTGGCTGACAGCGTGCGATCCATGGGGTATCACTGCGGTTGCCGCCGCGGAGCTTTTTCAAGAAATAACAATTCTTTACAAAAACAGACATTTCCCGGAGAAGTCGCTGTGGCAAAGCGGAATTTTCCTACATACCGACGAGTGGATTTTTTTTAAGATAGAGCCTGAAGTAAGCGATCTTGAGCAGTGCGGAAAATCGCTTTTTTTTTGTGGGGGGCAACGCCTCGCCATTGTCCCTCTTAAACTGAAACGGTAACCATCATGAAACGATCCATTACACATCCATTCCGCCGCGGCGCCATTGCTGTAGCGTTCACCCTGTTGTCGGCCTCTGCTCTGGCCGCCGGCATGCTACCGGAAACCTCGGTGGTCATCATCAATGAAGCCGACGGCGAAGGCAGCATCAATGTGAAGAACACGGATGAAAAGCCGGCGCTGCTGTACGTCAATATCACTAATATTCCAGAGGATACCGAGTCCTTGGTGATCGTGACACCACCGGTCTCACGGGTGGAAGGCACGGAGACGCAGCTGGTGCGGTTTATCCTGCAGGGCGGCCAACCCTTGACCACGCAGCGTCTCAAGCGGGTCACATTTGAGGGTATTCCGGAAAAAAGCATGGACGGTGCCCAGAAAGTCGCGTTTACGGTCACCCAGGACCTGCCGCTGGTGATTCACCCCAAAGGGCTGGAAATGAGCCGCGACCCATGGACCTTGCTGAGCTGGGAAGTTGTGGCCGGCAAACTGGTGGTCAAGAACAAGAGTCCTTATGTGGTGCGCCTGGCGGAAGCGGCGACCACTTTGCCACAGGAACGAAGCATTACCCTGCCGCGCCCTTATATTCTTCCCGGTGAAGAGCTGACGGTTGCTGATGAGTTCGAGGGCGCAACGCTCAGCCACATCCGCATTTATCCAGCCACCATTTACGGCTATCGGGTCAAGCATTACGATGCCCCGCTGCTGAAGTAAATCCGCAGAGGCGGCGCAATCTAACCGATCAGGTAGCAGCAGGCCGTGTCATTGATCTTGCTTCGTACTGCCGGCACAGAGGGGGCCGCCGCGCGATTATTTATCCTGCTTCAGGTAAATGATTTATTTCAATTTTGCACCGTGTCGAACCTATATCCATAATGAAAATTGCTCGTCAAAATTCCTGCTCGTCCCGCTCGCCACGCCTTGGTGCAAGCCGTGAACTGGGATTCCCGCGCGTCAAGAACCTGGCGCTGCTGGTGGCGGCTGCCTGCTCGGCTTTTGGCGGGGTAGCGGAAGCGGCGGAGGACGCCGCTGTATCGAAGAAACGCGGCACCCAGCAGGTCAGCTTCGACCTGGATATGCTGAAGGAACGTGGGCTTGATCCCAAGCTCGCCGAGTATTTTCGTGAAGCGCCGCGTTTCAGCGGCGGCCAGCACCTTGTGACGCTGTTTCTGAACGGCGCCAAGCGGGGCATGCTTGATGCGCGTTTCGACGATCAGGGCGGTTTGTGTTTCAACCGGGAATTGATCGAAAAGGCGGGCCTGGTGTTGCCGCCGCCGTCCTTTCTGATTGGCGTCGATGCTGCCGTAGCGGTGCGATCCGACGCCGTCATCATCAATAGTGCCGCGACGGACTGCTACGATTTCAAGGCCATGTTTGCGCAAACGGAAGTGGAATTGCGCCCTGGCCGGGCCGAGGTGGCACTGGTGGTGCCGGCGGCGGCGTTGCGGGCAAGCGAAGTGGATTTTTCCGGTTACGGCACAGGCGGCACGGCGGGTTTGTTCAACTACCATGTGATTTCCCTGTCAAATCAGTCTCGCGGTGCGTCGCATGATTATCTGTCGGCCAATACGGAATTCGGCTTCAATAGTCACGGGTGGATGGTGCGCAGCCGGCAAAGCTACACGGAGCAAGATGGCAACAGCAAGTCCCAGTCTTTGTATACCTATGCGCAGCGGACTTTGGTGGAGCATAAATCGATTTTGCAGATCGGCCAGATCAACACCGCCAGCTCGGTGGTTGGCGGTGCTGCGCTCACCGGCGTCCAGATCGTTCCGGAAACTGCGTTGCAACGGCAACTTCAGAGCGGCGCCAGGATCGAAGGCATTGCCCAGTCGCAGGCGCGGGTAGAAGTACATCAGGTTGGCGCATTGATTTATTCGACGGTGGTGCCGGCAGGGCCTTTTACGCTGGAAAACATCTCTCTGCTCAACGGCAGCGCTGACCTGATCGTTAGCGTGATCGAAGCCGACGGCAGCAAACGCAGTTTTACGGTGGCCGCCGCTTCGCTGGGAAAAATTCCCAATGCCGCACCTGGCTATTCGTTTGCCATGGGCAAGGTGCGGCGGTTCGCCGGCAGCAGCAATGACGACAGCCGCGATCCTTTCGTCGTCACCGGCAGCGGCGGCTGGGTGCTGGACGAGCGACATCAGCTTTCTGCCGGCGCCATGCTGGCCTCGGGTTACCAGTCGACGGCCTTGAGCCTGGATTCCGCGCCGGTTGCGGGGACCTACATCAACATGCGCGTAGCGCTGTCGTCCGCTGCCGCGGAGTCGGTGCGCGGCGCCCAGCTGAGCATGTCGGCCAATACCCAGATGAGCGAGAAGCTGAGTGTCGGCTTTGCGATGAGCAAACAAACCGATGGCTACCGCGACCTGCTCGAAACTACCTATGCGCGCAACGCCGATTTCGACAGCCGGGCGCTGACCCAATACAACGCTTCGCTAAACTGGAACGACGCGACCCTGGGTGGACTCAGCATCTCATACGGCCATGCCAATGCATACAACGGTGCGGCCAGCCAGCGCTTTACCGCGTCCTGGGGGAAAACCTTCCAGCGTGCAACGATATCCGCAAATATCGAGCGCAATATCAGCCGCGACCAAAGAGGTTCGGACAACTCTTTCTATATCAACGTCAGCCTGCCGCTGGGCAAGCGTAGCGTGCGCAGCTATCTCAACAACTCCGGCGGCAAGAGCCGGCTCGGCACCTCGGTGAGTGAGCAAGTCAACGATTATGTGAACTATCGCGTCAGCACCGAGCACCACTCTGCCAGCAACGATACGGATGTGTCGGGCAATCTGGCCTTGCTGCCGCGCTATGCCCAGCTCAATCTGGGTTATGCCCGTTCTGGTTCCGGCAGCACCAGCTATGTCGGTGAAATGCGCGGCGGCGTGGCATTGCATGACGCCGGGGTGACGCTATCGCCTTATCCGATCCGGGATACCTTTGGCATCATACAGGTGGGCGACGTTGCCGGGGTGCGCATCAATACGCCGGGCGGACCGGTCTGGACCGATGCCTGGGGGCGTGCCGTGATGCCATATTTACCTGCCTACAGTAAAAACAAGGTAGAAGTGGCGACCAAATCCTTGCCACGCAATGTCGATATCAAAAACGGCTTCAAGTTGGTCGGCGCCGGGCGCGGTTCTGTGCAACACCTGGATTTCGGCATCGTGAAGGTACGCCGTGTCTTGATGCAGGCGGCGGATATGGCCGGCCAGCCGCTGGCGAAAGGAGCATCGGTGATGAGCCATGACAATCAATTTCTGACCACGGTGGTTGACGACGGCAAGCTGTTCCTGTCAAACGGCCAGCTGGACGGCGGGGTGAAGGTGAGCCTGGCCGATGGTACGCAGTGCGCCCTGGATTTCAGCTTGCCGGAAAAACCTGATGTAAATCTTTACTTTGAAACGGCCAATGCAGTTTGCCGCCCTGTGGGCGTGGTCCCGAAAATATAGTGTTACCAATCCCCCGTTGCTGCGAAAGCTGAGGAGAAATGAAATGTCTTTTTTAACTCCGACCTGCATAGGCAAGTCGATGTTGTTTGCGGTTTTCCTGTGTCAGGGTATGGTCGCCGGCGCCCATCCCGCGAATTGCCAGGTACAAGTAAGCGAGACCACTCTGGATTACGGCAGTCTGACCCGCTCCGCCATCATGGCCAAGCCGGCTGGCGCCGACCGTGCTTCACTGGGAGACCGGCAAATGACCTTGAACGTGCTGTGCCAGGAGCCGACGGCGATTGCGCTGATGATCAGGGGGCCGGCAGACCAGGAAAGTTTCCGCTTCGGCGAACATGGCCGCTTTGCTGTGCGCTTGTCCGACGCCATGCTGGACGGCCGGCCGGTGAGTCTGGGAGTTATGCAGGCGGCGACGAAAATAGCGCCGGAGGAAAATGCATCCGTCAAGGTCAGGCCTGGCAGCGTGGTGTTTCCATTCACAGCTGAGCGCGGGATGAAAGCAAAAAGCCTGTCTTTGCAAGTGCACATCGAGCCCGTGGTGAGCGCCGCTGCCACGCGTGTACGAGAGCGCACAACGTGGCAGGGCAGTGCTGTATTTTCCGTCGTTGAACGCACACGTTATGATGGAAATGCGAGATGAAAATTGACGATAGTCAATGGCAAGAATTAGCGCCTCTGCTATTGGGAAAGCATAGCGATCCAGGCGCCAACGCCAGGAACAATCGCTTGTTTATCGACGCGATGCTGTGGGTCATTTCGCAGCAGGCTTCCTGGTCGCGGCTGCCGTCCGACTTCGGCAAAATGGAAGAGCTGCAGATCAAGCTGGATAATGTCGATGCCGGAAGCAGGAAATTTGAAAAATGAATTGAAGACCGCCGGAAACGGCTTTTTCCTGCCTGATGGAGTTATTTTGAAAGTCTCTCTTTTTCTGTTTTTTTGGCTTATGTCATTTGCCGCGATTGCCACGGCTTCCAATGCTGAAGCCTGGCAACGGCATCGGCAGGAAGTCATCCGCAGCTGCGTGCAGGCGAGCCAGCTCAGCGACGCCGCGCCGGTAGGGTCTGCCATTGAGTTCAACGACGATGCCGGTTATACAGCCCTGCTGCTGGAGGGCCGCTACCGGAAAAAGAACGATAATAAATCCGGCGGCTTGGAACTCTGCCTGTTCGACAAGAGAACTAAAAAAGCCTACATCTCTGATGCCACGGGCTTGGCGCCAGAATCGCCGCCGCAAAGACACAAGACACGCATGCGATCCTTGTGAAGCTGCGCGTGCCGCCGGTCAGCTCGGCGCGCCCTCGCCATTCCCGCGCACGCGTAACCTGCTCAGCAAGGTGGATCCCCGCGTGCGCGGGGACGACGGCGCTGGGGTATAGGAACGCAAACAGATCTGCTACTGAACGGTATTAACCACTACATCCGATTTTCGGAAATATCTGTCTTGATGTCAGATATTTCCTATATCTGGCCCGGGTCAGGCGGCGCAGAATACGCGCATGCATGCCGCAATGCGAGCGGGAATTTTGCGGCACAGCCTGGGAAGCCGCTTGCGCCTGCGCGATGACGATCTTGATGGCGGTACTGTCGCAAAAAAATATAAAAAACGTGTAAGGAATAATGATGTCATTCGACTAACTATCATCGAACGACTGTCGCACAAAGTATTGCCGTGCGATCGTCAAGACTTTGCTGCAAACGCTTTTGATGCGTAACGAAAGTAAGGCATGAAATTTTATGCCGTCACTTGTTTTCAACGAATTTTGCAAAGAAAAATTTTAGACATGTTCACTTCATTAAAATCTCCAGCCGCCTTCGATCTGCGTTTGCCGGCGCTGGCCTTGCTCTTGTGCTCCGCATTTTCGGCGCCGGCCCAGGCCAGCGGCATGCGCCTGGAAACCTCGGTGGTGGTGGTGGAGGCCGCAGATGGCGAGGGCGTCATTTCCCTCAAAAACACCGATAACGAGCCGGTGCTGCTGTATTCGGAAATCATCGACGTGCCGGAAGACACCGCCAGCCTGCTGCTGGTGACGCCGCCGATCACGCGGGTCGAAGCAGGCGAAACGCAAACCGTGCGTTTCATCTTGAAAAGCAAGGAAAAATTCAGTACAGAACGCTTGAAGCGGGCGGCCTTTGAAGGCATTCCGCAGAGCGCGCCTAACAAGGTGCGCGTCAATATCCGGCAAAACATTCCGGTGATCATCCGTCCCGCCGGCCTGGCAAAAAACAGCGAGCCGTGGAAGCTGCTGCAGTGGTCGTCCACGGCGCAAGGATTGTCCGTCAAGAACAGCGGCCCGTATGTGGTACGCATGTCGCAGGAAGTGATCTTGCAGCCGGGCGCGGTAAGCGCCGTTTTGCCGAAAAACTACATCTTGCCGGGCGAAACCGTGGCCTTGTCGACCAGCCAGTCGGTGACCGGCATACAAACAATCAAATACACCCCGGCCACGCTCAACGGCTATTTCACGGATCCGGTCGAAACCACTGTCAGCGCCATGGCAGGCAACACGGCCGCGCCATCCTAAGGAATTTGAACGCGCTGTCTCCTACCTGTCTGTGCCTGGTCGAGTGTGCGTTCATTTAAGCAGCAAAAATTTATCCACTGTTTTTTATTTTTAATTTAAGGACATCATGAAATTGCCTACCCAGCTGATCGCCGTCTCCGCCCTGACCTTGGCCATGTCTTCTGCATTTGCCGCTGACAGCGTCACCTTGCGAGTCACCGGTACGCTGATCGCGCCAAGCTGCGAAGTGGAGATGCCAGGCGGCGATACCGCCGATTTCGGCAACATCGACCGTGACGGCCTGAACAAGGCCACCAGCACTGCGCTATCGAGCGCGAAGGATTTGACAGTGCGGGTGGACTGCGGCGAAGCCGCCACCGCCGTGTCCATCTATACCACCGATAGCATGGTTGACAGCAAGCCGACGGACAGCCGTTCTTTCACTTTCACCGATGGCACTGTTTCTCTGGAAAGCGCCAATTATTACGGTTTGGGCAAGGCATCGAACAACAACCCTATCGGCGCCTATGCCGTCCGGGTCGGCAAAATTTCGGTGGACGGCACTGAGCACGATGTCCAGATCAGTGCCGATAACAAGGCCTGGAATCCTGCTGTAGGTTCCGTCTATTTCAATACCGACACGCCGTACCTGAGCGCAGGTTCTGCAGTCACCGGAAAGATATTCAATTTCCCGGTGGCGGTCGCTGCCAATATTTCCGCTGCCGACGACTTGCCTAGCGACGAGGTTGTGCTCAACGGTAATGCCACCATCGCGGTCGACTATCTGTAATCTCGGCTACGCATCTTGATTGAGGTTGCCGCTTGCGCGCTGCGGTCCTGCCCTTGTCGCCAACGGGCGGCAACCAAGTCGGCAGCGGTCCGGGTTCGACGCGCATCGAGCCCGTCAACGACATCAAATACGTCATTTTTTAGGAACAGAATGCCATTTCATCAAAAAATCATCGCCGCATCGGTCTTGCTGGTTGCTACGGCATCCGCCGCGGCGGCGCCGACCGCCGATCTGCAAGTCGCCGGGAAAGTGCTTGCTGCCGCTTGCACCTTGGGAACCGAAGACAGCACCGACCTTGACTTCGAATTCGACCAGGCTCTCCCGGGGCGCGAGTTTGTGCTGAGCAAAGGAGGCAAGAGCATTCTGTTTACCGCGATCTGCGGTGGCAAAACGTCGGTTGCATTGAAGGTACGCGATAACGGCGGAAGCAAACTCAGTGCTCCTATGTATTTCCGTTTTCAAGATGCGGTTACAACCGGCGTACTTCCTGATAATTATAATAATTTGCAAGATGCCGAAAGTAGCAAATCGATTGGGGCGATTGCAGTCAGATATCTGCCGATTGCTGTGGACAACGTCCCCAAGGCTGCGTTTGCCCACAGCAGCGACGGCATTGTCTGGAGCTTCGCTCCTCTCATTAGCAGAGACGCGTTGAGCAGCAGCAGCGTGCCCTATATGACGGCCTCATCTTCCTCTTCTGTGCCAACGCCGGCAGAGGGGCAGAGATTTGACTTCCGCATGGAATTCGGCGCCACGGTATTGGCTTCCGAGGCGCCGCCGACTGTCAACTATTCTGTCAGCGGCAGTATCACGATGGAACTCATTTCCTTGTAATCGCAGGCTCACAGCTTCTCCCGCCGCGCCAGCGCGGCAGGGCGAAATTACTCTATAACGGAGAAAACCATGAAATTTTGTACCCCCATCCTGCTGGCGCCGCTTCTCGGCCTGTGTATGGCATCCGCCATGGCAGCGCCGGCGGCCGATCTGCAAGTCGCCGGGAAAGTGCTTGCTAGCGCTTGTACCCTGGATGCCGGCAGCAGCGCCGATTTTGAACTTGACTTTGATTTCGATCCAGCCCTCCCGGATCGTGAGTTTGTGCTGAGTAAAGCCAGCAAGCAGATTGCTGTTACTGTGGTCTGCGGCGGCGATACTGCGGTTGCTTTGAAGGTACGCGATAACGGCGGCAGCAAACTCGGTATTCCTATGGACTTCCGCTATGGGTCTGCCCCTACGATCATCAGCGTGCTGCCTGATAATTATCAGAGTTTGCAAAATGCCGACAATGGCAAACTGATTGGGGCGATGCTGGTCGGATATCGGTTTATACGTGTGGACGACAAAATTAATAATATATATATCAATAGCGGCGATGGCGAAACCTGGAACTTTGCCTCTGAAATAGCCTCATTTGCACTGAGCAGCAGCAGCGCGCCATACGTGACGGCCTCTTCTTCTATTACTTTCCCAACGCCGGCAAGCGGGCGGAAATTTGAATTCCCCGTCCACGTCGCAGCCACGGTACTGACTTCCGAGGCGCCAGCGACTGCCAGCTTTTCTGTCGGCGGCAGCATCACGATGGAACTCATCACCCTGTAATCGTCCCGTTCTTACCTTGGTTTCCTCCATCTCTGCAAGCGGAGATGGGGGACTTCTTTTGTCATCTATTCATGATGTTGCGTTGTTGTTGATATAGTCAAGCTGGTTCTATGAAGTTGAAAATTCTCGTTAGTCTTATCGCAGCAATCTGCTGTCCGGATCTGTATGCTGCGGAGGAGAACAAGCGAGCTGATTTTGACGTCAATATCCTTAAGGCGCGCGGACTGTCACCTGAGGTGGCAGAGTTTTTCAAAACCGAAAAACGGTTTACCGCCGGCGTCAATTACGTCACGCTGCTGGTCAATGGCGTCAAGTTCGGCATCACCGATGCCCAATTCGACGACGCCGGACAATTATGCGTGACGCCGGCATTGCTGGCTTTTGCGCAGGTCGGTTTGCCGGAGGGCGCGGTGGTGGACGAGGCTGCGCCGGCTGCCTGCGTCGATCTGCTCCAGCATTATCCGCAAGCCGTAGTGCGCTTGCGGCCCGGGATCGACCAGGTGGAGTTGTTGTTGCCGCCGGATGCCTTGCGCCATGCCGTTGCCCGCAGCGCTGCCGCCGGCGTCGCCACCGGCGGCAGCGCTGCGCTGCTCAACTACGACATCATCGATTCACGCAGCCGCTATGCGGGCGGCAGTTCGCGCACGCTGCAGGCGATGACGGAAGCCGGCTTGAATAGCCATGACTGGATCTTGCGTAGCCGCCAAAGTTATAGCGACAGCGGCAGCGGCCGGCAATTCAAGAATGTCAATGCGTATGCGCAAACTACCTTTGCCGATCAAAAGCTGGTGCTGCAGGTGGGCCAGATCAACCCCGCCAGCGCCTTGTTTTCTACGCCTGGATTGGTGGGCGCGCAGTTGCTGCCGGAAGGGGCTCTGCTGCAGCAGGGCGGCGCCGGCGTTAGCGCCAGCGGCATCGCGCAAAGCGAGGCGCGGGTCGAGGTAAGGCAGAAAACCACGCTGATCTATTCGACCCTGGTGCCGCCGGGGCCGTTTACCTTGAACCAGCTGCCGATCGTCGATAGCCATGCCGATCTGCACGTCAAGGTGATCGAAAGCGGAGGCGAGGAAAGGACATTCATTGTTCCTGCAGCAGGCTTTAACCTTGGCTTTAGCCAGACCGAACAGAGCGTGTCGTTTGCCATGGGCAGGCCGGAGCGCAGCGGCCTGCGCAACGCCGACGGCAGCAGCGCCGATAGCGACTGGCTGGCCACGGTCAACGCCAGCCGGCCTTTGGGCGCGCGCGCCAACCTGAATGCCGGCGCGCTGCTGACTAGCAATTATCACGGAGTGGGCTTCAGCATCAGTGCTGCGCCAAGCCGCGCCAGCAGCATCAATGTGAGCAATGTCTGGTCGCACCAGGGCCGCAGCGGCTGGGTCGGGACCCAATTGCAGTTGAACGGATCGGCGCAACTGCTGCCGGATTTGTCGGTAACCGGCTCCGTGCAGCAGAGGACGAAAAAATTCCGCAATGTCGGTGAACCGTCCGGCCCGGTCGCCGTTGCAGATGGTTTTGTTGAGGCGATAGGCTTCAAGCAGCAGCAGACGGCAAGTCTGTCTTATCAATTGGGGAGTTTTGGCGCTCTCGGTTTCGGCTATTCGAAATATATCAATTTCGATAAAAGTAGTTCCGAACGCGTGGTCGCCAGCTGGTCCAAGAATATCGGCAAGGCCAGCCTGAACTTGAGCGTGGAGCATGGCGGCGGCCAGCGCGACAATCTGCTTTACCTCTCGCTGAATGTGCCTTTGGGCCGGCGCAGTGTGAGTGCTTCATCCAGTCGGCAGGGCGAGCGCCTCCAGCATCGCCTGAGCGTCAGCGAGCGGGTCAACGAATTCGGCGGCTACAGCGCGTCCGCCAGCACCGACAGCAGCAGGCGCGATGTCAGCACCTCGCTGAGCGCCAACGTATTACCGAAATATGCGCAGCTCAGCTTCGGCGCCAGCGCTCAGGGCGGCCGGGTTTCCTCCTTCAGCAGCAGCATGTCGGGTGGGGTGCTGCTGCATCAGGCCGGCCTGACATTGTCGCCGTATCCGCTGCAAGACACGTTTGCGCTGATTGCGGTGCCGGGCGTCAGCGGCGCCAGGGTGAATACCACGCAAGGCCCGGTATGGACCGATTTCCGCGGCCATGCGGTCGCCCCCAGTATGCCTGCCTATAGCGAAGGACGGCTGGAACTGGTCACCAAGAGCCTGCCGCGCAGCACCGATGTCAAAAGCGGTATCCGCACGGTGCGCATGGGCCGCGGTGCGGTAATGAAAGTGGGATTCGACATCGTACAGACGCGGCGCGCCTTGTTGCGCCTGCTATATGAGAACGGCAAGCCGGTGGAAAAGGGGACTGCGATTTTCGATGGCAGCACCACATGGATCACTTCGGTAGGCAGCGACGGCAGCATTTTTCTCAATGACAGCCAATTGGCGGCTTCCTTGCAAGCTACCAATGCGGCAGGCAAGAGCTGTGGCTTCGATTACCAGTTTCCCGACAAGATCGATCCCGATGCGCTGTATGAAACGGCTGACGTGGTTTGCCGTTAATTTTCTGGATAGGACCAGCACATGCTTTCATTCACACCTACAATTTCTGCATTCTTTCTATCCGCGGCGCTGCTGTTGGCGACCGCCAGCACCTCGCTGCGCGCCCAGCCGGCTGCGGTAGCGCCGACTGCCACCATCAAGCCAAGTGCACCCTCGGCGACGACGGCGCCGGATTGCCGGCTCACGCTCAGCAACCCCGAGATCGAATTCGGCCGCATCAATCTGTATGAGGCGCAGCACAACGATGCCGCGTATCGGCAGGGCGCAGCCGGCGGCGCTTCGATCGGCAAGCAAATACGCATGCTGCGCGTGAGCTGCAGTGTGCCAAGCAGGTTCGCGCTACGCTTTCGGGCGCCGGCCGACGCCAGCAACCTGGCCTACGGCATGGGGCGCAGAGGCAGCATGTGGCTGCGCTTGGCGCACGCCCAGGCCGATGGCAAGCCGGCTTTGCTGACAGCCAATCCAGCCCCTGTGCGCAGCCCGCAAAATCCGCTGGAGCAGCTTGCACTGGCGCCGCAACAAAGCGTGCAGGCCGTGCTCCATGGCCAGATCGGGGAGGTCAGCAATTTTACCGTACAGGTCGAAGTCGAGGGAAAGATGGATGTGCGCACGCAACGCCTGAGAAGCAACCGGGATTTTGCGGCAGAGGGAATTTTTGAGCTAGAACTGCTTTGATCATTGAGAGTTTCATAATTCATGAATCGCATTTGGCAAACCTAGCGCTACGCTGACAGAGTCATCTGGGGTCAGAGTCAACTTTCGCGCTGCTTTATCGCGAAACTTGACTCTGACCCCACATGACGGATTCGGAGAAAGACAGAGCGCATTACATGGTTTTGTTTTTCTGGCGAGGAGGCATGCATCCGGTGGCCCGCTAAATGGGTTAAGCGCGACAAAAGCCGGCTAATGGGCGTCGTATTTTATGAAATTCTCAATAATCGACCATGTAATTTTACCAATGAGGAATCACATGAAATCAAACACCAAACCGAGCAAGAAATCATCCGCCGTTGCGCTCCTGGCTGTGGTTGCCTGCATGGCCGCGGCGTCCGCATCGGGCGCCGACATGAAAGTAGCGGGAAAGATAGCGCCGCCAACTTGCGATGTCAAAGTGCATGGCGAGGATGGCGGCAGTGAAATCAATTTCGATGTCAATTTTGACGCACTCGATCCGAACGCTTCTACTGCCGTGCCTTCCAAGCTGATGATGTTTGAAGTCGATTGCGGGGCGCGCAGGACTGCCATCGCGATCAGAGCCGTGGATAATAATGCGGATGGGAAACCTACCGATGCACGCTCATTCCATTTTTCCGACAACATCATTACCACCGGCATACCCAGTAACCGATACTTTGGCCTTGGCCTGGCGGCCAGCGGCAAGCCGGTCGGCGCTTACGCGGTAAGAATCAAGCACGTCCAGGTCGACAGCAATAATTTCAATACCCTCGTCACCAGCAGTGACGGTATCAATTGGAGTGCCCCGGCCACAGCCGCGTATTTCAGCACCGACCAGCCGTATATCACCGCCGGTTCTCTCGGCGCTGCCGGGAGTTTTTTCCGGATTCCCTTGGATATCGGCGCCAACATCAGCCGCACCAGTGACTTCCCTCCCGGGAATGTCGCGCTGGCCGGCAGCGCAACCATAGAAGTTTTGTATTTCTGAGACGGAGCCTTTCATGAAAACAGCTATTTTCCTGCTTACCGCATCATTGCTTGGTGGTGCCACGGCATCGGCGCAGCCGCTAGCCATGAAGGTGGCCGGCAAAATCAACGCTGGTGTCTGTGCGATCGATCCGGCCAGCGTTCTGAGCATTGACTATGGCGATCTTCCGCTAGACCCGGGCTCAGGCACTGCGGAATATTTTCATTTCGATTACCGCGCGCTGAAGCTGCTGGTCAGCTGCGGCGAGCCGACGGCCGTCGCCGTCAAGATCAGCGATAACCATGCCGCGGCCAAGCCTGGCCACCCCTTGCTGTTCTTTACCTTTGCCGAAGGCTCCGTCGGCGTGCCGAGCGACAATTTCTACGGTTTGCAAGATACCGCCAGCGGCAACGGCATCGGCGCTGCCACGATCCGTTTCCGCAGCCCGAGCGTCGACCATGCTCCGGCCCTGTTTGTCGTCAACAGCGCAGATGGCAAGTCCTGGAGCGCGCCGGCGATAGACCGGCTATTCGTCAGCGCCGACAGGCCCTATATCAGGCCGAGAAATAGTTCGACCAATACGCTGGAGGGGCGCCTCTTTGATTTTCCCATGGATTTTTCAGCACTCGTCATCAGAAATCTGATACCGGCGAATCAGGATGTCTCCATCGGCGCCGGCGCCACATTTGAGCTTATTTATTTGTAGGCGACCGGCCAAATGACGGCGGGCACTCCCCGGTCCGCCGACTGGAAAGCCGGCCACTGAACCGCAGCTGACGGATGACATGCATCCAGTAGGGAGATGTTTATTTTGATCCAGTACTTCATAGGTAAATTGAACGTTTGATTTGATCCACTTTAACGCTCAGGGCAAGTTGCTATTGACCTGCAGCTCAATAAAATCACGGTGGCTCATCATTCTGTTCGACTGGATCAAAATAAACGTCTCCCTACTATAGAGCAGTTAGGTAAGCGTCGTCCACCCAATGTGGTGACGGTGGCATTGGTCAACAAGTTAGTAAGAACGATCTGGGCGTTGTAGGCACACGATCTGCAGCATGGAAGTAGTTATGTGAGCGTCAAACCGGTACAGCTGGCTGGCATTGAAATTAACCGTTTTTAAATAAGATGAGCACGTCGAAAGGTTGCGCAAGTTACAAAGTGTGATGGCAAACAGGTCGGACGGGGACTCACTAAACCTGAATACTATCCTGGGTTAACAACCCGTGAAGGAAATGAGGTGTGGGTCAGCGGATTCCATCAAGGCCAGCAGGGATATATTCACTGCAACGAGACCGGATATATAAAACTGCAGCCTAGCCTGTCCAACAACACATAAATACTTGCTAAACGGAAGGCGTCCATATAAATAATATGTCACTACATCCAAAATTAATCACAGTATCCATCCTGGCATTATCCACAATAACCGCTTTTGCAGCACCGACGGCGGATATGAAAGTTACTGGGAAGATTGTGACTAGCTCTTGCACAATTGATCCTTCCAGTACTCTGGATTTGGATTTTAGCAAAATACAACCAATTTATAGGGATTCCTATATCTTTTTCACGATCCCAACAGATATGACCCCTACGGTGAAATGTCTGGCCCCCACTTCCATTAAAGTGCGCTTTACTGATAATAACTCTGACAGCAGGCCAAACCACAATATACCCTTCAGTGGGAGGACGGGGGGGCCGTTACCTGTCGATGTATCACCGGATAATTTTTATGGTTTAAAAGATGATAATACCGGTAAATCTATCGGTGCCTTCTACATCCGCTACTTTCCTCGTGTTGTTAGCGGATTAACTTCGAAGTCGATTTACCCATTCGTCAGTAGTGACGGTAATAATTGGAGTAATGCTCCCGGATATACGGCAAATTACATGACTAGCAACAGTCTCCCAATCATTACGTTCTCCTCTATTCCAGGACGGCCAGAGTCAATTATCCCTGCAGAGGGAACAGAGTTTCGGTTTCTCATGGCAGTAGACGCTACTTTATTGGTAGATAAGCTTCCCGTCGATGCCAATATTTCTGCTAACGGCAGCATCACCATGGAACTTTCTACTCTATAAGAACGGGCTTGCGCAAGCCGGCAGCGGTCGGGGCTCGATGCGTACCATACCTATGAACGACGTCATATACGTCATCTTTTTCCAGGAACAGAATGCCATTTCATCAAAAAATCATCGCTGCATCCGTTTTGCTGCTTGCTGCGGCATCCGCCACGGCGGCGCCGACCGCCGATCTGCAAGTCGCCGGGAAAGTGCTTGCTGCCGCTTGCACCTTGGAAACCGAAGACAGCACAGAACTTGACTTCGAGTTCGACCAGGCTCTCCCGGGGCTCAAGTTTGTGATGAGCAAAGGCGGCAAGCGTATTGTGTTTACCGCGATCTGCGGCGGCAATACGTCGGTTGCGTTGAAGGTACGCGATAACGGCGCCAGCAAACTCAGTGTTCCTATGAATTTTCGCTTTGAAAGTGGGCTTATAGGCAGGGTGGACCCTGATAATTATAATAATCTGCAAGATGCCGATACTGGTAAATCGATTGGGGCAATTGCGGCCAAATATCTGCCGATTATTGTGGACGACCGCCCCAGGAGTGAGTTTGCGCACAGCAGCGACGGCGTTGCCTGGAGTATCGCTCCTACCGTCGGCAGAGACGCATTGAGCAGCAGCAGTGCGCCATATATGACGGCCTCATATTTCACTTCTGTGGCAACGCCGATAGAGGGGCGGAGATTTGATTTCCGCATGGAGTTCACCGCCACGGTATTGGCGTCCGAGGCGCCGCCGGTTGTTAATCTTCCTGTCAGCGGCAGCATCACGATGGAACTCATTTCCTTGTAATCGCAGCGCTCCCCCGTTCCCCGCCGCGCCGGCGCGGCAGGGGGAAACCTTACTGTATAGAAGAGAAAACCATGAAATTTTCTACCCCCATCATGCTGGCGCCGCTTCTGAGCCTGTGCATGGCATCGGCCATGGCAGCGCCGGCGGCCGATCTGAAAGTCGCCGGTAAAGTGAATGCCACCGCTTGTGCCTTTGATCCGGGCAGCATCGCCGATCTTGACCTTGCGTTTGAATTCCGTTCTGGCATCCCGGACACTCTCTTTGTGCTTAATGAATCTGCCAAGACCTTCGTTCCAATCGTGGTGTGCGATGGTTTTACATCGGTGGCGTTGAAACTGATTGACAATGCTCAGGACGGCAAACCTAACTTTCCAATATCCTTCGATTTTTCCATAGGACTGGTGACTTATAGAGTGCCGCCCGATAATTACAGTGGCTTGGTCAATGCCGAAACCGGTGAATCGATTGGTGCATTTTCTGTGGTCCACAAGCAGACCGGCGTGGATGGCTTCTATTTCACTTTTTTGGCAAACAGCAGTAACGGCAAAGACTGGGACATGGCCAGTGTAGCCCGGGAGGGAGCCTTAAATTCCAGCCGGGCGCCCTATATCATGGCTTCAACTAAGAAGCATGATCCATTCCCGGCGCCGGGACGCATCTTTGAGTTCCCCATGACGATAGCCGCCACGCTGATAAAAGACAAGGTGCCGCCGAGCGCCGATTATTCTGTCCGCGGTAGCATGACCCTCGAACTCAGCATGCTATAAGTTCCTTGCCCCTTTCCCTCATCTTCTTCCTGCCGAGATTGTGGGGATTTTTTTCAATTTGCCATGCATCGGGGAATGGAGCCGTGCCCCGAGCCATTCTAATTTTCCCGTCTGTTACGTGCCAGTTGTATCTAGATAGATGTGCAAGAAGGTCTTACTTACCGGGATTGTGTTCCATGGTCTCATGGAGGCATGTGCTGGTATAGATGAGCGGCTGCCGGTTTTCGCGAGAATGATCTGAAGTTGTCAGGTGTTGAGCGATAGAGCAACACCTGACGATACACATTGCTTTCGACGGACTTTACGTTTTTTTGGGCGCCTTCAATACCTCAAGTACCTTTTGATAATCAGGGGCTTCTGCAATTTCTTTGAAACGCTGGCTGTAGATAACCTTGTTATTTTCATCGAGTACGACAACTGCGCGGGTTGTCAGTCCCTTCAAAGCTCCTTCAGGAATTGCGACGCCATAATCTTGCGCAAATTTTGGCGAACGGAATGTGGACAGCATCGTCACATTGCTGATATTCGCAGCCCCGCAAAAGCGCTTCTGTGCAAACGGTAAATCGTTGGAGATGCCGATCATTTCGGTATTCGGCAACGATGCCACCATTTCGTTGAACTTGCGCACAGAGCTATCGCATACCGGCGTATCTATGCTGACAAAAATATTCAGGACTTTGCGCTTCTTGCCAAAATGAGAAATTGCAACATCTTTGAGTTCATCGTTGGCCAGCAAAAACGGCGGTGCTGTGGCCCCAATTTGCGGCAACTTACCGGCGATAGCGACCGGGTTGCCTTGAAAGGTCACGGTCCCGGTATTGGCAGCCGCCGCACTGGCGGCGACCATGAAGGACATCGATAGCAGCAAGAGGTTTTTTTTAATCATATTCATTGAGTCAATTGTATGAAAAGCCGTGTTTCCGCGGGCCCGCTCAAGCCAGGGTCGTAGTGACGTCAACGTTGCCGCGCGTTGCGTTCGAATAGGGGCAAACACGATGTGCCTTTTCTATCAATGCCAAAGCGATGTCGCGTGGTGTGTCTGGCAGGGAAACCTGCAACTCCACCGCCAGCCCGAAACCTCCCGGAATC
>FTFY01000890.1_pt1 | contig 22398 bp, 14 predicted proteins | sample 1640561 | NCBI WGS metagenome assembly FTFY01 (sample SAMEA3914789, study PRJEB12502) | metagenome | biome: forest; material: soil | place: Canada | collected 2011-07-03 | depth 0.3 m | reverse complement strand
TGGCTGAACATTTACGCGAAGGCGGCGAGGATTTTGAATCGTTGATTGCAGAAATTGCAGCAGAATCGGAATCCGAAACCGAAGCGGCGCGATTAGAACTGGCGGGCGCAATTCGCCAGACTAAAATGAAGATATTGAAAGACGAACTCGATCAGTTGGCGGCAACCGGACTTGGCAATGAAGAAGCGCGCAATCGCTATCGGGAATTGATGCAAAAACAGGAACAGTTGCGGCGCGAGGCTGAAGCGGAAATGAATTTGCGTTAAAAATTTGCTTAAAATATAAGCGGATCGATGTAAAAGAGGGAAATCCGGCAGCACAAAGCGGCCGCTTCCATTGGAGGAAAGGCCCTCCATATGCTATAATTAAAGGCTTTAGATTCAACACCTTAGGCTTAGCCGAATTGGGCGTTGAATTGATAGTAGCACCAGATTGATTTAGGTGGATAGGACGTAACGAGGAAAGAACCGGCGCTCAGGTGATTCTGTCAGCGATTCAGGCTTATCAAAATTCAACGGACAGAGTACAGGCAGCTGCTGCACGCAAATCAGTGTAACCAATTGGTATTTAATTCCATGGCGAATGCAATGAAGAGACCAGCGAAACCCCTGACACTTTCTGTAAAAAATGCGAAGCCGGCAGCGGCCAAGGCCAAAATAAGCAGCTCTTCTTCAAGCGCGAAATCCACCGTTAAAAAGACGGCAGCTTCACCCAAAACGGCAGTGAAGTCCGTTAGCAAGAAGGTAGTTTCTAAAGCAACTGCAACGACCACGAATGCATCAAGAGCTGTTGCAAAACCAGTATCTGTGAAATCGAAAGCCCCTGTGACAAACAAGAAACCACAACTCAAAGTCGTCAAATCATCCAAAAACGTAGCGGCAGCTCCAGTTAAAGCCGACGTCAGCGTGATGATTGGATCAGGCGTAAGTCAAACCACGGATGCCGCAACATTGGCGGCGATTGATACTTCCGGCTATATCTTGCCGTCGGTGAAGGTACCGGGACGTCGTGGCCGCAAGCCAAAAGAATTCCAGCCTGAGAACGACGAAGTCGCGGCACTCAATGCCGTCGAGCGCGCTGAACTGAAAGCGGTCGACAAGGCCAAGGCGAAAGATCGCAAAGCCAAGGAAAAGGCCTTGCTGAAAGACGCCTTCTCGTCCGACACCGAAGCTAGCGAAGAAGAACTCGAAGCCCGCCGTCAAAAGCTCAAGACCCTGATCAAGATGGGTAAAGAGCGCGGCTTCCTGACCTTCGCCGAAATCAACGATCACCTGCCTGAAAACATTATCGATCCGGAAGCCATCGAAGGCATCATCGGTACTTTCAGCGACATGGGTATCGCCGTCTCCGAACAGGCGCCTGACGCCGAGACTTTGCTGCTGTCCGATAACGTTGCCACCGTCGCCAGCGACGACGATGCAGAGGCTGCGGCAGAAGCTGCGCTGTCTACCGTCGACTCAGACTTCGGTCGCACCACCGATCCGGTCCGCATGTACATGCGTGAAATGGGTTCGGTCGAACTGCTGACGCGCGAAGGCGAAATTGAAATCGCCAAGCGTATCGAAGACGGCTTGAAGGACATGATCCAGGCAATTTCCGCCTGCCCGACAACCATCGCCGAGATTTTGCTGGCTGCCGACAAGATCGGCAAGGACGAGATCAAGATTGACGAAATCGTCGATGGCCTGGTCGATCCTAACCAGACCGACGAAGCCGCAACCGCCAGTGCAGCAGTAGTTGCCACCGACGACGACAGCGAAGAAGACGAAGAAGAGGAAGAAGAAGCCGAGGAAGAAGACGACGCCAGCTCAACCTCTGGCGCTGCCGGCTTCTCGGCTGAACAACTTGAACAATTGAAGCGTGATGCACTCGGCAAGTTCGAGACCATCTCAACCCAATTCGACAAGATGCGCAAGGCATTCGAAAAAGAAGGCTACAACTCGAAGCCTTACGTCAAGGCACAGGAAATCATCTCGAATGAATTACTGGGAATCCGCTTTACCGCCAAAGTCGTCGAAAAATTGTGCGACACCCTGCGCGGCCAGGTCGACGAAGTACGTCAGATCGAGCGCCAGATCCTTGATGTCGCGGTGAACAAGTGCGGCATGCCGCGCCCGCATTTCATCAAGGTTTTCCCGGGTAACGAAACCAATCTCGACTGGGTCGACGGTGAAGTCAACGGCAACCATGCATACAGCACCGTGCTCGGCCGTAACGTACCAGCAGTGAAAGAGTTGCAGCAACGCCTGATCGACTTGCAAGCACGTGTCGTGTTGCCGTTGCCGGATCTGCGCGGCATCAACAAGAAGATGGGCGCCGGCGAGCGGAAAGCCCGGATGGCCAAGCGCGAGATGACCGAAGCCAACTTGCGGCTGGTGATCTCGATCGCGAAAAAATACACCAACCGTGGTTTGCAATTCCTGGACCTGATCCAGGAAGGCAATATCGGTTTGATGAAAGCAGTCGACAAGTTCGAATATCGTCGCGGCTATAAATTCTCGACCTATGCAACCTGGTGGATCCGTCAGGCCATCACCCGTTCGATCGCCGATCAGGCCCGCACCATCCGTATTCCGGTGCACATGATCGAAACGATCAACAAGATGAATCGCATCTCGCGCCAGATCTTGCAGGAAACCGGCGCCGAACCGGATCCGGCGACTCTCGCGATCAAGATGGAAATGCCGGAAGACAAAATCCGCAAGATCATGAAGATCGCCAAAGAGCCGATTTCGATGGAAACACCGATCGGCGACGACGACGATTCCCACCTGGGCGATTTCATCGAGGATAACAACACGTTGGCACCGGCGGATGCAGCTCTGCATGCATCGATGCGCGGTGTGGTGAAAGATATCCTGGACTCGCTGACCCCACGTGAAGCGAAGGTATTGCGGATGCGTTTCGGGATTGAGATGTCGACCGACCATACATTGGAAGAAGTCGGCAAGCAATTCGACGTGACGCGTGAGCGGATTCGTCAAATAGAAGCTAAAGCGCTGCGCAAGCTGCGCCATCCATCGCGTTCCGACAAGCTGAAGAGCTTCCTCGAAGGTAATTAAGATTAATCGTGAATCATTCGGCGTTTTTTGAATGCTTTTTGAATGCTTATTGAATAATTCACGATAATTCAACTACCTTTCACTCAGGTATTTTTCTATAATACGGGATTGATTTTAAGATGCTGTAGTGCCGTTAAGCGGATATGCCTTCCGCAGACGCCGTAAGCACGACAACTACAGCACCCTAAGGAATTGGGCCCCTAGCTCATGCTTGGTTAGAGCAGCGGACTCATAATCCGTTGGTGCCCAGTTCGACTCTGGGGGGGCCCACCAGTAATACCGAAGTAAACAAAAGGTTCACAGCGATGTGAGCCTTTTTTTTCGCCTAAGATTTTATCTCGGGTTACACCGGGATTACATGCTGCAGCCATCTCCATCAACTTCAAGTCCATCGATTTGATGGCTTCACGATGATGGGACTGGATATCAAATTCAACGTTGTTAGCACGCAAGTTCAGCCGGGAGTAAGCAAAGAGCTCGTCATTACGAACCGGGATGCGAAGAATACAAATAAATTGCCAAAAAGGAACTATGAGCATTTAATTGTATTTTAATGTTTCAAAATGTAACTTTAAAATGACTCAATAAGAAGCATGCTATTTTTGATAACGTCAAAACGTCGCAGAGTCGTTTGCACATATCAACTTGGATAAATAACATGGCACACTTAGAATGCCCGTATTGCGGAAAGTCGATTTCTCATGGACTACATGAATGCAGTACGTGCATGGCGCAAATTAGATATGGCCCTCCCCGTCTAGCATATGTACTCATTGCCACGGCTAGCCTCATTTTGGGCTTTGAAGCGGCAAAAATCGTCCCTGACCGCTATTCGTTCATTGGCTGGGTTCTCGGCTGGATTTTTTCAATAGCTTTATTTTCTCCTGCTAGCGTTGTACTCCGCAGGATATTTCGCCATCGCGTTAAATTCAAACCGGTCCCCCTCTGAAGGCAACGCCGGTCACGTCCTCAATCATCACTGCAACGGTACCTCCAGCCCGAACATGATCCAATGGCAGCGGCCGTTGCCGACGTTGATATTGCTGCTGTAGTTGCTGCTGCAGTCAACCGAGACCAACACGCCGTTATGCAACACCAGCCGGGTGCCGATGTCAGCACTCCGGTTGCCGGTATCCTGGTTGGTCGAGTGCACGGAATACGCAGGCCTGCCGCTGCCAGATCCGCATATGCCAACCCTGCATTGTCCTGTCCCTGGAACTGATGGCGGAACTCAACCCTCGCCCGCGGTACCCAGGTACCCAGGTACCGATGCTTGTCTGGTACTGGCCTTCGGCACGTACGCCTGGCGAACCGCTGGTGCTAAGCGCGGTCTGCTAGATGTAGGTCGGCGCGTTCACACCGCTCACCGTCTATGTGCACTGGTCAAGCGTGGCCGACATCAGTTCCAGACGGCCGTACGGCGACCACATCCAGCTATCCCGACGGAACTCGACGCCGCTGACGATGGCGCCGAACACCTGGTCGTTCATGGCGCAGGCCAGTGGCAAAGCCGCCGCCGTCGGTGATATAGCGGTTGGAATTGAAGTTCAGAGTGTCGTAGCCGAGTACGCCATCAATGAACACATCCTTGAATGGCCGCAGGCTGCCATATTTGACCGGATTCGCGTATGAATACCGGTGCTGCGACTTCGATGGCTGTTTCGAAGTTCATATCTCCAGATTTCATCAGTCACCCTTAATATGCATATTCTGTATGACGATATCTGCCGAACTTGGAGTTATAGCCACCCGGCCGGGCTTTCACATCATTGAGCACGATGCCTTTAACTGACATGCCGGCCCGGTCGAGACGCTTCATCGATTCTCTGATGTCGCTTGCAGTACTGATACCCGCACGCGCAATCATCAAGATAGTCCCGGCATGCGGCCCGATGCTCAACGTATCGGATACCGCGAGTATCGGCGGCGTGTCGATCAATACGTAGTCATAGCTTTCCTTAACGGCGCTGAGAAATTTTCCGAAATTCGCATGCAGCAGCAATTCAGACGCATTGGGCGGCAGGTTTCCGGTGGAAATAAAATCGACATTTTCCGTCACTCCTTTATGAACCAGCTCTTCAAAAGACATGTCCCCCGCAATCAGATCCGACAAGCCATTGCCCCTGTCCAAACCGAAATACTGGTGTAAATAGCCTTTTCGGAAATCCGCGTCGATCAGCAACACCTTTTTGCCGCTCGCACCCAGCACCGCCATGAAGTTAACCGAAATAAACGACTTGCCCAGGTTTGGCGTTGCGCCGGTGATCATTATGATATTGTTCTTTGCCTCCAGCATTGAAAAATGCACCGCAGTACGGAGGCTACGCAAGCCTTCCATTGCACTGTCGGTCGGCGCACTTTTAGCTAGCGTTAATGAGAACGGCAGCTTCGCATACAGCTCCTCTTGCTTTCTGCTGTGCGGAATAGATGCATAGACCGGCAAGCCGAGAGCTTGCTCGATTTCATGCGCGTTTTCGATGCCGCCAAACAGCGATTTCCTGATCCATGCGCTGACCACGCCGAGGAACAGGCCCACCAGCAAAGCAACAGCGATCACAATGGCGCGCTTCGGCTTGATCGGTTCTTCCGGCACTGCAGCTGTATCCACCAGGCGGACGGTACCAACCTTGCCTGCTTTCAGCAGTCGCAGCTGCTGCGTTACGTTCAAAAGTGATGTGTATAGATCAGTATTAACCTTGACGTCGCGCATCAGGCGCAACACATCTTGTTCTACCAAGGGCAGATTTTTTATCCGTGCGGTAATTATCTGTATTTCTCTGTTTATCTCTTGCAGCTGTTTTTCCAGCCCGATCATATCCGGATGCGCGCTGGTGAAACGAATGGACAGCTCTTCTCTCTTTTGCGTCAGCTCACTCCGTTTCACCTGGGCGGTGACCGATTGCTGCAGCAGCACCTTGGCTTCTTCGCCCAGGTCGATGATGCCGCTACTGTTGCGGAACTGGTTGTATTTAGTCTCTGAACTTTCCAGCTGCCGTTTGATGTCTGGCAGCTGCTGGTCTAAAAATACCAGGGATTTTTCCGCCTCTTCCGATTTCCGCTCCAGATTCTGACGCACGTATTCCATGCCGATCTGATTGAGAATAGCGCTGATCAGTTTAGGCTTGGTTCCCTCAAGCTCGGCATTGATGATATCGGACTGCCTGCCTTTTTCCACGACCACCATATTCCGTTGCAATTTTTCGATGGTAGCAAGTCGTGACGTCCGGCTCAGCAAGAACTGCGTCCCTGGCCGGCCCCACAGGTTTGTAACACGGAGTTCTATATCCCCTTTCGCTGCCTTGTTATGCAGCAGGACCCCGGTTTCACCGCGGAACTCGATCCCTTCCGAATTTTGATTTACGCGGAATCGGCCGTCGCCTTCCACTGTCAGGGTGAACTCGCTATCCTCCAATGCTTCCGGGACGTTGAAGACCGCAACATCTATCTGCTCCGCGCCCCAGGCGTAACCACCATAGCCGAATAACCCGGGATTGGACAATGCATCATTGCGGCCTGCAAGCCATGCGCCAACAATGGGAAAATATTTTGGAGCAGCGTTGATATACAGCCGCAGATTGTCCACTGCATGCGACACGACAAAACGCGAGCGGATAATCTCGATTTCCGTTATCGCGGCCGTTTTAAGATCGAACAGAGATCCCATTTCCCCCAGAATGTTTTTTGACGAACCCGGACTGTCTTCAACCTGGATCAGGATGTTGGCGCGGTAAACGGGTTTGGCCATAAACGCATAGGCGGTGCCCAACAGGGTGATAGCCAGGGTAACGCTGACGATCAGCCAGCGGTGGTCGAACAAGACGTCGAGGCAGGTTGCCAGGTCGATCTTGTCGTCCTCTGGCATGTTGGCGGAGGCTGGTGGTGGAGTGTATTGGCTCATAGCGATGCTTATTTAAACTGACGTAAACTGAATCTCTTATTTGATGCGATCGATACGTTCGACCAGCATACCTACCCCTTGGACAATCAAGTCGCAGGTCTGGCGGAACACAGCCAGATCTTGCCGGTACGGATCGGGAAAGTCGCCGTTGCCGGATTCGCAAAGCCTGAATACCTTGCCTCTGGCGGTCGGATACCTCTGCTCGATGAAATGCTTTTGCGCCAGGTCCATCGCTACCACGATATCTGCCTCGCGGATCATCCACGACGCCAAACCCTGCGCGCGATGACCTGTGATGTCGACACCCTGCTCTCGCATGAGCTGGACCGCAAATGGATCGGCCGGATGGCCTGTCATTGCGTCAAGCCCGGCGGAACGCACTGTGATGCCAGGCAGAGCGTGCTTGAATAAGCCTTCTGCCATGGGGCTGCGGCAAATGTTGCCGATGCAAACAACCAAAATGTTAGCGATCATTTCCCAGCCTGTACCGCACTGGTAACCGACTGTGCACTTGGCAGTATCAGGCTGATGACGCGATGCCACGTGGCAAGCGGCGCGGCATCGACATAGACCACGTCCCTGGCCGCCAGCTCGAAATTTTCTGCCAGGGCGAAGGCAGTAGGGGAACGTGCGTCAAGGTGATACACAACGGGCTCCGCGTTCTCTACGTTGCCCGCATTGCGCACCACATAGACCTGGCGTCCGTTGCTGGTCAGCGGATTGAGGCCACCGGCGTCGCCGAGCGCCTCGCCCAGCGTCAGATGGCCGTTACGCAACGTCAGCGTGCTCGGACGAGTTACCTCGCCCAACACAAATACCTTGCTCTCGTCACGTGAAGGCACGCGCACGATATCGCCGTTCCTCAGCAAAATCTTGCTCGGATCGATGCCTGTTTTCACAAGCCGCGGCAAGCTGACCTGATAAGTTACGCCGGCACGATAAATGCTAATCTGACTTTGATCGCCGCTCGGCAAGACGCCACCGACGCGATCCAGCGCCTCCGGCAACGTCATCGGGATGTCGTTGATCACCCCGATCCCCGGCGCCCTGACTTCGCCATTAAGATAGACGCGCTTGCTGCGATATGCCTGCACGCGCAAGGTAAGGTTCGGCGTTTTGACGTAGCGGGCCAGCTTGTCGGTCAGCTCGTCTCGCGCCTGCAGCGCTGTCAGGCCCGCCAGTTTGACGGGGCCGGCCAGGGGGAATTGCACCAGGCCGCTGTGATCGACTACAAAGCCCGGGATATTGCCGCCATCGGCGCCAGGCTGCGAGATAGTCGCCTGGCCCGACATCGCAGGAGTTGAAAGCTCAGGATGACCCCACACCTGGATGGAAAGCACATCGCCGCTATCGATGCGGTAAGGCGCCGGATCAGCCAGCAGTGGGCTGATGTCCTGGCCGGGCTGCAGTTCACGCATTGTCCTTTCAGATTGCAGTAATTCCGGCGTGATCTGTTTCACATTCACTGCCATGGCGGCAGATTCAGTCTCACCGGCCGCCTGCAGATTGTCCATATGCATGCCGGGAGCAACCGCACAGGCCGCAATTGCGGGAATCAATCCCGCCAATACCACCATCTTCAATAAATGGATTCTTGAAAAAAAATGCATGAAATTTCTAACTCGATAAAGTAAGCCAGTCATGGCGTTGTATGGCACAAGTAGCAAGAACGCATGCCCCGGGGAAACAAAAGATGCCTGCGGATTCAGTGCTCTGGTCATGCTATATTTCTGGCCGGCGGACACCGCTTATGCCCGCTCGATAGACTCGGCGAACATGTAGCCGATGGAGTGCGCGGCCTTGATCGGCTGCGATGCCCGGTAAATCTTCGTAATCTTCTTTCGCAGACGGCTGACTACCGCTTCAAGCCTGCGTTCGTCGTAGGCCAGAGGATTCTGATCCAGCGCCGTCGATATGATGTCTTTGCGGCGCACTGGCTGCCCCCGGCCGTCTGCAAGGATATCGATCAGCAGCGTTTCAAGGCGCGTCAACAAGATTTCTGCACCTGACGGCGCAAACAGTTTCCACTCGCTGCGACTGAAACGCCATGGCGTGCGCTGCCGGGGCGGCAAGCTAAAAATCAAGCGGCGATGCAAGCTATGTATGTTTGCCAGGATCTCCTGATGACCGGAGTGCTTGGCAAGAAACACGTCAGCGCCGCACTCCAGGCCTTTGACGCACATATGCATGTTGCGCTGTGAAGCGAGCATGACGATGCCGAGGCGACAGGTACGCTGCATGGCGCGCAGCTGAGATGCAATAGCCAGGCTGCTGCTGTCGGCGTCCAGAATCACGATATCCACCGGACGTTCGATCAACTCCCGATACAAGGCTTCATTATCGTGAACGCCGGACACCTCATACTTCTGCTGGAGCAGGCCGCCCACGATCGCGTTTCGAAACGCATCGTCGGCGTCCACCACAACAATGCGGACTTTGCTTGAACAGTTTTCCTTCATCAGAATATCCATATGCCTCCCATCGTATGCACGCTGCAAGCAATCTGGAATTTGCGATGCACGTTAATCAGATGTCAAAGATGAAGTGTGAATCAGATCCCCCCAAGAATCTGTAGGAAAATTATCGGAAAGCGCCACAACCTTCCTAGCGATCAGGAGATTCCCCCTAAAGTGCTGTAAGAAAATTCCTCGGCTATGTCAGGGGCTTGCGCTCAAGAAGCGAGACCAGGGATGTCCACGCCCCTCGCAAAAGTCACGACGAACGCAATTCCCGCATGTGGGAGAATAATTGCCGGTAGCTGGCGACGAACTGACGGGGAGAAAAACGCTCCCGATAAGTGGCCCGAGCGGCCTGCGCATAGCGCTCCACGCTGTGCCGGCTCAGACTTTCAAGTTTCTCGACCAGGTCCGCTGAAGTGCAATTGAAGATCAGCCCATTGACCGTATGCTCCACGATATCCGGCAACGCGCCGCGATTGCTCGCAATCACAGGAACGTGGCTGCGCATGGCCTCCAGCGCGGTAAGGCCGAAACCTTCGGAACGCGATGGCATGACAAGCACGTCGGCAAGATCGTAGTAGGTATTGATGTCGGCCTGGTCTATCCAGCCGTAGTAATGTACGTTCGGCGCATCCAGTTTTTCAAATTGAAGATTAGCCAGCACCGGCGCGCCGACAATGTGAAAAACATATTCAGGCCGGCTCTTTTGCAGGCTGCGCATGGCTTCCAGCAAAATATCATAACCCTTCTGGTGATCCAGCCTGCCCACAAAAAGTATGTGCAAACTCTCATCGTCTTTTCTTTTCCTGCGTGGTGGATCCAACCGGTCCAGCACCGTGTTCTGGATCAGTATGCAGTTGCGGGAAAAACCGAATTTGCGATTATTCTCATGTTCATAACCAGAAATATCGATGACCACATCAGGAATGTGAGACATGACCTTTTCAATCGCCCTGGTGAGCAGGGTTATCCCCTTGCTGCGGTCGCGGAAACTGGCCCAGCCGTGCGCGCAATAAATGGTTCTTGTATTACGCCCGAGCCAAGGAACAGCCAGGCATAGGGCGATGCCGGCGAAGGTGCTGTGGGCATAGACGATATCGGGACGCTGAAGACGCACCTGACGCACGATAGCGAGCGCCAGTTTGAACGGTCCCAGGCCATCGCGCGAATAGGGATGGCAATGAACCCGCTCGGCATTGAGTTGGTCCGCTTGCGAAGCTGGTACCAGATGCGTGAAGCGGCAATTGAAACTATCGCTGAGATGTTCCAGCATGTCGAGATAAGTGGCGACGCCGCCCTTAATGGTTTCCGCAACGCTCAATACGTTTAACGGACGGTCTTGCTGCAGACTGTCAGTCATTCATGTCTTTCGGTAAAAATCGGGGGGCCAATCGTCGCTGCGGCGTGCTGCAATTTTTGTTTCTTCACCGGTTGCAAGTAGTGAATGCCGAAAATACAAAAGGCATAGGCGCTCAGATGGCGGAAAAACGATCCCAGGTCAGGCTCGAAGAAAGTCTGGATAAAAAAATTGGCTATCAGCAACAACGCCAGCGGATGTTTGAAATTGTGGCGCCGGAACAGAAGGAAGGTCAGAAAGCACAAGGTAAAAGAAAGAAATACTTCCTGCACGCGTAGAGAAAAGACAGGTGCAAGATAAAAGCGCAACGCGGCAAAGCCTGCGTTCGGAAGAGCCGTCACTACCCCGTTCGGAGAAAACGGATTAGAGAAGATGGTCTTGGAGTCCGACAAGCCTTCCCGGTCCAGATTGACAATATCGCGCGCCTGCTGCAGCTGGTTCCAGAAATCCCCCGGCAGCGCCAGGCAACCGAACAGAACCGCCAGCAAAATCATGGCCCGCAGCTTGCCCTGGGTACTGAACACTATGTGCATGACGATCATCGTCGCGACGATCAACACGTAATAGGTGCGGAATTGCCACGCGTAGATTAAATAGATCGCACATACCAGCATCATCTTGCGACGATTCGAGATACGCCAGCTGCAGACCAGGCACGCCAGCAAGTTCAACAGGATCACCACCGTCTCTTTCGACAGTTTCAGATTGAACATGACAAACGGCAGCATCAGGACGCAGGCGAACGCCAGATCGACCAGGCGCACCGATTTCCTGCTGATATAAAAAATCACCAGGCAGGTAGAAGCCAGCAACAGCAGTTGCGACCCGGCCGGTCCGAGAAAAGAAAAGACCGCTGCGGTGCTGACAAAGGAATTCTGTTTCAGCAAATCCAGATCGGAATACCGCATCAAGTTGAAAATCGTAGCTTCGTCGGTAAAGAAATAACTCGGTAAAAACGCCCGCTGATAAAGATAAACGAACGCGGTCAGTGCCAACATCAGCACGCACCCGATGAGCTTGATTTCGGACGAAATCTGTCTATTGAATAAGCTACGCATATAAGTTATGTAGATAAGTGCGCATGACGGGGCTAGGAGACGCCGGCACCAGCTGCCGATTCCAGCGACAGCATCTTGGCGGTCAGTCCGGAGTCGCTCAGCAAGGCTGAAATTTCTACCGTCAGCTGTTGTGTCAAGCAGGTCTTTTCGTCGCCTGCGCCAGCGCGCAACGCCTGCTGCAGCAGTTCGAGCGTGCCGGCTACGTCGGGTATCGACTCTTGCATGAAAAAATCGTCGCGGCCGGTCAGCGAAAAAAAGGACCGGACCTTGCTGTCCCAGCTTAAGCCGATGCTGGGAATATCCAGCGAATAGGCAACGATATTGGCGTGCAGCCGGTGGGCGATAATGCTATCGCAGCGGCTGATGTTGGCAACCAGTTGCGCCGGCAGCGTCGGGCGAGGCAGGTTGAAAACGAGCCCCCGGCCCAGATCAGCCGCCAGCATATCCTTGAGCGCCTCGTCTTCCGGCGCGCCATTGGTAAACAGATGCACCTGGTACCCAGATGCCGAGGCTTGTCGCGCGAGCTCCAGGAAATAAGCGCTGATGCGCTGACCGTAATCCTGTTTTTCCATGTCGCCCTGATTCAGTTCAAGCGGACTGGAAATGCAGATACCCAGGATGTTGCCCCGGCAGCGCTGCGGCAGGAAATCTGCAAACGTCTGTTGTGAATAGATGCCAGGATCCGGCGTCACGCGGACTTCCAGCGGCCTTGCCAGAATGCGTTGCAGGTTTTCAGCTGAAGCGCTGTCCCGGGTGCTGACATACACTGGCGCCAGGTTGCACCAGGTCCGTCGTAGCAGCCAGGTTCCCGCGGCCGACATGGATGGCGATACACCAACGCCGAAAACAGCGACCTTGCCGGATTTTCCCATGGCCTTCAGAACACAGGACAACAGAAATAATTTGACTGGGAAATTGAGATGGACATCCAGCAACAGCTGGCCTCCGCCGATCATTACCAGGTCGGCGCCCGTCAACCGCTCTATCCACTTGCGGCGCCAGCGCAACACATATTGCAGACCGAAATACACACACACTGCGGACGGCTGCAGCAGCTTGGGTACTTTGTTGATCAACGATTTCTTGGAAACGGTAGCCACGGAAAAATCGTCGCGGCCCGCGATATCGAGCGCGCTGACCTGGGCGCCAGGTATGCGCTCCAGCAGCAGTTGCCTGATGTTTTCATAAATGACGCCATCGCCCAGGTTCGGGCTGTAGGGAACAGCGCAGATCACGATTTTCATGATGCTGCCACCTTTAGTCCCTTTATCCCCTTTTGGAGTTGGTACAACATGATCACTGCAGCCAGCCCCAGGCCGCACACGGTCGGAACGAACATAGTGCCGATCGACGCAATCGGGTTGGCGACAAACACCAGCATGAAGCAAAGGAAACCGCCGGCCATCGCCCAGCTGGCATAGTGGGTCAGTTTGAGCGCCTTCAGTACGGTACGCACGCCTTGAATTGCCGCCAGCAAGATCGGCAACAGAAAATAGTCATGCATGTCGAGACCACTGTATTTATCGCCGAACAACAATCCGGCCAGCGACTGCCCCCAGAACCACAGCACCAGGCTGTAGAGCAGGCCGGAAACCAGCGTAGCCATGACCAGCAAACGCGCCATCGCTGCAAACGTCGCAGATTTCTCATCTGCCAGCCGGGCCAGCCGCGGCAATCCGAAGTTCGACATGGCGATGTTCAGATATTGCGCAGGCAGCACCAATGTCATCACCACCCGGAAGCTGGCGGCCAGATCCGATTCCTGCATGGACAGGTAATAGATCACGAGGCCGTGGGTCATCGCCCAGACCGTGATCTGCCCCAGGGAGTTGTTCAGCCCGAAACTCAGCCAGGAGATTTTTTCACCCGCAGCTTGCGGTGGAAGAACGTCTTTCTTTTTCGCCGTGACGATGATCAGCGCGCTTGCCAATAGCAGCGGCAAGCCGATGGCTACCAGCAAAGTACTCAATTGAACAGAGCCATCCTCAGGCATCAAGACAATTGCCGTGCACACGCCTGCCAGCTGCGCCAATGCCGGGAAGACCGATTTGAGGCTGGTATTGTCCAGGATGGATATAGCCCGCACCGTCCAGTAGGTCACAAAGCCTGTCATCGCAAGAATCAATGCAAACACGAAATACGGCGACGTACCGGGGATGACCCATGCCAGATAGAGGACTGCAAATAAGCTCGCTACCGCGATCAGAAGATGCAGCACCAGAAACAACTTGCGGTCGATCGCACGGTTCGCTTTGGCGAACACCAGCAATGGTTCCATGACCGTGCTGCCATGAACTATGTTCAACAGGATCACGGCCGAATAGATTGCGGCAAATGAAGCAAACATCGCCACGCTAAGATGGCGTGCGAGCAGAGCCTGCGTCGCGAAAAACGTCAGGGTGAAGACCGCCTGCTCAAAGATGATTTGCAGCAGCGCCTTGGATTTTTTCATATCAAGGGGCGGCATGTGAACGCTTCCCTTCCGCTCTGGCATGGAAAAATGCCAGCATCGCCACGCACGACAGCGCGGCCAGCATGTCACTGACCCAATCGCTGAAATCGCCGTTACGGTAGGGCAGGAAACTCTGTATCGACTCGTCGAGAGCGCCCAGTGCTGCAATCGCCAACAAGGTGTATTTGGCGCGGCGAGTCCACGCCCCGCTCAGACAGCCGTAGACCAAGGCGCTAAGGAAACCGTACGCGACAAAATGCAATAATCGATGATCGACCATGGCGGACGCCGCCTTGGCATAACCGGGCACGGATCCGATGATCAACAGCAACGCAAAGAACACCGTTGCAACTGCCAGGCAGTGTCGGGGACGGATTTTGCTAATAAGCATTTTTACCCGTCCATCCCTTGAAAGCGGTCCAGACCACGATGCGCAGATCCATCAGGAGCGACCAGTTGCGGATGTAATGCAGATCGAACTCGACCCGTCTTTCCATCTTGTCGACGGTATCGGTTTCCCCGCGCAGGCCATGGATTTGGGCCCAGCCGGTGATGCCTGGCTTAACCCGGTGCCGCGCCATGTACAGCTCCAGGATTTCCTCGTACATCTGGTTGTGCTGGATTGCATGCGGCCGCGGCCCGACAACCGACATGTCGCCGATCAAGACATTGATGAACTGCGGCAGCTCATCCAGGCTGGTACGGCGCAGGAATTGGCCGATACGGGTGATACGCGGGTCGTGCTGCGTCGCTTGCGTAACCTGCTGATGTTCCTGGTGCACTTTCATGCTTCTGAATTTGTACACCATGAATTTCTTGCCGTTGAGGCCAAGCCTTGCCTGCTTGAAAAACACCGGTCCGGGCGATGCATATTTGATGCCCGCCGCAATGACCAGAAACAATGGCGAAAGCATGATCAGCACCGTGGCCGCAAACAGCTTGTCAAGAAAATGCTTGCACATGCCACCCAGCCCATCCGAGACCGGGCGATTCAAATCTACCGTCGGCAGGCCAAGGAATTCGACCATGCTGCTGCTAAGCATTTGCAGTCCCAGCATATCGGGCACCCAGCGTACATCTACCAAAGCATTGCGCAGCATGTACTGCAACTCGTGCAACTGGGAAGACGCACTGACAGGCAAGGTGATCCAGATCTCGTCGATCCGGTTTGACATGGCATAGCCATGGATGTCATCCAAGGTCTGGACGCGGTCAACGCCGGTGAGGAGGGACAAATCGGGCGCTTCATGGTCTTGGCCGTCGACGTAGATGGCCGCGACTTGATAACCGGAATGCTCCTGCTGCCGGGCGCGTTTGTGTATTTCCTGGCCGGTCTGGCCGTAACCGACAATGACCACCCGCTTGGTATTGAAGCCGTAACTACGCAAACGGCGGAGCAGAAAATAAGCTGCAGCCCGATACCCGACCAGCAGCACGGTCCCCGTCACATACCAGTAGCCCAGCCAGAGCCGGGATACCTGCCCCGCATAATGGAACAGGAAACTGATGAGAAGGCCGATCAGCAGGACCGCAGCCCACGAAGCAGCAAGGCGGCCCAACATGGATGACACAAACCGGCCGCGCCACGAGGTATATACGCCGGATTGCGGAAACATGAAAAATGCCAACGCGCAGCATAGACAGAGCAAGACCGTGTGAATGTGATCTGTCGTATGGAGCAGGCTATCGAAACGCAAATAACTGGCAAGCTGGGCTGCCGCCGCCAGAACGGCAACGTCCATCAATCGCATCAGCACCCCGAAGCCGTGGGGACGTTTGAATATGTGGGAGTTGGATCTGGTCATGGAATTTCGTTTCAATTAGCCGATGCTGGTTTCCTTAATGGAAGTGCTGCAATGCAATCGTTGGTGGAAAAAATGGTTTCTTGTCGATCAGAATTTTGAAGAAAAAAACTGTCAGCAAATGGACCAATACCTACAACTCCTGACATTTCAGAGTCCGCAGCTCTTTACGCCGGGCATCTTTACCAATTACAATCACGCACGAAATTTCCACGAGGAAACATTTGGCTTTACCTGAATCATTGCAAGGCAAGACATCTCAGGAAGTCGAGCCGTCCTATCTCTTTAGCCCAAAGGCAGCGTGTTTTAATGAAAAACAATAAGAAGCTTCTTGCTCTCGTTTTAGTCAGTACTATCCTGAGCCAGTCCGGTTGCGGCGGTGGCGGCGGATCGGGCGACAGTGCAGGAACTGCGCCGACATCGATTGCAGCCCCGGCGCCCGCGGCCGCTGTAAGCATCAGCGCGCTGTCAAGCCCGAGCGCATCTGCCGGCGCCACCCTGACGGTCACCGGAACCGGCTTTCAGAAAGTAACCACCGTTAGCATCGGCTCGGCGACAGTCGCTTTCACAATCGTCAGCGATACGCAAATTACGATTACGATTCCTGTCGTTGCGGTGAGCGGGGCCGTCACATTGTCCGGCTCAGGATTCTCAGTGCAATCCGCGACCACGTTTACTTCCAGCCTGCCGTCACCGCTGGTAACGGGCGTGTCTACCGTCAACGTTGCCGCCAGCAGCAATTTCACTATTTACGGGACTAATCTTGATCGGGTTGGCGGTTATCAGATAGCGGGTGTCAATCTGACGATCGTCAATAGCTCCAGCACTTCGGCGACACTCGCCATGCCGGCCCAGGCGGTTTCGGGTGTGTTGACGCTGATCGTAAACGGCGCTCCGGTCAACAGTGGATATCAATTCAACGGCTATCAGCCGGCATCGATTGTGGCCGTGCTGCCGCAGCTCGGCATCGTTGGCAGCAGCGTCACGATTAGCGGCAGCGGCCTGGCAGCGGTAACCAACATCCTGTTCGCCAACGGTACGATTGCGTCGGTATCCAGCGCATCTAACAGCAGCGTCACCTTTACCGTTCCGGCAGGCGCCGCTTCCGGCCCTCTGGCTGTGGTTGACCGCTATCAGGAAGTCCACAGCGCCACAGTCTTCTCCGTAGTGCCGGCAGTCACCGTGACCGCACTGCTCAGCTCCACAAGCGGCGCCACGATGGTACTGACGGTTACCGGAACAAACCTGAATACCGTCACTGCGGCCAAAGTCGGCAATTCGAGCGCGACCATCGTCAGCAGCAGCGCTACCCAAATCGTGCTGAACATAGGACTTGGCACCAGCGGTACCGTGATGCTGACAGCGCCGGGCCAGGCGGCCGTCAATGCCGGCACCGTCGATAGCACAGGCGGCGTCGGACTATGGATCAGCAACGTCGACTTTGCGCACGTGTTCGACAAGAGTTCCACCGACCCGACGCTGCGCCTGACTCCAGGGCGCCCTGCCCTGGTACGTGCAACGGTTCTCGCACCGGCTGCCGGCACCAAGAGTCCGGTAGTAATTTTGTCGGCCAGCAGCAGCACCGGCGCGCCATTAGGCGTGCTGACGATGAACGGACCGGCCAATCTACCTACCGCGAAAGACGATTACAGCCTGAATAACAGCTTCAATGCAGTCCTGCCAGCCGCCTGGGTGCAACCCGGCGTCAAAGTCGGTATCAGAGTAGCTGCCGGCGTCACTAGCAGCCCGGCTAGCCAGGATGTATCGCCCACCGTCGGCGCACCGGCAAGTCTGCGCGTCGTTCTGGTGCCGCTTACGGTCGGCAGCGCCACCGGCGTATTGCCACCGGCATTGTCAGACGTCCAGGCAGCGTTGGCACGCGTCTATCCCTATGCAAACGGCAATATCGTGGTGCAACAACGCGCCTCGCCTCTGGTGATCAGCGGCGCCACGAGCACCGCCACAATGAATTGGTCAAGTGCATTAGGCCAACTGGAAAGCGCGCGCAGGACCGAAGCTCCGACCGCCTTTTACTATGGTTTTGTCCCGATGTACGCGCCTACCCCCTCGTCATTTATCGCGGGCCTCGGTTATTTAGGTGCGACCGCCCAAAGCAGCGGCTCTCCAGTGTCTGCAATTGGTCTGGATTGGACCAGCAGCGCCGGCCAAGGCGATCCGTTTGATAACAAATGGCCGCAGTGGCAAGCAATCATGGTGCATGAGATGGGGCATAACCATTCCTTGATGCATGCTCCCTGCGGCGGCGCCGGCAATCCGGATCCGGCCTACCCCAACGCCAATGCCGACCTGAGCTCACTGGCGGTCTACAACAGCCCCTATAACAGCAACACCCAGGTAGGTGCATTAAGCGCGCCACTGACGCCAAGCAACACGCAAATGAAAGATGTCATGGGGTATTGCGGCGGCACGTGGTTCTCTGATTTCAGTTACATCCGGGCGCAGCAGTTTGCCGAGTCGCGCACCGCCGCCATTCCGCAACCCCTGGTTCTTGCCACTGCCGCCAGCGCAGCAACAACGTCAACGCCCGATGGTTACCTCACCATATCGGGCGAATTAACTGCCCATGGTGTGTTACTGCACCCTGCGTCTGCGTCGGCTGCCAAGACGGGAGTCGATACCGCCACAGCCAGGTCGATCCATGAATTACGCGTGCATACGGTCAGCGGCCAGACTTACAAACTACCGTTCGAACCGGTCAGCGTGGCTGATGCTGCAGATACAACCAGCCACTTTTGGGTCAGTTTGCCGAATCCGGGAGAAATCGCATCTATCGAGGTTTTGCGCAATGGGCAGTTGCAAACCATGCAGCAACCCAAGCAGGCGCAAAGCCTGAAAATCGCAAACCAGGCTACAACCGCCGGCAATGCTCAGAATCAGACTCAGGCGATGGCGTCGTCGGTCAGCTGGGCAACCCTGAACGGGCGCCTGGCAATCACGTGGAACGCAGCCCTGGAACCATTCTTGTCGGTGATCTACGTCTCACCGGCAGGCGTCAAGACCGTGCTCGGCGGTGGCCTGCAAGGCGGCAAGGCATCATTTGACACGAAAGATTTGCCAACCGGCGGCCGGTTCGATCTCAGTTTGTCGTCGCCGATACAAGCGCGCCTGGTCAGTTTCCCGCACTAAAGCGACATGACCGGACCGCGCCAGGCGGTTCGGTCAATTGACAAACCGCGGCATCAATTCAATGCAGCTGCTGGCCCGGAGCAAAAACATCCCGACGTGGCGCCTGCCTGAACAGCGACAAGATAAGGTCAACTGCTGCACCGTTGAATGCTGCATATAGCGCAGCCTGTTTTTCACCCCATGCATCCCAGCGCCGCCATAGCTGCAACTGCTGCTGACGCATCTGTTTCTCCCAGGCGACATCCAGAGCTTGTTCATGCCGGATCCAGTCTTTCAATTCTGCGGCTTGCTGTGGGGGCGGACGCGGGCCCAGGATTTGCTCCGTGCTCACACAAAATGCACCATATAAATCATCCATCTGGCGCTGTTCGCTGTCGGTCCAGAAATCAGACCGTGCTTGCTCTCCTGAAAAATACGCCACGGCGCCACACAGCCGTCCCATTTGCTCGACGTCAATCTTCTGCAGAGGCGTGGCGAAAGAGGCGAGCAAATCCTCCAGGTGCCGGCCGTCCTCTTCGTCTGCAGCGCCTGTCTCTAAAGGGGTATCCAGTTCAAGCACGGGCCACTCGCTGTCGTCAATCGCCAGGCCGGCGAGTTCTTGGCCATGCAATGCTTTAAGTCGCGCCGCCAAAGCTCTCAACGGTTCCGTAGCGCAATATTGAGCAATGCCCCATTGCGTGTCATGCAGCAGCCAATGGGCGTAACTTTGCGAGACTGTGCCTAGGTCCACCCCTACCGGGATGGCTTCGATCAGGCCGATTGCCTGCGCACGCGCGCTGATTTTTCCTTCCGACTGACGCAGCCAGCATAGAACGTCGATGACCACGGCAAGCGTCTCGGGCATGCCAAGTTCGTCACTAAAGCGGTGCATTCCCCCTGCCGCGCAATCCGAGGGCTGGTTGTCGGGGCCGAGCTCGGCCTCGCGCAAACGCGCCAGGCAACGCTCCTTCTGCGCCGGATCCGCCGCGAAGCTGATCCAGCCGCCCGGTGTCGTTTGTGTTCCGAGTGAAGTCATACGCGATGAGTTCTTCTCATCCATATCAGCCCCCCTTGCCGCCCCTGTCGCCGTTGTCACTCTAAGTATGCTCGCAGTTCTGACAACGCACTACTGTCCGGTACGCAACACCTGATGCTTTTTCGGTTAATATCACCTACTTTGATTTCAGGACGTCCTGCCAACCTCGTCGGGCTTCCTTCGCTCCAGGCAGTGGATCCGGCTGGTATCGATCCTGCCGTATCGTGATTAGCATCAGCCTCCAGATTGCCGGACATCGATTTTTCGTTGAATTTGAGTATGCATATAGCAGTTTTCAGTTGGTTCGGATGGTCTTTACTATGGTTTACCCCGTTGCTTGTACGCGTGTTCAAAGCGCGCCAATCGGGGATTAACCCGCTCCGCGGTCCGGGATCGATCCGTTTGTGGCTGGGTACATTCCTGTTGCTTTGCAGCAGCAGTGCATTGGAAGCGATGCTGCGCACACAGGATTCGACGCCGCCCGACAGCGTTCGGCTGGGCTACGCGCTGGCACATGGTTTCAAGGCCGTGCTGGGCACTTTCGGCAGTGTGCTGGTGTTTATGGCAATCAGCGTCCTGGCGCTCTCATGGTTATTCGGAAATGAACGGTTGAAATCGTTCGTGCAAAAAAGCTCCCTGCTGCACCGATTTTTCCCGGCAAACAAACAGCAGTCCGATGCCTCGCGCGAACAGCGGATAGCGCCAGTCGTCACACCTGTCCACTCCACACCTAGGCCGGCAAGGTCGCGTGAAAGTATCGCGGTGCCGCCTCGCAGCAGAAAATCCTGGCAATTGCCCTCAGGCGCCGATCTGCCTGAAATTCCCGGTAGACAACAAAAGCAACAAACGCTCCCGGCCAAACGGGGTGATGTAAAAGCCAGCGCCAGAAGCATGGCGGAATGGGCCACGGTTGAACAGATCATTCCGACTCCGGCAATGCGGGCGCGCGCGCATATGGCGCAGCAGTCGCGGAACGCTAACACAGCGCGCAAAGACGCGATGCACATGCGCCAGACCGAACGTATCCAGAGTCGCGCATCGCAGACAACAACTATCAGCACGCGCCCCAGTCCCGCTCTTGCCCCTGCGCCAACGGCAGCGGCGCCCGCCACTTCGATATCAGCTAAAACAGCTCTCGATCAGCCAGTAACGCTTGCGAGCGCACCGGTCGGAATGCCAAATACGGTAGCTCCGACGCCTGCGGCAGCGATATCGCCGCTTGCTGCCAGCACCCCGATTTCCCCAATCAATATCATCCATCAGGAAGCAGTCGCATCCGGTTCTGCAGCGGCAAGCCCGCAGCTTCGCGCGGTACCGGTTTCATCACCTGAGATTACCCCCGCCTATCCTGTTGCAGATAAAGCGGATGCCGTTGTTGTGCAAACCGCACTGCAACCATCGACTTCAAGCGAAGTGCCGGCACTGCCGACGAACGTTAACCATAGCGATAACGAAGCTGATTTCTCATTCCACCCGCTGCACGAAGTGCGCATTGATTTGCCCGGACTCGACTTGCTGGATCCGGCCGTCAACGAGCTGATCGACATTCCGCTTGAACGCCTGGCAGAAACCGGCTTGCTGATCGAGCAGCGCCTGAAGGAATTCAAAGTGCCGGTGACCGTGCTGGGTGCCGACGCCGGGCCGGTGATTACACGCTTCGAGGTGGAGCCGGCGCTGGGTGTACGCGGCAGCCAGATTGTCGGCCTGATGAAGGATTTGTCGCGCGCGTTGGGCCTGACGTCCATCCGGGTGGTGGAAACCATTCCCGGCAAAACCTGCATGGGTCTTGAGTTACCCAATCCAAAGCGACAGATGATCCGCCTGTCGGAAATACTGGAGTCGCCAGCCTATCAGGATTCCGCATCGCATTTGACGCTAGCCCTGGGTAAAGACATTACCGGTGTCCCGGTAGTCGCCGACCTGGCGCGGGCGCCGCATATGCTGGTGGCCGGCACTACCGGCTCCGGTAAATCGGTGGCCATCAATGCGATGATTTTGTCGCTGTTGTATAAAGCAACGCCGGAAGAAGTGCGTCTTATCATGATCGATCCCAAGATGCTGGAACTCTCGGTATACGAGGGCATTCCACATCTGCTGGCGCCGGTGGTCACCGACATGAAACTGGCCTCCAATGCGCTGACCTGGTGC
>FTFY01000702.1_pt1 | contig 22407 bp, 24 predicted proteins | sample 1640561 | NCBI WGS metagenome assembly FTFY01 (sample SAMEA3914789, study PRJEB12502) | metagenome | biome: forest; material: soil | place: Canada | collected 2011-07-03 | depth 0.3 m | reverse complement strand
GTTGCCACCGTGCCGGAGCCGTTCAGCCAGCAAGGCTGGCAAATCATCGATGAGTTGAATCGCTCGTTTGCCGGCGAAAAAGCCAGCACCTATGCCACGCCTGTGTATCTGGTCACGGAGCAGAACATCGCATTTCACGGCGGTTCGCAAAACACCTTTGAACCGAATAACGGTTACCGCGCGGAGTATAAGAAAATCTGGGGAAAATAAGCTGTTAGCCCGCGCCTGCGCGATGGAGGTAAAATCGGAAAGTGGCAGCTCCGTTCAACGATAGTGAGTGTTCAGGGAGAATGCAAATGCAATCCAGAAGAATCCTTATCGCGCAAGGCGGCGGCCCTACCGCCGTCATCAACCAGTCGCTGGTGGGAGTGGTCCTGGCAGCGCGCGGCATACCTGATATCGACCTGGTGTACGGGGCTCGCAATGGCGTGCGCGGCATAGTCAACGAAGACTTTCTCGACCTGGGCCAGGAAACCGGCAACAACCTGGAGCTGGTGGCTAACACGCCATCTTCCGCGCTGGGATCGACGCGTGACAAACCCGACCTCAAATATTGCCAGGAAATTATCCAGGTGCTGCAAGCGCACCGGATCAATCATTTTTTCTATATAGGCGGCAACGACTCATCCGACACGCTGCGCATTCTCAGCCTGGAAGCGGAAAAGCTAGCCTTTCCGTTACGCTGCATCCACATCCCCAAAACCATCGACAACGATCTGGTCAGCAACGACCACACACCAGGCTTTCCATCGGCGGCGCGCTTCGTAGCCCAGGCATTTGCCGGCGCCAACCTCGATAACGCGTCCCTGCCCGGCGTCTATGTCGGCGTGGTGATGGGTCGGCACGCCGGATTTTTGACGGCGGCATCGGCGCTAGGCAGAAAATTCCCCGATGACGGGCCGCATCTGATTTATCTGCCGGAGCGTGTTTTTGTGCTGGAGAAATTCCTGGCCGATGTGAAACAAGCCTATCAACGCTTCGGCCGCTGCGTGATTGCCGTTTCCGAAGGCATACATGATGCATCGGGCACGCCTATCGCCAGCCTGCTGGCGAAAACAGTGGAGCGTGACGCCCACGGCAATGTCCAGCTATCCGGCAACGGCGCCCTGGCCGACTTGCTGTGCGAAGAGATCAAGTCGAAATTGAATATCAAGCGCGTCCGCGGCGATACCTTCGGTTATCTGCAGCGCTCGTTCATGGGATGCGTATCCGACGTGGACCAGCGGGAAGCGCGCGAAGTCGGTGAAAAAGCACTGCAGTTTGCGGTGCACGAAGGCCGCAACGGCACGGTCGCCATCAAGCGTAACGGCGCTTACTCGGTAGACTACGAATTACTGGATCTGGACGTGGTGGCAGGTAAAACCAGGGTCATGGAAGACGAGCTGATCGCCGCCAGCGGCACCGATATCACCGATGCTTTCCGGCTCTACTTGCAACCCTTGCTGGGATCGGGCATGCCGGACGGCTTCCGCCTGCGCGCCCCCCCGGTAGCCAAGATACGGAATACCTCTGGCTGATCCGCGTCCGCTTTATCCGCCCTATCCACCCTTATGGCGGCGTAGTCTCCATGGCGCTGTCGTACTTGCCGAGATGCGCCAGGCCGTTCAACTGGCAACGGCGGAAGAAGGTTTTTTGCGCTTCGGCCACGTTCTGTTCCAGTCCCTTCCACGCCGTCAACACCGGCGCCTGCAGCGCCCGTCCGTATGAAAAACTCACCGGCCAGGGATGCGCGCCGAGCCGGTTCATGGCATTCAAATGGGCCGTTGCATCTTGTGCGCTTTGCCCGCCCGACAAAAAGACAATGCCAGGCACGGCGGCGGGCACATAACGTGTCAGGCAACGCATGGTAGCCTCGGCAACTTGCTGCACATCGGCTTGCTGCGGGCACTTCATGCCGGCGATAACCATGTTGGGCTTGAGCAGCATGCCCTCGAGCGCAACCCGCTGTGCATCCAGTTCGCCGAACACAATTTCCAGCACCTGCGACGTCACCGCCTCGCAGCGCTGGATGCCATGGGAGCCGTCCATCAGCACTTCCGGCTCAACGACAGGCACAATGCCGACTTCCTGGCACAGTGCTGCGTAGCGCGCCAGCGCATGGCCATTAGCCCGGATGGCGGACGCGCTCGGAATATCGCTTTCATAAATCTCGATCACGCCGCGCCATTTGGCAAACCTGGCACCCAGCTGTTGATACTCCTGGAGGCGTTCGCGCAAGCCATCCAGCCCTTCGGTGATTTTCTCGCCCACGTGCAGTGCCAGCGGCTTGGCGCCGCCATCAACCTTGATGCCTGGGATGATGCCGCGGCGCGTCAGCAGCTCGGCAAAAGGCGTTCCCTCCGCACTGCTCTGCCGTAACGTCTCATCGTACAGAATGACGCCACCGATATAAGGCTCCACACCTTCGGTAGTGAACAGAATTTCGCGATAGCGACGGCGGTTCTCTTCTGTGCAGTCGAGTTTGATTGCATCGAACCGTTTCTTGATGGTCGGCCCGCTTTCGTCCGCGGCCAGGATGCCCTTCTGCTCTGCGACGATGGCGCTAGCCACCGATTTTAGCTCGTCGATATTCATAGCTGGTTACTCCCGGTAGTTACTCCCAGTCTTGACAGCAGACCGCGAAAAGTACTCCAGAACATGCTGCCACGAATGCACCGGCAAGGCAACCGGCTGCAAAATCGGACAGGTTACAAAATGCATGCTTAGGTGCGCCACCGTACCGACCGAATGCTGTTTTGAGGTTATGTTCAAAGCCAGGGTGTAGGCACTTCCCTATAACTCAATATTTGACAAAGAGGTATTCCATGAAAACGAACCAAAAACTTTCAGTCGGTGCAATGACTCTGCTCATGGTGCTCGGCTTGAGCGCATGCGACGGCATGTCCCGCCGCGGCACGGACACAGCAGTCGGCGCCGGCATCGGCGCAGTCGGCGGTGCTGTATTGACCAATGGTAGCGCCCTTGGGACAGTCGGCGGCGCAGCAGTTGGCGGCCTCATCGGTAACCAGGCAGGAAAGCGTTAATTCGTTAATTGCGTGGCGGGGCCGATACGCTTTCTCCTGACAAAATTGTCGGCTTCTTGCTATAAAAATAGCAGGCCGCGGCCCGCTTCCACGCGTGTTTCGGTGATCGCTAACTACAGCAACGCTGCATAAGCCTCCCGATCTACCGCATAACAACCGCATGCAGCAGCCTCCAGCCCAGGTCGGTCAAGCACCTTGAGTTGGCCGCGCCGATACTCTATAAGCCCGTCACGCTGCAAGGCGCTGGCGGCAGCTGTGATGCCTTCGCGGCGTACACCGAGCATGGCAGCCAGGAATTCATGGGTAACGTGAAAGTGGTCGGAATGCGCCCGATCCTGGCTCATCAAGAGCCAGCGCGCCAGCCGCGGTCCGATCAAATGAAAACGCATGCATGCCGCCGAGGTGATCATCTGCGCCATGCGTACATACAGATAATTGTGCATGCCGCGTTGTAAATCCGGGCTGCACGCTAGTTCGCTACGGAAGGCGCTGACACTTATGCGCCGCACAGTACCGGGGTTTTGCACCAGCGCATGCACCGGCGCCATGGCCACCCCCAGCGCCATCTGCCCTCCCAACATGCCTTCCCGACCCACCATGCCAACCTCCACGCCGGGGCTGCCATCAATCAAAGCCAGCAGCGAAATCGATGCTTCGATAGGAAAATAGACATGATGGATAGGCTTGCCTGGCTCGCACAATATTTCATCCGGTTCCAGATTAATCAATTCGCTGACGGCAAGCAGACGCAACCGCTCCCTACGCGGAAGCAGTTCGATTAAATGATTCTCGACGGTGCCCAAACCAGTTCTCCGGTTAATGCCGGCCCACCACCTTAATTTGCGTGGGGCCGGGGCGAGATGAAGATCGCGTTATTGGCAAATACAATGTCGGGTAGTAACAGCAGTTTGCAGCAGGCATTCACGCCTGACTGTCTGTTAGCACACATTGGGGAATTTAATTGCCGCGCCCGATGTAGCGCGGCCGGGCGGACGATCTTGGTTCAGATTGCCAATTTATCAGGAAGCAGCCGATCGCACTCTTTCTTGACCACTGCATAACATTCGCAAGTGCGTTGCTCTAGCCCTTCCCGGTCCAACACAGTGATGTGTCCACGCACATAGCGTATCAGCCCCGCCGCCTGCAAACTTCCAGCAGCTTCGGTAACGCCTTCACGACGTACGCCGAGCATGTTGGCGATCAATTCCTGCGTCATCACCAGATCGTTGCCCTGCAATCGATCCAGGCTTAACAGCAACCAGCGGCATAGCTGCTGGTCCAGCGAATGGTGCCGGTTGCACACCGCCGTCTGCGCCATCTGCGTGATCAAAGCCTGGGTGTAGCGCAACAGCAGGTGCAGCACCGGGCCGGCACGGTTGAACTCCTCCTTCATTACCTTCGCCCGCAGCCGAAAACCCTGGCCGGCGCTTTGCACCACCGCGCGGCTGGGGGTGGATTCGCCACCCATGAACAAGGAAACGCCGACGATCCCCTCGTTACCCACCACGGCGATCTCGGCCGAGGCGCCGTCTTCCAGCAGATACAGCAGCGAAACGATGGACGTGGTCGGGAAATAGACATAATTCAGTGTGCTACCCGATTCGTACAGTACCTGGCCGAGCGGCATTTCGACAGCTTCCAGCTGCGATAGCCAACGTTGCCATTCAGCGTCCGGAAGCGCGGCAAGTAAATGGTTTTTCCTGGGATCTGGAGGCTTATCCATGATGAAACTCCAAGGCTGGTTTGGCTATTGGAAGTAACGCTGACGACGCTGGAAACGTGTTTTGAGTATAAACCCGAAATACGCTCTCTTGTTCGATAGCGTACAAAGCAACAGCCTCCCCAGCTTTAGATTTTATACAAAAAGACAACATTTCATGTTAAATTGCCACTCTGCAACTTGCGACAATCAAAAATCTTGGAAGCGGGAAAATATATGCATGAAAACAAGACGATAAAAGGCAATCGCGGCCGCAGCCTCATGGCCGCAAGCGCGATAGCTACATGCGTATTTTTCTCGGGACTGATGATCGCCGTCGCTGCAACGCCGCCTGCTCCGGGCACAGTTACGCCAGACGGCGGCCAATATCATGGCCAGCTCGCAGACGGCAAGATGCAGGGTCAGGGAAAAATAGAATGGCCGAGCGGGGCCAGCTACGAAGGCGGTTTTGACAAAGGACTGTTTTCAGGAAAAGGAAAATACCGTTCAGAAACAGGCTACCTGTACGACGGCGAATTCAAGCAAGGAACGTACGCAGGTAAAGGGGTATTAACGTACCAGGACGGCCGCACATATGCAGGTGAATTCGCCAACGGGCAATATCAAGGCAGAGGGCGATTCGAAGTAAAAGATGAAGAACTCTACGAGGGCGAATTCGACAAAGGAGAATTCACCGGGTACGGCATCTACCAGGTGTACAAGGGTTCTCGCTATGTCGGCGCATTCAAGAAATGGCACCCTCAAGGCGGTGGCCGGCTAACCGACGTAAACGGCAATGTCTACGAAGGCATTTTTGCCGATGGCCGGCTGACCGGGAAGACACGTTACATCGGCAAGGACGGCAGCAGCTATATAGGCGAATTCAAAAACTGGAAATACCACGGACAAGGGACATATCGGAACGCCAAAGGCGATCGATACACAGGAAATTTTGCCTACGGCATGTATGAGGGTGAAGGCGTCCTTACTTACGCATCGCCACAAAAAGATGGCCGCACCGAGGACCGCGGCACCTGGAGCTACGGCGTCCTGGAAGACAAGAAGGCGGAAACGCAAGCCAGGCTGAACATAGAAACCGCCTTATACAATCAGCGCACCCTGCTCGACAAGGCGTTGGCTGCAATTGCGCCGCATGAACCGGGCAAGATCAATCTGTATCTGTTAGCCGTCGCCGGCGACGGTTCGCAAGAAGTATTTCACCGTGAAACAGATTTTGTCCGCGACCAGTTTGACCGCGATTTCGGCACCCGGGGACGTTCCGTGGTGTTGGTGAACAGCCGCAATACGGTAGCCCAGGCGCCGATGGCTACAGTTACCAGCATCCGCGAAAGCCTGAAAACCATCGCCAGCCGGATGGACAAGGAAAACGACATTCTGTTTCTGTTCCTGACCAGCCATGGATCGCAGGATCATCAATTGAGTCTGGCCCAGAATGGCATGGAGTTGCGCAATCTTGAAGCGAAGGAATTAGGGAAACTGCTGTCCGATTCGGGCATACGCTGGAAGGTAGTTGTAGTCTCGGCCTGTTACGCGGGTGGTTTCATTCCACCGTTAAAAGACGAACACACCATGGTGATTGCCGCCGCACGCCAGGACAGGACCTCCTTCGGCTGCTCCGACGACAATGATTTCACTTACTTCGGCAAGGCGTTTTTCCAAAAATCATTGCCTGGCAGTGCGTCCTTTAGCGACGCTTTCGATAAAGCCAAGGCCCTGGTCACGACCTGGGAAAACGATGATATCAAGGCCGCCGGAAAATCCGGCGACGTGATTCATTCTGAACCGCAGATATATCACACTGCCCTGATTGATCAGTATTTGAAAAAATGGCGGGCGCAGGTAAGAACTACAACACCAACAGAGAATGGAAAGTAGCGGAAAATCCATTTCGACGGAGCGTAGTGGTCCCGTAGTAGTCCATTAACGAACGATCATGGCGGTAGAGAACCGACCTTTAATTAACGCGCGTTGCGGAGACTCTGGCGCATGGAAACATTTATTGGCTTTGCCTCATGGGTTTTCAGGCATTTGATTTTTAGTTTCATTTTCTTTTGGTTCGGATATTGGGTTATCAAAATTGCGACATTTGGCTGCTACCCACGTACCATCAATTCCAAAAGAACCGATTGCGCTGATTACGAGCTTGTATCCGCACTTGGATTACTGACCGTAGTCGGCATGGTGGCACTTGCGGTAAAAATCTGGCCATAGTCGAATAGTTGCAGCTCCAAAAAATTCTCAAGGAAGTCGAGTAAGCCAATAGAAGTCCTCTTTTCCAACCTCCGCCGCCCGTCGGCAATCAGGAGTAGTCAGAATGAACGAAGTCTCGTCGTTTCGCATTTATGTGCTCAGAGCGCTGTACCTGTTTATCGTCGTCGGACTCTGCCTGCTCGTCTGGCCTGGCATCAATGTGTTGAAGTCAGCGGATCCCTGGAGCCTGCCTTTTGCCGGTCGGACCGTTGAAGCTGCGCAATGAAGCGCGTGTTGCGATTTCTCGCCTATTGCTTGGTGACCCTGGTCGGCGTCGTCGCTCTGTGCGGCGCGCTGTTTGGCTACTTCGTTTATTCACCCGAGCCGCTTGTTCCTCAGCTGTCGGGCACGCTGACCAAGGGGGCGATTGACATTGGCGGCTTCAAGCGCACGTACCTGAGCTATGTGCCGCGCGGGCTACCGAAAGGTGCTCCGCTGGTATTGGTGATGCACGGCTCAGGCCAGGACGGCGCGCAAATTCGGATCGAGTCCGGGTATGGATTCGAGCGCCTTGCAGATCAACATGGCTTCGCCGTCGTCTACCCCGATTCGTACAGCTTCGACTGGAACGATTGCAGCAAGGTCGGCGACTTCAGCGTGAACGGACACGAGGTCGATGACGTCGGCTTTCTGAACGCCGTCGTCGACCGGCTCATCACCGACATCAGTGCCGACCCGCACCGGGTGTTTGCGACCGGCGTCTCGTCCGGCGGCTTCATGTCGATCCGCCTCGCTGTTGAGTCACCGGCCCGATTCCGCGCGGTCGCTGCGGTATCGGCCAATGTACACACGCCGGAAAATTTCAAATGCAAGCCAGCGGGGCAAGGCACATCGGTGATGATCATGAACGGCACCAAGGATCCGCTGGTCCCGTTCAATGGCGGAGAGTCCAGCCTGTTCGGCCTGTTCTTCAAGGGCGGCAAGGTGCGTTCATCGCACGATTCCGGTCAATATTTTGCTGAACTCAACCAGCTCGCTGGCGTGCCTGCGGCGAACCAGAGCGCCGTGACCGATGGCGTCGGCGTCGAATTAGTCGACTGGCATAAGAACGCCAAAGTAGAAGTCGAACTGGTTACCGTTCACGGCGGCGGACACGGGATGCCGCAGCCATACTGGCGCCGTCCGCGCCTACTCGGCCCATCGCCGATGAATCCAAATGGACCTGCGATGATCTGGGACTTCTTCGCACGGCAACAGCCATGAGCGGTTACGCGCGGCACGGTCGCGCGCTGGACAACGCCACTGCGGCATCAGAAAGGATCGCGGCTGCATGGCCAGGCCGGCAGGCTCTTCGTCGTATCGATGCTGAACATGTCCGCGATCGGCACCATCGTGGCGCCGTTTTTGCCCGTGCCCGAACGGGCCTCGGTGCTCGCCGGCATGACGACCTTCTATCTGGTGTTGACCGCCTGGGCGAGCGTCAGGCGTAAAACCGGGAGTCTTGGCCAGCTATTTGATGGCGGCGCGCTGTTCGCCTCGCTGGGCATCAGCGCCGTCGCCGCGTTATTCATCTGGATGGCATCGCAGAGTTCGAACGGCACGCTGGACGGCCAGCCGCGCCAGGCTTTTTACCTGTTCGCGATCATCGGATTAATTGCCGTTGTCGGGGACCTCAGATTAGTGCTGCGGCGCGGCATTGCGGGCGCCGAGCGTATCGCCCGGTATCTGTGGCGCATGGGTGCTGCATTGTTCATCGCGGCCGGTTCTTTGTTCCTCGGACAGCAACAGATTTTCCCGGCGTCCCTGCGCGGCTCAGCATGGTTTTTCGTGCCGGAGCTAGTGATCCTTGCGTCATTGCTGTTCTGGCTGTGCCGCGTCTTGTTTGGCGCAAGCTATTGGCGTCAACGGAATCGCTCGCTTGCTACTTAATATCGGAACTAAACCCGCGAACGCTGGATGAAGCCGGGCGAGACTCCACCGATCGGTCTTATCCTTTGCGCCGCAAAGATACCCGGCGCCTGAACGGCATTGTGGCTTATAAAACGGTTCTGTCGCCACCCGCTGCTTAGAAGTTCGTCAACTAACCAATGTCAGCAATGGAAAATTTTTCCATTCGGCGTCCAATTTTTTATTGCTTTGTATCAGGATGAGCATTTGCGCCTTGAAGTTGAGTTCGAGGCGCGAGCCTTTGCTTCTGGCCGCGTACAGCCATCCGAGAGAGAGCATATAAAAAATATCGTCAAGCCGCCACGCGATCCGGATCGAGATAACGCTCGACCAGGCGCGACCAGAACGCCGCCCCGACCGTAAGATTCTGGTCGTTGAAGTCGTAGTTCGGGCTATGCAAGCCCCGCCCTTGATCGGCGGGGCCATTCCCGATGCGCAGAAAACAGCCAGGACGAGCCTGCAGCATATAGGCGAAATCCTCACTGCCCATGAGCATTTCCATGTTGTCGTTCACTGCGTCGCTCCCTACCAGTTCCCGTGCCACCTCGATGGCAAAGCGCGTCTCCTCGTCGGCATTTCTGACAACCGGATATCCCTCCACATAGTCGATGACCGCGTCAACCTCGAAACTCTTCGCCTGGGAATTCACGAGCGCGATGATCCTGTTTTTCATCATGGCTCGAACATCCGGGTCAAACGATCGTACGCTCAAGCTCAGTTCAACCTGGCCGGGAATAACGTTAGGGGCATCTCCCCCCGCAAATTTCCCGACTGTAATCACCGCTGCCTTCGTTGGGTCGAGGTTTCGCGAAATAATGGTCTGCAACCCCATCACAATGCTCGATGCGGCAACAATGGGATCATGGGCAAGATGCGGTCTGGCCGCATGGCCGCCCTGGCCGACGATTTTGATATATACGCGGTCGCCTGCCGCCATGAATGCGCCGGAGCGAAACATGAAGGTGCCAGCCGGCTTGCCGGGGTGGTTATGCAAGGCAAACACCGCGTCGCACGGAAACCGCTCGAACAGCCCCTCGGCAACCATCTGTTTGGCGCCGCTGTCGAACCCGCGTTCTTCTGCAGGTTGAAAGATCAGGTTCACCGTGCCGCTAAAACGCCGCGTCTGCGCAAGATGCTTCGCCGCGCCCAATAACATCGCCGTGTGGCCATCATGGCCGCAAGCGTGCATTTTCCCGAGATTCCGGCTCACGTGTGCGAAAGTGTTCGCCTCGGTAATCGGCAATGCGTCGAGATCGGCCCTGATGCCGATCGTACGACGCCCCTCGCCTGCCGTGAGTGTCCCGACCAGTCCGGTCTTCGCGATATTCCTGTGAACCTGATAACCGTATGCTCGTAGCTGATCGGCCACCAGATCCGAGGTATCGTTCTCGCAGAAAGCCAGTTCCGGATTGCAATGCAACTGATAGCGCAAGCGTGTCAGATCCGGCTCATGAGGCGCAATATCGGTAAGTGATGTAAAAATCTTGAGCGGCATTGAAAGCCTCCATGAATGATTGTTTGAAACGACGGTTGCGGCGACGCCACAAGACTCCCTTGCATCGATGCGGGACAAGCGCGTCGTTTAGAACGGTCCCCAATTAATCAGGACGCCTACTATCAGCGCGGCGATGCAGATGACAGTCCACAGCAGAATGAGCGGCATGAGGAAACGTACCCATTGTCCGTAAGGAATCCGTGCGGTCGCGAGTACGGCCATTAACACCCCGGACGTTGGATTGAAGCAGTTCATGATCCCTTCGCCCAAGAGTACGGCTTGCACGGTGACCTGGCGTGTCAGATGAAGTGCATCCCCCAGCGGCGCGAAAATGGGAATCAACGCCGCCGACTCTCCCGACCCTGACGAGATCGCGATATGCATTACCGCCGCACTCAGGAACATGCCGATGGCGGCCATCATGGGATGAAGGGGCGCCAGCATATCGGAAAGAAGGTTGACGATGGGATCGAGGATCTTGCCGTTGCTCAGCACGGTAGAAATGGCGCGCGCAAGACCGACTATGAGCGCCCCGTGGACCAGTTTGCCCGACCCGGCCAGAAATTCATCCGCAATCTGGGTGGGCCGCACCCCGCAGATAAGACCGGAACCGATGGCGATGATCATGAACATCGAGATCATCTCGGTCTCCCCCCAATGCAGTTCCACGGCGCCGAAAACAAAGATACAGAGCGCGACGGTCGAGAAGGTGATCGCGGCAATCTGCCGCCACGTCAAGCGTGCGTTGCTCTCAGTTGGTGCAGTCGCGACGAAGTCCTGTTCGGCGATCAGGAATCTCGGTGCCTGCGGATTACGCCGATATGCCCGGACGTTGACAATGAGAAAACCGATCGTCGCGATGACAAAGAAGACGTACACCGCGGAGCGAAACACCATCCCGGAGAACATGGGCAATTCCGCCAGGCGCTGCGACAAGCCGGTGGTTACCGGATTAAGAACGCCGCTGTTGAAACCCGAATAGGTTCCCAGGTAGATGAAGGCCACGCCGAAGACGGCGGGCAGGCGCAACGAACGTGCGATCAGGAGACCCAGCGGCACGAACGCCACTACCGAATTGGTTACTACGCCGATGGTGCCCAACAAGGAAAAGATGATGCAGACGGTGAGAATGACCGATACGTCCTGCGCATTTGATCCGGTCCCGATGCGGCCGAGCGCAGCCTTTACCGCCCCGGTTTTCTCCAACACTGCCAGTGCACCGCCGGTAAACAGAATCAGGAAGATGATCTCCGCCGAAGCGACCATGCCTTTCGCGATTGCCATGAAGACTGCCCCGATGCCGACTCCGTGTTGCGGAACGCTCTTGAGGCTATGCGGAACCACGAAGCTGATGCCGTTCTTGACCACCCGGTCGAATTCACCGGCCGGAATTATCCATGTGGCAATCGCAGCAATCATCAGCACAGCGAAAAGCAACACATACGGGCTGATCGCCGTGTGCTTGCGTTGCGAGTTATCGCGTGCGTCTGACGCCACCGTGCCGGACGAAATTTGGTTGGCCTCCATTTTGTCTCCTCATATGGTTTTCTGGCGGGCGCCGGCTGTCCAAATCGACAGCCGCGCTGGCTTGTCGACCCATAGATAACGATTGGGCCCTATGTTTGAGCTCGAAGTATGCGCCAGAAGCAGCACTAAAACCGACATCCGGATGTGCGACAATGTTGCGTTGGACGCAACAGGAGAAACGTATGCCGACAGAGGACGATGGGATCAGCGAACGCACGCTGGAATACTTGGGCGCGGTGGCGAAACATGGAGGAATGCGGCAAGCCGCCGCGTCTCTAGGGGTGAATGTATCGACGATTAGCCGTCAGATCGCAGCGACGGAACGTCACCTGAGACTAGCGCTGGTGTCGCGCAAGGGGCGTAGTATTTCGCTCACCCAGGTGGGCCTTGCCGCCGTTGAGTACGGCCATGAACGGGAACGCCATGCAAAACGCTTTGGTGCGCAGCTAGCCGAGTATCGCGATCTCCGGCGCGGGCATGTCACGTTGGCGGTTGGCGAAGGGCTGGTTGGCAGCCTGATTTCAGTGGTGCTCAAGCGCTTCCATCAAAAGTACCCGGACATCGCCCTTAATATTCGCACGGGGCCACTGCCGGAGCTGGTTCGCATGATCCGGGAGGATGAGGCCGACATCTGCGTCTCCGTCGGCACTTCCCGCGATCCCCTTCTGAATGCGCGTCTGTTCCAACGAGAACCGTTGTGTGCGATCGTCGCTGCCGGCCATCCGCTGGCTTCGAGAACGTCGGTACGCATCGAAGATCTGACACACGACCCGCTCATTTTCATGTCGGGAAAGTTTGCGGCACAGAGTTACGTTACCGCCATGTTCTGGGACGCCAACCTGAGTGTATCGCCAACAATCACCTGCGATCTCTTCTCCGTCGCGTCATCACTTGCGGCTGAAGGGCTGGGCATCGCATTCATGACAAAGCTGGCGGCCAAGGAAAAGGTGGCCGCCGGACTCGTGGCGGCCGTGCCGATTCAGCATCCGATCGCCAATACGTTCGATCGCTATGTGGCAACTCGCGTGGGACGAAAACTCAGCCCCGCGGCTAACTTCTTGTGGAAAGAAATCGTGCGCCTCATGTCTTCGGTCTAGGCGGCCGCTGGCGCCGGCGCGACGTTGGTAAGGTCAAGTTCCCGCACCGGGCGCACCTCTATGCTGCCAAACTTGGCCGGTGGGATTTTCGAGGCCAGGTGGATTGCCTCGTTAAGATCCTTGGCTTCGATCATGTAGAAACCCGCCAGTTGTTCTTTGGTTTCGGCAAACGGGCCGTCGGTCAGGGAGAGCTGGCCGTTACGTACCCGCAAGGTGGTGGCCGTGTCTGTCGATTGCAGCGCTTGTCCGGCAATGAAGTGGCCACTGTTGCGCAGCTCCTCCCCATACGCAAAACAGACGCTGTCCGGACAGGCGTGGAGTTTGTCCTGCGCAAGATAGACGAGGCATAAATAATTCATCATGGTCTCCAATAGATGGACGGATATTGGTGGATGACGACCAACGGTGCATTGCCCGCCGGTGTCGCTTCAAAAGCATTTGCATTAGATAGTCGAATCGGGAACGGCAAAATCGACAACTAACCGACAACTAATTGACAACACCTTCAATATTTTTATTTCTCTGGCACGCTCAAGCGCAACGAGGAGTTATTAATCAGGCAAATCAGCCAGGCGCCGATGCAGAAATCGGCGTTCCGGCTCTTGCCGGGTCAAAGCCAGCGCCCGCCCGTACGCTGCACGTGCCTCCGCAACGTGGCCCAGTCGTCGGTGCAAATCGGCTTGAGCTGCATGTGCCAGATGATAGTTTTGCAACTGACCACCCGTAATCAGGTTATCCACCAAGGCCAGACCGGCTGCCGGGCCCAGATGCATGGCGACCGCCACCGCACGGTTCAATTCGATCACAGGCGTAGGTTCCAGCCGCAGCAAAGCGTCATACAGGCCGACGATTTGTTCCCAGTCGGTGGCGTCGGCATGGCGGGCTTCTGCATGGATGGCTGAAATGGCAGCCTGCAACGCATAGGTTCCGAAACGCCCCGTTGCGAAGGCCTGCTCCACCAGGGCTGAACCCTCGGCAATGTGCTCGGCGTTCCACAAAGTCCGGTCCTGTTCGTCCAGCGGTATCAGGTCGCCGTCACCGGAACTGCGCGCAATACGGCGCGATTCGTGCAACAGCATCAAGGCCAGCAAACTCATCACCTCGGGCTCGGGCAGCAGCTCCAGCAGGAGGCGCGCCAGGCGGATCGCTTCTTGCGATAGATCATGGCGGGTCAGCGTCGCTCCCGACGAGGCGGAATAGCCTTCGTTAAACACCAGGTAGATGACCCGCAGGACCGTCTCAAGACGCGCCGGCAATTCGTCGCGGCCGGGAATCTGGTAGGGAATGCGAGCATCGCGGATCTTGGCCTTGGCGCGGACAATCCGTTGCGCCAGCGTGGTGGCGGGAGTAAGGAAAGCGTGTGCGATCTCTTCAGTTGTCAGGCCGCAGACCTCGCGCAAGGTCAACGCAATCTGCGCATCCGGCGCCAGCGAAGGGTGGCAGCAGGTAAAAATCAGGCGCAGGCGATCATCCTCGACATGCTCACGGTCGTCCAAAGCCGGCGTATCATCGGCAATCGCTTCGATCGTTTCGGCCACTTCGTCATAGGCGGTGAATCTTGCCCCGCGACGTATCCCGTCAATCGCCTTGAAGCGCCCTGCCGATACCAGCCATGGCACCGGCTTGTCGGGAATGCCGTCGCGCGGCCATTGTTCGATCGCGGCTTTGAATGCCTCTTGCAAGGCTTCTTCGGCTGTATCGAAGTCGCCCAGCAGACGAATCAAGGTGGCGAATACGCGTCGCGATTCGCTGCGGTAAATTCCTTCAATCGTGTCGCTTATCGGCATGGGGTGTGGCGTTGTGTCTGGCGATTGGTTTTTTGCGCGGTGCAGCACATCGGCTTGTGATAGCTGCCTGGATTGCAGCCTACCCGGGTAGGCTTGCCTTGTCGGTTCCTGTATCACCAGAATAATACATTGAATCACCGCCCTTCCGCCGCGCCCGCCCTGCGCAGAAAAACAATGAAATAATCTTTTCAACTCCCTCGGAAAACAGGGCGAATAACGTCCTATTTAACTCCTACCATGCAAGCAGCTTCAGACAAACAACCGCTCTGCGGCAACCATTCCCTGCTCCGCAAAACAGAAAGCACTTCCAACGGAAGGAAAGAAAATGGCAGTAGTCTCGGTAACGGCATCGCATCTTCGCCGCCTGTCATTTGTGCTGGCGATACTTTTATCAACATCTTATATAAGCGGCTGTGCTACCACGCAAAAAGGAGAGGAAACCATGAAAGGAGCCGACCAGCTATCTGACGGCGCGCGCGATTTCGATTTCGTCATAGGGCGCTGGCACACGGTTAACCAGCGGCGGCTGACAAGCTTGCAAGGCAAGGACGAGTGGGAAACCTTTGAGTCCGCCGAAGAAGCACGCCAGCTTCCTGCCGGCATCGGCAATTACGATGACTTTCATCCAATCAACTGGCGGCCCGGTTTTGTCGCCATGTCGCTGCGCATCTTCAATCCGAAAACCAAGCTTTGGAGCATCTACTGGCTGGATAACAAGACCGGGGGAATGGATAAAAGTGGTTCGCTGTTAGCGCCGGTGGTCGGCAAATTTGTCAACGACGTCGGAGTTTTCGAAGGCGACGACATGTGGGACAACAAGCCAGTCCGGGTCCGTTACACATGGTCGGTACTCTCAGCCGATAGCGCAACGTGGGAACAAGCACTGTCGACTGATGGCGGCAAGACCTGGGAGACTAACTGGATCGCGCGTCACTCACGCGTGCGGGACTGAATTCCGGTCTCTCTGGGTCTATTTTTCTTACGAATAAAAAAAGCCCGCCGAAGCGGGCTTTGATAATTACCGATACTTGAGGAGATTCGCGCCATCCAATGCTATCTGCAAAGTGATTGCGCCGCGAATGAATCTACTCAGGTATCTGCCATCAAATAATTTTTTGATGCGTGCGATGACGTCTACATCGAAACCGAGTATGCCGGACTGTCTGCGCCGACGCAAGTTTTTTTGCTACTTTTCTGCTGGTGCGAAACCTCATTGCAACCTGCTCGCACAATAACTAAAGCCAGGTGATCAAACCACCACGATCGGACTGCCGGCTGATAGACTTTAATCTCGGCGCTTCTTACTGATCGGATGGCAAAAAAATGCGCACCCCAAGCCCTGCCGCGTTCCCTGCGCACGATGGTATTCAGGCGTCGTTCCTGCGCCGGCGTCGGCCCGCACATGTTGCACTTGCTGCGCTGTTTGCACCGCTGCTGCTCGCTGCTTCCAGCTTTCATGCGCCAGCCTGCGCTGCCGATGTCTCGCCATGCCCGGCAGATTGGGAGCCGCAAATTTGTGAACTCAAATCGGTGGTGGAGGTGCTCAAGAAAGAGCACCTGACAGAAATCGACATGCCCGCTTTTCTGGACGAAACCATTCGCCTTGGCGTCAAAACCCTGCCTTACGCCCAATTCCGCAGTGCCTCCGAGTTGCAGGAACAGGCCAAAAGAGAGCAGCGCACGCGCAACGGCACAGCTGGCATTGGCATCATCTTTGAAACTTTACCTGCCGGCTTGCATATTATCGATGTGGTGCCGGAGGCGCCCGCCGCGCAAGCGGGCGTGCGTACCGGCGACCTTGTGGTGGCGATGGATGGCAACAGCCTGGTTGGCATAGACAACAGCGACATTGCAAAGTATGCCAACGGCGAAGCCGGCGCGCCGCTCAAGGTCACTTTGCTGCGCGGTGCTTCGCAGCAACGGCTCGAATTCACCTTGGTGCGCGCGCTCATCAAACCGCACGCCGCAACCGCCAAACTACTCGACGGCAATGTGCTGTACACCCGGCTTGCCAGTTTTCCCGAGCCAGCCATCGGCGACTATATCGACGTGGTACAGGCTGAGCGCAAAAAGAACCCTGCAGTCAAAGGGATGATTCTCGATTTACGCATCAACGGCGGCGGCGCGCTCAACGCAGCAATCGGCATTACGGCGCTTTTCACCGGCCGCAACAAGACTGCGATGGTAACTCTGCAACGCGACGACAAAATCCAGCAACGCTTCACCACCAACTGGCCGGATTACATCCTGCCGGTAATGCAAGGAAAAGACCCGCTCGCACCATTGCAAGAGGATAACTGGTGGCGCAGCGTGCCACTTATAGTACTGGTTGACGGCCAAAGCGCCTCTGCCGCCGAAGCCACCGCCGCAGCCCTTAAAGATCTCGGCCGCGCCAAACTCCTGGGTACGCCGACCTACGGCAAGGGCATGGCCCAAACTGGCGTCGACACACGGGACGGAACACACCTCATCTGGACCAACGCCCGCAACTTACGGCCGAACGGTTGCCCGATGGAAGGCTACGGCGTGGTGCCAGACTGGATCGTACCGCCGCGCAAAGAGGCTGACATGGACGGCGTCTTGCTCGGCCATCGCGAAGTTGATATTCCACGGCCTGCTTATGCCAGCAAGTCCGCTCCAGATCCTTTTTCCGATGTGCGCAAGGAACGCCAGCGCCTGCGCGACCGGCGCGCAGGCGCCAAGCTGGATGAGGCGATAAACGCGCCGCTACCGCAAAAAGAATTCGCAACCGATAAGGATTGGCAACTGAAACAAGCGATTAATGCACTAGTCGGAAAACCGGTACAGGCGGTGGCCGTGAACCCGCGGTTCATGCCGGCGCAACCGGCGTGCTTGAAGCTCGGTGAATAACGTATTGATCAGAATCTGCCTGCGCATTTCTTGTTTTTTTTATTTTTTGATAGTGATATGGTTGACTACGTTGGTCACCCTGTCCACTGCCTTGGTGACAGCGATACTGTCATCAACCTGATCCCGATTGTTGGCAAAACCACTCAATGTAACCTCGTGATTCTGCGCCTGCACTTGCAAATCAAGACTTTTGAGATCATCACTCACCGACAATGCGGCTTTCACCTTGGCGGTAATTAATGCGTCGTCAGCTGCAGTATCGATTGCGACCGGCGGCTGATTTGCGGTCATATCTTTTGTTTTATTGCAACCGGATAAAGAGGCAAGCAGGACGCTCGCGGCGAAAACGCCTAATCGGGTAGAACGGTTCAGAAGCATAATCATGATGTTCCCCAAAAACAAAGAAAATCCCCGGGGCTTGTAATTAACCCGTCTTCCCCGCGCGTATCGAGCGTCTTGCATCACCGGCTTCTTCTTGCAAGATCTGATGCAGCACAAGAGGAGTTTGCTGCGCTGAAAACGGCTGCTGCGGCCTCTGCCTGTCGGCGACACTTTCTACGCCGTCGGCAGCGATGGCTTCAAGGAAACCCAGAATGTTGCGATGGTAATCGACCCGCATCCCCGCTTCCAACAACAGTCGTTCCGACTGGAATAATGACAGGCGCGCATCGCTTAATTCTTTTTGCGCCAATTTTTCCGGGGTCACTGCGTACCGTCCGGCCCATCCGTTAAACCATTCGATTCCCATGCTGTTATCCTTTTTTGTCACGCGACGACAAGATAAGTAACTTTGTGCAAACAACAAATGCAACCGATCAGTGCACCAAAAAATACAGCGCGGTCAACAACACCATCGGTACGCCCAGAATCCATCCCAGTACATATTTTTCCATGATCGTTCTCTCACTTGGGTATTGAATGTGCGTGGAATAGCGAATGCAACCAGGAGGGATTCCGCATTACTCACCCAATGAATGATCTTATAAAACTTATTTAGCTTCTTATCCGTTCGCTATCCCACATTGCGTCAATTGTCATCCGCACCAGGAAAGACAGCGCCAATTTGTTTTGACCCTATGTGCGCTGACGAACAGAGATTAATTATGGCGAAGATCAAAATCCTGTACATCGATTGGCACTCTCTTACCTTGTACCGAAAAATCATGATTACGCCTACCAGCCGCTTTGCATTCCTGGCCACACTAACTATTTTTGCATTGCCGGCAGCTTTATCAGGCTGCAACAATGCTGAAGGCATGCCCGTTATCGCGCCACTCGCCAGGGCCCACGCCGCGGTTGAGGATTCAGCGCTGACAAGCAAAATTAAAACCGCTTTGATGACGAGTGGCGACATGGATAATTTTGATATAAGAATCCAGGCGGGAAAGGACGCGGTTGTGTTGAGCGGCTTCGCTGACAGCCGGGCTCAGATCGATCGCAACCTGGCGCTGATCAGGCGTATAGACGGCGTCAACAAAATAATCAATCACGTAAGTATCCGTAGATTCACCTGAGCGCGGTTTGGAATTGGACTGAATCGATGAACCACGACGAGGGGCGAAAAATGAATGCCAAGCCAGATACGCATCCCGATGCAACATTCTTACACCGGCATAACGACACTGCCGATCTGATTGAATTCCGGATGGCCTGGTGGTTCAAGCTATACATGCTGGGCGTTACCACCATGTGCCTGCTAACCAGTTGTGAGCAGCAACAGGAAAAATCATTGTATTGGTGTCGAAAAGCGATCCGAGCCAGGTGCAATGGAAAACGCCTCAAGATCTCCTGATCTCGCGTCTTCGTCATGATCTGTCCATGTGTGCAACGGAACGACAATCTCTTCCCATCCCGCAGGTAGTTTCAATTATTGGCGAACCCATCTATGTCAGCCTGGATTCGCCTTGAGCTCAGTTAACGAGCCGGTATAACCACAACGGTTCCAGCTTCGGTGCTACCCTTGGCGCCGGTACTACCTCTGGCGCCTGTACTACCGGTTGCCCCCGTATATCCGGTATTGCCGGTTGCGCCGGTATCGCCGGTTGCGCCTGTATATCCGGTGTCGCCGGTCGCACCGGTTGCGCCGGTGCCGCCAGTTGCACCGGGGCGACCGGTTGCACCTGTATATCCGGTGTTACCGGTAGCACCGGTATATCCGGTCGCGCCTTGCGGGCCGGCTGGGCCCGTAGGCAGCGTAAAGCATCCGGCCAGCGTAAGTGTCGCCAATATTGCAACAAGTTGCATTGAGTACCGCATGATGATTTCCTTTGTTTGACTAACCAGAACTACGCACGTTATTGTGGGTAGCTACCCAGATTTGATCAGTCTCTGGCTATAAGGATGGGCGTCGGTAGATCAAGCCACCGCTACTGCACGACCGTATCTGCAGCCGACAGCAAGCAAGGCCTTGGGGCCTTCCACGTCGGCGCTTCACGATTGAGGTCAGAATATGCAGGAATCAGTGCGGGGTCTGTGCGTTGACGTACACAGAAAATGATTTCGTCAACGCCGCTGAATCAATCATTGCTATCACAATAGTCACGACAGGCTAGCCAGAAAAAAGCCAGGCCGGCGCACGTTCGCTTCAGCTTCACATTGCCGTATGCCGCTGCTGGATCACTTCTTGCAGCGCCAGCGACGCCTTGGTTTTGTAGCGTTCCTTGTGGCGCAACAGGTAAAACGAGCGCGGCGGCAGGTCGATATTGACCTTGCAAAGCAAGCCGGCTTGCAGGTGTGAGGCGACTACAAGTTCCGACACCACCGTCGCAAAGGGCCCCGCCATCACGGCCGAGCGCATTGCTTCGTTCGACGGTAGCGTCAAGGCGATCTGCAGTCCGCCCAGGTCGACTCCGATTTCCTCAAGGATTGCTTCAAAGGCGGAGCGGGTGCCCGAGCCTTGTTCACGCATGATCCATTGGCCGGCAAGTAATTCCGATGGCTTCAGCCGCTCGCCGTTTGCCCATGGATGACCAGGCGCGACGACAGCAACGATGCGGTCTTCATCGACCGTTTCTATCGACAACGCCGCCTGGTCGACGTGTCCTTCGATGAATCCCAGGTCGGCAGCCCCCTCCACCACGGCGTGCGCCACTTGCTGGGTATTGCCGACGGTCAGGTTGAGTTCAATTTGCGGATACATCTGGCGGAACCGCACCAGCAACGCCGGCAGCCAATAGCTGGCAATCGTCTGGCTGGCTTGAATGCTCAGCGTCCCACGCGTGAGTCCGCCCAATTCGGCCAACGTCAGCTCCGCCGCCCGCGCGCTAGCCAGCGTGGCTCGCGCCTCCGTCAGAAAAATCCGACCCGCCGCACTAGTCTCGATGCGCCGCCCCACCCGGTTGAACAGCGGCGTGCCATACCGGCTTTCCAACATGCGAATGGAGGCGCTCACTGCTGAAGGCGTCAGTGAGAGGGCCGTCGCCGCTTGTGTAAGGTGCTCGCGCTCAGCCACCTCGACAAAGATGCGCAATTGTTCCAGCGTCATTGTTTCAGCATCATTTAATCGTTTGATTTTATTTAACGTAATGTGAAAAATTGTAAGATGGACTAAACGATTTGTCCACCCGATAATTACTTCATCGCATTTATGTAATAACAGGCGGGCAAAATGAGCGCAAATGTAATAACAAATACAAAAAAATTGCTTCCCGGACTGGCCCTGTGCGGGCTTGTCACTGTAGCCGCCTTTGCACTGGAAAGCCTGGAAACGCATCTGTTCGGTCGCGCCTGGCTGGAAAGCCTGGTGCTGGCAATCTTGCTTGGCAGCATCGCGCGGACCTTTTATAGCCTGAATCCGCGCTTCGACGCCGGCATTCGTTTCGGCGCCAAGATGGTGCTGGAGATCGCAGTAGTATTACTGGGTGTATCGGTCAGCGCCGGCGCCATTCTGGATAAAGGAGCGGACCTGATCGGCGGCATCGCGATCGTGGTGGCGATCGCCATACTTGGGAGTTATTGCATCGGACGGGCCGCTGGCCTGCCGAGCAAAATGGCGATCCTGATTGCCTGCGGCAATTCCATCTGCGGCAACTCTGCCATTGCCGCAGTGGCGCCGGTGATCGACGCCGACGGCAAGGATGTCGCCGCCTCGATCGCTTTTACCGCCGTGCTCGGTGTCGTGGTGGTGCTGGTGCTGCCACTCCTGGTGCCGTTGCTATCGCTATCGCCGGTCCAGTACGGTATTTTCGCCGGATTGACCGTCTACGCCGTGCCTCAGGTGCTGGCGGCCACCGGAGCAGTCTCAATGACAAGCGCGCACATCGGCACGCTGGTGAAGCTGGTTCGCGTCTTGATGCTGGGCCCGGTCGTGCTGGTGTTGTCCCTGTTAGGCCGCAAGGAAAGTGGCCAACGTCCACCGTTGTCGCAGATGGTGCCGTGGTTTATCGTCGGCTTCCTGCTGTTGATGGTGCTGCGCTCTTTCGCTCTTATCCCGCAGTTCGCGATCCAGCCGGCTCAGATATCGGCGAACTTCCTGACCATCATGTCGATGGCTGCACTCGGACTCGGCGTTGACGCCCGATCGGTGTTGAAGGCCGGCGGACGGGTCACCATGGTGGTCATCCTGTCCTTGCTCGTATTGTCCGTGATCAGCTTCGGCCTGATCAAGCTGTTGGGTATCGCCTGAACCTCGGTCGCGCGATTACCGGTATTCCAGCTTTTGCGAACTGAGCAAGCGCTGCCGATAATCATGCGGCGCCTGTCCGCTCCAGCGGCGGAATGCGCGGCTAAACGCGCTCTGCTCGGAATAGCC